>ERZ827423.604-NODE-604-length-43654-cov-13.346889_pt1 | contig 43654 bp, 39 predicted proteins | sample MGYA00519775_ERZ827423 | MGnify/ENA primary metagenome ERZ827423 (study PRJEB31778, sample SAMEA3449296) | human gut metagenome | biome: human gut; feature: human-associated habitat; material: faeces | place: United Kingdom | collected 2010/2012 ... | reverse complement strand
TCCCTCTCTATTTTGCTGCGCATTTGTGGCTACTTAAATTGCGACATCGGAGATATTTGTGAGGCTGTGCGAACGGACAACCAGTGAGTCCGTTTTTTCGTACAGCCCTTATGCTATATAAAAAAGGAGACAGGGATCTCCTAAATGAGGTGAAGAAATGCAGATAATTGACAACATAAATAAGACCGCCAAAGACGATCTGCAAGTGGGTATTCATAAAGGCAGTAAGATGTCCGTTGCCGCCGCTTGCTTCTCAATCTATGCGTATCAGGAACTCAAAAAACAACTTGATGGCATTGACGAACTGCGTTTTATCTTCACCTCCCCCACCTTCGTGACTGAGAAGGCTTCCAAGGCTCAGCGGATGGAAATGAACGCGGAGTTAAAAAAACTCCGAATCGAACTAAGGCAGATGACATGAGAAGGAGGTTGTAGTGTGCCAAGCGCAAATACAAAGAGAATAGAAGAATCTGCAACTACCGCCCTTAAAGCTGCATTGTTGAGATGCCCTATACTTGATTCGTACATCGACTCGAATGATAAAACACCTTCATGGGATGGAACAGTATTCGTGTATAAATCTGAGAAGACGAAGAAAGAAAACCTTGCTGGTCGTGTTCCAATCCAGATTAAGGGGACAGAGAAAGTTATTGTATCTGATACTGCAACTTTTTCGTGTAGTGTCGCAGATTTGAATAATTATTATAAAGATGGAGGCTGTGTTTTTTTCCTTATAAGTGTCGATTTGAGTTCGGGAAATTCAAGAATATTTTATAAGACTCTGCTTGTTGTTGACCTTGACAAGATAATCAAGGGTGCCGGAAAACAAAAGACCAGCACAATTCACTTGAATCTTTTTCCTACTGAGGCTAATGAGATTTCCAGCATTTTTATGGGGTTCACAGACAATGTGCATAAGCAAATGGGCTTCATCGGAAAGGACATTCCTACTTTTGAATCATTGGAAGCAAGCGGTGCGGAGATCACGTCCTTAACTTTTACCGCATCGGGTATTGGATTAACTTTGGATGAGATCCCCAAGTTCCTGTCCACACATGACTTTTATCTGTATGCAAAGGTCAAAGGCTTGGATGTGGATGTCCCTATCGATAAGGTCACAAATGCGATTATATCAAAGCCTGTGGACGGAGAAGTGCGGATAAAAGATCGATATTTCTTTTCCGCCTATCAAGTGGTGTATGAGAACGGAAATCCCATCATTCGCATTGGCAAAGGGATTAGTGTTGCCTTAAAAGCAGAGGAAAACCGGATTACAGTACACACAGACAGACCAGATACTCTGTCCGACTTTATTATTGAAGCAGACTTCTTTATAGAACTGGTTGAACAGGGAGAATTAACACTGAACGGGGTGACTATCCCGCTTAATGGTGCATCGTTGACAGATTTGCAAGAGAGAAAGAAAAACCTTGAATACTGCAAGGATGTTAAAAAGATGCTGGATTATTTAGGTGTGACTGAAGAACTTCTCCTAAACGATTTGTCTGAGAATGATGAGAAGAATCTAAGGAACTTTACAGGAGCGGTGCTATACAACCGGAAAATAGAGTTCCCCAATATGGAACAGGATCAGTTCTATGGTGCGTTCAAAATTGCAAATCTTGTGATTTGGATTTGGGCGAAGAGGCAACTAGACGGTATGTATAGCATAGATAGTTTCTTCAAGTTGCATCAGATTGCACTTTTTACAGATGACGATGTTGATTTGAAAAAGCCTATCCAGACATCGCAATTTGTACTGTTTGATAAAAAAGGGCTGGTTCATATCTCTAATATGGACTATGAAATGGTTTACTCGGACATATCCCAGACGCCCCCTTCTCCTGAGTATTGCACGAAGGTTAACTTTTTAGTCCTTGACATGATAGGTGCATACGATGAGCAGACAAAGCACGATGAGAAGTTGCTTAACTTGGCAGAAAAGATATGTGACTGGTTGAAAAGTATCAAGTCCATGATTGACCCGGAGGTTCTGCTTCTTAATAAACTCCAAATCACTAAGCGTCGCAGAACACTTTCTATGAGCGAGATTATTGAACTTGCCAAGCTCACAGAAAATAGTTATCCACCAGCAACAAGATGTGGAGCATACTTGCTCATGGACGCTGATGAAGAGGCACAAAAGTGCTTCGACGAGCTTCCGCTCATAACACAAGAAGAATTTTTGAAATATCCGATTTGCCACTTTGGTAAACTCACAATGAAGGAGGATAAACCCAATGAATAAACTACGCATGGAACCGCCGGATATGACGGCGCAAAATATAGACCGCATCGCCGCCCTGTTTCCCAACTGCATCACGGAGATGCTGGATGAGGAACACAGCACGCCGGAGAAGAAGGTGTACAAGCGGGCGGTCAATTTTGAGTTGCTCAAACAGATGCTCTCGCCGGACGTGGTGGACGGCGACGAGGCATACGAGTTCACATAGGTCGGCAAGAAGACGGCTATCGTGGAAGCCAACAAGCCGATCCGCAAGACGCTGCGCCCCTGCGTGGCGGAGAGTAAGGACTGGGACACCACCGAAAATCTCTACATTGAGGGCGACAATCTGGAAGTTCTCAAGCTCTTGCAGGAGAGCTATCTCGGCAAGGTCAAGATGATCTATATCGATCCACCGTACAACACCGGCAACGACTTCATCTACGCCGACGATTTCATGCGTTCGCAGGAAGAAGAAAACGAGCAGATGGGAATGTACGACGAAGACAAAAACCGCCTGTTCAAGAATACCGACACCAATGGACGCTTTCACTCCGACTGGTGCAGCATGATTTATTCCCGGTTGATGTTGGCGAGAAATCTGCTGACGGATGATGGCGTTATCTTTATCAGCATTGACGATAATGAGTATTCAAATTTGAAAGAAATATGTGACGAAGTATTTGGGTCACAATGCTTCTTAGCAACGCTTGTTTGGAAAAGACGGGCATCTTCACAGCTTGATAAGAGTAAGTGTTCAACCGATCATGAATATGTACTGGCATATGTCGGGAAAGATTTTAAGGCGTTCCGCGGTATTGACAAAGATTATAAGGGCTATTCTAACCCTGATAATGATCCGCGCGGCCCGTGGACAACTGGAGATTTGACTGTAGGCATGACAGGAGATATGCGACCAAATCAATACTACGATTTGGTTGATCCTAAAACAGGAAAAGTTTACAAGCCTAACTATAATCGTGTATGGTCATATATTCCAGAGTCGATGGCTCAAACTTATTGCGGAGAATAGAATTGTATTCCCAGAAGACACCCCAAAAAGACCTATGAAAAAACGCTTTGCTTCTGAATTGGATTCAGATACCAATCCGCAATCTACTTGGATGGATAGCGTTGGAATGAATACCGAAGGAACAAAGCAAATGTATGATCTTTTTGGGAAAGCATTCTTTTCTTACACAAAGCCGGAGTCCTTAGTCAAGACACTCTCGTTACAGGCGACAAAAAAGATTCTATCATCTTGGACTTCTTTTCCGGCTCTGCTACCACCGCCCACGCTGTTATGCAGCTCAACGCTGAGGACGGCGGACACCGCAAATTCATCATGGTGCAGCTTCCCGAACCGTGTGATGAAGCAAGCGAAGCCTACAAAGCAGGTTACAAGAACATCTGCGAAATTGGCAAGGAGCGCATCCGCCGCGCTGGGGATAAGATTAAGTCGGAAAGACCCATGACCACGCAAGACCTCGACATCGGTTTCCGCGTCCTCAAGCTGGACGATACCAACATGAAGGATGTCTACTATGCGCCGGATGACTACGATCAGGGGATGCTTGCCGGTCTGGAATCCAACATCAAGGATGACCGCACCGACCTCGACCTGCTGTTCGGCTGCCTGATCGACTGGGGGCTGCCGCTGTCCCTGCCGTACAAGTCCGAGCAGTTGGGCGGCTGCACCGTCCATACCTACAATGACGGCGACCTGATCGCCTGTTTTGACGCGAACATTTCCGAAAGCGTGGTCAAGGAGATCGCACAGCGCCGCCCGCTCCGCGCCGTCTTCCGCGATTCCGGCTTTGCATCCAGCCCGGAAAAGATCAACGTGTTTGAAATTTTCAAATTATATGCGCCTGACACAGGAATAAAAGTGTTGTAGAGTGACGGTGAACTGAATGAAACTATATCGTTATATTTCCCTCCAAGCATTTTGCGAACTGATTTATAATAGTGAACTTACATTCAAACGGCCAAAGTGCTGGCCGGATCAATATGAGGGGCACTATTTTAAGCTATTGGAGTCAGAAAGTGGAAAAAAGTGGATTGAAGGATTGATTGAGAAGCGAATCTCTTCAGCAGAGCATAGAGAAGAGACGAAGAACCTTTTGCGATTACTCGGAAATTCTCTTTATTGTGCTTGCTTTACGCAAAATGCAGATGAAGAGGTCATGTGGAATGCATATAGCTATAACAACCAGGCGATTATGATAGAAACCGAGGAAGATAATATGACTTTCCTCAATGCGCCGACTCCCAGCATTGTTCCTGTGGAGTATGATCTGGATAAACACAAGCTGGCTTTTTTAGAGAGCAATCTTTTTGACTACGACTCCGGTATTGTAATACGAAACGCGGGGGATATGGTGAGGCATAAACGGAAATGCTTCTCCTATGAAAAAGAAATTCGTATTGTCATGCAGGATGTTGAGCATAGTTGTCAAGAGATTCAAAAATATTCGATACAGGATGTATCTAGCTTTATTTCTGGGGTTATGGTCCACCCGGGTGCGAAACCTGAATATGTGAAAATGATTGGAACGCTTTGCGAAGTCTTTTCTCTGAATTTTTACGGTAAATCTAAAATTTACGAACTGGATACATCATTATTTCAACCGAATGAGCAAAACGATATTTCGCAAACAGCGCAAGGAGGCCTAAAATGGATGACAGGGGGATGAAAACGCCTGTTAAGACGGACTTTTTGAAAAATGTCTCCGATATACTTACGCAAGCCCGAAAAAATGCCAAAACCGCCGTAAACCTCTCTATGGTCTATGCCTATTTCGAGATAGGCAAAATGATCGTAGAAGAGGAGCAGCAGGGAGACAATCGGGCTGCGTACGGGAAATATCTGCTCCAAACACTTTCTGACTATCTGACAAAGCAATTCGGGAAGGGCTTTTCTGTCACGAATTTGAAACAGATGCGGCAATTCTATCTCACATATGGGAATGACCAGATTGGTCAGAAGGTTTCTGACCAATCTGCGAATCTGCCAAGTGTCAGCACCGGAAGAAAGTTCTTCCTCAGCTGGTCCCATTACCTGAAACTTATGCGCATCAGTAACGTGGACGAGCGGCTTTTTTATGAAATTGAGGCGGCAAAAAATGATTGGAGCCTTAGTCAGCTTCAACGGCAGTTCGGCAGCGCATTGTATGAGCGACTGGCACTCAGCACGAATAAGGAAAAGGTCTATCGTCTTGCGCTGGAGGGCCAGTCGGTGGAATCTCCAAAGGACGCGATCAAAGATCCGTATGTCCTTGAATTCCTGGGATTGAAAGAATTACCGGAATACTCCGAAAGTAAGCTGGAAAGCAGAATTATTGACAATTTGCAGCGATTTCTGCTGGAGCTTGGCACAGGGTTTGCCTTTGTGGGGCGTCAAGTGCGGTTTACATTCGACGAAGAACACTTTCTTGTGGATTGATAAGGTTCTGGCTTTGAATTTGCGCAAAAGTGCCTTCACCTTCGACCAGAGATTTTCACAAAATTTGCATTTTCCTCATAGACACAAGCAAATAAAAGTCTCCCGTTTCAGCCGGTTCATTGATATGTACCCCCAATACTGGACACCCAGTATTGGGGGTATTGCTATATGAATTACAGCTATGAATACAAGCGGATGTGCGTTGAATTATACCGTCAGGGGAGATATCCGGAAACGCCGGAGGGAACACCAAAGAGGGATTTTCACAAAATGATTCGTAAGTGGGTACGAATGGAGGACTCATGTGGTTCGGAAGCGCTACGGCACAAGAATCAGAATAAGGAATGGACAGCAGAACAAAGATACGAATTGGTAGCCCAGGTTCTGACAGGAAAGTCGATAAGAGAAACGGCTTTTTCGGCAGGAATCATCCACGCAATCAGCATGGAAAATATCCGCAGGCAGTTGATGAATTTTGGGGTAATTATCCCCGTCCGGCGCTACTGCACATCTGGATTTTACCCATGACGTATTGCTTCACGGCCTCCCGGCCGGCGGCACCGTATTTTTTGGGGTCGATGGTTTCGGGATGGGTTTGCAGTACCTGGCAGACAGCCTTCGTGAAGGCAATCCGAAGATCCGTCGCATAGTTGACCTTGCAGATGCCACGCCGAATACATTCGCGTACCGTTTCATCAGGCACACCGGAGGTGCCGTGTAAAACCAATGGGATGTCCACCACGCTGCGGATCTCCGACAGCCGCTCCAGATCAATGTGCGGGACGCCCTTATAGACACCGTGGGCAGTGCCGATGGCAACCGCCAGAAAATCAACGCCGGTGGCGGATACAAACAGTTTTGCTTCTGACGGGTCCGTGTAGGGATTGCCGCTGCCGCCGTCCAGACTGTCTTCCTTTCCGCCGACTTTTCCCAGCTCTGCTTCCACCGGAACCCCTGCCGGATGACAGGCATCCGCCACAGCTCTGCTCAGGCGGATGTTCTCCTCCAGAGATTCATGAGAGCCGTCGATCATAATGGAGGTATATCCCACCCGCAGGGCTTTCATTGCCAGCTCGAAGCTGCTGCCGTGATCCAGATGTACTGCAACAGGTACGCTTGCCTTTTCCGCTGCCACTTTTGCGGCGGCATAGTAATATGAAAGATCGGCATACCGGATGGTGGACGGCGTCGTCTGCAAGATCACGGGGGCGCGCAGTTCCTCCGCGGCGGCCACCACCGCCTGAACCATCTCCATATTTTCCACATTGAATGCACCTACGGCATATCCCTCCGCCTGGGCATTCAGTAGCATTTGTTTTGTAGTCACCAGTGCCATATGTTTCCTCCCAGTTTTTTCTTTAAAGGCAAAGTCCGTTTTTTACCGCCGGAAGCATTTGGAACGCAAATTGCTCCACAGCCAGCAACAGCGCGCCCTCGGCTGGCCCCCATACCGGCTTCATGACCTGAACGGAAGCATCCAGCGCCGCCCGGAAGGGCTTCAGAATCAGATCGCCCGTTTCAAAAATCCCGCCGGAGTAGGAAACCGTTGGCGTATCCCCCAGCCGGAGTTGCCGGAGTACGGCGTTGACATTCTCTGCCAGCTCCCGTGCTGCTTCCTCATACAGCCGAACTGCGGATGCGTCTCCCTCTCTGGCCGCTTCCAGCAGAATCCGCTGGATGGATGCGGTCTTCTCTCTGGAGGGTGCGTACACATCCCGCACCAGGTTGTTCAGCTCATAGTCATCCTCCAGCCCCAGACGCGCTTTCATCAGCGCGTGAAGTCTGCCGCGGGGAACTCGCCCGTCGCTCTGCTTGGCAAACAGCTGGAACGCACGCCGACCCAGCCAGTAGCCGGAGCCCTCGTCTGAGAAAAACTCCATCCACCCGCCGCTGCGGGCAGAATTGCCTGCCTCGTCCCGGCCGTAGGCGATGGAGCCGGTACCGGCCACAATGTTTACGCCGGGCGCAAGCGCCATGGAACCCGCCCATCCCACCTCCACATCATTGACAACATGAAGGGGGTATGGCGCAAGCGCCTCCCGGATGCGGGCAACCGCCGTTTCATCCGCCGCGCCGCCCTCGCCGAAGCTGGGCATACCGTAGCAGATGCCCAGAACTGGTTCGCCGCAGCGAACCGCGTCCACACCCTCTCTCAGCCGTGCGCAGACGGTGTCAATGCCGTTCAGGTGGTAATAGGTTCCTCCTGCGGTATATGTCCGCAAACGCTTTCCGTCTTTGCTTGCGGACAAAAATTTTGTTTTCGTTCCGCCGCCGTCAATTCCAATCCAAACGCCCATAGGGGATACCTCACTTTTCTGGTTATATTGCCATCAGGAGCAAAAGAATGTCTCATCTTTATCCCTTTACCGCACCGGCGGACAGGCCGCTGATAATGTAGCGCTGGAAGATCAGCGCCACCAGCACCGGAGGCAGACTTGTAAGCACACCAGCGGTGCAGGTCAGAATGTAGTTGGAGCCGAATTTGCTGGAGAATTCCGTAATCAGAACCGGTAAGGTCTTGGCCGCAGTGGTGGATGTAAAGTTGACAGCATAGAAGAATTCGTTCCAGGACAGGATGAACGCGAAGATCACCGTGGCCGCCAGCCCGGTACCGGCCACCGGCAGAATCACCCGGAAGGAGGACTGCACTCTGGTACAGCCGTCGATCAGTGCCGCCTCGTCCAGCTCCGTGGGAATGCCGTCGATGTAGCCTTTCAACAGCCAGATCAGGTAAGGCAGGACAAAGGCCATATAGGTGATGACTAAGGAAAGCTTTGTGTCCAGCAGGTTCAGATTCGCCATGATGGTGTACATGGGAATGATAATGGCTACGGCAGGGATCATTTGGGTAAACAAAGTACCGCTTAGCAGGAAGTCTCGTCCCCAGAAACGGAATCGGGAGAAGGCATAAGCTGCTATCAGACCCACCAGCAGGGCGATAGCTGTCACGGCAAAGGTAACAATGCAGCTGTTTTTCAGCGCGGCCAGGAATTGGGAAGCGGCATCCGTTGTACGGCTGGAAGTGCCGAACAGCAGCGCCGAATAATTTTCAAAGGAAGGTTTTTTCGGAAACCAGCGCATGGGGCGCTGAAGCAGATCGGCCTTGGTGGAGATGCTGGAAATGACCATCCAGCCAAAGGGTGCCACCACAGTCAGGACGATCACGAAGACCATCAGATACAGGCACACCCGGCCAATGCGTTTTTTGATTTTTCTGCTCATTTATACTTCCAGCTCCTTTCTGCGCCTTCTCCGGAAGGGCTTCTTCTGCGCGTCGTCATTGCCCATGAACACTTTGATATACACGTAGGTCAGCGCGAAACAGATCATGGATACGGTGTAGCTCATGGCGGAGCCATAGCCGAATTTCAGGAACTTGAAGGAGGTCTTCTGAATGTAGTAGGCAATAAATTCTGTTGCGCCCATGGGGCCGCCCTTGGTCATGATGTAAACCAGGTCATAGGTCTGAAGCGCCCAGATGGTCTTGGTGATCAGAAGGATCACAATCACGGATCTGATGGAGGGCAGGGTGATTTTCCAGAAGGATTTCCAAGCGTTGGAGCCGTCGATGGCTGCGGCCTCATAAAGATCTCTGGAGATATTGGCCAGCGCCGCGATGGTCAGCAGCACCACATAGGGGGTCTCCTTCCAGACATTGGCCGCCCAGACACAGATAAAGGCGGAGGTCGGCTTTGCCAGCCAGACCTGATAGCTGTCGATCACGCCCAGCTGCGTCAGGAGCGCGTTGAACACGCCGTAGTTGGCGTTGAAGATCCACTGCCACATGATGGCATTGACAACGCCGGGCAGTGCCCAGGGGAGGATCATCAGCCCGCGCACAAAGCCGCGCCCCTTGAATTCCTGATTCAGAACCAGCGCCACGCCAACACCCAGAACCATTTCCGCCGCCACGGACAGAACGGTAAACACCAGCGTCTGCCAGATGGAATTCAGGAAGGACTTGTCCGAGAACATGGCGATGTAATGCTTCAGCCCGACAAATTCATAGGTCCGGGAGCTGAGCACCAGATTATGGACGCTTAAAAACAAAGAATAAAGGATCGGAATAATCAGCACGCCAAAGATGGTGAGCAGGCTGGGCAGGGTCAGTAAGTACGGCAGACGCTTCTCCGACAGCGCTAACCGGCGGTGACTGCCGATCCCGATGGATGCTCGTTTCACTGCTTACAACTCCCTTTGCATAAATTTTTGCTGTGCTTCTTTATTGGGGTGGGGAGAACCTCCCCACCCCAGCGTAATTTCTTACTTACTGTATTCTGCTTCCAGAGCTTCGCACTGTGTCTGCATGGAGGCAAGCCCGTCTTCCACGGAAATTTCACCCAGCATAATGCGCTGAGATTCCACCGTCAGAATTTCCACGAACTCGTCATACCACAGAACGCTGGGCAGACCGGTGGCCTTATCGATCTGGCTGCCGAAGTTCTCCCAGTAGGGATAGGCGGCCAGCAGCTCCTTGTCGGCCAGCAGGTCAGTCCAGATGGGCAGCGCGCCCAGGGCGATGGCCTTGGCCTTTTCGGTCTCCCGGCTGGACATGAACTCGATGTACTTCCATGCGGCTTCCTTGTTCTGAGACGTAGAGGTGATGGACATAGCCTCAGGCAGGGTCATGATGATGCCCTCCTCTCCCTCGGCGTGGATAATGGTGTCGGCAACATCAATCTGGCCGACAATGTTGGAAACTTCGCTGTTGTTGGCATTGGCATAGACGCTGGGCCATGCCTGCAGGAACAGGAAGGTGTCGCCCATGCAGAAGACGTCGTTGGTGGTCTCCTGGCTGGAGGTCAGGGAAGAAGCATCGATGAAGCCGGATTCCAGTCCCTGAACCAGGAACTCGTAGGCAGCCTTGGTCTTTGCGTCCTTGCCCATGACGGGATGGCCGTCCTCGTCCAGCAGCTTGCCGCCGAAGGAAGCGGTGAGGAAGATCAGCTCCGTGGCGCCCGCCCATTCCTGGTTGTAGCAGTCAATGTAAGCGGCGTTGACCAGACCTTTTTCCTTCAGCTTGCCGTAGGCGTCCAGAGCCTCGTCCCAGGTCGCGGGGGCATGATCCATGCCGATCTCCTGAAGCTTGGCGGCGTTGTACATGTAGAAGCGGGTGTCGTTGTTCCAGGCGATGCCGTACAGCTGGTCGCCGGAGGAGAACTTGTCCAGCAGACCAGGGATAATGCCGGCTTTCATTTCATCGGTGATGTAGTCGTTCAGCGGGGCAATCCAGCCATTGTTGACGTACTTCTCCACCCAGGAGTTGTCCAGCTCGATCACATCGTAGGTACCGCCGCCGGCAGCCAGATCGGCGGTCAGGCGGTCAGCCACCTGATCCCAGCTCATCAGGATCAGTTCGACTTTGATTCCGGTCTGAGCTTCAAACTCGCGGGTCTTTTCCTCGTAGAAGCCGATGGTGTCCATCTCGTGGCGGGGCAGGATCACGGTGATCTTCTCGCCGGTTGCCTCTACTGCGGGAGCGTTCGTGGCGGGGGCGTCTGCTTTGCTGCCGCATCCGGCCAGCAGACCGGTGAGCACTGCCAGTGCAAGAATCAAACTGATGAAGCGCTTTTTCATATTTGTTCCTCCTAATTTTTTTGGTGATCGGACGAAGCCGTTTCCCACAAGTAGGTTCTTTCTGCCAAAGGGCAGCGGTTCGTGACGGAATTTTGTGGCTGTTTCTGTTGCAATCCCCATTTTGGATGTGCTATAATGAAGAAAAATCGATACATGATCGGAAAGCAGGTGCTCCATGGCCGCCATTAAAGACGTGGCAAAGCTGGCCGGTGTCAGCGTCGCCGCCGTTTCCAAATACCTGAAAACACCCAATAACATGCGGGAGGATACCCGCCAGCGGATCGCGCAGGCGATCGAGGAGCTGAACTACCGCCCCAATCCCTTCGCCCAAAGCCTGCGGACGGGAAAAACCAACATCATTGCCATTGCCATCCCGGAGCTGGATAACCCGTATTTCAACAAGATGTTCAAGCTTCTTCAGGAATTCTGCGAGGAGCGGGGCTACATGGCCATTCTGCTGAAAAACGCCACCGTGGAGCAGGCCAAAAACGCCGCGGGTATTCTGAGATCGGGTCTGGTTGACGGCGTAATCTGCTACAATGAAGGGCAGGCAAATACCTTCATCATGGAGCTGGACGCCGGGATTCCGGTGGTGAAAATCGACCCGGTGATAACCGATGATTACCCCGCCACCGTCGGAATCGACCTGAAAACGGGAATCGAAAAGCTTTGCGCCCATCTGGAAGCGGTGGGGGTGCGCCGTCTGGGATATATCGGCCCGGTCAGCGACGCTTCCTCAGAACAAAAGGTCGATGCCTTAAAACACTATTGTGCAGGCAGCGGTCTGTACCTTGACCCTGACGTATTTCTCACCGACTGCTACACCTACGGCGGCGGGTTTGACTGCTGCCGCAGGCTGCTGGACTCCGGCGTTCTTTTGCCGGACGCCATCGTGGTGGAATCGGACATGATTGCCCTTGGCGTTCTGAAATGTCTGGTGGGGCGGGGCGTTCGGGTGCCGGAGGATATCCGGCTCACCGGCTATGACAATACGGACATTTCCGTAATGAGTAACCCCTCGCTGACCTCCGTGGATATTCCGATGGAGGACATCTGCCTCGCGGCGCTGAATATGCTCTGCGCCCTGATGCGGGGAGAAATCGCGGAGCCTGTGATTTTTCGCACGGGGTTGAAGATCAGAGCCTCTACCATGCCGCCGGATTGACCGGCGGTATTTTTAGTCATGAATCGATACACAAATTATGCGTGAATCGATTTACGATTGCGTTTTCATTGTAGAGGATAGCCCCCGCAATGTCAACCGGTCTGTCGCATTTTCATCGGGAGCCATAAACGTGGAAATCATTCTTTGTACAGATTGAACATTTGTGAAAAGTCCCCTTTTCATAAGCGGGAAGAGGACTTGATCTCTGCCGGTTTACTTGTCAGTGCCCGGTGGAGAATTCTTGCCGTCTTTTATGATCTTGGACAGCCGGAACACAATGCCGCACACGGCGGGGGAAAGGCACACATATACCACAAGAACCGAAGAAACTGTTTTCTGCAACAAAATTGTGTTCCCGGCATTTTGAATCACAATGACCAATGCGACAGCCGCAATTGTCCAGCCAGCAAGGATAATTGCCCTGAGAATTTTCGCGGTACTTCTTTTCATAAAAGCCCTCCGTCATCTATCCAGCACGGCGTACAGATAATCGTCGATACAGTCGCCTACGCGGTCGATCAGAATGTCCGAGGCCTGGGGCGGCAGCTTGCCGGAGCGGACGCGGGTGTACTGCGTGGGCAGATACTGGCTGAGCAGCGCCATGGGAATGCCTACGGCGTCCAGATTTCCCAGCAGCGTGCGGATTGCCTGCTGAACCTTGGGGTTCGTCAGGTAGTATCTGGCGCGGTCGGAGAAGCTGAAGGCGCGGGCGTAGCGCTTCTGGGGCATGTCGCCGTGGTAGTATTTCGCCCATTGCCCCTTGTCCTCCAGCATGACCTGCTCCAGCGTCTCCCGGAAGCGGGACAGGGGGAAATCGTGCATGGTGTACAGCTCCCGCTCGATCTGCTCCAGGGCGAACAGCCCCTCCCGCAGGGCAAAGGTCAGGGCGGGGCCGACTTTCAGAATGGCAATGCCGTCCTCCACCATCTGACGCAGACATTCCCGGGGCTGATAGTCCGTGGAATGTCCCTCGAATACAAGGCCGGGATGGCGGGTCAGGGTCGCCATCAGGGACGCGGCGGCAGCACGGTCGTATTCGATCACGCTTTCGTCGGCGAACTCCACACCCGGCTGCACCACAATGGCAACGACCCGCTGCCATGCCTCCGTCAGACCCCGGGCGGCAAAGGCACTTTGGAACTCCGCCAGCGTCTGCTCGCAGTCTTCGGGGGTCGTGACGGTGACGCTGTCCTCGTTTTCCTGCGCACCGCCGGGGATGGGGACTTCACTGCCAATGACGTAAACCGGCTTCGGCGCGTCCGGATGCAGAATCTGGTATTCCGCGAAGGCCCCTTCCGCCGCGGCGCAAAGCTGTGCGCCCCGGCGGGCAATGACGCTGTCCGGCAGGCGGGCGGTGGGGTCGTCGGTAGCCACGCGCATACTGGTGTCGATGTGGATTTTGGAAAAGCCTGCCAGCACATAGCCCCGAATCAGCTCCTCCGCGTTTGCCATGGCTGCGTCTTCTGGAAGATTCTGCCATGTCAGCGGCCCCAGATGGTCGCCGCCGCACAGGACGCGGTGGGCGGGCATACCTTCTTCCTTTGCCAGGCGATCCAGGAACGCCCGGAAATCGGCGGGGGTCATGCCGGTGTAGCCGCCGTTCTGGTTGACCTGATTGGCCGTGGCCTCCACCAGGACGACGGTATCGTTGGCTTTCGCGCGGCGCAGGGCGGCGCGGATGACGAACGCATTGGCGCTGCAGCAGGAGTAGACGCCTTTTTCTTTTGCCGAGGTTCTTTTGTGTAAAAGTTCAAAAATAGGATTCTGAATTGTGCAAACTGCCATAGTTTTCTCCTTTTCAGGGAACAGGAAAGCCCGGCAGAGATCTACCGGGCTTTCCCTGCCTATGCAACGAGACTTTCCGCGAAGAAGGGGTGAAAGGGATTGATTAGTTATTTGCCAGCCTTTCTGGCTTTCAGTTCTTCCATGATTTCGGCCAGTCTGGTTTCGCTCAGCTCATAGAAGAACAGAGGAATCGTGCCTAGCAGCATGGTGCCAGCGCAAACCAGCGTCATCATGGTGTGGAACGCGCTCAGAGTCTGGGCAGTCTGTGCCGCACCGGGCGTATAACCGAAGATGCCGATAATGAACGCGACAACAACGCCGGAAACCGCCATGACCAGCTTGGTCACGAAGCAGCGGGTAGAGGTAATCATACCCTCGTTACGCTGACCGGTCTTCCATTCGCCATATTCGATCGTATCAGACATCATGGCCATAACTGCCACGTTGAAGCCTGCGACGGCAAAAGAGGCGATGGTGCTGCAAGTATAAATCAGAATCAGATTGCCCCAGCCAGCGAAATACTGTACAAGGCAGGCCACAATATAGAGACCGGAGAAGAAAATAATCACTTTCTTCTTATCCACCCTCTTGGACAGGGCAACAAACGACAGGCATCCCGGAATGCCCACAACCGTACCCAGCAGGGAAAGAACGGACATGACCTCAAGGCTTCCCAGATTGTACTGGCAATAGTAATAGTTGAACGTGCCGCGCATAATCATGGCAAGCAGACCAACAGCGTTTGCAATCTGCACAAGGAGCAGTGGCCTGTTCGTGACGACGCTCTTAATTCCAAGCTTCAGGCTGAACTTTTCGGAGTCCTCCGGTACGACATGCTCCTTGACCAGCTTGAAGGAGATCAGATACATGGTCGTCGCAAATACCGCGACGATAGCAGCAAGCGTAAAATACGCGCTGGCACTGCCGGCGCCACCGAAAGCGACAAGTGCGAGAGGCATAACAATACCGATAATGCCGGTAATTGTGTTGGATGTTGTCTGGGTTGAACCGATAATTGCGCTGCGCTCTTTTATGTTTCTGGTCATTGCAGCTGGCAGTGACCAGAAGGGAATATCAACAGCCGTAAAGACGACGTCAACAACTACGTACATGACACAAGCGTAAATAATGCGAACCGTCATGTTCGGGCTGGGAATGAGGAAGCTCAATGCCATACACAGGCAGAACAGCGGGCCAGCCCAGAGAAGCCACGGGCGGAAACGTCCAAATTTGGAACGGGTTCGGTCTGCAATGGAACCCATCATGATGTCGTTTACACCGTCAAAGACACGTCCGAAAGCAAGTAGACCGCCGAGAATCGCCGCGGGCAGCTGCACGATGTCTGTCAAAAACGGTGTCATCCACATAGCCCAGAGCGTATAAGCGGAGTCATGCCCTAGAACGCCTATTGCGTGGCCGATCTTCTCTTTCTTTGTACACATCACTGGTTCTTCATGCACTGCCGGTTCAGTTTTTTCCATATGATCAATCCTTTCCTTTCCTGTTTTCCGTTAATTTGATCAATGATATTTGGGAAGCCAATCGCCATGGGCTTCGATCAGATCATCGACCATTGCCCGGATATCGTCAATGCTCAGTTCGGCACTGGCGTGGGGGTCAAGCATAGCTGCCTGATAAATGTAGTCCTTCTTGCCCGTCAAAGCCGCGTCGACAGTGACCTGGTGGACACTGACCTGACGCATATTCAGCGCTGCGAGCTGGTGCGGCAGTGCGCCGATGTGACACGGCTGGATACCGCCTTCATTGGCGAGGCAGGTCACTTCAACGCAGCAGTCCGCCGGGAGATTGTCAATCAGGCCGGTATTCATGACATTGCCGCCGAAGGAGAAGGGCTTGCCGGTTTCGACTGCTTCAATAATGCTGGCCGCATACTCGTTGCTTCTGGTATGGGTCAGGTCTTCATTATGAATCAGCTTCTCAGCCTGCGCTTTCCACATTTTTGCCTGTGCGATACAGCGGCGGGGGTACTCATCCAGCGGGATGTTGTAACGCTCGATTAACTCCGGATAGGCTTTCTTAATGAAGTACGGATAGTATTCAGCGCTGTGTTCACTGGATTCCGTGACATAGTATCCGAATTGCTTCATCAGCTCGAAGCGCACCATGTCGTCATGATCGTCCGGGGTATGGAGTTCCGGCGTTCTTGCGCCGATAATCTCCGCGTACTCGGGGTAGAGGACGGCCATCTCTGCAAGCGGGTCTTTGATTGGACCCGAAAGTGCGCGGCGCCTGATCTCCGGGTAATAATCCTCGCCGTTGCGGGTGATTTCCAGCAGCCATGCCATGTGATTGATACCGGCAATTTTATAGTTCACGCCGTCCTGAGGAAGATCAAGGCGGCCAAGCAGCATCGGAACACAAGACTGATGGGAATGGCACAGGCCAACCGCTTTGATATCGGTATAACGGTTCCAGGCAAGTGTCAGCATGGACATGGGGTTGGTGTAATTGATGAACAGGGCGTCGGGACAGACCTTTTCCATGTCCGCCGCAAAATCCTGCATAACCGGGATCGTGCGCAGTGCGCGGAAAATGCCGCCAATGCCGTTCGTATCACCGATGGTCTGACGCAGACCGTATTTCTTCGGCACTTCAAAGTCCGTGATCGTGCAGGGATCATAGCCGCCGACCTGGATCGCGTTGCAAACGTACTTTGCGCCCCGCAGAGCTTCCAGCCTGTCCGTATACTTGACGATTTTAGCCTTGCCGCCGTTGGAATTGCGGTTGATATTGCTGAGCATCCTGTAGGACTCTTCCAGACGTACCGGGTCAATATCGAACAGCGCGTATTCGTATTCACGCAGGCAATCCGTTTGCAGGCAGTCGCCCAGAACGTTTTTTGCAAAAACGCTGCTGCCCGCGCCCAAAAATGTGATTTTATTCACTTGCCCAATCCTCCGTTTCTGTCATTTCAGGGAAATATATGCGTCCAGACCCTTGGGCTGATCCGGGTTGCCCCCAAGGGAAACCGACTTGAGCAGTGCCGTCATCTGGGGTATGTAAATAAACGGAATGCCACATGCGGCAAAATTGTCAATGCCGGTGATCTGAATGTGCGCCGCAGCGCCGTAAACATTTTCTTCTCGCTCGGAAACCGTCACGACCGTTCCGCCGTGCCGGATCACGTCCCGCGCCATCGCACCCTGTAGCTTTTCCTCGCCGGGTCTGAGCAGCATGACGGTGATCGTCTTTTCGCCGCTGATGACGATGGGGCCATGGCGATAGTCCAGCAGATGGAAGTAGCGTCCCGTCAGCATGGCGATCTCCGTAAAGGCCAGCGCGCCCTCCTCAGCGATGCCGCACACCGGGCCGTCGGCCAGCACAACGGCGTTATCCCAGTCCCGCGCCGCCAGTTCCTCCAGAACCGGGCGGTACTTTGTCTGGAACGCTTCGTTACCCGCCGCCGCGTCATGCACGCTTTGCCAAAGGCCGTCGTCCTTCGCGTATCTCGCCGCCAGCAGCAGCGCCGCCGCGTAGAGATTCGTGACCGTGCGGGTCTGGCAAACGCTGTTATCGTGGCACCAGGGCATACTCAGCTCGAGATCGCTCATGGGCGTGATGTCGTTGTCCGCTTCCGCGTTGATGGAAATGATCGGACAGCCGAGGCTCTGCTTGATCTTCCGGGCAGCCCACACCATTTCCGAGGTGCGGCCTGAACGGGAGAGCATCAGGACGATGCTGCCGCGGACGGTATCCTGCCAGAACGCGGGGTCGGCAATATAGTCGCCGGCCGGAATCGCGTTCGCCGCCGTCTCCGGGAAGGAAGCCAGCACCGCCGCCGCGCTTTTGGACAGCATATAGCTGGAGCCGCAGCCCATGACCGTGAACTTTCTCTGGGCATTCGCCGCGAAAAATGCGTCAATCTTTTTCGCGTTCTGCCCAAAATAGTCACAGGTCAGCTTCAGCGCCGCGGACGTGCCGAGGATTTCCTCTTCCGTCAAAAACATTGTTTCTCATTCCTTTCTTTGTAGATTTTGGCCTGCCAGCAGTCAAGCACGTTCAACGGCTCCCCGCTCCGGCGGGTCGCTGTTTTCCCTGCGCTTGGTCATAGTATACATAAACGATTGCAAAATGTCCAGCGTTTTGGGGATTTAGAACAAATCGGCCAGTTGTATCCTCTTTTTTTAGATACAACTGGGGCAGTTGTATCTAAATTGCGGCCGGAATCGGGAAAATGTAAAAAAACTCTGGAAATTTTGGACATGATGCGCTAAAATATTCTCAGGAAACGAAAGGGGGCTTTCCTATGGCGAGCAATGCGCTTTACATTTCCATTTATCAGGAATTACTGCACGACATTCAGAGCGGAAAGTATATTGAGAACGAGCCGCTGCCCAGCGAGGAAAGTCTGTGCCGCAGCTACAACGTCAGCCGCACCACTGTTCACAAGGCGCTGGACATGCTGAAGGACGCGGACGTCGTCTACTCCGTGCAGGGCAACGGTGCGTATGTCAAGCCCCACATGTTTGCCCAGCCGCTGTCCAAGTTCTATTCCTTCACGGACTCCCTGAAAAGCATCAACATTCTGATTCAGAACGAGATCATCGACTGCACGATCGTCCGCGCGGACAAGGGGCTGTCGGTCGCCACGGGTTACCCGGTGGGGACGGTGTTTCACAAGCTTATCCGCCTGCGTTCGGCGAAGGAGTATCCGCTGATGATCGAAACGACCTATCTGCCCAAGAACCGCTTCATGAGCCTGGACACGGAGATTTTGTCCAACGGATCGCTGTATGATTTTCTGCGTTCGCGCTACGGCTTCCACGCGGATCGCGCCAGTGAGACGCTGCGCCCGGTCATGCCCCGGCCGGACGAGCGCACGCTGCTGAACATTTCCGCGAACACACCGTGTATGCTGCTGGAGCGGTTCAGCTACGAGGGGACTGCGCTGATCGAGTACACAAAATCGATTGTTCGGGGGGACAAGTACACGTTTCAGGTGGAATTTCAGAATCCGACGAAATGAAAAAAATGACTCTGCTGACTTGAGAGCGGTCAGCAGAGCCATTTTTCTATGCGAGCGCATATGGGAAGAGTCGTGGGCTCATCAAAATCTCCGCACCTGCTTTTCGGGGAGGAGTTGCGATTCCTGTGCCGATGAACCTCAGGGGGATTGCTTCATTGCAGCGCTTCTCCGGCGCTGCGCCTGTGCCTGGTATTCTTTGGCAGAAATACCCGTATATTTTTTGAATACATGACTGAAATAAGTGGAATCCTCAAAACCAACCCTCTGAGCAACCTCGAATATTTTCAGAGCGCCCTCATCCAGGAGCTGCTGTGCGTATTCGATCCGCTTTCCCGTAATCGTATCCATGACAGTCTTTCCTGTTTTTTGACGGAAAAAGCGGCTGAGGTATCCGGGACTGACGTGTACAGCCGCGGCTACCTTTCCGAGTGTTAGGGATTCACAGAAATGGGAGTCAATGTAGTTTTGGACATCCGACAGAAGCGTGCCGCCTTCTGCGGAAAGCTGCGCAACATATTGGCAAACAGCACGCACAAGTTGCTGCTGGTGCCGGATGCACTCATGATGGAACTGCATTTGCTGAAGTTGGCCTTTCCACTCTGACACATCCAGATCTACCGCATTTAAATCGGCAGAAAACTCCTCCAGAGTGCTGCGGCAGATGTGCAAAACCATCAGCGCCGTGTCTTTGACCTGTGAAACAGGCGGATGCTGATGCCGCTGTACATCAAAAATATGTTCCAAAGAAAGCTCTGCTTGCTGCACGTCGGCACTTCGGAGCGCTTTTCCAAGCGAGTTGAAATGAGCGGCGTGTGTGGGGGTTAGTTTGACCTTTGCGTTGCGGAAAAAGTGAAGCTCCTGTTGATTGTAAAAGCGATCCTGCAGCGCAAGCTGAGCCTGTTTTAGTGCGGAGGACAGTTCGCACAGAGCTGTATCATTTTCGCTGACACCGAGATACAAGGTACCCCCCAGCAGCTTTTTTGCCGCGGAAACACAGCTGAAGCAGAATCTTCGAAGCTGGGTGTCGGAGCAATTTGAAAAAACCATAAACAGCTCATGCTTTCCATGAGGGCAGATATGCAATTGTTCTTTCGGCAACAAGCTGTAAAAAAGATTTTTAAGACCTATCCGCACTTCAGTGGATTGATTTTGGCCTTCTACGTCAATCAGATCGGCAACCGCAACGGCATAACCACCAGTGGTCAAGCCCAGCAATTCCGCCTGTCGCAGAATATCCGACTCCCGATGTATGGTGCCATTGAGAACCGCATTCAACATTGAAGTGATCCGGCTCTCAACATCCATGTGAAATGTCCGCTGCTGTTCCAGCTTCTGCTTGCATCGTTCTATTGCGGCGATTATCTCCTCCAGGTTTCCGGTTTTTGTTACATAGTCGCTGACGCCGTATTGGATGGCCTGCTGCGCATAGGAGAAATCCGCAAAGGCTGTGAGTAGGACGACCTGTATATGCCTCTGCGTGGAATATATCCACTGCGCAAGCTCCAGCCCGTTGAGAAGCGGCATTTTGATGTCAGCGATGATAATATCCGGCTGTTGGTCAAGCACAGCCTGCTTTGCCTGCAAGCCGTTCTCCGCAGTGCCAACGATCTGACAATCGAGTTTCTGCCAATCAATCAGTGTGCAAAGTCCCTTGCGCATCAGCGCCTCGTCGTCTGCAATCAGAATCTTGTACATAGCGACTATCCTCCTTTGGAAGCAGAATGGTGACGGTTGTTCCTTTGTTTTCAAAGCTGGATATACGGATTCCGTATTCCGTGCCGTACAGATGCCGGAGCATTTTGTATACCGTATTTAAGGCTACCCGGTTATGACGGCTCCCTGCTGCGGGCAAGTCGAGCGGCAGCTTGATCTCTCCGTTTTTTCCTTCAAACCCAACGCCATCATCCTTGATAACGATTTTCAGCGTTTCAGGGTCAGCGCTGCTGATGGAAACCTGCACGGTTCCTGAGCTTTCCTTTGGTTCTATCCCATGACCAACCGCATTTTCCACCAGCATCTCTATTGTGAGCTTTGGAACAAGACAGGACAGCAGAGCGTCTTCGGAAACAGACACTTGATAGGATATCTTTTCACCGAACCGCATCTGCTGTAATTCAATGTAGAATTTTGCATATTGTAGTTCCTGAACCAGCGGAATTTTGATATCGCCGCCGCTGGAAAGGCGTGCCTGGGTGAGTCCTGCGAAATTACTCGCCATTCTCTGAATCTCAGGATTTCCATCTAACTGTGCCATGAGTGCCATGCTGCACAGAACGTTGTACATAAAATGGGGGTTTACCTGACTTTGCAGGAATCGGAGTTCGCTGTCCATAGCAACGAGCTTTTTTTCATAGATATCGTTAATTAGATGGTCAATGGCATCCGTCATGGCATTGAACGCCTGGCTCATGGTAGAGAATTCCTGACAGTCATACTGTGGAAGCTTGACGCTGAAATTCTGTTGTGCGACCTGCTGGAGCTGAAGCGTCATTTCCTGAAGCGGACGGAGTCGATGCATTACGGCAAAAAACACGATGACCGCAATTGCAAGCAGCAGCAAAACGCAGGAGAGCACATACGGCGCGGCGACCTGATACAGCAGCCAGAGAATTTGTACCGATGGAACGCCGACGGCGCATCGAAGCCCCATTCCGGAAGCCTCACTGAACAGAAGATACCGGCTATTACCGATCTTTCGTGTATAGCTGGCGTTGCGCCCTGTCTCCGACAGGGCGAACTGCTCCTCAGGGTGCAGGTGCAGAGTGCTTTCCGATAGAACAATCGAACCGTCTTTGTCAAACAGATACCAGAAAGAGTCCTGATAATCGGAGAGCTTGCTCATAATCGACTCGACCGCAGCCTGGTTCAAAACGAAAATCACTGTGCCGAAAGGGTCTGCCCATCGGTCGTAGACGGTGAAGATGATGTGAAGATATGGCTCGCTTGCCGTACACTGCACATCCCTGCCGCTTTCCTGAAAAGCACGGTATCTCTCCATATTTTCCTCGTTGAGTCTGGTCTGCTCATTTGAAAGGTTTTCGTGATAACAGACAACGTCGAAGGCGCCGGTCAAATCAATGAAATATGCCATTTCCACAAAAGGCAGCCCAGGTACGACAATATTTTTATCCGAGTAAATATCAACGAGGCTCTTGAACGTCTCGCTCCTGGCTTCCGAAGCATCGGAGGCCATTTGGGGGCTTTTGCAGGTTCGCAGAAGAGTGTCCTCCAGCAACTGTACCTTTGTGGAAAGACTCCGGCTCACCGCCTGCATGGCAAATTCAACTTCCCGGTTGACAAAAGGTTCCATCACGTTGCTGATGAGCAGCACCAGCACCAACAGGCTGACCAAAAGCGTTACAAGCACGGAGCTGACGCACAGCCAGATCAGACGTCCTCGCAGGGAGGGAGCGTGTATCCATCTTTTATATGCGTTTTGCATGAGGACATCCTTACCTTTCTCTTGCTTTTTTGACACTCTTGCTGTTATTATATCAGTAAAAGAAAACTTAGACAAGGAGCTGATTTCTTGTGAGAAAAAAACGCATGGTTATTTTTATTCTTATCTGCTTCCTGCTGACAGCCTGTTCCACCGTATCAAAGGATGAGTCGGTATCCATCAGTTTCATGCACGGCTGGGGCGGAAGCGGCTTTGATCATGTCGGGATGCGTGAACTATTCGCCGAATTTGAGGCGTTGAATCCAGATGTCCATATCGTCTACGACACCTCGCCCGATCTTGGCATCGTCATGGAAAAGGCTGCGGATATGCTTGCGGTTGACAAAGCACCAAGCATTATCAGCACCAATGGAAACGTGCAGTATGTTTCAAACGCCAGAAAGAAAGGCGTGGCATTGAATCTGATGCCATACTTGCAGGAAGATGAAACCTTCGCATCGGACATCAGTCCGCATATTTTACAGGCGCTTCAAGAGCCGAGCGGGGAAATCTATACGCTCCCGGATGCGGTGGAATACATCGGCTACTGGTATAATGCGTCGCTGTTCCGACAGGCTGGAATCACGGATACCGGAACGCCAAACGGGAAGGTTGTACTCCCACGGACATGGGAGGAGTTCTGGAACGCGTGCGATGCACTGGCGGAAATCGCACCGCAAACCGGAGCCGTGCCGCTTCAGCTTCAGGTCAGCCAGATGGGGTTCTTCCTTGGAGCCAGGCTGGCCGCCGTATCGGCGGATGCTCTGAACTATATGCAAAAGGACTCGCCCGTGTGTCACAGGGAGGATGCGGAGCTCGCGGTGTCGGAACTCGTGAATGCACTGTCCTATGATGTGCGGCGCGGAACGGCGCTGGATATCCGGCAGAATTTTTTCGATGGAAAGAGCGCCATCTATATCGACGGCGTTTGGGCAAACACGGAATTTACGGAAACAACGACAAAGCAGGAAATCCGCTATGCCGCATTCCCCGGTCTTTGCGGGGAAACTATCGCATACGCCAACCCTGCTACCGGCTATGTCATTAGCAGCGATGGTTCCCAAAAACAGATCGATGCCAGTATACGATTTCTGAAATATATGCTCAGTGAGGACGTACAGAAACAGATTGTCATAAAAACGCATCAAGCGCCAAGCAATCCGAAAATTTCGGAGCCATGGATTCATGAGCAGGTGCCGATTCTGGCAGAGGCCATGCAGGTCTGTCAGGAAGCAGACCAGCAAATCCTGACGCTCTACACGGTCCTGTCCGCCAAAAAAAGCGCGCAACTAGAACAGAGCCTGGAAGATCTTTTGCGAGGGAAACCAGTCCAGCAGCTGATTATTTCTATTATAGCAGATAATGAATAAAAGCTCAACAGATGTGAAAATATCGCAACTATATCAAAATATTACATACAACCTACTTTAATGCGCCTTCGGATTGTGTATATTTAACAATCCGAAGGCGCATCGTCTTTCTTTAGGTGCGTTAAACGCAATGTTTCGTCAAAATCCTTTATGGCGTTTCAAACGGTTTTCCACTAAACTAATCATGGTTTTAAGGCTTAACGGCCGCAGACCAATCAAAAATAAAAATATGGAGGGGTATTATGAAAAAGCTATTTGCACTGCTGCTGGCATCGATTTTGGTCATCAGCCTGTTTGCAGGCTGTACAGCCACCAATGAAGCGCCGAAGAAGGAAACAAGGGAAAAGACAGACGAAATGTCGATGGACACGGAGAAGCCTACAATCACCTTTGTTCACGGTTACTACCACGATGAGTCTGAGTGGCCTGCCGCTGCACAGATGCGGCAGATCTATCAGGATTTTGCCGATATGCACAAGGACGAGTTCACCTTTATTGCGGTTCCTGACGAGTCCGGCGCAGAGGGTATCTACAATACGGCGCTTAATGACATTAGCGGCGGTAAATTCTATGACATTGCCGACTTCGGCGGTTGGAACATTGTTCCGGTCGCAAGTGCCGCTGGCCTGATCCTTGACCTGAAGCCGTATCTTGATGAGGATGCCGATTTCAAGGCCGGTGCCGGCGTCTGTTATGATCAGAACCTGACCGCAGACGGCAAGATTTATTCCGTCCGTGAGCAGATCGAGGCTGTTGGCTTCTGGTACAACGAGGCTCTGTTCAAGCAGGCTGGCGCAAAGGTTCCTGCCGAATGGAATACCTGGGCGGACTTTGAAGAAGCCGTTAAGACCCTGGTCGCCGGCGGTATCACCCCGTTCGGATTGAATGCCGGCTGGCCCACTAACATTCTGACCGCAGGTCGTTTCCAGGCGGACGCCGCTACTCGTGCGTTCTACGCAAAGGGTGCGGATGTCATGTCCTTTGACGATCCCGCATTCCGTGAGGTCATGACCTTCATGCAGGAAAAGGTTCTCCAGCAGATTGACTCCGCGAACTTCGGTCCCGGTGGTGATGACGATGAGCAGTATCGCACCGATTTCTTTGATGGCAAGACGGCGATGCTCTTTAACGGTGTTTGGGATGCCGGCGGAAGTGTGGGCTGCATGGCAGGTGCGGAAAACATCAAGCCCGCCAACTTCCCGACAAACGAGCCCGGCAAGCGTGCGTCTCTCATGTCCGGCGGCACGGGCCTTGTCGTTTCGAGCGGCCTGACCGAGGCGCAGACGACGGCATGCATTGCATTCATCAAGTACATGACGAGCGAGGAGATCGCCAACAAGATCATTTCCTACGGCATCGGCATGGCACCTAACACCAATGTGGATTATATGTCGCTAATCAGCATGGTGGACGCTCCTGAGGCAAAGCTTCTGGTTTCCGCCTGTCAGCTTTGCATGGCAGCGGACTATCAGGCTCTTGGGCTGGGTAACCAGTTTGGTGATTTTGAGGGTGAAATTCAGGCCAAGTATGCCGGCTTGAAGGACGGCTCAAAGACGGTTGACGATGTGGTAAGCGAGCTCGACGCCGTCATCGCAGCAAATTGATGCATCCGATTTGAGTTGAAGGGGGCAATTTGCCCCCTTCGCACTCTATCCCGGACAGAGAAAGGATGGTCTCCAATGAAGGCTGGAAGGCTTGAAAACACATGTTCCCGAACGTTGGGGCGTTATAGAAAGGAAGGCTTTATTCTGGCCTTTCTTGCGCCATGCACGATTCTGTTTCTAATCGTTTATGCCTACCCACTGATTACGATTTTTTTGACGTCCTTCTGTTCGTGGAATTATGAGAATTTCACAGCGCCGGAGTTTCTCGGTTGGGAGCACGTCTTTGATAATTATATAAAGCTGTTCCTTTATGACGCGAATTTCAAGATGGCTCTGATAAATTCTCTGAAATGGGTCTCTCTAATGCTGCTGGTACAGGTTCCGTTTACGATTCTGGTTGCCTTTACACTGTCCAAGAAAATGCGCGGCTGGAAATTCGCGCGCAATATGTTCCTGATTCCGAACATCATTTCTACCGCAGCAATCGGTCTGATATTCCTGAATCTTTACAGCCCTGCGCGTGGCATTGTCACAGAGCTATGCAACCTGATCTGGCCCGGCTCGGATGTGAGTGTCCTGTCAAACGCAAAGTATGCGTTTTGGGGAATCACATTTACCTTTATTCTTTTTGGCGGATCCAATTGCCTTCTGCTGCTGACGCAGATATTCTCTATTGATCCCGCCATTTACGAGTCGGCTCGCATCGAGGGAGCCTCCGACAGTCAAATTGACTTGTATATCACGCTGCCGCTTCTAAGACCGATGATCGGTACGATTTCGGTCATGGCGGCAAACTATGGTTTACTTCTTTACAATGAAATCGCACTTATCACGTCCGGTGGTCCCGACAACACCACCTATTCGCTGAGTTATTATATTTACAAAACATCCCTCGGCAGCACAAAGCTGAATTTCGCGCGCGGAAACACCGCCGGCGTAATCCAGTTCGTTCTCGGAATTGTGATTGTCTGCCTGATTAACCGTGCGTTCCGTTCGGATACATCAGATTAGGAGTAACCGGAATATGAAACTGAACTCTACTTCTTCAATTCTCGTGAAGGTGCTGCGTTATCTGCTGATAGCGTTTGTACTGACAATCTCCCTGTATCCCATTCTTTGGGTTCTGCTTAACTCCTTTAAGCAGACGCCTGGCGGATTGGGACTCCCGGACACGTGGGTCTTTGACGGGTACATTACGATCTTTACAAAGCTTAATATCGGTCGGTATTTCCTGAACAGTCTGATCGTTACGGTCATATCTACGGTGATCAGCGTCTTTGCTGTATCCCTTGCCGCATATGTGTCTGCGCGAATGTCTTTCAAAGGAAAAAACCTGGTGACCCTGATGTTCGCATCGACGCTTTTCATTCCTTCAATCTCCATCAGCTTCCCGATTTACCGACTGCTTTCCGACATCGGACTCAAGGACACTCTGACCGGCGTTATCTTTGTATATGCAAGTCTTGGCATCGCCGTCACGTTCTTTATCCTACGCAGTTACTTCCTCTCCATTCCGAAGGAAATGGAGGAGGCTGCCATGATGGACGGCTGTGGTTATATCAGCACATATTTCCGTATTATTGTCCCAATTGCGAGACCCGGTCTTGCAACGGCGGCGATTATGGCGTTTTTGAATAACTGGAACGAATATTACTTTGCATCCATTCTGCTCAAGTCGAAGGAAAACATGACGCTCCCCGCGCTGCTTGGACAATTTACTACGGCGTATTCCAAGAATTTGAACGGAATGTTTTCGGCGATCATCCTGATCGTCCTGCCTACCATCGTCATCTTCTGCCTGCTGTCTGAAACGTTTGTCAAGTCGCTGACGGCAGGTGCCGTGAAAGGATAGTCTATGACAGAAAGAGAAACACGAACACAGTGGTTCACCGAAGCACGTTTCGGTATGTTCATTCATTGGGGCCTTTATGCGATCCCCGGGCGCGGCGAGTGGTACATGAGCGAGGCAAAGATCCCTGCCGAGCAGTACGAGCGCTATACGCAGGAGTTTACGACAAAGGCTTATGACCCCAGAGATTGGGCGCGGCGCGCAAAACGGGCGGGTATGCAGTATGTCGTGCTGACCGCCAAGCATCATGACGGTTTTTGCTTATTTGACTCCAAGCTGACGGACTATAAAAGCACAAATGCGCCCTGCGGACGCGATCTGGTGCGCGAGTTTGTGGACGCAGTACGCGCAGAGGGGCTTCGCGTGGGGCTGTATTATTCTCTGATCGACTGGCATCATCCGGACTACCCAAAATACAAGGACATCAACCATCCCATGCGTGAAAACCCGATGTATCTGAATGAAAAAATCGACTTTGATCGCTACCTGACCTATATGCACGGACAGATCGAGGAGCTGGTCACGAATTATGGGAAGATCGACATTCTCTGGTTCGACTATGCCTATGACGAGCTGCGCGGTGAGGCGTGGAGAGCGACGGAGCTGGTGCGGATGGTTCGCCGCCATCAGCCGGATGTCATTATCGATAACCGGCTGGAAACGAGCGGCGAGGGCTTTGGCAGCCTTGTTACGGAGCAGCCCGCGTATTACAGCGGTGATTTTGTAAGTCCCGAGCAGATCCTGCCGCCGGAGGGTATCCGCAACGTCTGCGGTGAGCGCGTTCCTTGGGAGCTTTGCACGACCATGAACAACAACTGGGGCTATAACCCCTACGATACGGACTATAAGCCCGCAGCCATGCTCATCCGAAAGCTGGTCGAGTGCGTCAGCAAGGGCGGCAACATGATTCTGAACGTTGGGCCGGATGCAAACGGCAGGTTCAATCTTGAGAGCTGCCGGCTGCTGGATGACATCGGCGCATGGTTGGCGGTCAATGGCGAGAGCATCTACGGCTGCGGCAGCGCTGACGTGCCGAAGCCGGACTGGGGCTGGTACACAAAGAAAGATGGCCGCATCTATGCGCATATTCTGGAAAACCCCATCGGGCCGCTGGCGCTGACGGGGCTTGACGCAAAGCGCGTCGGTGCAGTGCGTCGGCTGGCGGATGGCAGCGAGGTGCTGCGCGGAGAGAGCTGGATCACAAACGCTTACGAAAACCTCGCATTTGTTACGCTTGGCACTATCCCGCACTTTACCTATATGCTTCCAGACCCGACTGATACCGTACTGGAGATTGAATACAAGGATGCTTGCCTATGAAGCCAATTTCCGCAATCGTTTTGGGCGCAGATCAGCGCGGAGCGAACGTCTATGCCGCCTATACACTGAAGTTCCCGAACGAACGGAAAAAGCCGGCGTGACAGAGCCGCATCAGGGACAACTGCCCGATGAACCCGGCAAAGGAACTGGACTGTGAAAAGGAAATTGGCTCGACCGCACCGGGTAAGCTGGCTGACATTATCGTTTGGGATGAAGAACTGAACCGCAAAACGGGTCTCCTGTTGGAAAACGATACAGGAGAAACAACAAGGACATCAATCCGAACCTTGAACCACACAGAGGAGGAATTTGGAATGGCAAAGAATCGTTACGTAGGCAGCTATCCAGTCATCGGCATCCGTCCCATCATCGACGGCCGCAGAGGCCCCATGAAGCTGCGCGAGAGTCTTGAGAGTCAGGTAATGGCCATGGCGGAGGCTGCGAAAAAGCTCTTCGAGGATACCCTTTACTACTCCAACGGCGACCATGTAAAGGTGGTCATAGCCGATTCCACCATCGGCCGCGTGCCGGAATCCGCCGCCTGCGCCGAAAAGTTCCGCAGAGAAGGCGTATCCATAACCCTCTCCGTCACGCCCTGCTGGTGCTACGGCTCCGAGACCATGGATATGGATCCCATGACGATAAAGGGCGTATGGGGCTTTAACGGCACAGAGCGCCCCGGCGCCGTATACCTCGCCTCCGTACTCGCCACCCACGCCCAGAAGGGGCTTCCAGCCTTCGGTATATACGGCCATGAGGTACAGGACGCGGATCAGGTCACCGAGATACCTGAGGACGTAAAGGAAAAGCTGCTGCGCTTCGGCAGGGCGGCCGTTGCGGCTGCCACCATGCGCGGCAAGAGCTATTTGCAGATAGGCTCCATGTGCATGGGCATAGGCGGCTCCATCATAGACCAGCAGTTCATGGAGGAATACCTCGGCCTGCGCGTCGAATCCGTCGATGAGGTGGAGATACTCCGCCGCATGGAGGAGGGCATATACGACCACGAGGCCTATGAAAAGGCGCTGGCGTGGACATTCGAGCACTGCAAGGAGGGCCGCGACGACAATCCCGAATCCGTGGAGTTCCTGGGCAAGGAGCGCCGCATACGGTTTACCGAAGAGGAAAAGCGCAAGCAGTGGGAATTTACTATAAAGATGTACTGCATCATAAAGGATCTCATACAGGGCAACCCCAATCTCCCCGAGGAATTCAAGGAGGAGATGGTAGGCCACAACGCCATCGCCGCCGGCTTCCAGGGCCAGAGGCAGTGGACCGATCACTGGCCCAACTGCGACTATCCCGAGGCGGTGCTCAATTCCTCCTTCGACTTTACCGGCAAAAAGGAACCCATGGTGTTCGCCACGGAAAACGACGTGCTCAACGGCCTCGGCATGCTATTCATGGAGCTGCTCACGAACCGTGCGCAGATATTCGCGGATGTGCGTACCTTCTGGTCCCCTGAGGCCACCAAGCGCGCCACCGGCTATGAATTCGAGGGCAAGGCTAAGGAGAACGGCGGCATAATACACCTGCTCAACTCCGGCGCGGCCTGCCTCGACGCCTGCGGCGAATGCACCGACGAAAACGGCAACAACGTCATGAAGCGCTGGTGGGAGGTCACCGACGAGGACATAAAGAAAATGACCGACGCTACCGTATGGTGCGAGGCTGGCTTTGACAACTTCCGCGGCGGCGGCTTCTCCAGCCACTTTGTCACCCGCGCGGAAATGCCCGTCACCATGATCCGACTGAATCTCGTCAAGGGCCTCGGCCCCGTGCTCCAGATAGCCGAGGGCTGGACGGTGAACCTGCCCGACGAGGTGACGGATAAGCTCATGGAGCGCACCAACCCCACATGGCCCTGCACATGGTTTGCGCCGCGCTGCGACGGCAAGGCGGGTAGCCCCTTTGAGGACGCCTACTCCGTAATGCAGAACTGGGGAGCCAACCACGGCGCGATCTCCTACGGACACGTCGGAGCAGACCTCATCACGCTCTGTTCCATGCTCCGCATACCCGTATGCATGCACAACGTGCCCTCCGAGAATATCTTCCGCCCTGCCGCATGGAACGCCTTCGGCATGGATAAGGAAGGCCAGGATTACCGCGCCTGCGCCGCCTACGGCCCCATGTACAAGAACATAAGGTAATGATCATCTAAAAAAAATGGCCGGGACGGTTCATTCCGCCCCGGTCAGGCATATAGAAAGGAACGAGCCATGCTTAAAAACATCCCCTCCATCCTCTCCCCGGAGCTTCTCAAGGTGCTGTGCGAGATGGGACACGGCGACCGTATATGCATAGGCGACGGGAACTTCCCCGGTGCTTCGATAGCGAGGCAGGGCGGCTGCGTATTTCTCAGGGCGGACGGTCACGGCACACCGGAGCTGCTGAACGCCATACTCGAGGTCTTCCCTCTGGACAGCTACACGGATACCCCGGCGATGCTCATGCAGAAAATGGACTGTGACAAAGAGCTGGACATACCTATATGGGATAAATATGTGGAATCCGTCGCCCGCCATGACCCGAGGGGCGCTAAGGCCGTGGGCTTCTATGAGCGGTTCCGGTTTTATTATGAGGCCAAGACCTGCTACTGCGTGCTCCAGTCCGGCGAGATCTCGATATACGCAAACATCATACTTCAGAAAGGTGTAGTGAAATAATATGCGTAACCTACTGGCTTTTGACATAGGGGCCAGCAATGGCCGCGCCATACTCGGGCAATTTGACGGCGAGCGCATCTCCATGCGGGAGCTGCACCGCTTTGAAAATCACTATGTAGAGATGAACGGCATCTACTACTGGGATCTTCCCTACATTTATAATCAGCTCAAGCAGGGCTTCCTCGCCTTCCGCAGGGCTGACATAGGGGCGCTGGACTGCTTCGGCATCGACACATGGGGCGTGGATTACGGCCTGCTGGACAAAAACGGGCATCTCCTCTCAAACCCCCGCGCTTACCGCAACGCCGTGGAGGAGGACTGCACCGAGGCATGGAAGGCGATGGACTTCCCCGCGCTCTTCGCACATACCGGCATAGGCAACGAGAGCTTCAACACCGCCTATCAGCTTTACCGGCGCAAGAGAGAGGACGACGCCGCGCTGGAGGCCGCCGAAACCCTGCTCTTCATGCCGGATCTGCTTGGGTATTTCCTCACCGGCGAAAAGAAATCCGAATACACCGAGACTACCACCTCCATGCTTTACAACCCCATAAAGCGGGACTGGGACAGGGACATAATGGCGGCCTTCGGCCTGCCGGAAAAGATATTCCCGCCCATAGATATGCCGGGGACGATGCGCGGCAGGCTGCGCTCCGATATAGCCCGCGAGTTAGGTATAAATTGCGCCGCCTTTGCGGCGGTCGGAACCCATGATACGGCCTCGGCGGTCGCGGCAATACCCGGCAGCGGCAGCTTTGCCTTCTGTTCCAGCGGCACATGGTCGGTTTTCGGCATAGAAACGGATCTTCCGCTGCTCACCGACGAGGTGCGGGATGTGGGCTTCTCCAACGAGGGCACCGTGCAGGGCGGCTTCCGCCCGCTGAAGAATATAATGGGGCTGTGGCTTATCCAGGAATGCCGGCGCGAATGGCAGGCGGAGGGAATATCCCTGAGCTGGGACGAAATAGTTCGTGAGGCGGAGGCGGCGGAGCCCTTCCGCTCCATAATCGACACGGATCACACCCCCTTCTTTTCCGGCGGTCATATGCGGCAGAAGATACGTCAGTTCTGCGCCGCGACAAACCAGCCCCTGCCGGACACGGTAGGCAGCTTTGCCCGCTGCGTATACGAATCCCTCGCCCTGAAATACCGCTATACGCTGGAGCGGCTCGGCGAGATAAAGGGACATGCAATAGAAAGCCTGAACATTGTCGGCGGCGGGAGCAGGAACCGCCTTTTGAACCGATTCGCTGCGGACGCGGCGGGATGCCGCGTGATAACCGGCCCCATAGAGGGCGCCGCCATAGGCAACCTGCTGGTGCAGGCTATGGCGCTGGGCGATATAAGCGGCATAGACGAGCTTCGGGACATAGTCCGCCGCTGCGAGGCTGTGGAGTGTTATGAGCCCAACACCACCGCGGAATGGGAGGCCGCATACGGGCGGCTTCTGGGCTATATGGAAAGGAGCGGCAAAAAATGACGGTAGATATGACAAAATGGCAGGACATGGCAAGGGCGAACGCCCACATACGCCCTGCCGGAAGCGGCCGTATGGCAGGAAAGATATGCATAGTGACCGGCGCGGCCCAGGGCTTCGGCAGGGGCATAGCGCAGGAGCTTTACAACGAGGGCGCCTCGATAGTCATAGCGGATCTGAACGAGCCCCTTGCCGGGCAGGTAGCCGCTGAAATGGGCGAAAGGGCCTTTGCGGTTGCCGTGAACGTGTCCGATGAGGAATCCGTGGCCAATATGGTCGCGCAGACCGTGGAGCGCTTCGGCGGCCTCGACCTGATGCTCTCCAACGCGGGAGTGGTACGCTCCGGCCCCGTGACTGAAATGGAAAAAAAAGATTTTGACTTTGTGACCTCCATCAACTATACCGGCTACTTCCTCTGCTCCAAATACGCGGCGATAATAATGCAGGCACAGCACGAGACGGCTCCAGAGGCCATGTACGATATAGTGGAGCTAAATTCCAAATCCGGCCTCGAGGGCTCAAACCGCAACTTTGCCTATGCGGGCTCCAAGTTCGGCGGCATAGGGCTCACCCAGTCCTTCGCCCTTGAGCTTTGCGCCTACAATATCAAGGTGAACGCCGTATGCCCCGGCAACTATCTGGATGGGCCGCTGTGGTCCGACCCGAAGCGCGGCCTGTTTGTGCAGTACCTCAGGGCGGGCAAGGTCCCCGGCGCAAGGACCGTACATGACGTCCGCCGCCATTACGAGGCAAAGGTGCCCATGAACAGGGGCTGCCTCCCCTCCGACGTGGCCAAGGCAGTGATGTACTGCGTGGAGCAGCGGTACGAGACCGGGCAGGCAATACCCGTTACGGGCGGCCAGGTCATGCTAAGCTGACGGACGGTAGCGCCCATGATAGATATAGGCATATTAAACGAGCTTAACGCGCCCACAAGGGAGGAGCGGCTGAATAACCTCCGCCGCACAGCCGAAAAGAGCGTATTCCCTCCTCTGGAGCCGCGGTATATAAACAACCATATACACACCTTTTACTCCTTCTCCCCCTACTCCCCCGCCGCCGCGGTATACGCCGCCCGCGCGGAGGGGCTCTGCACCGCAGGCATAATAGACCACGACTCTATTGCCGGAGCCGGGGAATTTATAGAGGCCGGCAGGATACTGGATATGCCCGTTACCGTTGGTATGGAATGCCGCGTATCCATGGCGGGAACCTCCCTCGAGGGCAGGCGCACCAACAATCCTGATCAGGCCGGCGTAAGCTACATGACCATACAGTCTGTGCCTCATGACTCCATCGAATACCTGAACGCCCGCTTTGCCCCGTACCGCGAGGCACGGCACAGGCGCAGCAGAGCCATGATCCGCAGAATGAATCAGCTTCTCCGTGATATTGAGCTGGATTACGACCGCGATGTCCTGCCGCTGTCAAGGACCTCGGAGGGAGGCGGAGTCACCGAGCGCCACCTCATGTACGCGCTCGCCCGGAGAATAGTGCAAAGGGCAGGGCGCGGAAGCGCCGCGATAGGCTTCCTCGAGGACGCGATGGGCGTTGCCCTTTCGCCAAAGCAGAGGGCGCAGCTATCGGATATCGGCTATCCGTTTTACGAATACGACCTGCTCGGCATACTGAAGTCCTCCTTCCTTCCCGGCATATATATAGACGCCGATGAGGAATGCCCTTCTCTTGATGAGATAGCGGGGCTCTGCCGGGATATTGACGCATTGCTGTGCTACGCTTACCTCGGCGATGTTACAGACAGCGTGACCGGGGATAAGAAGGCTCAAAAATTCGAGGATGACTACCTCGACGAAGTGATGGAGTGCATGGCGGAGCACGGCGTCCGCGGCGTTACCTATATGCCCACGCGGAACACGCCGGCCCAGCTCGCCTGCATAAGGGAGCTTGCCGAAAGGCACGGCTTCATACAGGTATCGGGCGAGGATATCAACTCCCCGCGGCAGTCCTTCGTAATACGGGCCATGGACAATCCCGCCTTTTCAAACCTCATAGAATCGACCTGGAAACTTATAGACCACGAAACGAAAGGAGCTAAACTATGAAGACAAAAGCTGTACGCATACACGGCAAAATGGATCTCCGACTGGACACGGTAGACCTGCCCCCGGTTGGCCCGGACGACGTCAGGGTAAAGATAATATCCGATTCAATCTGCATGAGCACCTATAAGGCCGCCGTCGAGGGCGGCAGCCATAAGCGCGTACCGGACAACGTCGAAGAAAACCCCACGATAGTGGGACACGAGTTCTGCGGCGTGATAGACGAGGTGGGCGAAAACTGGAAGCACAAGTACCGCCCCGGCCAGGGCTTCGCCATACAGCCCGCGCATTACTACAAGGGCTCCCAGATGGCCCCCGGCTACTCCTATCCCTTCTGCGGCGGCGATGCCCAATACGGCAACATACCCATCGAATCGCTGCTTATGGACTGCCTACTGCCCTACGATTCCGACGTATACTTTTACGGCTCCCTCGCAGAGCCCATGAGCTGCATAGTTGGCACCTTCCACGCCATGTACCACACCACGCCAGGCAGCTATGAGCACAAGATGGGCATAGTTGAGGGAGGCAAGATGGCGATGCTCGCCTCCGTGGGTGCAATGGGCCTCGGCGCGATAGACTACGCGCTGCACTGCGACCGCCACCCCTCCCTGCTGGTCGTGACCGACATAGACGACGACCGCCTTGCCCGCGCAAGGAGCATATATACGGTAGAGCACGCCAAGGAGCAGGGCGTGGAGCTTCACTTCGTAAACACCGCCAAGCCGGGCTTCGGCACTGAGTACCTGAGGGAGCTCACCGGCGGCACCGGCTACGACGACGTGATATGCTTTGCCCCGGTAAGGCCGGTGGTGGAGCAGGCCGACGCCATACTCGGCTTTGACGGCTGCCTCAACTTCTTTGCCGGGCCTACCGACAGCAATTTTAAGGCTGAGTTCAACTTCTACAACGTGCATTACCTCTATACCCATGTAGTCGGCACCTCCGGCGGAAACACCAGCGACATGAAGGAGGCTATCGAAATGATGACCTCCGGACGGATCAACCCCGCTACTATGCTCACCCACATAGGCGGCCTCAACGCAGTTGTGGATACCACGCTCAACCTTCCCAATATAAAGGGCGGCAAAAAGCTCATCTACACCCAGATAGAGCTTCCCCTTACCGCCATAGCGGACTTTGAGAAGCTGGGCGAAAGCGACCCGCTGTTTGCCAAGCTCGCCGAGATAACCGCCCGGCACAACGGCCTCTGGAGCCCCGAGGCGGAAAAATACCTGCTTCAGGCCAAGGCGTAGCGCCGATACTTATTATCGCCGGGGCATATGCGCCCCGGTTTTTTCTGTCAATTCGCCCGCTCTATTGACGCGGGGGCGAGTATGGTTTAAATTATTAAAGATGTATCCTTAGCGAAGGAGTTACCGCAATGAACATCCGCTTGAACGAAGTGCGAAAATACATAGAAAACCACGGTGAGGCCAGGGTGGAAACTTTGACGGAGCTTTTAGGCTGCTCCAAGATGACGGTATGGCGCTATCTTAAGCAGCTTGAGGACGAGGGCAGCATACGGCGCGTTCGCAACGGCGCCATAGCCACAAGCCTCGCGGGCGATACAGAGGGGCTGTATTCCCAGCGCATGCACGAAAACGCCGACGCAAAGCTCAGCATAGCCCGTGCCGCGATACCCTACCTCGTGCCCAACACCTCGATATTCCTGGACGCCGGCACCACCGTTATGAGCCTCGTGCGGCAGCTTCCCAACCAGCACTATACCATAGTCACGAGCGGGGCCAACATCGCCATAGAGCTCTCCCAGCGCTCCAGGAGCACCGTCTCCTGCGTCGGCGGGCAGATAAGCAGCTCCACGCTGTCCCTGTCCGGCCCTCAGGCGGAGGCGTTTCTCGCGACGGTAAACATAGACACCGCCGTTCTCGCCGCCACGGGCTATTCCGCCGGGGCGGGCTTTACCGTAGGCTCCTATACCGAAAATTCCCTCAAGCGCCGTGTAATACAAAAGGCCGACAAGGTCATACTCCTCATCGACCGCTCAAAGCTGGGGCGCACCCTCCCCTTCACCTTCGCCTCCCTGTCTGATATAGACGTGGTAATATGCGACGCTCCCCTGCCGGAGGACTTCGTACAGGCCGCAAGGGCAGCTGGCACGGAGGTATTGCAGGTACAGCCCGCAAAATAAACAGAAGCGTGCCCTTTAGCTCATAGCAGCATTTTATAACGGCAAAGAACATATAATATGCTTCATCAAAATATCATAAAAAGCTGAAAGCGCCCAAGCATTTCCCGGGCGCTTTCGCTGTGAGTTTTTTATATGCCCAGCCTGTTCTCCCTTATCTGCTCAAGCTCGGTGTAGTTATGGGTGCATATATGCCCCGGAAGCGGCAATATGCGCTGGTGTATGGCGTCCACTATCCACTCCGGCTGGGGGAAGAAGGCGTCCTCCATCTCGTGTGCGGGAGTTATCCAGTTCTTTGCGCCCACCACCACGGGAGGGGCGTCCAGATCGTCAAAGCAAAGCTCCGCTATGTTGGAGGCCAGATTGCGCATAAAGCTGTTGCGCTCGCAGGCGTCGCCGGTGACCACGATGCGTCCCGTCTTTTTGACGGACTCCATAACTATCGAATAGTCGAAGGGCACTATGGAGCGGGCGTCTATGACCTCGGCGCTGAGGCCGTACTTCTCCTGCAATATGTCCGCCGCCTTAAGCGCGCGGTAGAGCGTCGCTCCTATCGACAGTATGGTCACGTCGCTGCCGGCGCGCTTTATATCAGGCACGCCTATGGGTATTTCGTACTCCTCCTCCGGCACTCCGCCCGGATGGAACTGCTCCGCCACATCGTATATGCGCTGGCTTTCCAGGAATATCACCGGATCCGTGCCGTTTAGGGCGGACTGCATGAGGCCCTTAGCGTCGTATGGGGTCGCAGGGAACACCACCTTGAGGCCGGAAATATGGGCGCATATCGCGCTCCAGTCCTGGCTGTGCTGCGCGCCGTACTTTGAACCCACGCTCATGCGCAGCACCACGGGCATCTTGAGCATTCCGGCGCTCATGGCCTGCCACTTGGAGAGCTGGTTGAAAACCTCGTCTCCGGCGCGGCCCAGGAAATCGCAATACATGAGCTCGGCAACCGCCCTTCCGCCGCTCATGCCGTAGCCCACCGCCGCGCCGACTATGGCTGCCTCGGCTATCGGCGTGTTGAACAGGCGGTAATAGGGCGTCGCCTCGGTCATGCCGCGATATACTGCAAAGGCTCCGCCCCAGTCCCTTACGTCCTCGCCGAAGCTCACTAAGGTAGGATCCTCATAGAGCTTGTTTATTATGGGCTCGGCTATGGCGTCGCGGTACTGATATACCCTCGCCTTGGGCACGGGCTTGCCGTTTTCGTCGAGATAATAGCGCTTTTTCTTGGCTATCTGCTGTATGCGGGGGCACTCCTCCCTGGGCAGCAGCATATCGGGCTTGCGCTCGGTATCCATGGAGGGGACGCGGCCGTTGGAGAACATGAGATCGCCTATGAAGTTCTTTTCCGCGCCGAATATATCTATCCTCGGGGAAACTGCGTCGTCTATGGCCAGCTTCATGTTGCGGAGCATATCCCCCGCCACCTTTGCCCGTATCTCGGCAAGCTCGGCTTCGCCGCATACGCCTGCCTCCACAAGCTGTTTGCCGAAGGCGATTATGGAGTCCTGCTCCTGCCATGCCTCGATCTCCTCCTTCGTCCTGTAGCTGGAGGAATCGGAGGGGCTGTGGCCGCTTATGCGGTAGGTGACTACATCCAGCAGCACCGGGCCCTCGCTCTTTGCAACGGGCAGCTTCCTCGTGTATGCGTCTATAACGGCGAGCGGGTTGTAGCCGTCTATGCGCTCCGCATGGAGCGCGTCCGGCGATATGCCCGCCGCTATGCGCGCCACCATATCGTAGCCCATGGTCTCGCCCCTGGTCTGGCCTCCCATGCCGTAGAAGTTGTCGTTTATGTTGAATATTATGGGAAGCGCGTGCTTTCCCTCCGGCCAGAGCAGCTTAATCTGATCCATGGCGGCTAACATAAAGCCCTCCCATACGGGGCCGCAGGCGGTGGAGCCGTCGCCTATATTGCATACGACCACGCCCTCCTTGTCGTTTACCAGCTTATAAAGCGCCGCGCCCACGGATATGGTGCCGCTGCCGCCCACTATGGCGTTGTTGGGATATATGCCCAGCGGCGTGAAGAATGCGTGCATGGAGCCGCCCAGCCCCTTGTTAAAGCCGTTTTCCCGGGCGAAGGTCTCGCACATCATTCCGTAGAGCAGGAAGTCTATGCCCTGCTCCCTCAGGCTTTTCCCTTCATCCTTTATCACCCCGTAGGTCTTGCCGCCAAAGAAGCCCTCCATGACGGAAAGCAGCTCGCCCTCCTCCATTATCTCTATGGAGCGAAGACCCTTGGCCAGTATCTCGCCATGGCTGCGGTGGGAGCCGAAGGTTAGGTCCTTCGGGGTAAGGCGGAAGGCCTCGCCCACATAGGCAGCCTCCTGCCCTATGCCGAGATGGGCCGGGCCGGGGTGGTTATAGCTTACGCCCTGATATTCGCCCGTGGTCTTTACGAGGTTGAGCATGGTCTCAAATTCCCGGATATAGCACATATCCCGGTATATGTTCATAAACTCCGCCGTGGTGAAGCTGCCGAGCTCGTCCTTTACCGTTTTCTGATAGGTATTTACCGGTATCTCCGGCACTCTTATAGGCGTCTCCGGCCCGCGTACCGCCTTAGGATCCATGTATAAAGCCTTAGTCATTGATTTTCTCCTTTCTCTTTGCCTTATCCTGCCCTGTCCCCTACGCTATGCCTGAAATACGGCTTCCCGTATTATCTCGGACACGGTCGGGTGCGGGAACACTATTTCCTTTATGTCGTCCAAGGTCAGCCGCTGCTCTATGAAGGAAGCCGCCGCTATTATGAACTCGCTCGAGTAGTTGCAGAGGGCCTGCGCGCCGAGCATGGTGTTGTCCCTGTTGTTCACCACCAGCTTGAATATGCCATCGCCGCCCTCGTTTTCCGCCACATACCGCCCCGAATAGCGCATGGGCAGCGTGACCGTGCGGGCATCCAGGCCCGCAGCCGCCGCAGCAGCCTCCGTATAGCCCACGCCGCTGAGCTCCGGGTTGGTATACAGCACCGCGGGTATCGCATCGTAGCGCATATTGTCCCGCTTGCCCAGCATTGTGTTCACCGCCACCTCCGCCTCGCGATAGGCGGTATGCGCCAGCATCGACCTTCCGTTTACATCGCCCGCAGCGTATACCTCGGGCTGGTTAGTCCTCATGCGGCTATCCGTAACTATGGCTCCGCGCTCCGTGAGCACGCCTATGCTCTCGAGGCCGACGTCCTTTATATTAGGCCTTCTTCCGATGGATATGAGAGCCTTGTCGCACTCCACTGCACAGCTCTTGCCGTCCTTTTCATAGCGCACCGCGCCGTCGGCTATCTCTGTTACTTTGGCAGAGAGCAGCAGCTTCATGCCGCGCTTTTCGTAGTGCTTCTGCAATATGCCCACGAGCTCCCTGTCGTTTTCACCGGCGATATGATCCAGCATCTCTATTACGGTTATCTCCGAGCCTATGGAATTAAAGTACGCCGCCATTTCCAGCCCTATCACGCCGCCGCCTATCACGACAAGCCTTCTGGGCGCTTCGGTAAGGCTCAGCAGCTCGCGGTTGGTGACCGCAAAGCCGGACTCCAGCCCCTCCTTTAGCCCCGGTATGGGTGGTATTGCGGGAGATGAGCCCGTGCATATCAGCAGCCGCGCGCCGGTATAGGTGCTGCCGCCCGCCTCCACGGTGTAGCCCTCGCTGTTCCTTCCCGTGATGACGCCCCTTGCGTTGAGCGTTTCAACATGGTTCGCCCGAAGCGCCGCCTTTACGCCGCCCACCAGCGTCTTTACCACCTTTTCCTTGCGCGCTACCACCTTTGCGTGGTCTATGGCTATATCCTTTGCTATAACGCCATACTTTTCGCCGTGGGCCGCGCCGTCGTAGAGCTTGGCGCTGTAAAGCAGGGTCTTGGTGGGCACGCAGCCCTCGTTAAGGCATACGCCGCCCAGCTCCCTCTGCTCTATGCAGAGCACCTTCATGCCGGCATGGCCTGCCCGCTCCGCCGCCAGATAGCCCGCGGGACCTCCGCCGAGTATTATAAGATCATAAGTCATTCTATATTACCTCCCCTTCGCGGTTTAGCCTATCAGCAGCGCGGTAAAGCTCTCAAGAGCCGTCTTAAGCTCCGCAAGGAACCGCGAGGCAGGCGCCCCGTCCAGCGCTCTGTGGTCGTATGTGAGCGAAAGACCCATTGCGGGGTAGACGCTTATGCCGCCGTCCTTGCCCGTCCTTACGCGCTCCGTTATGCCGCATACGCCGAGTATGCCGGTCTGGGGCGGGTTTATCACCGGGGTGAAATGCTCTATGCCCAGCGAGCCGAGGTTGCTGACAGTAAATGAGCCGCCCTGAAGCAGATCGGGGTTTATGGAGCCCTCTTGGCAGGCGGCTATGAGTGCCTTCGCCTCGGAGGAGATTTCCCGCAGGCTCTTTTCATCCGCATTGAACAGCGTGGGCACCATAAGGCCCCTTGGCGTATCCACAGCCAAGCCCAGGTTCACATGGCGGAAGCGGCGTATGCTGTCCCCCAGGTAGTGCGCGTTGAGGTCGGGGTGGCGCGGCAGCACGCGGGACACGGCATACAGCATTATGTCGTTCAGGGTTATGTTTGGCACATCCAGCTTTTCCGCCGCCAGCTTAAGCTGCTTTCTGTAATTCATTATGCAGGTGGCATCAAAGGAAACGGTGTGCGTGAGCTGCGCCATTTCGCTTAGGCTCTGGTGCATGGACTTGGCTATTACCTTGCGGATATTGGTGAGCTTGACGTCCTCGTATTCCTCCGCGGGAGCAGCCGGGGTAAGCTCCTCCACCTGTCTTTTTGCCGTCTCCATATCGCAGGGAAGCAGCCTTCCGCCTAGGCCGGAGCCCGTGCGGCTCTCCGCCGCGAGCGCAGCTATGTCGCGCTCGATCACCCTTCCGTTGGGACCTGTCGGAGCAGCCATGGCAGGATCCAGCCTCAGTCTTTCCGCCGCGTTTTTCGCCCTTGGCGATATGCCCCTCGCTCTTTCCGCAGTTTGCAGGGCCGCTGCGGGCGCGGCAGCCTCCGCCGGCGCTTCCTCGCGCTGCTCCGGCTCGGCCTCCACCTTGGGGGCCACGCCGCTTATGTCCTCGCCCTCCGCGCCTATTACGGCTACCGTTTCAAGGCAGGGCACATCGTCGCCCACGCCAAAAAACACGGCGAGCAGCTTCCCCGATACCTTTGCGGCCTCCTCAAACACGGCCTTATCAGTCTCGTAGGAAAAAAGCAGCTCGCCCTCGCCCACATCATCTCCGACTTTTTTGAACCATTCGCCAATCACACAGCTTTCCACCGATTGTCCCTGTCTGGGCATTATTACCGCCGTCGCCATACTTATCCTCCTATCTAATGATTGAAATATATATTTGTTGTTTTATAACATTATTTTGTTGTATTATATCACACATGCCGCCGGCATGGCAACAACTTAAGGTGCATAAAAGCAAATTTAATCTGTTTTTTTAATAAGAAAAAGAACTGCCGCTAGACAGTTCTCTCTCTTATTTCCTATTGCCTTTTATCCTTCGACAGCCTGCTTATAACGCTCCGTACATTCCTCGATGATCTTGATGGCGTCCTCTTTCCCGCGATAGGCTCCGGTCGTTACATTTACCCCTTGAAGCACCTTGTAGTTTTCGAAAAAGTTCCTGATTTCTTTCAGGATAAAATCCGGCAGCTCATCCAATTCATAATAATCGGAATAGCGAGGGTCGCAGTCCACTACGGAGATCAGCTTATAATCCGGCTTTCCGCCATCTGTCATTTCAAGGTAGCCGAGGACTCTCGCCGGCACATAACAGCCGGGAAAAGACGGATAATCGCTTACGACCAGAATATCCAACGGGTCCCCGTCGGGGGCCAAGGTGTTTTCAATGATCCCATATTCTGTCGGATAAACCATGGAAGCATATATGACTCTGTCCAATTTGATCTTTCCGGTTGCATTATCCACTTCGTATTTATTTTTTGAATGAAGCGGTATCTCGATCAATGCCTCGACTACATTATCCATAACAATTAACTCCTTCTTTATCTGTTTAATTTTTTCATTATATCCCTTATAAGCTCGGCGCTCCTCAAAGGTCGCGCGGACTTTGCCCTCTTCCCTTTAGTTTACTGTTTTTTCTTCTCCATAGCAATATTTTCCTATCCGTCATCGCCCGTCCATATCCTTGTCCTGCTTGACTACCGCGCCGGAAACGGCGTCTATTTCGTATTCATATTCAAAGCCGCCGCACCTGAAATCTATCTCGTATGCCATGCGGCCGTCCTCCCTGTCCAGCTTGCACTCGTATGCGGTTATGCTGCCGCTGTCAAGGCCGGCATGGGCAAGGGCTATTGCCTTTGCGTTGGCCTCGCCTATATAAGCGCTGTCGCTGGCGGAGCCCTCTGCCGTTACGTTGGTTATACTATAGCCTAATCTCCCAGAATGCCGCGCTTTGTTAAAAGCTCAATAAATGCGGCGGACTGCTGTGACGGCTTGTTTTCCTGCTGTTCATAAAGCGCCTTTCCGGCGCAAATACGCATTTTCTCAATAATGCGTTCAATTTCTGCGCAGGTGG
>ERZ827423.602-NODE-602-length-43698-cov-6.190294_pt1 | contig 43698 bp, 39 predicted proteins | sample MGYA00519775_ERZ827423 | MGnify/ENA primary metagenome ERZ827423 (study PRJEB31778, sample SAMEA3449296) | human gut metagenome | biome: human gut; feature: human-associated habitat; material: faeces | place: United Kingdom | collected 2010/2012 ... | reverse complement strand
GTGCAAAAGAGATCCAGATCAAGATGGCACAGGGAGCAAAACCAGGAGAAGGTGGACATCTTCCGGGAGGAAAGGTATATCCGTGGATCGCAAAGACCCGTCATTCAACACCGGGAGTCAGTCTGATCTCGCCACCGCCACATCATGATATCTATTCCATCGAGGACTTGCGCCAGCTCGTCTATTCGCTCAAGGAGGCCACCGAGTATAAAAAGCCGGTCATCGTCAAAATCGCCGCTGTGCATAACGTCGCTGCCATCGCCAGCGGCATCGCACGCAGTGGGGCCGATATCATTGCTATTGACGGCTTCCGAGGCGGCACAGGGGCGGCGCCTACCCGCATCCGGGATAATGTCGGTATCCCCATCGAGCTTGCGTTGGCAAGCGTGGATCAGCGTCTGCGAGAGGAGGGGATCCGAGGGGATGTATCCCTCATCGTGGGCGGCTCCATTCGCAACAGCGCCGATGTGGTTAAGGCGGTTGCCCTTGGCGCCGACGCGGTCTATATCGCTTCCAGCGCCCTGATGGCCCTTGGTTGTCATCTCTGCCGGAGCTGCCACAGCGGAAAGTGCAACTGGGGCATCGCCACCCAGCGGCCCGATCTGGTCAAGCGTCTCAATCCCGATATCGGCGCCCAGCGCCTGGTCAACCTGGTTACAGCCTGGAAGCATGAGATCGCTGAGATGATGGGCGGCATGGGCATCAATTCCATCGAATCCATGCGCGGCAACCGCCTGATGCTGCGCGGCATCGGTCTGACCGACCGGGAGCTTGCGATCCTCGGCGTCAAGCACGCCGGAGAATGAGGAGGATAACGGATGAAGCGCATCTATGTGGAAGAAAAATGGTGCCTGGGCTGTCACCTCTGCGAATACAACTGCGCCTTTGCCAACAGCGGCATGGACGACATGGTCAAAGCGCTGAAAGATAAGCCTATCCGGCCCCGCATCCAAATTGAGGAGGGTAAGGGGATAAACTTCGCCGTCTCCTGCCGCCACTGCGATGAGCCGCTGTGCGTCAAGGCGTGCATCTCCGGCGCGCTGAGCAAAAAGGACGGCGTGATCGTCTGCGACCGCGATCAGTGTGTCGGCTGCTACACCTGCATCCTGGTCTGTCCCTACGGCTGTATTCTGCCCACGGAGGAAGGCCCGGTGCAAAAGTGCGAGCTGTGCATGAATTCCCGCCCCGGCAAGCCCGCCTGCGTGGAAGGCTGTCCCAACCTCGCCATCGTCTACGAGGAAAGGTGAAGCACATGAAATACGTCATCATCGGCAATTCCGCGGCGGCCATCGGCGCAGTGGAGGGTATCCGCCAAATTGACGCGGCCTCCCCCATCGTGCTGATCTCCAAAGAGCCGCATCACACCTATTCCCGCCCGCTGATCTCCTATCTGCTCTGGGGCAAGACCGACGAGCGACACATGAAATACCGTCCGGATGATTTTTACGAAGTCAACCATGTGCAGGCGCTGCTGGGGCGCGCCGCCGCCTCCATCGATGCAAAAACGCGCGCGGTCATCTTGGAGGACGGCGAGCGCATCCCTTACGATAAGCTGCTGCTGGCGACCGGCTCCACGCCCTTCGTGCCGCCGATGGCCGGACTGGAAAAGGTCAAACGCCGCCACGCTTTTCTGACGCTGGACGATGCAAAGGCATTGGAGCGTGACCTCACTTCCGACAGCCGCGTGCTGATTGTCGGCGCGGGCCTGATCGGCATGAAGTGCGCCGAGGGCATCCGCCACCTCTGCAAGGAGATGACCATTGTCGATCTCGCACCGCGCGTGCTGCCCGCCGTGCTGGATGAGACTGGCTCCGCCATCGTACAGAAGCAAATGGAAGCGCAGGGCATTTCCTTCCGTCTGGCCGACAGTGTGGCAGAATTCACGGAAGATACTGCGACGCTCAAAAGCGGCGAGGTGATTCCCTTTGACGTGCTGGTGCTGGCGGTAGGTGTCCGGCCGAACACCGCTCTGGCCGAAAGCGCCGGATGCGAAGTACGCCGCGGCATTGTGACCGATCAGAATCAGCAGACCACCGTGCCCGACCTCTATGCCGCGGGCGACTGTACGCTTTCCCACGACCTGACCAGTGGGCAGGATAAAATTCTCGCGCTGCTGCCCAATGCCTATTTGCAGGGCGAAACAGCGGGCATTTCGATGGCGGGCGGCGCGCATCCTTACGACAAGGCGATGCCTGTCAACGCAGGCGGCTTCTTCGGACTGCACATCGCTACCTGCGGCGACTTAAACGGCGAGAGTTTCATCACGCAGAGCGAAAACAGCTACAAGCGCCTCGTCGTGCGGGACAATCGGCTGGTGGGCTTTATCCTGATCGGGGACATTGCCCGCGCAGGCATTTACACCTCGCTGGTGCGCGAGCAGACCCCGCTGAATACCCTTGATTTTGATTTGATCCGTGAAAAGCCGCAGCTGATGGCCTTCGGTTCGGCTGCGCGCGCACAAAAGCTGGGAGGTGCAAAGGCATGACGCGCTTGGATGTGAAAAATCTCCGCTTCCGTCAGGTCAATGAGAAGATCGAAGACACGGGAGATCGGGACATCGTGCTGGAAAACGTCTGCGGACAGCGCTATATCGGCGCGGGCTCGTCCGGGCGGCACATCGTCATCGAAGGCGTGCCGGGCAATGCGCTGGGCGCTTATCTGGACGGCACGCAGATCGAGACCTGCGGCAACGCGCAGGACGCGACCGGCGACACCATGAACGCCGGGCAGATCACCATCGCGGGCTCTTCCGGCGATGCAACGGGCTACGCCATGCGTGGGGGACGCATCTTCGTGCGCGGCAATGTGGGCTATCGCGCCGGCATTCACATGAAGGCCTATCAGGAGAAGGTGCCGGTCATCATCGTCGGCGGTGAAACCGGCTGCTTTCTTGGAGAATACCAGGCAGGCGGGCTGATCGTGGTGCTGGGGCTGAACACCTCCGGCAAAGCGCCGGTAGACGCCTTCTGCGCCACGGGCATGCACGGCGGCAGCATCTTTCTGCGCAGCGACGTGCTGCCGGACGATCTGCCCGATCAGGTGGTTGCGCACCGTGCCGAAAAGGCCGATCTGGAGGTCATTCGGCCGCACGTTCACGACTTCTGCGCCGCGTTCGGCCTGGACGAAAACGCCGTGATGGATCATCCCTTTTATTGCCTGAAACCTAACACAAATAACCCCTATAAACAGCTTTACACGCAAAACTGATTGCTGTATAATGGGATGAAAATTTTTCAAAAGCCTTTGCGGGCTGCCGCGGAGGCGAAGGGAGAGTATGCGATGATCCGACCGGCCGTTTCAACCGACCTTGACACACTGGAGGGAATCTATCGCTCCGCGCGGGAGTTCATGCACCGCAGCGGCAATCCCTCCCAGTGGACGGGAAACTATCCCTCCCGCGAAATACTGCTTGAAGATATCGCATCCGGAGCCCTTTGCGCCGTGACGGACGGAAAATCCGTACACGGCGCGTTTGTGTTGAAGCCCGGTCCCGACCCGACCTACGCTGTCATCGACGGCGCGTGGCTGAGCGATGCGCCCTACGCCGCCATTCACCGAGTGGCCGGCGACGGGCTGACACGCGGCGTATTTCATGAATGTGTGGAATACGCCAAGGCGCGCTGGGCGAGTCTTCGGATCGACACGCACCGGGACAACTTCCCGATGCAGCGTCACATTCTCCGCGAGGGTTTTGTTTACTGCGGCGTGATCCGCACTCGGGACGGCACGGAACGCCTGGCCTATCAATGGGACGCTCCGTGCAGAAGGGAGAAGCAAGCATGAGTTTCACCGACAGCGAGGTGCTGCAATTCGTAGCGGAAAACGGCGTCAAGTTCATCCGCCTTGCGTTCTGCGACGCATTCGGCACGCTGAAAAATATCGCCATCATGGCGGACGAGCTGCCCCGCGCCTTCGAGTGCGGCGTTCCCTTTGACGCGGGACTGGTGCGCGGCTTTGCCGGTTCCACCCCGGCGGACATGGTGCTGCACCCCGACGCCTCCACCCTGGAGGTGCTGCCCTGGCGGCCGCAGACGGGCCGCGTGGCGCGGTTCTACTGCTCCATCACCGACAGCGCCGGCCGTCCCTTCGCGCAGGACAGCCGCCTGCTTCTTCGCAACGCCACAGAGCGCGCCGCGCAGAAGGGTTTTACCTTCCGCTTCGGCGCAAAGTGCGAATTCTACCTTTTCCGTCTGGATGAAAACGGCGACCCGACCACCGTCCCGCACGATCGGGCGGGCTTCCTGGACGTCGCGCCGCTCGACCGCGGGGAAAACGTCCGCCGCGACATCTGCCTGACGCTGGAAGAGATGGGCATCCGTCCCATTTCCTCCCATCACGAAATGGGGCCAGGGCAAAACGAAATCACTATTGAGGCCTACGATCCGCTGACGGCGGCGGATCACTGCGTCACCTTCCGCAACCTGGTGGGCACCATCGCCGCGCGCAACGGTCTTTCCGCCCACATGGGGCCCAAGCCTCTGCCCAGCTGGGACGGCAGCGGCTTCCACATCAGTCTTTCCGCCAGCCGCGACGGACGCAGCCTGTTCCTGCCGGACGAAAACGGTGTCCTTCCGACCGAAGGGCAATCCTTTCTGGCGGGCGTGCTGCACCACATTCCCGCCATGACGCTGCTGCTGAACAGTTCCGCCGCCTCCTATGAGCGCCTGGGCAACCACGACGCGTCGAAGGACGTGGGCTGGAGCAGCATCGGCCGCGGCCAGCTGGTGCGCCTGCCGATGCCGCGCGGCAATTCCGCGTGCATGGAGCTGCGCTCACCGGACAACCTCTGCAACCCCTATCTGGCCTATGCGCTGGTGATGGCGGCAGGGCTGGACGGCATTGAAAAGGGCATGGCGCTCTGCGCGCCGGATCGCCCGACGGGGATTTCCCTGCCGGATACCTTGCAGCAGGCTGCCGTGCTGGCCAGTGAATCGCCGTTCCTCAAAACGGTACTGCCGGAAGGCACGCTGCGGGCGTATCTTGCGATGGGGCTGCGCTAAAGTCAGGCACAAAGGATTTCATTTGCGGAAAGGAGGGAAAGCGGGAACATGCAGGCACTATTGGTATCTTCCGGCGAAAAGGGCCGCACGATGCTCACGGAGCTGATGCGCGGCGCGGGCCCGTTCGACTTTACGGTTGCGGGCAGCGGCAGCGAAGCGCGCCGCCTCTCCGCCGAAATGGAATACGACCTGATTGTGATCAACGCCCCGCTTTCCGACGAATACGGCGACGGTCTTTCGATGACCCTCGCCATGGATACCTCCTCCGGCATTCTGCTGCTGGTTCGCGCCGAAAACGAGGACGAAGTGTCCTCCAAGGTGGAGGACATGGGCGTGATGGTGCTGGGCAAGCCGCTCGGCCGCGCAATGTTCTATCAGGCGCTGAAGATGGTCACGGCGGCGCACCGCCGCATGATGGGGCTCAAGAGCGAGAACCTCCAGCTGCAAAAGAAGATCGATGAGATCCGCCTGGTGGATCGCGCCAAATGCGCGCTGATTCAGTATCTCTCCATGACGGAAGCGCAGGCGCACCGTTACATCGAAAAACAGGCGATGGACCGCCGCACCACGCGCGGCCGCGTCGCCCAGTCCATCATCGAAATCTATGAGCAATAATCAAGGGGGAAGTTCCCCCTTTTTTCTGTGCCAAAATCTGCTGAAACGAAATCAAAATTCTTGATATCCAGCATTTTTACATATTTTCTTACCAAGTGGAAAGGAGAACACAAGCACAATGAGCAAGTACATTTTCATCACCGGCGGCGTGGTTTCGGGTCTGGGCAAGGGCATCACGGCGGCCTCTCTGGGGCGCCTGCTGAAGATGCGGGGCCTGAAGGTTATCTCGCAGAAGCTCGATCCTTATGTCAACGTCGATCCCGGCACCATGAGCCCCTATCAGCACGGCGAGGTGTTCGTCACCGACGACGGCGCGGAGACCGACCTGGATCTGGGGCACTATGAGCGCTTCATCGACGAAAATCTGAACAAGTTCTCCAATCTGACCACCGGCAAGGTCTACTGGAACGTGCTGACCAAGGAACGCAACGGCGACTATCTCGGCTCCACCGTGCAGGTCATCCCCCACATCACCAACGAGATCAAGCACTTCATCTACTCCGTGGGCGAGAAGAGCGGTGCGGATATCGTGCTGACCGAGATCGGCGGCACCACGGGCGACATCGAAAGCCAGCCCTTCCTCGAGGCGATCCGCCAGGTTTCGCTGGAACTGGGCCGCGGCAACTGCCTGTTCATCCATGTTTCGCTGGTGCCCTACATCAAGTCCTCCGGCGAGCACAAATCCAAGCCCACGCAGCATTCCGTCAAAGAACTGCGCTCGATGGGTATCTTCCCGGACATCATTGTCACCCGTTCGGACGAGCCGATCGACAAGGAAATCAAGGATAAGATCGCGCTGTTCTGCAATGTCAAGCCCGACTGCGTCATTGAGAACCTGACCATGCCCATCCTCTATCAGGCGCCGGTGATGCTGGAAGAGCATCACTTCTCCGATATCGTGTGCCGTGAATTGAACCTCAACGACCTGCCCGCGCCGGACATGACCGAATGGAACGAGATGCTGGCGCGCATCGAGAACCGCAGCCGCACGGTGCGCATCGCTCTGGTGGGCAAATATGTCCGCCTGCACGACGCCTATCTTTCCGTTGCGGAAGCTCTGCGCCACGGCGGCTTTGAGAACAGCGCCCAGGTGGACATCGACTGGGTGGATTCCGAGCTGCTGACCAGTTATAACGTAGACAACTATCTGCACGGCGCGGATGGCATCATCGTGCCCGGCGGCTTCGGCGACCGCGGCGTGGCCGGTATGATCCTCGCCGGACAGTACGCCCGCGAGAACGACATTCCGTATTTCGGCATCTGCCTGGGCATGCAGACCGCGGCCATCGAATTCGCCCGCAATGTGCTGGACTATGCCGATGCGAACTCCACCGAATTTGCGCCCGATACCAAGCATCCCATCATCGACCTGATGCCCGACCAGCAGGGCAACCTGCCCAAGGGCGGCACGATGCGCCTGGGTGCTTACCCCTGCGCTATCCGTCCCGGCACGCTGATGGAGCGCGTCTACGGCCAGAGCAACATCTCCGAGCGCCATCGTCACCGTTATGAGTTCAACAATGAATACCGTCAGGAGTTCCAGGATCACGGTATGCGCATCGCGGGCACCTCGCCCGACGAGCGCCTGGTCGAGGCGGTGGAAATCCCCGGCAAGCGTTTCTACATCGGCGTGCAGTTCCATCCCGAATTCAAGTCCCGCCCCAACAAGGCGCATCCGCTCTTCCGCGAATTCATTAAGGCTTCGCTGGACGCGCAGGCCGAAAAGCATGATTGAGCAAAACCCGTTCTCCGCCGTCATCCGGAAGCAGACGCAGCGCGCCCTATGGGAGTGTGAAAACCTGCTGCGCGCCATCCCGGATGCGCTGTGGAATCGGCGCTATGACGGCATCCCGATGTGGAAATACGTCTATCACACGCTGTATTCGATGGATCGCTGGTATATCAACCCCGGCGATCCCGATTACCGCGACCCATCCTTCCACACAAAAGGGCTAAACGATCTGAACGTCGTTCCCTCCGAAGACGAAACGCTGCCGAGAGAAACCGCTTTGTCCTATTTTGCGGCAGTAAAGGGCAAGCTCTGCGCCTATCTCGATGTCCTTCAAGACGATGAGCTGACCGAGTGCCCAGCGGACTGCGACATGACGCGCTTTCATCTGATTCTCGGCCAGTTCCGCCATTGGCATCGGCATATGGGGCTGATTTACGGCTTTCTGATAGAAGACACAGGCAATTGGCCGTTTGTACTCAATCAGCTGGGCGCCCCGCCGGAACAGGGCGAAATGCCTTTTTTCTATGATTGACCCATTGAAAATCCACGCACGATAAAGGAGGCGCACCTTATGCGCATCAACGAAAACTACCGCAACATTCAGGACAGCTACCTTTTTTCCACGGTGGGTAAGAAGGTCGCCGCCTATTCCGCCGCACATCCGGACAAGAGCATCATCCGCTTGGGAATCGGAGACGTAACCCGGCCACTCTGCCCAGCCGTGACCGAAGCCATGCAAAAAGCCGCCCTGGAGATGGGCACGCCCGGCGGCTTCCACGGCTACATTCCCTCCGAGCAGGGCTATCCCTTCCTGCGTGAGGCCATCGCCCGCTATTACGCCAAGCACGGCGTGGCACTTTCTATTGATGAAATCTTCATCAGCGACGGCGCAAAGAGCGACCTGGGCAATCTGCTCGATCTGTTCGCTCAGGACAATACCGTGCTCATCCCCGATCCGGTCTATCCCGCCTATGTGGACGTCAACGTCATGGCGGGCCGGAAGATCGTCTATTGCGACGCGAATGCCGAAAACGGCTTTCTGCCGCTGCCGGACGAGAATGTACAGGCCGATCTGATCTACATCTGCTCGCCCAACAACCCCACCGGCGCGGTTTACGACCATGCGGGGCTTAAAAAGTGGGTGGATTATGCGCTCCGTCAGGACGCCATCATTCTGTTTGATGCGGCTTACGAGGCATTCATCACGGATCCTTCGCTGCCGCGCTCGATCTACGAAATTGAAGGCGCCAAGCAGTGCGCGATCGAGATCTGCTCGCTGTCCAAGACGGCGGGGTTCACCGGCACGCGCTGCGGCTACACCATCGTGCCCGAGACGCTGGAACGCGACGGCATGAACTTAAGCCGCATGTGGCTGCGCCGCCAGACCACCAAATACAACGGCACGGCCTACATCGTGCAGCGCGCGGCGGAAGCGGTCTTTACCGACGAAGGCTACGCCCAGTGCATGGAAAACCTCGACTACTACCGCCGCAACGCCCGCGTCATGGCAGATACGCTCGATCGGCTCGGTATTTTCTACACCGGCGGCGTCAACTCGCCCTATATCTGGCTGCGCTGCCCCGGCAGCATGAAAAGCTGGGATTTCTTCGATCTGCTGCTGGAGCGCGCACAGGTGGTCGGCACGCCGGGCGCCGGCTTCGGCATCAACGGCGAAGGCTTCTTCCGCCTGACCGCCTTCGGCCAATATGAGAACACGGTAGAAGCCATGCGGCGCTTCGAGGCGCTGGCCCGCAGCCTGTAACCTTCCGCACCAAGCAAGGAGTTTTTTCATGGAACAGAACCGGATGACACCCAGACCCGTTTCGGCCTCCCGCGCCGAGCACACGCAGATCCTGTTGGCCGAGCACTTGAACGGCTCCGGCCGTCTGTTCGGCGGGCGGCTGATGGAGTGGATCGACATCACGGCAGGCGTTGCAGCGCGCCGCCATTCCGGCTGCAACGTCACCACCGCATCCATTGACACGTTGCACTTTAAGTCTCCCGCTTTCGTCAACGACACGGTGGTGCTGCTGGCAAAAGTGACTTATGTCGGCCGCACGTCGATGGAAGTGCGCGTGGATACCTTCGTCGAAGCACTCAGCGGCGAGCGCCGCGTCATCAACACGGCCTATCTTGTACTGGTCGCACTGGATGAGGACGGCAAGCCCACGCCCGTGCCGCCGCTGATCTGCCAAACCGACGAGGATCGCATGGAATATGAAGCCGCAAAGCGCCGCAGCGCCCTGCGCAAAGAGCGCCGCAAAGAAGAATATTAAGCCCTTCTGCGGCGTGGGGAGCGCGCTCACCGGGCGACTGCAAACCGCACTGCTTCGGAGCGCGCCGCCCGGCCTCGCGCCTCACCGCTATGTGCCGGTGGCCGCCGCCCCCGGCACCCCTGCCGCGCGCAGGCGTTTTCCGCTCCATGGGAATCCATACATCCCGCACGGACAGACGCACTCCGCCCTATCTGCTCTTCCAACAGAAAGAAATCAAGGAGGCATCTTTATGCGCCGAAACGACCGGCTGATTGACGATTCTGCGGTTCTGCGCGCTTTTCTTGCGCAAGAAAACGTGCTGCATCTGGGACTGACCGATGGGCAGGCGCCCTATGTCGTGCCGATGAGCTACGGTTTTGACTGGCCGGAGGACGGAAAGCCCACGTTCTACCTCCACTGTGCAGGCGAAGGTCTGCGGCTGTCGCTGATCCGGAAAAATCCGCGCGTCTGCGTGGAAATCTCCAAGCAGATCCGCATCGTGCCCGGCCCCGTGCCCTGCTCCTGGACCTCCAAATACAAAAGCGTCATCGCTTTCGGCACGGCGCACATCCTGACCGATCTCTCTGATAAGGCAGCGGCGCTGCGCGCGGTGCTGCGCCAGAGCGGATACAAGGACACGGCAAAATTCACTTCTGAAATGCTGGCGCACGTGACAGCGCTGCGCATCGATGTGGAATCGATGACCGGCAAGAGCAATCTGCGCCCCGACGAGGAGGATATATGAATCTGCTCATCAGCGCCTGCCTGCTGGGTATTTCCTGTAGGTATGACGGGCGTTCCAAACCCCTGCCACAGCTGGACCGACTGCTGCAATCAGACTGCCATCTCGTGCCGATCTGCCCGGAAATTCTCGGCGGATTGCCTACGCCGCGCGCACCCTCCGAAAGACGCGGCAACCGCGTGGTCGCCTGTGACGGCCGGGACGTGACGGAAAACTACCGCCGCGGCGCGGCGGAAGCGCTGCGCCTGGCGCGCCTGACCCGCTGCACCTGCGCATTGCTCAAAGAACACAGCCCATCCTGCGGCTGCGGCCGCATCTACGACGGCATGTTCACCGGCACACTGACCGATGGAAACGGCGTTGCGGCAGAGTTGCTGCTGCAAAACGGCATCCGTGTATTCGGCGAAAGCCAACTGGACGAACTGCTGGATTTCATCCGCTCTTCCGCAAAATAAAACACAGCCCGCACTTTCCGATAGAATTCGGAAAATACGGGCTGTGTTTTTCTTTTTACAGCTTCCAGCTCTCGGTTTCCTGTCGGCCGCCGATGAAATCGGCGCACATACCGGGCTGACCGATGCTGAAGCTGTCACAGCCCGCGGCATGCGCGGCGACCTCGACCTGCGCATGGTAGCATCAAAGAGATCATTATTATCCTGCAAGACGAAAGCCGCCTGATCGTAGAGCTGCTCCGGCGGGATCTCTTTCAGATCGTGCCCGTCCGCGCTTAGGAACACCGCTGGGCCGCAGCCGAGCGATTCCCCCAAACAGCAGATCCAACCTGCCGCCGGGCGCTTCCATATTGCGTCTTTCCTGTGCCGTCGAACCCCTCAAAGCTCACAGCATAGACACAGTATTCCTCTTCCAGCAGCGGAATCAAGTCCTCGAACTGCCGCCGGCACATGAGGTTGCCGTGCAGCAGCACGGTTTTTCCGTCCGGGTTTCCAAACCTCCTGATCGCCTCCCCGTCGGTTAGTGTTTTCTAACCTGTTGATGAACTCAAAAAGCGTCCCCGCGGGCTTGCTTCCTCCCGCAGAAACGCTCTTTCTTTATTATTTATGTATCCTTGCGTGCGCCGCGCGCACCGTCGTCTGGTTCGCATTCGGCTGGCCGTGCTTGAGCTTGACGCTCCAAATGCACACCAGCGTCAAAAACGCTGCCGAGCAAACGCCCAGCACCCAATAGGCGACCACGCTCTCCGTGCCGAAGATCGTCTGGCGAAGGGGAATCTCCTCTGCCGCCAACACTGTGTTCGGCAGCAGCGCCATCAGCACAGCCAGACAGGCCGAAACTCTCTTTTTCATCCGCCCTCGCTCCTTTCTTTTACGGTGAAAAAATTGTAACATACTCGGCGCTGTATTTCAATGTTTGTTTTGTCAGATTTGCGTCTGTTTTGCGGGAACATTTTCCATATTTAGCTCCCTGATACAGAAAAAAGAGGTTTCCGCGCGCATCCGCTTGACAGTCCGCAGCGGATTTGTATAATAGTAGGAAACCACCTTAACAAAAAGATAAAACTCCTTTTTTACTGGAGGTTCGACCATGACCAACAGAAACAGAAACGCGCTGACCGCCATCGGGCAGAAAGCCCGCTCCGTCTTTCTGGACGGTTGGTATTTCGGGGATGAAGAGAGCAAAAACCGCGTTCTGCATCTCCAGTTCAACTACACCAACAACATCATGGCCAACCTGGTGGGCGGCAATTTCTACACAGGACTGATGCTTCTGCTGGGCGCGGACGACAGCTTCATCGGGCTGATGTCGATGTTCGTCTTTTCCGCCAACCTGATGCAGATTTTCTCTCCGCTGGTGCTGGAGCACTTCCCGCAGCGCAAAAAGTTGCTGATTCTCATGCGCCTGATCATCCAGACCATGAACATCGTGCTGATCGGCTGCATCCCGTTCTGTCCTTTCGAGCGGCAGGCCAAGCTGGTGATCTTCGGCGCGCTGGTGCTGACCCTCAACGTCATGAACGCGCTGATCGCGCCCGGCTTTTCGGTCTGGCACATTCAGCTCATTCCGCAGCGCGTCCGCGTGCGGTATTTCTCCTTTCTCTCCATGACCAACGGCATATTGGTTGCGCTGTTCAACCTGCTGGGCGGCGTGGTGGTGGACTGCTTCAAGGGCGCCGGGCTGGAAGTCTGGGGCTTTGCAACGCTGCGCATTTTCGCCTATGCGATGCTGATGTACGACTTATCGCTGCTGGCGCGGATGCGGGAAGATCCTTATGAGCAGAGCGGGCAGAAGCTCAATCTGTTCAATCTGCTGATCCGTCCCTTCAAAGAAAGAAAATATCTGCGCACCGTGGGCATCGCCTTCCTCTGGTCCATGATGGCCAATATCCCCGGTTCGTATTATTCGGTCTATCTGCTGCGCAACGTGGAGGCGAGCTATTCCTTCATCAACATTGTCAGCATGCTCAACGTGCCGGTGCTGGTGCTTCTCACGCCGGTCTGGTCGCAGTTCCTGCGCCGCTTCTCGTGGCTGAAAACCTGCAATGTGTCCATCGCGCTGTATGCGCTGAACTACCTGCTGCTGGGGCTGGTCAACAAGGGAAATTATCTCTGGCTCTACCCCACGGCGCAGATCTATGCCTTCGTGCTGGCCACGGGCATCAACCTCTCCTTCACCAACATCCCCTATATCAACATTCCCCGCCAGAACCAGACCATCTACATCGGGTTCTACTCCACGATGTGCAATTTGGGCGCGCTGCTGGGCGTCACGCTCGGCCGCCAGTTCGTCACCATGACCGAAAGCCTGGTGCTGTTGGGCGCGGGCAACAAGCAGCTGCTGATGTACGCCACCTTCCTGCTGATGGCGGCGGCAGCCGTTGGCATTTTCTTCCTCCGCCGCGGCGTTCAGGAGGATCAATAGGGAAAGTTCAGTAAAAAAGCTTGAGAGGAGGCGCCTCCTCTCAAGCTTTTTGTTTCCGTTCAGCGCTCCGGGGAACGCGGTTCAGGCGAAGCCGCGCGTTTTGAGCGTTTCTTTTTTCCAACAGTTGACAGCGCCCTGAATCCGTGGTATGCTTTAACTGTACTATTTAAGTTAGTACAGTTAGGAGATGAAAAATATGGCTGCGTCGATCTGGACTGTCGCAGGGCTTTCCATGCCGCTTTCCGCACTGCTGACCCACCTGACGCATCGACGGTACGCCTGCCGGGGTGCAGCCCGCGGCGCGCTGTTTGCGCTGGGCATTTACCTGGCTCTGTCCATGGCGCTGGCGGGTATCCTGCCCACGCCGCCGTTTGCAGGTTGGGCGCAACTGCGTCTTGGCCCCGCGGGACCCATGCGCTATGCGCCTGCGGTGCTTCGCGTCGGCGCAAAGTTACTGCTGTTGATCCCGTTCTCCCTGCTGACGAGTCTGTTGTTTCCGGAGCACCGCTCCCTTGCGCGCCAGCTGCTGATGGGATTGGGGCTGGCCATGCTGATCCTGGCGCTGCGATCGGTGCAGGAGGGGCGCATTGCTCCCACGGATCTGCTGCTCTATCCGGCAGGGAGCGCGCTGGGCAGCGGACTTTACCGTCTGCTGCACCGATTTGCGCCGGATTTTTGCGCGCAAACGGAGATCCGCGGCACGCAGTGCGTGCTGTTTTCCTGCCTGCTGAGCGCATCGTTTCTGCTGCTGGCAGTGGGAACGATCCGTTTACTCGTCGCCAAAGGAGGAATCCTATGAACCCAACTGAACCGCACGCCGAACCCCTGTTGACGGTGGACAAATACTCCCGCATCCCCATCTACGAGCAAATCGTGGAGCAGGTGGAAATGCACGTCGCGCTGGGCGACCTCGCGCCGGAGGATCAGCTGCCCTCGGTGCGCGCGCTCTCGGTCGAGCTTTCGGTCAACCCCAACACGCTGCAAAAGGCCTATACCGAGCTGGAGCGCCGGGGACTCTGCTATACCGTACCCGGCAGCGGGCGCTTCATCGCACCGAACGCTGCCGGCAAGCTGCGCTCCCGCCGCCAAACGCTGCTGATGAACATCGCCGAGGAGACGATTCAGCTGGCGCAGGCGGGCATTCCGCTGGACGACATCCTCACTACGGTCAAAAGCGCCTACAACAAGGCGGCCCAAGGAGGTTCCCTATGATACAGGTCAATGGACTCACCAAAAAATTCGGTGATTTTACCGCGCTTAGTGCGCTGGACTGCACCATTCCCGCCGGCTGCATCTACGGCCTGGTCGGCTCCAACGGCGCAGGCAAATCGACGCTGCTGCGCCTGATCTGCGGCATTTACCGCCCGGACAAGGGCAATGTGACGCTGGACGGACGCAATATCTATGAAAATCCGGAGCTGAAGGAAAAGCTTGTTTTCGTGCCGGACGAATTGTACTTTCTGCCGCAGGCAAATATGCTGCGCATGGCGCAGACCTACGCTTCGTTCTATCCTCGCTTCGACCGCTCGCGCTTTGGCGAGCTGACCGACGCCTTCAAGCTCAACCCCAAGGCAAACCTTGGCACCTTCTCCAAGGGCATGCGCCGCCAGGCCGCGACGGTGCTGGCGCTGGCCTGCAAGACCGACTTCCTCTTTCTGGATGAAACCTTTGACGGGCTGGACCCCATCATGCGCAATCTGGTCAAAAAAGTTCTCTATGCGGACGTTGCGGAGCGCGGCGCCACGGCGGTCATCACCTCGCACAGCCTGCGTGAGCTGGAAGACACCTGTGACCAGCTGGCGCTGCTGCACAAGGGCGGTATCGTGTTCGAAAGCGACGTGCAAAACCTCAAAACCACGCTCTTCAAGGTGCAGATCGCCTTTGACCACGACTATGACCACACGCTCTTTTCCGGCTTCGACGTGCTCAATTTCGCCAAGCACGGTTCAGTCAGCAACCTGATCGTGCGCGGCGACCGGGACAAGGTGGTGCAGGACCTGCGCACCAAGAGCCCGATTCTAATGGAAGTGCTGCCTCTTTCGCTCGAGGAGGTCTTCCTCTATGAAATGGAGTCGCTGGGATATTCCTTCGGCGACGAGCTCAAATAAGGAGGAGCATCATGAACAAACGCAATTCGCTCTTCAGCCCCAGCGCCTATCTTGAAAGCCTTCGGCAGACGCGCCTGACCGGGTTGATCTATCTGGTATGCTGCCTGCTGTTTTCCTTTTTGCCGGCGCTGATTTCTTCGGTGTCCGGGTCGAGCTTTGCGCCGAACCTGGTCGATTATGCCGGCGTCCTGTTCGCCTATATGTACCTCGCGCCGCTGACGCTGGTGGTTTCCTCCTTTGGATTTCTGACCCGGCGCAGCGCATCGGATTTTTATCACTCACTGCCCATACGCCGGAGCACGCTGTATGTCAGCCGCGTGTTGGCAATTCTGACCTGGCTTGCAGGCACGGTCGTGCTGTCGCTGCTGTCCTCCTATCTCACCTACGGCTTGTTCGGCCGAGTGCTCAACTGGGCGCAGCTGCCTTATCTGATCGGCTATTTTTTCAGCTGCTGCCTGTTGGTGACCGCCTGCGCCCTGATCGGCATCTGCTCCACCGGCACCTATTTTTCCGCGTTCATCGTGGCGGGGCTGGTGATGTTCTTACCGCGCTTTATCAGCTTTCTCATCGCGGAGATGGTGGAAAGCTCTGCGCCCATCGTTTCGGTCGCGGAGCTGGGCTTCCTGTTCAACTATAATCTCAACCTCCCCGTCGCGCTGATTGCGGAGCTTTTCTCCTTCGGTTTCTACGGTGCCATCGATCTGGACGTGATGATGGTGACCGGGAAATATATCGGTTACACGGCGCTGCTGGGGCTGATCTATCTGGCGGCTGCGGGTGTGATCTTCTGCCGCCGCGCGTCGGAAACCGCCTCCAAGAGCGCTCCCAGCCGCGTGATGCAGCACCTATTCCGCTGCGCGATCTCGCTGCCGCTGTTTCTGGTTTCCGGCATGATGCTGGTGTTCTCACTGCGCGGTGAATGGCACTCGCCGGGGTTGTTGGTGCTTCTGATCTGCGCGGCAGTGCTGGTGTATTTCATCTACGAGCTGGTCACCACGCGCAGGGTGCGCAATCTGCTCTCGGCGCTGTATGTGCTGCCCATCGTGCTGGCCGTGAGCATCGGGGTGCCGTTCCTGGGCGAGGCACTGGGGCGACAGGCCCTGCACACCATCCCCGCTCCTTCCGAGATCGAGTCCCTTCGCTTTGACGAGAGGGATGGTTCTTCCGCCTACAACAGTCTGCTGCTTTCACGCATCGACTATCGCGACGAAGAGATCAGCTCGCTGGTGGTCGAAAATCTTTCCAGCACCGCTTCCGCTATCGAAAAGAACAGTCATCTCAATCCCTTTTCCGAAACGGTTGTTTTCAACCTCAAGTCCGGCCGCACCATCACACGGCGCATCCATTTCTCGCCTGCGGATGCAGAACGCCTTCAGGAGCTGAAATCGTCCTTCAACTTCTATCAGACCGCCTTGACCCGCCTGCCGGACGAGCAGGAGATTCACTCCATCTTCTCAAACTATGGGCTGACGGATAAGGACTGCCGCGAAATCTGGAACAGCTTCCGCAGCGAATACGAGGCGCTCGCGCCTGAAAAGCAGCGTCTGCTGCAAAACGGAACGCCCGCAGTCTCCAACGTACCACTCCTCGCAGCAGAAAGCGCTCCTTCCCAAACAACCATGGAGCAGAACACCGTCTCGCTCTACGACGGTTTCCTGAACGTCCAGGGGGTCTCCGGCATAGACACCTTCGCCTCCTCCTATAATTTGACGACGCTTACTCCCAAAACCATGCTGCTCTTCCTGCAAAAGATCAACCGGGACGACCAAAATACCGCCGAAGCGCTGCTGGAAGCCGCCAACATGCTGAAGAAAGCGAACGGAAGCGAGGTTTGGATCGGCGGCGGCCTTGCGCTCTGCGAAGGCGCGCAGATCCGCGAGTGCGACCTCGGTTACAATCTCTTGCCCGATATGTCCAACGCAGCCTACTATGAATCGCTGCAACTCAGCGCGGAGTTATTGGAACTCCTGGCCTCCGCAGACACCTCGATTGACAATCTGAACGAACCCTTTGTGCTGATGCGATACCTCAACATAGAGGTCATTGGTTCAGATGGAGCGAGCTGGAATTTCAGTTGCCGTGCTTATCGGCTGACCCCCGCGCAGGAAGCGGCCTACTGCTCGCTGACGCATCGGCTCGAAGCCCTTTCTGACTCGGAAGGCTGAGCGCCGCTGAACAAAAGCGCCGCCCGTTTTCTCTCTTTCGGAGAAACGGGCGGCGCTTTTGCCGTCTTTTACGCACGGAGGTATTCTTCGACCAGCTGCACGGACCGCGCCGCGGCGAGCTTGACGAACTGCGGGTAATCCATGCCCGCCTCCTCGTTTCCGCCGTCGGAAATGGCGCGGATCACGGCGAAGGGCACCTTGTTGACCGAGCAGACCTGGCCGATGGACGCCCCCTCCATCTCGGCCGCCAGCGCATCGAAGTGCGCCTTGATGCCGTCGATCTTCTCCTTGGACGCGATGAACTGATCGCCCGATACGACCAGCCCGCGCTTGGGCTTGATCCCGATGCGCTCCGCCGCCGCAATCACGTCGCGGCAGACAGTCTCGTCGCAGGGCATTTCTACAACGTTCAAGCCGGGGATCAGCCCCATCGGGTCACCGAAGGCCGTGGTGTCCAGATCGTGCTGCGCCACCGCCGTGGCCACCACCACATCCATCACGCGCAGCCCCTTGCCGATGCCGCCCGCCACACCGGTATTGAGGATCACATTCGGCGCATAGGTTAAGATCATCGTCTGAGTGCACATTGCGGCATTGACCTTGCCGATGCCGGCCACTGCCAGCACCACGTCCCTGCCGCAGAGCTTGCCCTCGTCAAACCGCATCCCGGAAATGACGCGGGTCGTCTTCTCCGTCATATCCGCGCGCAGCGCTTCGATTTCTTTTTCCATCGCTCCGATAATGCCGATTTTCATCTCTGTTTTCCTCCTCTATTCGTCCCTTCGTCAGATAAAAGGCCGCCGGTCGAGCACAAGCCGCAGCGGCACGGTGCTGTTCATTTCACCGGGAAGCGCCTGCTGCAACTCCGCCAGCGCGCACGCCGCCCCAAAGAGTGTGTGCAAATCATCCAAACTCTCGTCCGTTTCCTCGTCCGCCCGCAAAAGATATGCCGTAAATCCCTTTGCAAAGTCCCGCAGCGCCGCCTTTCCCTCTTCAAAACGGTGCGGGCACTGCCGCAGGGCGCGATTCAGGCTGAACACCCAGTCCACCTCGCGGAAGCTGCACCTCTCTCCAAACCCCTTCCCCATCTGCTCCCTGTGGTTTTCGTATAAGTCCAGACAGTTATCAATGAGCTTTTCCGGATAGGGAAAGGGACGGTGCGCATCCGCATGGCAGAAGAGATAGTGAAACCAGCCGTAAAGATGCCGCGGCAGTTCCACGCAATCCGCTTCCCGCTTACGGCCAATGCCCGTCCGCGCGTCGCAATTTTCCCGCAACCAGGCAAAATAGGCGTCCTGCCACGCCGCATCGACGCGGCCGGTCAGCCGCAGTGCTGCATAAAGCCCCGCGCCGCGATGCGACTGCCCCCACGGCTCGCCCTCCCAATCCAAACTCTCCAGAAAGGCGCGCATCTTTTCTATCTCTCGATACTCCTCCAGCGCATAGACGGGGTACAGCGGCCCTGCGTCATAGAGCTCCAACGCCGCCAAAACGTGCGCGGTGGTATGGATGGGGTGATGCGTGCTCTCGTGAAAGAGCCCGGTTTCGTGGTCCTGCATCTTCTGCATCGCGGCGATACTTTCCGCGCGCCGCTGAGGATCACGCTCAAAATCGCCGATGGTGTAGAGCAGATTGGCCGCGTCCGCACAGCCGTAAGGATTGATCGCCAACGTTTGCCCTTTTTCCTCGTTCGGGCGAGTGTAGCGGGCATATGCGCCCGTGCCCAGCTCGTGTTTCCGGACGCACCGGCGGATTTTCGTCACGATCGGGTCGATGTTCATCGGTTTCGTCTCCCCCTCTCCTTGGGCATCAAGCTCATTTCACGAATGCTCTTTCCAGAAGATCATAACAAATCCGACCTGGCCTGTCAAAAAGATTCGCATTTTCACTTTGTGAAACTTGCAAAAAAACTCTTGCAAAGCCCCGCGTTTCTGCTATAATTAGTCCTGTTATTATTCCTAGATATTTTGTCGGATATGACTTCAGGGTTTCCGCTCAAAGCTCAGGAATCAACGCAGAATTTTAACTTGAATTCTCAGCCGATTGCTTCATACTGAAGCTGAAAAAAAGACGCAGGGGGTGTATTTCTGCCAATGTCTCAGCCCATATTGACCCTCCAAAATATTCACAAATCCTTCGACGGCACATCTGTGCTGAACGATATTTCTCTGCAAGTGATGCCGGGGCAGTTTATCACGCTGCTCGGCCCTTCGGGCTGCGGCAAAACCACAACGCTGCGCATCATCGCCGGTCTTGAACAGCCGGACAGCGGCAAGGTCATCTTAAACGGAGAGGACGTAACCGCCTTCCCGCCGGAAAAGCGCGCCGTGAACACGGTGTTCCAGAATTATGCGCTCTTCCCGCACATGAATGTGCAGCGCAACATCGCCTACAGCCTAAACCTTCGCAAGGTCAAAAAGGACGAAATGGCCCGGCGCGTAGACGAGCTGCTCTCCATCGTGCAGCTGGAAGGCTACGGCAAGCGCATGCCGGCGCAGCTTTCGGGCGGTCAGCGCCAGCGCGTGGCGATTGCGCGCGCCTTGGCCTGCGATCCTCAGCTGCTGCTGCTCGACGAACCGCTGGGCGCGCTGGATCTTCAGCTCCGCCGTCAGATGCAGGTCGAGCTCAAGGCGCTGCAAAAAAAGCTGGGCATCACCTTTATCTACATCACGCACGATCAAGAAGAAGCGCTGAATATGTCCGACCTGATCGCCGTGATGAACGGCGGACGCTTTGAGCAGATCGGCGCTCCGGAGGAAATCTATGAGCACCCGACAACGCGCTTTGCGGCGCAGTTCATCGGTCAGAGCAACATCATCGAGGGCACGGTGCTCTCCAGCCGGAATGGCCAAACGACGCTGGAGCTCTGTCCCGGCAGCACCGTCACGGTGCAGGGCGAATATGAGCCGGGCGAGCACCTCGCGCTGTCGGTTCGCGCCGAGCGCATCGACTATGCGGACAAGGCGCAGTACGGCTTCTGTCTTTCGGGCGTGATCAAGCTCCACAGCTATATCGGCGGCGTGCTGCGCACCACCATCACGCTCCCCACAGGTCAGGAGCTGCTCATCACGGGCGCGAACCCGGTTTCCCAATACCCCGCCGGATGCGCGGTGCAAGTTTTCTGGGATCCGGACGTGGCCGCGGTTGTGGAAAGGGGGAAGCCCGTTGAAAAAGGCTGAACCCGCGAAGAAAAAATATGATCGGCACATCTCGCCCACCGTGTGGATTCTCTACATTTGGACGGTGCTGTTTGTGGCGCTGCCGCTGGTTTACGTCGTGGTGATCACGTTCCTTAAAAAGGGCGACGTTTGGGGCATTACGGATCAGTTCACGCTGGAAAACTATCAAAAACTCTTCAGCCCCGTCTATGCCAAAGTCTTCCTGGATTCGTTTCTCGTAGCCGTTTCCACCACGGCGCTGACGCTGCTGATCGGCTATCCCTTCGCCTACTTCACGGCAAAATTTTCGCCCCGTTTGCGTTCATTTATCATCCTGCTGCTGATGGCGCCGTTCTGGATCAATTCCCTGCTGCGGCTAAACGGCTGGATTATACTGCTCAAGGCCAACGGCGCGGTCAACACGCTGCTGCAAAGCCTGGGGATTATCGACGAGCCGCTCAAGATTCTCTACAACAACGGCGCGATGATGCTGGGCATGGTCTACGCCCTGCTGCCGTTTATGATTACCTCGATCTATAATTCCGTCGAAAAGCTCGACTGGTCGCTGATCGAGGCCTCGCGCGACCTGGGTGCGTCGCCGTTTAAGGCGTTTGTCACGGTTACGGTGCCGCTGACGGTGCCGGGCATTGTGGCGGGCTGCGTGCTGGTGTTCGTGCCGTCGATGGGGCTGTTCTTTATCTCCGATCTGCTGGGCGGCGCAAAAACGCTGCTGCTGGGCAACCTGATCAAGAACGAGCTGATGCAGGCGCGCAACTGGCCCATGGGCGCAACGCTTTCCATTGCGATGCTGCTGTTCACCTTCGCCTTTATTCTGATCTACAAAAAGGTTACAGGGGCTAAAAACCTGGGTGGCATAAGATGAAGAAGAACAACTGGCTTTCCAAACTTTTTGTCATCCTTGTGCTGCTGTTTAACTATCTGCCCATCATTGTGGTGGTGGTCTATTCCTTCAACGCTTCCAAGTACAGCAACTGGGCCGGCTTCTCGCTGCAATGGTATGAAAAGCTCTTCCGCAATTCGCAGATCCTGCGCTCGCTCAACAACTCGCTGATTCTGGCATTCTCCTCCTGCGGGCTGTCGATCCTGATCGGCACGGCAGGCGCGGTAGGCATGGCGCGGTCGCGCTTCCGCACGCAGGGGTTGCTGGAAAACGTCTCCATGATCCCGATGATGATGCCCGAAATCATACTGGGCATGGCGTATCTGGCGTTTTTCTCAATCATCCGCATCCCCTTCGGCATACTGACGCTCATCATCGCGCACACGACCTTCTGTATTCCCTATATCTTCATCAATGTTCAGAGCCGCCTGGTTGGGCTGGACCCCGCCTATGTCGAGGCAGCGCGTGACCTGGGTGCAAGCCCGACCCGTGCCTTTTACGACGTGACGCTGCCGCTGATCACCCCGGCGATCCTTTCCGGCGCGCTGCTGTCGTTCGCCATGAGCATGGACGACGTGGTCATCTCCTTCTTCGTCACCGGCACAACCTCCAACACCCTGCCTTTGCAGGTGTATTCCATGCTGAAGATGGGCGTAACGCCGGAGGTCAACGCGCTTTGTACGCTGATGCTGCTGATGGTATTCGGCGGCATTGGGCTTTACTACCTGCTGACCACACTCCTGAAAAAGGAGAAAAAGCAATAATACCGCACCGCATAGCGGGCGTATTATAAAAAATCATCCATTGGAGAGAGGAAGAAACAAAGAACATGAAAAAGACCATCCTTCGCGTGCTGGGCTTTGCACTGGTGCTTGCGTTGACGCTGACCTGCTTCGGCTGCTCTTCCGGCAGCGCCGGTGACAAGGAGCTGGTCATCTTCTCCTGGGAAGGCTACATCGACCCGGAGCTGCTGACCGAGTTCACCGAACAGACCGGCATCAAGATCAACTACAACTACTTCAACTCCGAGGAAGAGATGCTCGCCAAGCTCGAAGCCGTCAAGGGCGGAGATTACGACATCATCATCGCCTCCGACTACATCATCAACATCGCCCGCAGCGAGGGCCTGCTCAAGGAAATCGACAAGGAAAAGGTTCCCAACTATAAGAACCTGAACCCCAAATATCTCAATCAGTACTACGATCCGGACGGACTGTACACCATCCCGTATGTGGCGGGCACCCCGCTGATCGTCTATGACCCCGCCAAGGTCACCTGCGAAATCACCGGCTACAACAGCCTGTGGGACGAAAGCCTGAAGGATCAGCTGGTCGTGATGGATCACATGCGCAACATCATCGGCATGACGATGAAGTCCATGGGCTACTCGCTCAACACGGAAGACCCCGACGTCATCGCAGCGGCCGGTGAAAAACTGATGAAGCTCAAGCCCAACATCCGTGCGCTGGACGGCGATACGCCCCATGAAAAGCTGATCTCCGGTGAGTGCACCATCGGCTATGTCTTCACCTCTCAGGTTTCCGCCGTGCTCTCCGAGCGTCCGGATTTCGCCGTGTGCTACCCGGAAGAGGGAATGGGCTTCGGCATTGACTCGCTGTTCATGCCGTCCAATCCCCCGCATGAGGACGCCGCGCTGCAGTTCATGAACTACATGTGCGATCCTGAGGTCAGCGCCCGCGCATCGGTCTTCACGCAGTACATCAACTGCAACTCCGCCGCTACGCAGTACCTGCCGGAGGAATTCCTGAACAACAAGGCCGTCAACATCCCGGACGACATCCTGGGCAATATCGAGTTCATGGAGGATATCTCCCCCGAAGCCACCGAGCAGATGAACGAGATCTGGAACGCCTTCAAGCAGTCCTGATTTCCGTAAAAAGCGCCCCCGCAGAAAGCGCCTTTCCGGTTTTCTGCGGGGGCAACGCATGTCTTAAAAAAGGAGCTTTTCCCCCATGTATACGCTTTGTATCAACAACGGGCTGGTGATCGACCCGGAAACCGAAACCGCCCGCATCGCTTCGGTGGGCGTAGAGAACGGCCGCATCGCGGCGCTTTCCGACACTCCGCTCGAGGCGGAAATGCAGCTGAACGCAGCGGGGCATGTGGTTTGCCCCGGCTTTATCGACGTCCACGGCCATGTGGACAACGTGACCGCCTATCCCGACCACGAGGCCTGTGCGCGGCTTTCGCTGCTTCAGGGTGTGACGACCATGGTCAGCGGCAACTGCGGTCTTTCTGTGCCCGACGTGGCGGAATTCTTCCGCAAGATGGATCAGGGCTATCCCTTCCATCACGCGGAGTTGATCGGCGGCTCGACGCTGCGCCGCATGGCGGGCGCAACGGACATCTACACCCCCGCCACCGACGAGCAGATTGCACGCACCTGCGAGCTGGCGCGTCAGGCGCTGGAACAGGGCGCGGCGGGCATTTCCTTCGGGCTGGGCTACACGCCCGGCACGGCGCTCAAGGAAGTCTACGCCCTGGCGCGCGTGGCGAAGGAGTTCGGCCGTCTCATCACGGTGGACACCCGCATGAGGGATGATTACGACCTCAGCTCTCTGGCGGACGTGATTCAGGTCGCCCGCGATACCGGCGTGCGCGTGCTGGTGAGCCATCTGGTCTATCAATACGGCGAATGCGTGATGGAAGAATCGCTGCAAATGCTGGACAAAGCCCGCGCCGAGGGCTTGGACATCTGGGCGGACAGCGGCATGTATGTGGACTGGGCAACCACCATCGGTTCAGAATGCTTCCGCGAAAGCTATGTCTTTGCGCACAAAGACCTGCTGCCCGACCTGCTGGTGGCAACAGGCAAATACGCCGGACAGCGCCTGAATGATCGGCTTTACCACGAGATGCGCGCTCACCTTCCCAAGGAAACCGTCATCCGCATCACCGGCGCGGATGCGTCCATCCCGATTGCCTTCACGCGGCGCTACACCATGCCCTCCTCCGACACCGCGCCCTACAACCCCGGCGAGGGGCATCCGCAGATCGCAGGCACGTTCCCTGCGTTCTTCCGCATGGTTCGCACGCAGGCCAACCTGAACCTCTGCGACGCGGTGCGGCGCTGCACACTGCTGCCCGCACAGGTGATGGGCTTTGACCGCAAAGGCCGCATGGCAGTCGGCGCAGATGCAGACCTCGTGGTGTTTGATCCCAAGGCAATCCGCGACAACGCCATGCATGTCGATCGCGGTGCGCCGGATGTTCCGCCGGACGGTGTGGACTTTGTGGTGCTAGACGGCAAGCTGGCTGTGCGCGGCAAAACCGTCGAAAACGCGCGGGCCGGACGCGCTCTGCGCAAATAATCGCTTCTTTTCCCCATGCCAAACGAACCACCGGAAAAGCCGGTGGTTTTCCACTATCCAGGCGAAACCTTCCGTTGCAGACTGCGCCTCACACCACGCTGACACGATCTGATCTCTTCACAAGATCGTTTTGCTGCTCATGAACAGGTCAGATATTTCCCATTGCCATCCATTCGCCCTGATGGTCTTCCTCCGGTTAATGTTTGGCCTGCTCTCCAATTATCTTTTTCTACCGACTCTCAGAATTTGATGCTGAATATTCCGGTAGTTTTTCACTAAAGGGATGATCTTGGCAATAAAACTGCTCGCCCAGCGAGGGGGGGCTGTTTTACAAAAAGAGCGGCTGTTCCGATTTTCCCCGGAACAGCCGCTCTTTTGCACTATACTGAACGAGATTTTCAGGCGGATTCATTGCCCCACTGCACGCTGATGAGACGCTCGATATTGAGCAGCCGCACCCCATTGACGCGGATGCTGCGCACCTCGCCTTCTCTTTCCAAACGAACATTGACGCTCCTGGTGTCCGGATCTGCATCCGGCGCAGCGCAAATCCGCAGGCGGCTGCCGTTGCCGAAATCCAGCTCAATCACGGGCTCTTCCATCGCGTCCTCTTTGTACCCAGCAAACTCGCCCTCGGCGATCTCCCGCCAAATGTAATCGGAGTTGCGGCTCGTCAGGCGCGTGGAAACGCCGTTTTCCGTGGCCGTCAAGCAGTCGTTGGCCTGCGCGTAGGCAAAATCCCGCGCCAAATCGTCCTTAAACTCCTTGTAGCGATAAGAATACCCATAAGCCCAAATCGACACCGCAACGAAAGCGACAAAAGGCACGGCAGCCAGCGCGATGACCCAGCCAATGGTTTCCCGTTTGGATTTCCGCTTCATATCCGTCTCTCCTTTTTGCTCTCAGTCTATCAGCATTCCGCTACGCGCACAAGGTCACTTGGTTCAAAAAGAGCCGTTTTCCTGCCCAAATGTCAGAAAAACGGCTCCAACCCTATCAAGAATCTCAGAGCGCGTACTTGGCGCGCAGGGCGGACACGGCCTTGTGCATCTCGTCCGCAGCGACGATCAAACCGATCTTGGTTTCGGACGTGGAGATCAGGCGCGGATAGACGCCTGCTTCGGCCAGCGTGCCGAACACGCCGGAGGCGATGCCGGTCTGGCGCTCCATGCCGCTGCCCTCGATGACGACCTTGGCGATGCCGCTGTCGATTTCGGGAGCGATGCCCAGCGCCGCAAACACCTGCTCCGCCTTTTCAACCGCTTCGTCGGAAACCGTGATGGACAGGTCGATCTTCCCCGCAACAGGCGGCGTCTGGGAGATCATATCGACGTTGACATCAGCCTGCGCCAGCGCGCCGAATACCTTGCCCGGCTGATCCAGCGCAATACCGCGCAGGGTGAACAGGTTTTGCTTTTCATCCGCCATCAGGTTCGTCACGCCGGACTGCGCCAGCAGCACGTCCTGCATATCATAGAGGCCGGGCTTGCGGCCGACGAGATATTCTGCGGCCTTGAGCGCGCCCAGCGCGAAGATCTTGCGGGACGCGGCGGAATGGGTGATGGTGACAACCTCGTCGTCACCGAAGAAATCCACCTCATGCTCGCCCGTGACGGTTCCGCCGCGCACGGCGTGGATGCCGATCTCCTCACGACGGCGGCGCTGGGTCTTGGTGTGGCGGCCGAATACATATTCCTTGTCCGTCAGGCAGACCTCCTTCATCGCGTCTGCAATCAGCAGCGCAGTGCCGGAGGGCGCGTCTACCTTGGCGTTGTGGTGCTTTTCGATGATCTCGATATCGAACTCCGGCAGAGCGACGGCGGCCTTGCGCACGAGGTCGAGCATCACGTTGACGCCGAGCGACATATTGGCGGTTTTGAAGATCGGGATCTTCTTCGCGGCCTCGCGGATGGCGGCAAGATCTGCCTCCTCATAGCCGGTCGTGGCCAGCACAAGACCCATCTTGTGCTTCAGGCAGAATTCCAGCAGTCCATCCAGCGCGTCCGGACGGGAAAAATCCACCATCACGTCTGCGGTTTGAGTGCAGTCCTCCAGCTTTTCATATAGAGGATAATACGCTTTAGCGCCCGCCGCATAGCGGTCGATACCCGCCGCGACCGACACACCGTGCTGCGCGGCGGTTTCGGTGAGCATGCGGCCCATCTTGCCGCACGCGCCGTTGATCAGGATCGAAACCATATTCTGTTCCTCCTTCTCGTCTCTTTAGAAAAGCGCTTCTTACAGAAGGCCCATTTTCTTCATTTCCTCGCGCAGGCGGGCGTGATTGTTCTCCTGCATCTCGATCAGGGGCAGGCGCAGCCCGCCGCAGTCAAAGCCCATATCGTTGAGCGCAGTCTTGACCGGGATGGGGTTGACCTCGCAGAACAGCGCCTTGATGAGCGGATAGAGCTCGAACTGGAGCGCGCGGCTGGCGGCCTGATCACCCTCCATCCACAGACGAACCATGTCGTGCACCTTGCGGGGCATCAGGTTGGACGCCACGGAAATGACACCGCGCCCGCCCAGCGCCAGCATCGGGATCACCTGGTCATCGTTGCCGGAATAGAGCGCAAGCTCCGGGCAGGTGTAGGCAACCTCCGTGATCTGCTCCAGGTTGCCGGAGGCCTCCTTAACGCCGACGATATTTTCGTGCTTGGACAGCTCCCGCAGCGTCGAGGGCTGCATATTCAGACCCGTTCTGCCGGGGATGTTGTACAGAATGATGGGCAGATCGGTCGCATCCGCAATGGCGGTAAAGTGACGGATCAGGCCCTGCTGGGAGGTCTTGTTGTAATAAGGCGTCACCAGAAGAAGCGCGTCCGCGCCGAGGTTCTTGGCCTGCTTGGCCGAACGGATGGCAAAGGCCGTATCGTTGCTGCCCGCGCCCGCGATGACGGGAATACGCCCCGCCACGCGCTCCACCGTGCGGCTGATGACCACCGCCTCTTCCGAAATATCCATGGTCGAAGGCTCGCCGGTCGTGCCGCACACCACCAGCGCGTCCGTGCCGCCCGCCAGCTGATAGTCCACCAGGCGATCCAGCGCCTTGAGGTTCAGCCCTCCGTCCGTAAACGGTGTGACCATTGCGGTCGCGCTGCCGGTAAAAATCACTCTCTTTTCTGCCATAATCCGCTATTTCTCCCTTCCCGGTTCCGCACAACAACATGGGAACCGCTCGCTTAGTTTTTCATGCCCTGCCGTCTATGATTTGCCGCGCAAAAACGCCGCAAAAAAAGCGCCCGTTTCAAACACGAGCGCCTCTGATGCAAGAAAACCCTCCCGCGAAAGAACTCCCTTCTGCGGGAAACCTGGCTTCGTTCCTGCCCTCGAACAGCGCCCCACCGGATGAAACCACCCCGGTGACAGTTGCGCAGACGTACTCCGCGCCCCCAAGCAATCAGCCGCGCAGGCCGCCCGCTTTCGGCGATGCTCTCCTTCCCGCTGCCGCTTTCTATGGATGCTGCGCCATCCGCTGCGGCAGGGTACGCGGAACACCGCAACCTCTGCAAGGTACAGTTTCATTATGAAGGAGATGCATGGGCTTGTCAAGTAAAAACTCCGCCCAAATCCGCGCTTTGTTTGACTTGAAAGCCGCTTTACTATATAATAATGCATGAAAAGGAAAGCGCTGCACACCATACCTTTGTATTGCGTGCGCCGTGCGGACGGCACGTGTTTTTCCGTGCGCCCGCGGGGCGTTTTTTCCTTTATCTTTTTTCCGAAAGGAAGTGAATCTATGGCCAAGACCGGACTGTTCGGGTTCGGTTACATCAACGAAAGCATCTTTTACAGTAAGCTTTCGGATCTTCTCGGGCGCGATGTAACCGCCCAGGACAAGCAGCTCATCCACAACACGGTTCAGCGTCAGTTGGAGGACGGATGTCTGGAATACTACGCCTGCGACGGGCAGGGCACGGTTTCCGTCTCCTCTTCCGCTCCCCGCTCTGCCAAGGCGATTCTCGCCAAGTCGGTCTTTACCGGCCTGTACGACCGGCAGAATCAGCAGATTCTCGCCTACGTCTGCCAGCAGGCCGGCGGCAAATGGTCCAGCGTCTATGTCGGCGCGCGGCCTGCCGTTTTCGGCATCGTTTCCTCTTATCACATCGGGTATCTGAATTTCAGGAACTTTGCGCAAGCCAATGATTTCATCTGTGCGCTGCACGAGGTTCTGCTCCCCGGCGAGCAGTGGAGCTTCCCCCGCAGCGAGGAAAACCCCGCGCTGCTGCGCCGCTCCACCAAGTATCAGATTCTGGAATCCTATCTTCGCCATACCTTTGCCAAGCTCATGCTGGAATACAAAACCCCGGGCTCCGACAACTACGGCAAGATCGTCTTTTCGCAGGACAAGCGGTATTGTTATTTCAACACCGGCCTGCTGACGCGCTATGCGCAGGATCTCTATCTGACGGGCGAGGTTTCCGGCCTGCGTGAGGACGGCATTTTCACCTGCAATAATCCCAAATTTGTGGACAGCAAGATCACGCTGGTCAAGACCTACGGCTTTGCGCAGCGCGACATCGATCCCGGCCCCGGCACAGCGTCCTTCTACCGCAAGGTGAGCGACATTGTGTACGACCCGACGCTGACCATCGACTTTACGCAGTCCAAGCTGGAGCACATCATCGACGACGGCATCCGCCGCGGACGCATTCCGCGCAAATACACCGTCACGCAGTCCGGCCAGCCGGTTCCGTCCTGGTCGCTGGCGCAGATGCTCCACAACAGCATCAAGACCGCCTGCATGCTCGCCCAGCGCGACTACAAATACGTCGTGCCGCAGTATCGCCCCGCCGGAGTGGAATATGTCGGCGGCAAGCGCATCTGCTACGAAGGGCAGATTCAGTTTCTGATGCCCATCTATCTTTCCGCGGACTACATCTCCCCTCCGGATTTTGCGCTGGTGCTCTCCCGCCGCGACGGCTTTTACGTCCCGGAGACCATCCTGCTGCTGCCCTGGGCGTACACCAACGCGCGCATCCTCTGCAAGCCGGACAACAGCTGGCTCAACCCCAACGCCATCAGCGCGGAGGATCTGCTCACCGCCGAGGACGATGAGGAAGAGTCCTTCGATGCACAGCCTGCCGAGATTCCGGCAGAGAGCGCTGCGCTTCCTGCGGAGCCCGCGCCTGTCGAGCCTGCGAAGACTCCGGTTCAGAAAGAACCGGAACCCGCGCCGAAGGAAGCAGCGCAGCCCGTCGAACCCAAGCCTGCTGAAAAAGCCCCCGCAGCGGAGCTTCAGGCAGGGGCGCTCTGCACCTTCCTGCCCACGGAGCGCACCGCCAGCCGCGGCGTGCGCGGCCGCATTGACGGCACGGACGCGGTCGGCACGGTTTCCCGCGCCAAGCTGGGCGGGCGCACGCCCAAGGATCTGCTGGGGCAGGTGGTGCTCGTCCGCGTGGATGGAAAGAGCCGCACCGGCGAAGGCTATCAGCTCTCGCTCGTAGAGGCGCCTGACGCCCCCGCCGAGGCTCCCGCCGCAGCGTCGGAGCATCAGGACTCTCTCCCCGCTGAAAACGTCCCTGAGACGCCTTGCAGCGCCCCTGAGGAAACCCCTGCCGTCGAAACGGTTCCCGCTGCGGAGGAACCCGCGCCCGAAGCCGATTCCCCGCTGGGCAAAGTGGTCGCGATGCGTTTCACCGGCACCACCGCTGCCAAGGCGGTCAAGTGCGAGAGCGAAAACGGCCTGCTCGGCACGGTTTCCGCCAAGCGCCTGAGCGGTCACAAGGCTTTGGAGTTCCACGGTCTCACCGCGCAGGTGCGCATTCTTTCGCAGAACACCTGCGGCGATTCCTACCAGTGCGAGCTGGCCGAACCGGTGGACGACATTTTAGCCCGCCGCGCCGCCGCTCCCACGGAAAAAAAGCCGGTTTCTCCCGCGAAAAAACCTGCCGCCCCCGCCAAGAGCGGCTGGGCGTGGGCCGATCCCACCAACCTGTTCTCCCAGCGCCCGATGGTCGTGGAAAACTTCCGCGATCTGGCGGTCGGTCAGCGCTACAACGCCACGGTTCGCGACCTCATGCCCTACGGCGTGTTTGTGGACATCGGCTACGCGGGCGGCAATGTGCTGCTGCATAAGTCGCAGTTTGCCGAGGGCGCGAAGCTCTCCGTCGGCGACGTCATCACGGTTTGGATTCACGCGCTGGACGTCAAAAACGAAAAAGTTCAGGTCACGATGATCCGCCCCGATTGATCGTTTACAACGAACCCCCGCCTTTTCTGCTGTTTCAGCGTAAAGGCGGGGTCATTTTTGTTCGAAATATTTCACGCTGCTTTCAGTATTGATTTAATACTCTCAGTGTACTGCATTGCTCCCAATATGTACTATAAGTAGTATGTAGAACCTTTCAGCAGTATGTCAGTCTTTTTGTCAACAATACTCACAGTAGCTATATGATTCTTTCAGTGCATCTTTGGCGCGTTTTTTCTTTGAATCTACACCGTAAGTATTATTTCACTACTTTAAGTTGTTGCTATGATTCTTTTGGTATATATCTTTCTCCAAATACATACTTTCAGTACAGTTTTGCTGCTTTGAGTGTCGCTGCAAAGCAAAAAGAAAGACCCCCCGCATTTCTGCGGGAGGTCTCCTTATTCACAGCTTGGTTCCGGCGCTTGCACCAATTACTTCGCGATGTACTTGGCGGAAACGTAGGTGCCGTTGGCGAGCTTGGCCCAGTTCTTGGAGATGGACACAACCTCAACCTTGTCGCCGCGGTGCAGCATGCCAGCCTTCGCATAGGAAGTGCCGGCGCCCTTGCGGACGTTCAGGTTACGGCAGGTGACGTAGTAGGTGGTGGTGCCGGCGGGAGCAACCTCAGCCTCACCAGCAACGACGATCTTCATGGAAGAAGCGGTGTACTTCACACCATTGTTGGTGGTGTAAGAAGCGGTGATGTAAGCAACGCCTTCCTGAGTACCGATAACGGTCTTCTTGTCTTCCAGATCAATGTACTGAGCATTGACCTTCACAGTAGAACCATAAGCGGTGCCATATTCGATCTCAGCCTTAACCTTCTTGCCGGTCTCAACACCCATCACGACGGGAGTGTAGGACTCGCCGACCTTGATGGTCTTGGTGGACTCAGCAAAGTAGATGCCCTTGGGATCAGCTTCCTTGACGTCGGTGCGGATCACAACGCTGTACTCCTTGGTCTCGTAGATCGCATCAGCGGTCTCGAGCTTGAAGGACAGCTTAGTGGTCTTGTCCAGGTTTTCGGGAGCGGTGTAGTAGGTAGCGGTGGACTTATCAAGCTTAACTTCCTTGACGAGCTTCAGAACCTTCGCCGGATCGGAAGCCCAGGTCACCTTGGTGAAGTTAGCGCCGTTCTCATCGCCGAAGGTGATGTCGACGGTCTTGCCGTTCAGGCCGGTCGCCTTGTCGCTCTCAACCAGATCCAGGTAGATCTTGGAGCCAACGATGTAGGCATCCATTTCCTTCTGGTTGCTGGAGATGGACTTGATGACAGCGGTCTTGGCGTTCTTGTAGTCGGCACTGTTCTTCAGGGTCACGGAAACCTTAGCGGTCTCAGTGGTCTCCACAGCGCCAATCTTACCCTTGACGGTGATGAGGTAAGAATCGGTATAGCCGGCCTTGGTCAGCTCAACAGGGAAGGTGACCGTGTTGCCATTGAAGCCAACCTGGCTGTAGTAAGCAGCGAGCTCGTTGACCTTCAGATCCTTACCATCAACGGTAACAGAAGTGATATCGTTGAAAGATTCAAAGCCATTAACTTTAACAAGAGCCATCTTCTTGTCCTCAGTGAACTTACCGGTGACAACAGTCTTGATGGCTTCATAGTCGTACTTAGCGGTAACAGAATTCGCGTTGCTAGCCTCGCCCAGCTTCGTATTGGATTCCGCATCAACAACCGTAATGTTGTAGTTCTTATCCGTGATCACCTGGGTGGTCGCAGCAAAGGCCGCGGGGATCATGCAAAGCACCATAGCCAGTGCAAGCACGATCGCAAGAGTCTTTTTCATTGTGGTTTTCCCCTTTCGAAATTTTTTGGAACCAAGCCTTGTGAATCCTGCACTATCATAGCACAGATACGCAAAATTGTAAAGCATTTGTCTCAGCATCTGTTACAATTCTGAAACAATCCTCCCCGTCAAGCTGTGAACAACCGGGGCTGCTTTCGCCTTCGCGCCCGATCCGGTTCCCCCGGCTCGGCTGCGCCACGTCCGTCAAGAACTCACAGGCTTGTATCGGTTCTTGACCTCGACTATATTGTAACACTTCCGTCACATCTCTGTCAAGTGTTTTCCGCAAAATTTATTACAGAATTATGACAGCACTCTCTTTCCTTCTTTTCTCCTGTTTTCAGGCATTTTTCGCCGCTCCATCCCGTCCCGCTCCCCTTTCCCGCCCGCCATTTGTTACAAATCTTCTTCGCCAACCTGTTTCCGACTTGTTTCAATTTTATGCCGCATTCCCGCTTCCGTCCCGCCTTATTTCATTTTCTGTCACATTCTCACTTCCGTCCCGCCTCATTCCATTTTTTGCTGCATTCGCGCTTCTGTCCCGCCTTATTCCATTTTTTGCTGCATTCTCGCCTCTGTCCCGCCTTATTTCATTTTCTGTCACATTCTCACTTCCGTACTGCCTTATTCCTTTTTTTGCTGCATTCTCGCCTCCGTCCCGTCTTATTTCATTTTCTGACACATTCTCACTTCCGTACTGCCTTATTCCATTTTTGCTGCATTCTCGCCTCTGTCCCGCCTTATTCTCGACTTCTTTTTGCTACTTTCAGTGCATTTATAATACTTTCAGTGTATATTTCCCGCGCGATCATTCTGTCCGTATCTCCTACATACACTAAAAGTATTTACATCATCACCAAATACTACTTTAAGTGTAGATTCGGACAAGCAAAAGGCACCGGCTCTCCCCTGACGGAGAACCAGTGCCCTGCTTTCTTTCATTTAGCCGTTGGCGAGCCAGCGATCGACCACCTGCTGGCGGTATTCGGGCGAGAGGGATTTGAAGAAGGCGCTGTAACCGGTGACGCGGACGACGAGATCGGGGTAGAGATCGGGGTCCTTGTGCGCAGCGAGGATCTTCTCCTTGGAGACGACGTTGATGTTGACGAGGGTGCCGCCCATCTTGTCGTGCGTGCGGATGTAGGCCTTGACGTTCTCGATGCCGCCCATCTCGCGCGCGAGGTGCGCGTCGATGTCGATCTGAAGCGGCGTGGAGTTGCCCCAGCCGCTCTGGACGGACGCGACGGCGTTGGCCTTGGCCGTGGGCGCAGTGCCGCCGCCGGGCAGGAAGCCCGGATCGGGGTCGGCGCTGTGGGAGATCGGGCCTCCGGCATGGCGGCCGTTGGGGGTTGCGCCCAGGTGCTTGCCGTGGATGTAGACATCGCCGTGGGAGAAGATGCCCGGCAGCACGATGAAGCCGTCGCGGGTGGGGGTATCGCGCATCATGTGGGTGTAAAGATTGGCCAGATACTTGGCGTAGCGGTCGGCCGCGGTGCCGCCTGCGCCGTACTGCGGCACGGACTTGAGCATCAGGCGGATGTCCTCCGCGCCCTCAAAGTCGTTCTTGAGGACGGTGACGAGCTGCTCCCAGGTGAGGCGCTTTTCCTTGACGACGCGCTGCTCGATGGCGGCCAGGGAGTTGGCGGTGGTGGCCAGGGCGGTCGCATCGCAGGCGAAGTTGACGATGTCCACGCCGCCGCGGGACATATCGAGTCCGCGCTCGATGGGGCCGTGGCAGACGAGGTTGAGCACGACCTCGGGCTTGTTGCGCCACTTATATTTGACGTGCCAATCCACGCCGTCCTTGATGAGCTGCACGGACTTGGCCAGATGGCCTTCGTAGCGGCGCAGCAGGTTTTCCATGTTGTTCTCTTCGTCCGCGGCGAGCATATCGTCCAGCGCCAGCAGCAGGGGCTGCGCCAGGCAGATGCGGGTCACGTCCTGCAGGCAGTATTCGATGCCGGGCAGCGCGGTCCAGTTGCAGCCCACCTTGGAGCGCATCCGGGCGAGGTTGGCGGGGCGACCGTTGCGCATATAGCCCTTGTCCAGGCCGGTGCCGCAGGAATAGCAGACGCCGGTGCCGTCCTCGAAGAGGTATTTCACCGCGCGGGTGAAGAGCTCCTCGTTGACGTTTTCGGAGACGCGCAGGGCGAGGTTGTTGGGGATATTGAGCTGATGCTGGCCTTCGAGGATCAGGAAGGAGATGCGGCTGGTGACGTCCTTGCCGGTCATCGGGTCCTGACCGCCGATCATGGAATAGTGGGGATCATTGAAGAACAGGGAGGCGAAGTACCAGACCACCTCGTCGTCGTCCGTAATCAGGCCGTTTTTCACGTCGCGCTCATAATAGGGCTGGAGCAGGGTATCCAGTTCCTGGCCCGCGCCGCCGTTGTAATACATGCGGTCCACGTCCTGCCAGAAAACGATCCACTGCAAGGCTTCGCGCAGGCTGCGGGGCGCGCCGTCCACAAGGTAATCGCAGATTTCGGCGATCTTGGCGTAATGCGCCTTCAGCTCCTCGGTTTCGGCCTGCGCGGACTTTTCGTAAGCCGCCTCGGCGTGGCGCTTGACGAAGCGCTGAATGGCGAGCACGAGGCGCTTTTCGCCCTCGTAGAACTCGCGGTAATCCTCATTGTGCAGGCTCTCGAAATATTCGATCTTGTGCAGCAGACCGCCCCAGCCCAGATCCAGGCCGATGCGCAGGTCGGGCGCGCAGTGGTTCATGGCGTACAGGCCGCGGGAGGTGATGTTGTAGACCGGGAGCATCTCCTCGTTCTCCCAAAAGCGCTCGCTGTCGCGCCAGGGCTCGTTCATATAAGAGACGTTGCCGATCCAGCAGCCTGCGAAGGCGGAATCCGGATGCATGAAGGTGGGGTGCGCATCCAGATAGCGCACAAAGGTGCCGGTGACGGCCTCCATGCCCGTGACCAGGCCGCTTTCCGCGTCGCGGACGGGTTCGATCTCGTGTTCCAAATCCAGCGGAATCCAGCCGTGGTCGTCCAGGTCGTAGGAGCCGCCCATGCGGCGCAGCTTTTCCTCGTTGTGCTCGAGCTTGAGCTGATGCAGTCCCTGAATCCTGTCAAGGTACTTCTGAGCCATAGGAATCCTCCCTTATTTTTTCCGGTTTCTGCCGGAGAATTTCTGATGAAATCAGGCGTTTTCGCCCTTGTGTAGATACCCGCGGGTATAGTTGAACACCGTAACAGATTGCGCGGCCAAATCCTCCAGCTCGGTCATGCGCTCGTTGGAGGGGGTGTAATAGCTGTCCTCGAACTTTTCGTTGAGCGCATCGTATTTGGCCTTACCCAGCGCGTGATAGGGCATGAGCTGATAATAGCTCAGGTGCTTAAAGTCCTCCAGCATCTTAGCGATGGCGCCGATCTCCTCCTCGGTGTCGTTGACGGAGCCGATCACGGGGGTACGCACGGCAAGGGTACCGGTAAAGACCTCGTCGATCTTCCTGAGATTGTCCATGATGCGGGCGCGGTCGCCGTGGATGTGCCACTGGTAGATGCTGGGCGCGAAGCCCTTCATATCGTACATCACCATGTCCAGATACGGCAGCACCATTTCAATGGAAGAAAAGGGCAGGTTGCCGGCGGTCTGCACGGCGGTGTGGATGCCCTCCTGCTTACAGCGCATGAGGATTTCGCGGGCAAATTCGGGCTGAAGCAGCGGTTCGCCGCCGGAGAGGGTCATGCCGCCGCCGGATTGTTCATAATACGGTTTATCGGCCAAGATCTGCTCCATCACCTGATCGACGGTAGCGTTATAGCCCTTTTTCGTCAGCGCGGTGGCATAGCAGGTTTCGGCGCACTTGCCGCAGCCGGTGCAGGCGGCGCGGTCGATGACATGCTCGCCGTTCACGATGCGGTGCGCGCCGTTGGGACAGGCGGTGAAGCACTTGCCGCAGCCGATGCAGCGTGCAGGATAGAATTCGATCTGCGGCCGCACGATCAGCGATTCGGGATTGTGGCACCAGGCGCAGCGGTTGTTGCAGCCCTTGAGGAACACGGTGGTGCGGATACCGGGCCCGTCGTGCACGGCAAAGCGCTGCACATCAAAGAGCGTGCCGGTCTGACACATGAAAACGCCTCCTTCATGATTTGCGAATAGCTTTTGCTTTACGGCCGGCGCAGCCGGATGACCGACTGCTGGCGCTTGAGCTGAATGGGCAGCATATCGCTCTGCAATTCAGGGATCTGCCCGGTCAGGTATTGATCCATGATCTCCACCGCCCGCGCGCCGCTCTCTTTTCCGGGCGCCATCACAGCGGTCAGCGGCACGCCCTGCGCGGCGAAATACGGCTCACTTCCATAGGCCACGACCGAAATATCCTCCGGCACGCGGAAGCCCCTGCGATGCAGCTGGTTGAGCATCGACAGGATCGGCAGGGTATGGTAGCCGCAAAGGGCGGTAAAGGGAATTTTCCCCTCCAAAAACGGTTCCGCTTCCGGCGGCAGGCGGCGCTGATCCGCGTGCTGAGGCAGCAGCGGCACGCCGGAGTCCTCAACGGAGAGAAAGTATTCCTCCCGCACGGGCAGGTCGTGATCGCGCAGCGCCTGGCGAAAGCCCTCGGTGCGCCGGTAGACGCTGGGCACCGGCCGGTCGCTGGTAAGAAACAGAATGTCGCGGTGGCCGTGCCGGATCAGGTAATCCCCCATCACATAGCCGCCGTTGTAATCGTCGCAATTGACGACGGGCTCGCTTTCGTTGTCCCCCATAACGATAAAGGGGAGCTTCTTCTCCTTAAAGAGCCGGATCATCTCTTGATCCTCCGCAGACTCATAGCAGGAGACCACCGCCCCGCAATAGGCGGAAAGATCCTCGTCTTTCAGCCTTTCGAGCCGTTCGCGCACATCGGTGAAGGCGAGGATCTTATAGGAATAGTGCAGTTCGTTTGCCTGATCGATGCAACCCATCATGTTGATGAAGAATTCTGCATCGCAGGTGACATAGGGCAGGGAGAGCAGCAGCTTTTTCTGCTCCGGCGCGGCGTGTGCCTCGGCCACCATCAGTCCCTTGCCGGGAATGCGCTGCACCAGACCGCTGCGCACCAGGCCATCCACCGCCTTGCGCACGGTTAGGCGACTGACGGCCAGCGTTCTGGAATACTGCATTTCCGAAGGGAGAAATTCTCCCGGCGAAAGCTGCAAGGCATCGCGCTCGATGGTCTCCTCTATCTGTTCAAACACCCTTTTGATCTTTGCCATCCGGTCCTCCCTCCGCTGCTTCCCATCCTAACAGAAGGCCGCAGTTTATGAAAGTTATTTTAAGAGAAATACATGTATTATAAGTATACATCATCGAAATGTTCTTTGTAAATCCCCTAAAATTCAAACGTATTTCGGCATTTGTACCTGTCTACCTGTGCGTTTTATAGACAAGTTCAAACGTTAATTAACCTTGTTTTTTGTTAAGATTTTTGTTAATCTGTGGATAGAAAGCGGGTGTGGAGAGGCGCCCGAAAAACAAGTCAAGGAGGATCACCATGATGAAGAACTCGAAAAAGCTCCTGGCTCTGGTCCTGGTGGCGTTGAGCTGCCTGTCGCTGGTCGCGTGTGCGGCGACTCCTGCCGCATCGCCCGAAGCCTCGAAGGCTCCCGCCGCCGAGGAAACCGCAGCCCCCGCCGAGAGTGCACAGGCTCCCGCCGAGGAAGCCAAGTGCGATGTCAAGCTGTCCATCGTGATGCTGGGCTACAACGATACTCAGATCGAGGCCGCGCAGAGCAAGGACGGCGGCCCCGTTGGTTCCGACAAGTATTACATGACCAACCGCGAGAAGGCGGAAGCCGCTTATCCCGACGTCACCTTTGAATGGAACGATTGGGGCTGGGCAGAGACCCTGGACCAGAAGCAGCGTGCGGCGATCGCGGCGGGCAATCCCCCGTCCTGCATCGCGGGCGAAAGCTTCATCCCCACCTACGCCAACTCCGGCATCCTGCAGGAGGTCCCCGCGGACGTGCTGGAAGGCATCGACCCCTCCTTCGTCGCCTATGGCGCGGACGGCAAGGCGTATGCCGTGGCCTACAAGACCTCTATCTTCATGCTCTTCTACAACAAGGATCTGCTCTCCAAGGCGGGTCTGGATCCCGAAAAGGCTCCCGCGACCTGGTCTGAATGGCAGCAGATGTCCGACCAGATCACCGCGGCCGGCGCGGGCGAATACTGGGGCGGCGGCATTCCCTCCTTCCCCCACAACGGCGGTGCGCTGCGCGCCACTCCCTTCTTCCGTCAGCTGGGCACCGATTTCGGCGGCAACGATCAGATCAACCTGAACGACCCGAAGGTACAGCAGACGCTGGAGTTCATCCGCGAGATGGACAAGAACTTCCCTGCGGGGCTGGGCAACAACACCGACGAAGGCCCCATGTGGAATGCCTTTGAACAGAAGGATCAGCAGAATCTGGCCTTCGTCATCAACGGCACCTGGGAAGAGGCCAACTCCCTGCGCAACGATGTGAACTTGGGCGTCGCTCCCCTGCCCCTGCCCGACGAGGGCGGCCAGATCGGCAACTGCCTGGTCGGCACCGTTTACATCGGCGTGCCGGTGGGCGTGAGCGAGGAAGAGACCCGCGCCTTCTGGGATTTCTACAAGAACATCGCGCTGAGCGAGGAACAGCTGCAGTACTGGGTGGACGAGAGCTGCGTGGTTCCGCTGACCAGCATGATCAACAACAGCGCTCTTTACGAGGGCGATGGCAAAGCCGGCCTGCGCGTTGCGGTGGAAGCCCTGCGCAACGGCACCTACTCCGGTCAGGCGGCGTTCGCCAAGAACGACTCTCAGATTTGGGAGATCATCAACCAGCAGGTGCTGGCACGCGTGACCATGACGCAGGATCCCATCGATCAGATCTGCTCTCAGGCGCAGGCTCAGATCGAGGCTCTGCTGAAGTAAACCAAAGAAACCTCTCGCAAAACATGAAACAGGAGCAGGCAGGGCGGTCTCCGTCCTGCCTGTCCTTCTATTCTGATCCGACCGGTCAATGCAACGCCATAATGCAATAAACAAAAGGGGGAGATTCCGCGTATGTCTACGGCTGTCAAACCGATGCAGCACAAGAAGCGCCGTCACAGCGTGCGCACGCGGATGGAGATCCGGCGGGCGTATTTGATTCTACTGCCGTTTTTCCTCTATATCGCGCTGTGGAACCTGGTGCCGCTGGTCTACGGGCTGTATCTGGGATTCACGGAATACAACGCGCTGGGTTCTGCGCCCCGCTGGGTGGGGTTTGCGAATTTTGAAACCTTCTTCTCTGTGCCGGAATACGGCACACTGCTCTGGCGGCAGATCTGGATGGGACTGTTGGCGCTCTTTTGCAACACGGTCATCTCCTTCCTTCTCGCGCTGGCGCTCAACGTGCAGTCCCGCCTGAAGGGGCTGTTCCGCACGGCGATCTACGTGCCGAACGTATCGGCCGTTTCGGCCACGACGGCGGTGTTCGTCGCGCTGCTGAACCCGCTGGCCAATCAGGGACTGAACAAGATCATCACCGCTCTGGGCGGGCAGGCGATCACCTGGAACTATTCGCAGTTCTGGATGGTGTTCTGGATCGTGCTGTACTTCGTCTGGCAGCGCGTGGGGCCTGCCACGATCATCTGGCTGGGCGGTCTTCAGGGCATCGACCCCAGCCTTTACGAGGCGGCAAAGGTAGACGGCGCCAATTTCTGGCAGCAGGTGCGCTACATCACGATCCCCGGACTCAAGTTCATCGCGATGTACATCCTGCTCACCGGCATCATCGGCGCGATGCAGATGTTTGACGTGGTGATGTTCATCTCCAAAGGCAATCCGTTCGGTCAGACCGACGTTTTGATGTACCGTATCTACCGCGACGGTTTTATCAACTTCAATCTCGGCATGGCAGGCGCGGAATCGCTGGTGCTGGGCCTTGTGACGATTTTCTTTGCCCTTGGTTACCTCTGGCTGCAAAAAAGGAGTGAGGACGAATGACGAAACCGATCCGAATTCTCGGCAGAACGGTATGGATCGTATTGATGACCGTGATTTCGCTGCTGTTCGCCTACCCCTTCCTTTACAGTATCCTGGGTTCTTTGATGCTGAAGGAGGACTTCGGCAACATGGGCACGCTGCTGCCCATCCCGCAGCAGGTCACCTTCAAGAACTTTGCCTATGTTTTCTCAGTAGACGGCGGCATAGCGCCGCTGGTGAATTCCTTGCAGCGTGCGGCGTGGTATACGCTGATCACGGTAGCGATGGCCATGCTGTGCGGCTATGTGTTGGCGCGCTACGAATTCCGCGGTAAGAAGTTCTTCCTGACCGCCATTGTCGCGGCGCAGGTAATTCCGAGCGTTCTGACGCTGATCCCTTCCTACATTTTGGTGTCCCGCATCCCGTTCATGGGCGGCAACAACTGGATGGGACAGGGCGGCCACGGCCTCATCAACAACAAACTGATGCTGTTCCTGCCGCTGGGCTGGGGAAGCCTTTTGTGGGTCTTCCTGTTCACGCAGTCGATGAAATCCTTCCCTCGCGCGATTGAAGAGGCGGCGGAGATCGACGGCTGCGGGTTCTGGCGGATGATGTTCCGCATCGTACTGCCGCTTCAGGGACCGATTGTGGCGGTCATTGCGATCAACACAGCACTGGGCAACTGGAACGACTGGCTGACGCCCTTCCTCTACATCAACAATGTTGCGGATTCGACACTGACGGCCTGGCTGGCCACGCTGACGAGCAACCTGCAGCAGTTCGGCGACAAGGACTACCCCAAGGTCTTTGCGCTGGCGACGATGGCGGTCATCCCGCCGTTCCTGATCTTCCTCTTCTTCCAGAAGTACATCATCCAGGGCATCGCCTCTGCCGGCGTGAAGGGATAAGCAGTATAAACAGCAAAAGCCGTGTCTTTCACTGGACACGGCTTTTGCTGCGCTTTGTTTGCAGTTTATCGGGACCATATGGTATCCTAAGACAGTTTTTTTCTGAAGGTTGCGTGAGATTGGCCTTCAAAAGTTGTGTATAGAGTTGAAAGGACAAACAGGAAAGTGAGGTGAAAGCAAATGGAGGATGCCGAAATCGTTCAGCTGTATTGGGATAGAAACGAGCAAGCAATTCCCGCTACCGCCGACAAATACGGTCGTTACTGCACTACTATTGCCAAAAACATACTGGGCAGCCGTGAGGACGCAAAAGAGTGCGTCAACGATACTTATTGGAGCGCATGGAACGCTATGCCGCCGCATAGACCCGACATTTTGTCCGCGTTTCTCGGAAAAATCGTTCGAAATCTGTCCTTTAACCGATACAAACGGAATACTGCCGATAAGCGAGGCGGTGGAGAGCTGCCCGCGGTTCTGGACGAGCTTTCCGATCTGGTATCGAGCACGATCGATGTGGAGCAGGAAATAGACCATCGCGAGTTGATAAATGCGATCAATGCGTTTCTGGGTACACTTTCTCCGAAAAAGCGCAGCATATTTATCTGCCGCTATTGGAATACCGACAGCATTTCCGTGATTGCCAAAAGGTACGGAATGCGTGTTGGCGCTGTTTCCATGGCGCTCAACCGTATTCGCCATCAATTACTCCATTACCTTGCCGAAAGGGGCTTCGAACCATGACAAGCGAGCAATTCTTTGAAATTCTTGGCCACATCGACGAACAGTACCTCGAAGAGGCACGTCAGCCCTCCAAATGCAGGAAAACTGCCTGGCTCAAATGGACGGCAGCAGCGGCTTGCCTGTGTCTGCTGACTCTTCTCTTCTATACGTTTTTTCCTATTCATAAGCAAGAAAACCACGGCACAACGGATGCGGTTCCTGTACCCATGATTACCATCCTGGGTAAGAATTACATTGCACCCGATATGCCGGTTGGCAAACTGCCGTCAGAATATCGGTATCTCCGAAATCTGACAGCGAAAGAAGCCAACAGCACCGATCTTGCGGGCTGCGCCATTTACGTCGATCCCCAGGACACCGGCATGAGCACTCTTTATCTCTATCAGGAATGCGGAACCCCTATTGATGAACGCACCGTAGACAACACCCAGCGTCAATGGGCTTATGTAAAGTGGATCGCCTATGAATCCGAATAAACGACTCTTTACCCCATCAATACACGGTACCTCCGGGCAACGCTTGGCTCCCCCTGTGTAAGGGGAGCTGGCCGCCGCGGCGGACTGAGGGGTTACCTCCCGTTCCTCCTCCCTCCTTTTTCCTCACTTTCCATCTCCCTCTTTCTCTCAAAGCGCAAAGAAAAGCCTGTCGTTTTACACGACAGGCTTTTCATGGAATCCGGCGATGAACTATCCTCCCGGGCCGTCACCAGCCAGGTACTTTCGACGCGGAGAAGCTTAACTTCTGTGTTCGGGATGGGAACAGGTGGGACCTTCTCGCCATAATCACCGGAAATCTCGGTTGATGCGCCGGGTTTCGGAGAAATCTTTCTCTTCGAAATCTTTCTCTTCCAACGCTTCGTACCTTCAAAACCTCATACTGATCGCTGCGATCAATTTCTTCTTTCGAGATCCTTCAAACATTCGCTTTTCTTAGATCAAGCCCTCGACCGATTAGTATTGACAAGCTCACGCATCACTGCGTTTACACCGTCAACCTATCAACCTTGTTGTCTGCAAGGGGTCTTACCAGCTTGCGCTGTGGGATACTTGTTCTCGAGGGGGGCTTCACGCTTAGATGCCTTCAGCGTTTATCCCGTCCGTACTTCGCTTCCCTGCTATGCCGTTGGCACGACAACAGTTGCACCAGAGGTACGTCCATTCCGGTCCTCTCGTACTAGGAACAGCTCCTCTCATGTATCCTACGCCCACGATGGATAGGGACCGAACTGTCTCACGACGTTCTGAACCCAGC
>ERZ827423.595-NODE-595-length-44037-cov-5.189714_pt1 | contig 44037 bp, 39 predicted proteins | sample MGYA00519775_ERZ827423 | MGnify/ENA primary metagenome ERZ827423 (study PRJEB31778, sample SAMEA3449296) | human gut metagenome | biome: human gut; feature: human-associated habitat; material: faeces | place: United Kingdom | collected 2010/2012 ... | reverse complement strand
CTGCGTTGTCGATTATTCGCCCGCCGTTTCGCGCAAAACGGTGCAGCAGCATTTCGGCGGGGATTGGTATGCTTATTGCCGCGCCTATTACCGCGCGCTTGCCGCTTTGCCGGACCGGATCCGCGCCGATGTGATCGGGCATTTTGATCTGTGCGCAAAATTCAATGAGGCGGACCCTTGCTTTGACGAAGAAGATCTGCGCTATCAGGCAGCCGCCAAAGAGGTGCTTTCGCTGCTGGCGCAGCGCGATATTCCCATTGAGATCAATACCGGCGCCGTTTTCCGCGGGAAACGCACCGTTTTTTATCCTCGGCTTTCTCTTTTGCGTTTTTTTGCCGCATGCGGCGGGCGCGTTGTGCTTTGCTCCGATGCGCACGGAACGGATACAATCGGCTACGGCTTTGCCGATGCCTGCGACTATTGCCGCGCGGCGGGGCTTACCGCGGCCTGTGTGTTTGACGGAAAGGCATTTGTGCCGCGCCCGCTTTGAAAACAAGAACAAGAGCACAAAAACAGAACCGCGCCCTGCGCATCCCCCGAAAAAGGGGTGCGGGGCGCGGTGTTTTTTATTCCGTTTGCGCGGCATTTTCCGTCGGCAGATACCCGGTGGACTGCAAATATGCAACATATTCCTCCAGGCATTGGCCGTTTGCATGCATGCGCATGGCGTGATAGCGGCCGACAAAGCGATATTGATTGGCAACATAGCCGTAGCCGGTCTGCGCGGTTTTGTCCGCGGGGTAGCGCTTGACAAAGCCGAATTTCCAGGAATTTTCCGTGAGCCATTTTCCGGCTTCGGTTGCATCGAAGTTTTTCACGGATTCCTTGTAGTCGATTTTGAAGGAAAGCCCGAGCACGGTATCGTTTGTGCCGGGGGCATCAATGCTTTCGCCGTCCTTGCGGTGGGTATAGTAGTAATTCTGGAAGGAATAGCTGACATAGCCGACAGTGATGCCCACATCGGAAAATCCGTTGGCACGCAGCTCCGCAAAGAGCGCCTCCGAAGCCTTTTCGGCGATGTCTACCATGTATTGCAGCGGTCGGCCGTCGGCTTTGAGATAAACCACCTGCGTCAGATTCTGCGGCTCAAAGGAGGAGTCCACGGGGTGCTCTGCGGAGGCAATTGTCAGAAAATCGTCGCGGTTTTGGGGGTTCATATATTCCTCATATGCGCTGACATCCGCCAAAAGCCCCATGGCATTGGAATCGGGGAAGTTTGCCGCCTCATCCACTGCCTGCATGGGCTGATTGCCCTTGAGCAGGAAGGTGACGGGGAGATAGCTCTGCCCGTCGTCGGTGGTGTTGCGCTTGATTTCAACGGTGTGCGTTTTTTCGTCATACGAGCAGGAGAGCCCTTTGACATAGGTCGCCAAAAAGTCATACGGCACATAGACATCGCCGTTTTCAAGAATCGACGGGGCGTCCAGATGCTCCGGAACGCCGTTGCATTCGACTTCCCGCGTGCCGATACGGAACAGAATATTTTCATCCGTTGCAACATCCGTTGTAAAGCGCAGCTCGTTTGTGTCTCCCGTGGTGACGATATCGCACAGCTCAAGCACCGGCGTGAGATTGACATAGAGCGTGCCGTTGCGCATCATTTTTTTATAGGCGACGGAGGTGCCCTTTTTTACATCCCCGATCTTTACATTGTAATACGAAAAGCCGGGCTTTTCATGATGATGCAGATTCAGAAAGAAAACGCCGACGCTGATCAGCAGCAAAATCACAAAGGAAGCGAGAAACAGAAGAAAGCGCGCCCGCCGGATCTTTTTGCGGGTTTGCTTTTCCTGTTGCTCCTTTTGGGAGAGCGGGCGCGCAGCGGGATGCGGCGATTTCCCTGCGGCGGCTTTGCGGCGCGCGGAGGAACGGGTTCCTTTTTTTGTGCTGCCTGCGGCGGCACGGATTCTTTTTTCTGCCTGAAAAGGGTCGGCTGCGCCCGGAATATCATGCACGCGGCTCGGGCGCTTGGGCAGATCCTGCCGCGTGTTTTGGTTTCGATCCATATCCTGCGCCTCCTTTTTTATCGTTTGACGGAGCGATGCTCAGTCCTTGCAGCAAATCAGATCTTTTGCATAGGGCAGCGTTTCGATCGTTTCGCAGAAGGTATGCCATTCCGCCAGGCGGTGGTGGCGGCGGGCATAATACATGTTGGTCAGGGTTTCGTAGTTCAGCGTGACGGTGCGCAGCTGCTCATAGGAAGAGGGCAGCAGCTGAATCATATCATACCAAAGCGCCTTGTCCTTCGTTTCAAGATAGGCAAGTCTTGTTTTTTCGAGATAGGCGATTATCGCATCCAGCTGCTGCAGCGCCGCGGGGGAGAGACGGTCATGGCTGAAATCGTCTCTTGAAAACGGCTTTGCATGAATTTTGTGCATGGTGCTGGTTGAATTTGCAACGGTCGCGACCTTATAGGTATCAAATTCTTTCCACCAATAAAGCGGGGCGGTGATGTCCAGGCTGACAAGAATCTGCCGCATGAATTTGCGCTCGTCGCTGCCCGCGCTGCATAGGCGGCGGCAAAGGGCAAGATCGTTTTCGCCCATACAAAATGTGCCGCTTGCATCGGTATAGCTGTCGCTTTTTGCCCAGCTGTTCATGGGGTTGCGCGCGCCGCGCAGTGCATTTTCAAAATTCATCACGCAGATTTTATCGATTGTTATCAAAGCAGTGCCCGTCCTTTATTCATATGGATACAGCATCAGTATAGCATAAAGATGCGGGAAAGAAAAGACTTTTTTATGAATTTTTGCGTCTTTTGCCCGCGCGGGGCGCGGGGAAACGAAAGTTTTTGAAAAAGCGCAAGTTTTCCCTTGACAAAACGAGCATTCTTTAGTATAATGCAGTATTGAGCGAATGTCGCAGAGAGGAGAGACTGTGGCGCATGAAACTGGATATGCTTCCGCTGCTCAGCGGCGCGCGGCAAACCGAGCCGATTGCCTATAAGCAGGACGCTGCCAAGCTTCTTCTTGCCGGCGACAATTTCGTTTTTTCCGATGTGACCTTTTCGCAGCCGCTGCGCGTTGGCGGAGAGGTGATCAACACGGCGGGGTATATGCGTCTGCATCTTGAGGTGACGGTATCCTATGACACACAGTGTGCCCGTTGCCTGTGTCCTTTGCGTCTTGAAAAAACCTTTACGGTGGACAAGCCGATCGGGCAGACCGCAGGAGCCATGGCGCTTGTAAACGACGAGGACGCGGACGACTATGTGCTCATTGAGAACGGCTGCATCGATCTGGATGTGCCGGTGCGCGAGCAGATTGAGGCGGATTTTCCCATGCGCCATTTGTGCAGGGAGGATTGCGCGGGGCTGTGTCCGCAGTGCGGAAAGAACAAAAATGAGGGGCAGTGCGATTGCAATCTGCATCGCCAGGACCCGCGGCTGCAAAAGTTGGCCGATTTGCTGAAACAAAACGAAACGAAGTAAGGGAGGAAATAAAAATGGCAGTACCGAAGAGAAAAGTATCGAAAGCGAGAAGAGATAAAAGACGGTCCAGCACATGGAAAATCGATGCGCCGGCTCTGACGAAGTGCCCGCAGTGCGGCAAGATGGTCCTTGCGCACAGAGTCTGCAAGGCTTGCGGCACCTATGACGGCAAGGTCGTCATCGAAAAACAGGCATAACGCTTGTTGAAAAGGACCGTTAAACGGCGGTCATGGAGAAAGCGCGAGGGACTGTCAAACGGAACTGAAACGGTTCTGGGCGGCAGTCCCGCTTTTGTTTTTCTCAAAGGCTTTAGAAAGGAGCGGCGGCATGGTTGAGATTACCGGGGTCACGGCCAATTCCCCTGCACAAAGGGCAGGGCTTGCGGCGGGCGATTTTTTGTGCAGCGTCGGCGGGCATGAGATCGTCGATGTTTTGGACTATCAGTTTTATATGACGCAGAAAAACCCGGAACTTGTCTATCGCCGCGGAGAAAAAGAGCATCGCCTGCGCCTGCGCAAGGGGGAATATGAGGATGCGGGGCTTTTGTTTGCCACCTTTTTGATGGATGCGCATCACAGCTGCAAAAACAAATGCATTTTCTGCTTCATCGATCAGCTGCCGCGCGGTATGCGCAAGACCCTTTATTTCAAGGACGACGATTCGCGCCTTTCCTTTTTGCAGGGAAACTATATCACCCTGACGAACCTTTCCGAGCGGGATGTGGATCGTATTATTGAAATGCATATGTCGCCCGTGCGCGTCTCCGTGCACACGACCGACCCCGTTCTGCGCGTGAAAATGATGAAAAATCCGCATGCGGGAGAGGTTCTTTCCTATCTCGGGCGGTTTGCAAAAGCGGGGATTGCGCTGGATTGTCAGATCGTTTTGTGCCGTGATTATAACGACGGCGCGGCGCTTCTTAAAACCATGCGGGATCTGCTTTCCTATCTTCCGGCGCTGCGCTCCGTCTCCGTTGTTCCCGCAGGGCTGACAAAGCATCGACAGGGGCTATGCCCGTTGCGCCCCTTTGACCGCGAAAGCGCCGAACAGGCAGTGCATGCAGTGGAGGCGGTTGCACAGGAATGCTTTGAAAAATACGGCACGCATATTTTTTATTGCTCGGATGAGCTTTATCTGTGCGCCGGGCTGCCGCTTCCGCCCGCTTCCTATTATGAGGGCTTTGAGCAGCTGGAAAACGGCGTCGGCACCATGACGAATATGGAAGCGGAAATTGATGACGAGCTGCCCTATCTTGCGCAGGATTTTCCCCTTGCGCAGCTGCACCATCATCGCACGGTGGCAACGGGCACGCTTGCCGCGCCGTTTCTGCAGGCGCAGGCAAAAAAGCTTGCGGCGCTTGCCCCCGGGGTGCGGGTGGATGTGGTCGGCATCAAAAACGATTTTTTCGGGTATACGGTCACGGTGGCGGGGCTTGTCACCGGCAGGGATCTCGTAGCGCAGCTGCGCGGGCGGGATCTGGGCGATTGCGTTCTTATTCCGCGCTGCATGCTGCAGCATGATGCGGATGTTTTTCTGGATGATATGACGCTGACGCAGGCGCAGCAGGCGCTCGGCGTGCCGATTTACACAAGCGACGGAAGCGGCGCGGATTTTTTACATGCGCTTTTGAAAACGGATTTTACGGAGTAAAAGGAGGGGCACCATGGGAAAACCCATTGTTGCGATCGTCGGCAGACCGAATGTCGGCAAAAGCACGCTGTTCAATAAGCTTGCCGGTCAACGGATTGCGATCGTTGAGGATGTGCCGGGGGTGACCCGCGACCGCATCTATTATGAAATCGAATGGAACGGGCGGGCGATGATGCTGGTGGATACCGGCGGAATCGAGCCGAGCAGCGAGGAGGTTATCCCGCGGCAAATGCGCCGCCAGGCGGAAATTGCCATGGAAACGGCGGATGTGATCATCTTTATGGTGGACGGAAAGGCGGGGCTCACATCGGACGACCGCGAGGTCGCCATGCTGCTCAAGCGCTGCGGAAAGCCCGTTGTGCTCACGGTGAACAAGATCGATTCCATCGGCGCTTTGCCTATGGAATACTATGAATTTTATGAGCTTGGGTTTGATCATGACCCCATCGCGCTTTCCTCGATTCACGGCACGGGCTCGGGCGATCTTTTGGACCGCGTTTTGGAGCTTGTGCCCGCGCAGGAAGAGCCGGAGGCGGAGGAGGGCTTTATCAAGGTTGCCGTGATCGGTAAGCCCAATGCCGGCAAGAGCTCCATGGTAAACCATTTGCTCGGGCAGGAGAGAATGATCGTTTCCGATATTCCGGGCACCACGCGTGATGCGATCGATACCCGCTTTGAAAACGAATACGGCAAATATATCTTTATTGATACGGCGGGGCTGCGCCGGCAGAGCCGCGTGGATGAGCGGGTGGAAAAATTCAGCGTTCTGCGTGCCAAGGCGGCGGTAGAGCGCGCAGATGTCTGCCTGATCATGATCGATGCCGAAAAGGGCATCACGGAGCAGGATGAAAAAATCGCCGGGCTTGCACATGAGGCGGGCAAGGCTTCGATCATTGTTGTCAACAAATGGGATCTCATCGAAAAGGACAACGCCACCGTGCGCGATTTCACAAAGAAAATCTACGACGCGCTTTCTTATATGACTTATGCGCCGATTTTATTTGTTTCCGCAAAGACGGGGCAGCGTACGGAAAAGCTGTTTGAGCATATCAATTATGTATACGGGCAGTCGATCTTCCGCGTATCCACAGGCATGCTCAATGAGGTACTTTCCGATGCGACGGCGCGGGTGCAGCCACCGTCCGATAAGGGCAAACGGCTGAAGATCTATTATATGACGCAGCAATCCGTCGCCCCGCCGACCTTTGTCGTTTTCTGCAACAATGCGGAGCTGTTTCATTTTTCTTATCAGCGGTATCTTGAAAATCAGATGCGCGCGGTGTTCGGCTTCCGCGGTGTGCCGATCCGTCTTGTGATCCGGCAGCACGGCGACAATGAGGAGCAAATCGTGAAGCGCCGCGGAGGAGATGCATGATGGAATTTGCAAGACAAATCCGATACATGGGCATTTATGCCACCCTGTGCGGGGAGGGAGGAACCAATGCGACCGTATATCTGCTTTTGCTGCTGGCAGGCTGCATTGCGGCATATCTGCTCGGCAGCATCAACAGCGCGATTCTGATTTCCCGCGCGAAATATCATGAGGATATCAGAAATTACGGCAGTAAAAACGCGGGCATGACCAATATGCTGCGCACCTACGGCAAAGGCGCGGGGATTCTCACGCTTGTGCTTGATATGCTGAAGGCTGTCCTTTCCGTTCTGATTGCGGTGCTTTTGGCAGGGCAGGACGGCGGATACTGCGCCATGGTGTTCTGCATGCTGGGGCATATGTTCCCGCTGTATTTTCATTTCAAGGGAGGCAAGGGGGTCGCCGTTGCGGCGGCATCGATCCTTTGCCTGGAGCCGCTTGCGTTTTTGGTCATGGTCGTTGTCTTTGCAGCCGTTGTGGCGATGACAAAATATGTGTCGCTCGGCTCCGTGATGGCGGCGCTTTTGTACCCGCTGTTTCTCAATCGGCTGTATCTTCTTTTGCACGGGAGCGACCCCGGGATTTTTGTTTCGGGCGCTTCTTTGATCGCGGCGCTGCTCGTTGTGATCATGCATCGGGAAAACATTCGGCGTCTTTTGGCAGGCAAGGAAGCAAAGCTTGATCTGCACGGCAGAAAAAAAGAAGAAAAGTAAGCAAAAAAATCGCTTGACGCATTTCGCATCAAGCGATTTTTTTATACATCGGAAACGGTGAAAATGCTTCCCGGCAAAGCCAAAAAGCATAGCCCGGTGCAGTCGCGGTTGTCCAGCTTGATCTCATGCGCCGTTACTCTGGCGCAGTCCTCGTATTCCTGCGTGCGATAGACCTCAAAAGTGCGGTATTTTGCAACCTCGCTGCCGCGCAGGGCAAGGTCAAAATCAAGATAGATCGCTTCGTTTGTCGGGTTGCAGCCGACCAGGGTGAGCTTTCCGCTTTTTTCATCCGTAAAGGCAAGCACGGGAATGCGCTTGTCCGAGCATTCTGCGCCGATGCGGAAAAAGCCGGGGCGCACATAGCGATAGATGTGCTTCAGAGCGTAGTATCGCTTTTTCGGCATGTAAACGGAGAGGCCGGCACGCAGCAGACCGTAGGTGGTCCATTGCTCGTCGTGGTCGTGATAATTGTCAAAGGCATCCCAAAACAGCGCGCCCTGCATGCCGTCCTGCAGCAGGCGGCAAAGGCGGCGGAACACGGCGAATGAGATTGCATCTTCCCGCTCTGCGCTTTGGCACAGATCTCCGAATTCCGTCATCCAGAAATGCGCCTGCGGCGCGGTCTTTTGCTGATAGCGGACAAGGTCCTCCATGGAAAGATCCCAATAATTATGCATGCCGCAAACGGCAATGCGCCCGCGCAGCGCTTCATTCGGCAGCAGCGCCTGCAAAAACGGCGTGTGGTGATCGCCTTGTTCCGCTATGACTAAGTTGACATCGCAAAGCCCGGCTGCATCCAGCGCGCGCACAATCGCCTCGCAGCAGGCGGCATATGCCTCGGGCGAGAGAGAGGGCCCCTCGGGCGGGCCGTAGTCCGTTTCGTTGAGCGGGCCGAAGAGGGTAAAATGCACGCCCTCGCGGCGCAGCCATGCGGCATAGTCAACCGCCATTTTCGCATAGCCTTCAAAATCGGTCAGCGTTTTTCGGTCCGCGGCGCATAAAAAGGCAGGGGCAATCCCGCTGATCGTGATATACGGCGCAATGCCGCGCTCATTGAGATACAGCGCCAAAGAGCGTGCATTCTGAAAGGGAGGCGTTTGATAAATGCGGTCCAGGTTTTCGCGCTGCAAGGAGGCGCTGCCGCGTGTGTCGTCCGGGTCGGGCCAGTTGGCTTTGCCATAGGCGTCCAGGCGAAAGAGCGTGGCGCCGAGATCGTCGATCAGGTGGTCGACCACCGGCCTCAGCGTGCCCATGCCCCAGTATTTTGCGTTGATGTTGACCCCAAATCCGTCGATGCGCTGAAAGCGGATCTGCGGGCTTATGCTCAGTTTTGCGGTTTGAATGATATGCATCGGTTTCTCCTTAGGGCTCGGTTATGCTTTCCGCGGCGCCGTTTGCCACACGGTCCAAAAGGGCACAGGCATCCGCGGCGCGTCCGTCGTCGTCCGCACAGCCCATTACAACGGCAAGATAGGTTTTTCCCTGCCGCTCGGCGCAGGCGATGAGGCAATGCCCCGCCGCCTCCGTTGTGCCGGTTTTCACACCGCTTGCCCATGCGCGGTAATACGGGCTTTGCGCATCCAGCAGGGGATTGGTGTTTTTCCAGGTGATCGAATGGCCCGAGGCAAACACGACATATTTCTGCGGGCATGCAACGGCTGCCCGGATCGTTTCGTTTTCCAGCGCCGCTTTTGTAATTTTTGCAAGATCGCGCACGGTGGTGTGCTGCCCCGGGGTGTCCCACCCGTCGGGCGAGAGAAATACGGAATCCTCGGCGCCGAGCGCATTTGCCTTTTCGTTCATCATTGTGCAGAAATACTCGGCAGCCGCCTGCGCAGGCATGGTATCATCTCCGCTCACGGCACGCGCCGTATGCACGGCGACGACCCATGCCGCATCGTTGCCCGAGGGCAGCAGCATGCCGTAGATCAAATCCTCAAGGGAGATGACATGCCCCTTTGCCAAAAGGCACAGGCTGGAGCCGGAATGCACCATGGAAAGCTCATCCCCGACGGCAAAGGCGGTTTCTTTGTCGCAGTTTTCAAGCGCGGTAAGCGCTGTGAGCAGCTTTGTCAGGCTTGCGGGCGCAACGAAAAAATCTGCGGATTTTTCATACAGCGCCGTTTTGGTTTCCAGGCAATACAGCCCGGCGCTCGGAGCGCTCAGCTCCGGAAAAGTAAGGGTTTTCCCGGCGGCGGGCCAGGGGGCGCTTGGCGGGGCGGTGGTAATCTCTTCGGTTGTGATTTCCTCCGTTTGGCTTTGCTCTGTCTGCCCGTGCGGCAAAATCGGCTCCGCCTGCCCGCCGCAGGCGCAGAGCGCGCCTGCAAAAAGACAAAGGGCAAGGCACAGGGAAAGCAGCTTTGAAAAAAATTGAAGCGCAGCCGTATCGTTCATGAAAGCCTCCCGAACTTTTATTGCAAAACGGTGAGCTTTTCGATGCCGAGCTGTTCTTCTTTGAAGAAGAAGCGCAGCGTCTGCTCGCCACCGCAAAGGCGGGCGTGCTTGACATCGCTTACGGCATCGCCGCCGACGGTGAAGAGCACATCGGCAGAGCCGATCTCAACGCGGACGGTATTCTGCGCGGTGCCGACGGTGCGGCTTTTTGTCAAAAGCTTGAGCTCATATACACCGTCCTGCGGCAGATTCACGGACAAGGCGGCACCGTTTTCGGGCAGCTCGATTTCGGCAATCACGGTGGTCGGCTCATAGTTTTCGTTTGCATCATCCGCCTCTGCGGCCGCAAATCGCTCGGAGCAGTTGCTGCCAAGCAGCATGCGGCAGATATTCGCCGCGCAGCGCGCAAGCTCGCCGCGATGCAGCTTGCCGCTTGCAAGCTCGTCTTCAATGTTGCTCTCGGTAGTTGTGGTATCGGTGCAGACCATGTAAATGTCGTTCTGCGCGCGCACGCAGCCGGCAAGGTTGAGCTTATAGCCCTCGGGGCGCGGGCGCACGGGGCAGAGCTCGGGCCACCAGTCGGTCATCACAAGCCCGTCGTAGCCCCATTCGCCGCGCAGGATCACGGTCAGAAGGTCATAGTTCAGCGGCGCATGCACGCTGTTGACGCGGTTATAAGAGGTCATAATGGCGCGCACCACGCCTTGCCGCACCGGAATTTCATACGGGCGCAGATAAATTTCGCGATAGGCGCGCTCGGAGGCGACGGAGTCGACCCAGCGGCGCTCCAGCTCCTGGTTGTTTGCGGTGAAGTGCTTGATGACGGCGGCACCGCCCGTTTTCGAAAGTCCGCGGCAAACGGCTGCGGTCATGATGCCGGCGAGATACGGGTCCTCGGAGAAATATTCGAAATTCCTGCCGTTGAGCGGATGGCGGTGAATGTTGATGCCGGGGCCGAGCAGAAAATCGATGTTATAGCCTATCATTTCAACGCCAAGCCAGGCATAAAGCTCTTCCAAAAGGGCGGGGTTGAAGGTGCAGGCAAGCAGGGTGCCGTTGGGAATGGAGGTGGCATGCGCGCCGCTGTCCAAACGAATGCCGGAGGGGCCGTCCGTGCCGCAGGCGACGGGGATGCCGTAGCCGCGCAAAGCCGGGGTCAGCCCGCCGAAAGCGCAGGCGGTGCCCGCCGTTACCTTTTCGGAGTTCATGCCCTCTCCGCGCAGCATATGCGTCAGCTCTTCATTGCTCAGCTGCGCCAAAAAGTCGTCCATGGTTGCCTTGCCGCTTTCCACATCGCAAAAACGGATGCCGCGGTCGCCGGTATAGGGCAGTTCCTTCGGCAGCGCGTCTTCAATGCGTTTTGCAAGGTCGTAGTCGCGCTGAGGCGCCGCTTCATAGCAAAGGGCAAAGCCGTTTTCCGTTTTTTCGGGGCGCATGCGGCGATACGGGCGCACCGGCGTCAGCGCCTTGGTGCAGCGCTCGGTTACAATGGTGTTTTTCAGTGTGAAAGAGCCGACGGGGACGGCACTGCGCACATCGCCGCCCAGGCAAAGCACATATTCGCCCGCTTCCAGCACAAAGCAGCTTTGATGCCCTGTCTTCCCGCAATCATCATAGCTTGCCAGGGAGGAAAGCGGCACGCGCACGGTCAGCGTTTCGCTCTCGGCGGGGGCAAGCAGCGCCGTTTTGGCAAACCCGCGCAGTTCGCGCTTTGGCTTGCCAAGCGCCCCCTGCGGCGCTTCCACATAGAGCTGGACGACCTCTTTGCCGGCGCGTTTTCCCGTATTTTTTACATGGACGGTGAGGAATACTTCGCCGTCTTTTTCGCCGCACTCGACGGTTTCCATGGCAAAGGTGGTATAGGAAAGGCCAAATCCGAACGGATACAGCACCGTTTGCGGGCGGAAGGTCTCGAAAAAGCGATAGCCGACATAGATATCTTCTTCATACAGATTTTCTTCGGGGCTGCCGAAGTTGCCGTGCGCCGGGTAATCGGCAATGGAGCGTGCGACGGTATCCGCCATTTTTCCGCTGGGGTTTGCATCCCCGCAAAGCAGATCGGCGACGGCTCTGCCGCCCTCCTGACCGCCCTGCCAAACATATAAGATGGCGCCGACCCTTTTTTCTTCGGCAAATGCGCCGCTGACGACATTGCCGACATTGAGCACCAGCACCACTCTTTCGAAATGACGCGCAACGGTGCGGATCAGGGCAAGCTCTTCCGGCATGGGGTCAAAGCTGCCGGGCGCCTCGGAATTATCCTGGTCTTCACCCGCGGTGCGCCCGAATACGATCACGGCGGCATCGGACTCTGAGGCAGCCTTTGCGCAAAGGGCATCGTCAACGGGCATTTCCTTTTGGCACCAGGGCTCCGTGCCCCAGCCGTGCCCTGCATCAAAGGGGTTTTCCTGCAGCCATGCATCATATACGGCGGCAAGAGACTCGTTGACGCGGATGGATTTCTTTTCGCGCAGGCCGTCCAGAATGCTCACGCAATAATCGACATTGACCATGCCGCCGGAGCCTGTTCCGCTTTTGTATGTATTGACGGCGGTCCGCCCGAATACGGAAACGGTCATATCTTCAAGGGGCAGGGTGCCGTTTTCGTTGCGCAGCAAAACTGCGCCCTCCTGCGCTGTGATGCGGGCAATCTCCGCAACGCGCGGGCAGGGGCCCGGGGCGACTGTGCCGGGGCGGTATTGTTGAAATTCGCTGTGGTTCATATTCGGTTCCTTTCTTTGTTTCCGCCGCGGATCAACGCTGCGGATACTCACAGATATCTACATTATATCTGCTGAAAATTTCCGTGTCAAGAAAAAGAAAAAATTTACACTTGTTTTCGGCGGAATTCTTTACAAAAATATGAGGATATGGTATAATGCTATCTGTATCGGTATTTGCATTTTTGCTCCCGAAAAGCAACCGTGCGCCGCATGTGTCGGTTTTCTTCTGAAAAACGGAGTGTATTTATGAAACAAATTGTTGCCCCGGGCACGAAACGGGCGCTGCTTATTTTGCTGCCCCTTTCGTTTTTATGCCAGACGGCAAGCGGTATTTCCGTGCTTTACCCGCTGTACCCGCTGCTTTTGCTGGTCGGTTTATCGGCGCTTGCCTATCTCTATGCGGTCGGATATTCGCCTGCCGTTTTTCTCAGCGTGCCGCTTGCGGCGCTTGCTGCCTATGCTCTCGGCGCCTCGGTGTTTTTTCTGATTCTTTGCTGTGCGGGCGGGATCGGCGCGCTGTGCCTTGCAATGGTTTTGCGCCGCGGCGCGGAGAAAACCGTTTGCACCTGGGCGCTTGCGGCGGTGCTCGGGCTTGTCGCCCTTGCGGCGATGCTGTGGTGGTTTTATCGCCATGTCGGCACGCCTGTTCCGAAAGCGATTTATACATGGCTCGGTGAAAAAACGGCGTTTTATGCCGAGAAGATTGCCTCCGACGTTTCGGCTGCGTTTGCGCAATTTCCGCAATACAAGCCCTCACAGACCGTGACATCGTTTTATTCCGCTTCTACCCTCACGGCGCTGTTTGCCTCTCTGCTTTTGCGCGCACCGGGGCTTTTCGGCGCAGGGCTGTTTCTTTTTTCCTGGCTTTGCATCGGCGCGGTGCAGCTGTTTTCCCGCATGTTCGGGCAACCGATTTCGACGCTTGCGCGCCCGTTTCGGATTGAAATCTCGCGTGCCGGGGCTGCGCTGTATGTCATCGGCTATGTGCTTTCCATGCTGCTTTCCCTGTTTTCCGACGGTGGCGGGACCCTTGCGGCGACGCTTGTGCTCTCGAATTTCCTTTTGCTTTTGATGCCGGGGCTTTTTATTGTCGGGTGCCGCACCTTGAAAGGCGCTTTTCGCCATCCTATCCCGCAGTTTCGCCGCCTTGCCGTTGTCTGCACGGTGGTGATCGGTGTGGGGCTTTTGATCAGCCCCGCGCTTTCGTTCAATATTTTGATTCTGATTGCACTGTATCGCATTTTGTTTTTTGCCCCCCGCTTTCCAAGGGGAGGGGCGGACCGCTGAAACGGAAAGGAGTGCCGAGCGATGTTCCATAACGGAAATGAAAAATGGAAACAGCCGTATTTTCGCAGCTTTGTGCTGTGCCTGTGCCTGTTTGTGCTTGCCTTTGCCGGCTTTGCGGCATATGTGTATACACAGACGAAAAACCGCCGCCTTGTGCTCATTGCCGCCGCGGTTATCCTCGGGGCGCTCGTGCTTTTTGGGCTGTGCCTTTTGCTGCGCCGCACCTTTTATTATCGAATCACGCATACCCCGCAGGATACCGAGCCGATTCTGCGCTCTCTGACGCTGGATCTGATCCAGCGCATGTATCTGCCGGTGCTCATTTGCGATGATAAGAGCAAAATCCTTTGGTATAACAAAGCGCTTGCAAAGCTGTATCATTCGGCGGAAACGCTGCACGGCCGCTTTTTGGATCAATTCACTTCGGTTGATATCCAAAGCGTGATCGAATGCGAGGAGGAGCAGGGCCTGCGCGCAACGCTGAAGCGCAATGTGCGCCCGGAATATGCAGAATCGGTGTTTGCCATTCGCGCCTTCAGGCTTTCTTTTCCGAAGAAAAATTATTATATCACCGTATGGAATGATAAAAGCGACCTGGTCCGCAAAGAAAAAGAGATGGCGGATCAGGATGATGTCGTCGCCTTCATCGTGATTGACAATTTGCAGGAGATGCTGCAATTCGAAAAGGAAAAATACCGCATCGCCGCCGCCCGCGCGGAGAGCACGCTGCGCCGCTTTGCGCAGCAGGTGCAGGGCATTCTCAAGGAATACGAAAACGATAAATTTATCATGGTATTCAAGGCATGCTATCTGCCGCAGATGCTGCAAAAGCGGTTTCCCATCATGGATGAAATCCGCGAAATCCGCGCGGATGAAAATATGCCCGTAACGCTCTCCATCGGCGTTTCCGATATCTCTGGCACGCTTGCACAAAAGGAAGAGGCGGCGCGCTCGGCGCTGGAAACGGCATTGCAGCGCGGGGGCGACCAGGCCGTTTATAAAACGCGCGACAATGTCGAATATTACGGCGGACGCACCAAAACGCTGCAAAAGCGGACAAAGGTGCGCTCCCGCGTGATCGCAACGGAGCTGGTTGCCCTGATTGCGAAATCCGAAAATGTGCTGATCATGGGGCATGCCCATGCGGATCATGATGCGCTCGGCTCCTGCGTCGGGCTTGCGGCGCTGTGCCGCTATTGCGGCGTGGATGCCAAAATTGCCATGGAAAATGACAATGAAAATATCAGCGCCTGCCTTGACTGCATCGAACAGGACGAGGCCTTTTCCAATGTTTTTGTGGAATGCGAGGAAATTCTCGATTTTGTGCGGCCGAACACACTGCTTTTGATCAGCGATGTCTGCAATCCGCGCACATTTTCCGTGCCGGAGCTGTATGAAAATGTGCGGCGCTGCGTGATCATCGACCATCATCGTCTGGCATCGGAGCTGCCGTATCCGCCGCTGATTTCCTATATCGAGCCGGCTGCCTCCTCCGCAAGCGAGCTTGTGGCGGAAATATTGGAGCAGGTGATGCCGACAGGGGAAATTTCCAAGGAATGCGCCGATCTGATGCTGGCGGGAATGCTGCTGGATACCGACCAGTTTACCCGCAACACCGGCGTGCGGACCTTCTCCGCGGCGCTGTATCTGCGCGGCGAAGGGGCGGACCCGGCAGACGCCAAACGCCTCTTCCGCTCCAGCCTTGACGATTTTATGCGCGAGGCAAAATTCCAATCGAATGTCGTGATTTACCGCAGCGTGATCGCCATCACCTATCGCGACAGCGACGGAACGGGCTATGCCGACTGCATCGCGGCGGCAAAGGCCGCCAATAAGCTTTTGATGCTGGACGGCGTCGCCGCTTCCTTTGCGCTGGTGCGTGTGGGAGAAAAGGTGCATATTTCTGCGCGCTCACAGGGGGAGATCAATGTGCAGCTGATATTGGAAAAGCTTAACGGCGGCGGGCATTTTGATGCTGCAGCGGCGCAGATCAGCGGGGTTTCCATGGCAAAGACCATGGAGATGCTGCGCGATGCGATCGATGCATATCTGGATGCATAAAGGCATCGGGAAAGCAAAAGAGAAAGAGAGGAAAAACGAAAGATGAAAGTCGTGCTTTTGCAGGATGTAAAGGGACAGGGAAAAAAGGGAACGGTCGTGGAGGTTTCGGACGGATATGCCAGAAACTTTCTGTTGCCGAAAAAGCTTGCGACTCAGGCGGATAATTCCGTGCTGAACGATATCAAGAACAAAGAAGCAGCAAAACAGCACCGCATGGAAGAGGAAAAGGCGGCGGCACAAAAAACGGCAAAAAAGCTGGAGAGCCTCCTTGTGAAAATCGCAACGCAGGCAGGGGCGGACGGACGCCTGTACGGCGCGGTGACGAGCCAGGACATTGCAAGTGCCCTGGAGGCGCAGCACGGCGTTAAAGTGGACAAACGCAAAATCACCATTGATGAGCCGATCAAGGCGTTCGGCAGCTACGCGCTTTCCGTGCGGCTGTATCCGGAGATCGATGGCACCATTCATGTTCTGGTGACGGATAAAAAAGCATAAAAACCGAAAAACGGCGGCGCTTTCGAGATACAGCGCGGCTTTTTGAGTTTTCAAAACGGGAGGGCGCATGGAGCAGCTTGGCGGCAGAAGAATGCCTTTTTCCGCAGAGGCGGAGCAGTCGGTGCTCGGGTCGGTTCTGATCGACCCCGAGAAGCTGACGGACATCACGAATATTGTTCATGCGGAGGATTTTTATCTGCGGGAGCACGCGCAGATTTTTTCCGCCATGCAGAAACTGTTTTTGCAAAGCCGCATGATCGACACGGTTACCCTGATCGATATGCTCGTCAAGGACGGCGTTTACGATGAGGACAGCAGCAAAAACTATATCAAGCTGATCATTGAAACCGTGGCGACGGCGGAAAACATTGTGGATTATGCGACCATTGTGCGCGAAAAAAGCATGCTGCGCAAGCTGATTGCAGCCTCCGAGCAGATCACGCAGACGGCATATTCCGAGCAGGGCAATGTCAGCACAATCTTGGACGATGCGGAGCAGAAAATTTTCGCCATTGCCCAAAGCAGCATTATGCGGGATTTCGTGCCGATCAACGAGGTGCTGGGAGAAACATATCAATATTTGCAGGATCTGCAGAATTCCGGCGGAAAAACCGTCGGCGTGCGCACGGGCTTTTCCGATCTGGATCGTGTGCTCGTCAATCTCGGCCCCGGCAATCTTGTCCTCGTCGGAGCGCGCCCCGGTATGGGAAAAACGACATTCGCCATGAACGTTGCAACCAATATCGCGCGGCATGCCGGCAAGGCGGTTTGTGTATTTTCGCTGGAAATGTCCGCAAGGGAGCTCGTTTTGCGCATGATCTCAAGCGAGGCGCTGGTGGACAGCTATAAGCTGCGCTCGGGCGAGCTGGACGGAGACGATTGGGGCAGAATCGCAGAAACGGTCAAGGTTTTGGCAGACTGCGAGATTTTTATCGATGATACCGCGAATATCACCGTGACCAATATGAAGGCAAAGCTCAGGCGCATCAAAAATCTCGGCTTTGTGGTAATCGACTATCTGCAGCTGATGAAAGGCGAGAGCCATACGGAAAATCGCGTCAACGAGGTCGGCGATATTTCAAGAAACCTTAAAATCATGGCAAAGGAGCTCGGCATTCCGGTGATGGTGTGCGCGCAGCTTTCCCGTGCCAGCGAAAAGCGTGACGATAAGCGCCCGATGCTTTCCGATTTGCGCGATTCCGGCGCGATTGAGCAGGATGCGGATATGGTCCTGTTCCTCTATCGCGACGAGTATTATTCCAATGCCGATGATGCACTCAGCACGGCGGAGGTCATTGTGGCGAAAAACCGCCACGGCAGCCTTGAGCGTGTGAAAATGGGCTTCCAGGGGCAGTTTACACGCTTTACCACTCTGGACCGTGATCACGAATGACGCCGCAGCAGCTGTATGCGGCGTTTGCCGCGCATCTTGCCGGGCAGGCTCAGCCGCGCTGCGGAATTGTCTGCGCATTTTCCGGCGGTTCGGATTCCGTTGTGCTGCTGCATTTGCTGCGGCAGTATTGTGCACAGGAGCAGCTGCCGCTTGCTGCGGTGCATATCAATCACGGCTTGCGGGAAAACGCGCAAAGGGATGAAGCGTTCTGCCGCGCAATGTGCAGTGCATGGGGCATCCCGTTTTTTGCATATCATATCAAAGCGGCGCAGCTTGCCGCAAAAAGCGGCATGAGCATTGAGCAGGCTGCGCGGCAGGGGCGCTATGAAGCGCTGCGCGCATTTTGCGCGGAAAACGAAGCGTATGGATGCATTGCAACCGCGCATCATATGGATGATGTCGCCGAGACGGTGCTTTACCGCCTGGCGCGCGGCAGCGGGACGCGCGGCATGGCGCCGCTGCGCCGATGCCGCCCGTTTTCCGAGGTTTTTCCGCAAAGCGGCAAAAAAGATTTGCAGCAGCTTTTGCTGCTTCGTCCGCTGCTTTCCTTTTCCAAAGTGCAGTTATGCGCCTATGCGGAGCAATGCGGGCTTTCTCATGTGACGGATGAAACAAATGTTTCCCTGCAATTTGCCCGCAACCGAATCCGCGCCGAGGTCTTGCCCGCGCTTTCCAGGGTGAACGAGGGCGCATGCCGCCACATTGCGGCTTTTTCTGCGCTTGCCGCGCAGGATGAGGATTTTTTTGCCGCTGCGGCAGAGCGGTTTTTGCGGCAGGCGGGGGCTGCCCCCTATTCCTGCGAGGCTTTGCTTTCCCTGCATCCGGCGCTTTCCTCCCGCGTGCTCGGGACGCTCTGCTTTCGCTTGTCGGGCAGCTATCCGAGCCTCGAAAAAACGCAGCAGATGCTTGCGCTGTGCAAAGAGAAAGGAGCGCCGCGCACAATTTTGCTGCCGCAGGGCGTCCGCTTTGTGACGGACGGCACGCTTTTTTTCCTGGAAAGCGGGCAGGGCGCGCAGTCGGAACACGCGCAGCCGGAGTTTTGCAGGGCGCTGCATCCGGGCAGAAATGATTTCCCGGAATACGGGTTTGTGATCTTTTTCGGGCATGCGGATGAATGTTTTCCGAAAACGGCGGAAAATGAGGCATCTTGCCGAAAAATTAACAAAATGTCTATAAGTACCGTGATAAATTCTGATAAACTAAATGGTACCGTATTGATAAAATCGCGCGCCCATGAACCGCCCGGAGCGGCATACCGCACCGGCGGACACACCCACACGGTGAAAAAAGCGCTCAGCCAAAATCATGTTCCGCCGCTGCTGCGGCGGCATATTCCGCTGTTTTGCGATGACGGGGGCATTTTTTGGGTGCCGTTTTGCTCTATGCGCGACGATGTGAATCCCGCGCTTGCGGAAGCTCCGCAGCTTTTGACAATTTCATGGATTTGGAAAGGAACAGATTATGATACCGAATGAGATTGAACGGGTTTTGATCGACGAAAAAGAGGTTGACGAAATTATCGACAGAGTTGCCGAGAAGATCAGCCGCGACTATGCATCTCCCGATCATCATCTTTTGCTTTTGTGTATTCTGAAGGGCTCGGTCGTTTTTATGGGCGAGCTGATGAAAAAACTGACTGTTCCCGTGGAGATCGACTTTATGAAGGTTTCCTCCTACGGCAATTCCACCGTGACCAGCGGCAGCGTCAACATTATTCTTGACCTGATGCGCAAGGATCTCGGAAGATGCGACATTCTGATTGTGGAGGATATTATCGACAGCGGAAAGACCCTTTCCTATCTGTGCGAATATCTGCGGCTCAAGGGCGCAAAAAGCGTGCGCACCTGCACATTGCTTGACAAACCTTCCCGCCGAGAGGTCGATTTCACGCCGGATTATGTCGGCAGGGAAATCCCGAACGAATTTGTCGTTGGCTATGGGCTTGACTATGCGGAGCGGTTTCGCGCGCTTCCGTTTGTCGGAATCCTAAAGCCGGAGGTTTATCAGTAAAGCGCACCCGCACAAGGCTGTTCCAACGGCGCAGAACAGCAAATATCTTGCAAAGTCGCTGAGAAACGGATGAAGCAATGAAAAATTCCTTGAAATCAATTTTATTCTATCTTGTGCTCATTGTCGGTCTGATCATTTTCGTCTCCTATATTTTCAGCCTCGGCTCTTCGGAGCAGGCGGATTACGGTCAGATTCTGACCATGCTGGAAGAGGAGAAGGTGACAGGGGTCAGCCTTGACAAAAAGGATGTCCTTACCCTCACGGATGCTGACGGCAAAACCGTCTCTTATCAGCTGCGCGATTACCAGACCTATCTGGAGCGCTTTGCGGATACCGTGGAAACGCAATATGAAAAGGGCATTATCAAAAAGCTGGACATTGAGCCGTACAGCCAGGTGCCCTGGTGGGTCGCTTACCTGCCGATGCTGATCGTTGTTGTGATCTTTGTGATTATATGGATCGTGATGATGAATCAGGCCAATGGCAAGGGCGGCAAAATTGCTTCCTTCGGCAAGGCGCGCGTCCGCATGGCGGGCGATAAGGAGAAAAAGGTATATTTCACCGATGTTGCAGGCGCGGATGAAGAAAAGGAAGAGCTGCGCGAGGTAGTTGATTTCCTGCGCGACCCGCAGAAATTTGTAAAGCTCGGCGCACGTATTCCGCGCGGGGTGTTGCTGGTGGGGCCTCCCGGCACGGGAAAAACGCTGCTTGCCAAGGCGGTTGCGGGTGAAGCGGATGTACCGTTTTATTCGATTTCCGGTTCCGATTTTGTGGAGATGTATGTCGGCGTCGGCGCCTCCCGCGTGCGCGATTTGTTTGAAACCGCGCGCAAAAGCCCTGCCTCCATTATTTTCATCGATGAGATCGATGCTGTCGGGCGGCACCGCGGCGCGGGTCTTGGCGGCGGGCATGATGAAAGAGAGCAAACACTGAACCAGCTGCTTGTGGAGATGGACGGTTTCGGCACGCATGAGGGCATTATCGTCATGGCGGCGACAAACCGCCCCGACATTCTGGACCCGGCGCTGCTGCGCCCCGGTCGCTTTGACCGCCAGATTACCGTGCATGCGCCCGACATTCGCGGCAGAGAAGAGATTCTTAAAGTGCATGCGAAAAACAAGCCGCTTGCAAGTGATGTCGATCTTTCCGTTGTCGCACGCACAACGGCCGGTTTTACCGGCGCGGATCTTGCCAATCTGCTCAATGAAGCGGCACTGCTTGCAGCGCGCAAGGATAAGAGCCTGATCGGCATGGATGATATCGAGCAGGCATTTTCCAAAATCACCATGGGACCGCAGAAAAAATCCATGCATATCAAGGACGATGAAAAGCGTAAGACCGCATATCATGAAGCGGGCCACGCTCTGATCGGATATCTTTTACCGGGCAACGACCCCGTGCATGAGATTTCCATCATCCCCTCGGGCAAAGCACTCGGTGTGACGCTGAGCATTCCGGAGGAGGATAAATATTCCGTTTACCGCAACGAGCTCAAGGATCGCATCTGTATGTTGCTCGGCGGGCGTGCCGCGGAGGAGTTGACCTTTGACGATATCTCCGGTGGCGCCTCCAACGATATGGAGAGGGCAACCAAAATTGCAAACCGTATGATAACGCGGCTTGGTATGAGCGAAAAGCTCGGCCCCGTTGTTTGGGGGAGCGACCGCGATGAAGTGTTCCTCGGCTATGAGATCAACAGTTCAAACGGCTATTCTGAAAAAATTGCCGCAGAAATCGATACTGAGATCCGGCAGATCATTGAGGACGCATATGCGCGCGCAAAGCAGCTCCTTTCCGACAACGCGGAAAAGTTGCACTTTGTGGCGGAATATCTGGTGAAATATGAGGTTATGACGGGCGACCAGTTCAAGGCATATCTTGAAAGGGGTGCCACGGAAGAAGAGCTGAACGCCATGGTGGAGCAAAAGCGCCGCAAACAGGCCGAAGAAGATGCTGCACGCAAAGAGGCGGAGGAAAAACGCCGCGCCGCAGATGAGCTGGCGCGCCGCCGCCGTGAGGAGAGAGAGCATGCGATGCGTGGGGGCTTTCCCCGTGCGCCGCAGCCGCCGTCCGACACGCAGCAAAACGCGGACGAAAATGAAGACGGTACCAACGGAGAATGAACAATGCAAAAAGAGCCGCTTTTTTGAAAAAGCGGCTCTTTTTTTCAAAAAATGGTTGAAAAAAGTGCGGCAGTGTGATACGATAATCTGGAAAGAACTGAAGGAAAAGAGGAGTTTGCAATGGCAATTTTAGTCACGGGCGGCGCCGGCTTTATCGGCACGCACACCTGCGTTGAGCTTTTGAATGCAGGGGAAGAGATTGTGGTGTTTGATAATTTCCATAACAGTAAAATGGCGGCTGTCGAGGCCGTGAAAAAGCTGACGGGGTGCGATTTTAAGTTTTATGAGGCGGACATGCTGGATGCGGACGCCATGGAACGCATCTTTGCGGAAAACAACATCACGGAGGTTATTCATTTTGCAGGGCTGAAGGCTGTCGGCGAGAGCGTTGCAAAGCCGCTAGAATATTATCACAATAATATCACCGGCACGCTGGTGCTGCTTTATACCATGCGTCGCCACGGCTGCAAGCGGTTTGTTTTTTCCTCCTCTGCAACGGTTTACGGCTCTCCGAAGAGCGTGCCGATCCGCGAGGATTTTCCGCTTTCCACAACCAATCCCTACGGCTCCACAAAGCTGATGATCGAAAATATCCTGCGCGACCTCTATGTGGCGGACCCAACATGGTCCATTGCGCTTTTGCGCTACTTCAATCCCGTCGGCGCGCATGAGAGCGGGCTGATCGGGGAGGACCCCAACGGCATCCCCAATAACCTGATGCCCCGCCTTTTGGATGTCGCCATGGGAAAGACGGCGGCAATCACCGTCTACGGCGACGATTATCCCACCAAGGACGGCACTGGCGTGCGCGATTATATTCACGTTGTGGATTTAGCAAAAGGCCATCTTGCGGCAATCGCAAAGGTGCGTGCCGAGCAAAAATGCGATGCCTATAATCTCGGCACGGGCAAAGGCTATTCCGTATTTGATATTATTCATGCTCTTGAAAAGGCCTGCGGAAAGGAAATTCCGTATACGGTCACGCCGCGCCGCCCGGGCGATGTTGCGCAGTGCTATGCGGACCCCGCAAAAGCAGAGGATGAGCTTGGCTGGACTGCGAAGCTCGGCATTGATGAAATGTGCCGCGACGCCTGGAATTTTGCAAAGAAGCATCAGTAATTTCCGAAAATCAAAAACGAGCCCCGTTTTTTCCGGCATTTGTCGGGAAAAGCGGGGCGTTCTTCTGCTGTTTTACAGTTCAAAGGGTGCTTTGGGCTGCGCCGACGGAGAAAATCGTTCCGCCGCCCACAACGCTGTCGCCGTCATACAAAACGACTGCCTGCCCGCAGGTGATGGCGCGCTGCGGCTTGTCAAAGCAGACATGTAAAATGCCGTCCTGATCCACAAAGGCAACGGCATCCTGCTCCGCCTGGCGATAACGCACCTTTGCGCGCACACGCATCGGCTTTTCGAGAGAGGGTACCGAGATCAGATTCACATCGCGCGCACAAAGGGTTGAGGCATACAGCTCGTGCTCTTCTCCGAGCACGACGGTGTTGTCCTGCGGGCGCACCGACAGCACATAGAGCGGCTTTGGCAGGGCAAGCCCAAGCCCCTTGCGCTGCCCGACGGTATAGCGGATGATGCCGCGATGCTCGCCGACGACGGTGCCGTCGCGGCGGACAAACGGGCCCGGGGGATAGTGCTTTTTGGTATAGCTCTCAATAAAATCGGCATAATCGCCGTTTTGCACAAAGCAGATATCCTGGCTGTCCGGCTTTTGCCCGTTGCAAAAACCGTTTTCGTCCGCCAGGGCGCGCACGGCTGTTTTTTCCATGCCGCCCAGGGGCAAAAGCGTGTGCGCCAGCTGCTGCTGCGTCAGGCAATACAGCACATAGCTTTGATCTTTGGTCGGATCCAGTCCTTTTTTCAAAAGAAATCTGCCGTTTTCGGCGCGTTCAATGCGGGCATAATGCCCGGTGACGACATGCGTGCAGCCGAGCTCCTGCGCGCGCTGATACAGCTTTTCGAATTTCAGGTAGCGATTGCAGTCAATGCAGGGGTTGGGCGTTTCTCCGTTTTCATAGGCATGCACAAAGCGGTTGATCACGCAGCTTTCAAAGCGGTCGGCAAAATTGAAGACATGGTAGGGCATGCCGAGCTGCTCCGCGACGGAACGCGCGTCCTCCACATCATCCAGAGAGCAGCAGCTGTGTTCACGCGGGAGACTGAGCGCGTCGTTTGTAAACAGCTTCATGGTAACGCCGATACAGTCGAATCCCGCCTTGCAGCACAGATAGGCGGCAACACTGGAATCCACACCGCCGCTCATGGCAATGATAACTTTTTCCGGCATGGTGCATCTCCTTTCAAAAAAGAGCGATAAATTTTTCGGAATGGCTTGACAAGTGAAAATTTGTGTGCTATGATATAAAATACATAAAACCTATATGATTTGTAGGTTATTGAAAAGAGGACAGAAAATGCGGTACGGTTGGATGCGATGTCGGGCTTTGCTTTGTTTTTGACCGACATATCGGAGATAGTTCAATGATATAAACCGAAATGATAACAGCGGAAACACCGCAAAAGATAAAGAGGAAATTACAATGAAAATTTATGAAAAAGTAACCGACCTGATCGGCAACACGCCGCTTGTCCACCTTGCAAACTATGAAAAAAATCGCGCGCTTGAAGCAAAAATTCTTGCAAAGCTGGAATATTTCAATCCCGCGGGGAGCGTGAAGGACAGAATTGCCAAGGCAATGCTCGACGATGCGGAGCAAAAGGGTATTCTGAAAAAAGGCGCCGTGATCATTGAGCCGACCAGCGGCAACACGGGCATCGGCCTTGCCTCCGTTGCAGCGGCGCGCGGCTATCGGCTGATTCTTACCATGCCGGAAACCATGAGCGTTGAGCGGCGCAACCTTCTGCGCGCCTACGGCGCCGAGCTTGTGCTGACGGAGGGCGCAAAGGGCATGAAGGGCGCGATCGAAAAGGCGAAGGAGCTTGCCGCAGATACGGAAAACAGCTTTATCCCGGGGCAATTTGAAAACCCTGCCAACCCGCAGGCGCATCGCGAAACGACGGGCCCCGAGATTTGGCGGGATACGGACGGCACGGTGGATATTTTCGTTGCCGGCGTCGGCACGGGCGGCACCATCACCGGTGTCGGCGAATATCTCAAGAGCCAAAACCCCGCGGTCAAGGTGGTCGCCGTGGAGCCTGCGACCTCTCCCGTGCTTTCCAAAGGAACGCCCGGCCCGCATAAGATTCAGGGCATCGGCGCGGGCTTTGTGCCGGATACGCTGAACACGGCGGTTTATGATGAGATCATTCCCGTGGAGAATGAGGACGCATTTGCAACCGGAAAAGCGATCGCAAGAGAAGAGGGCGTGCTCGTCGGCATTTCCTCGGGCGCCGCGGTCTTTGCGGCGACAGAGCTTGCCAAGCGGCCGGAAAACCGCGGCAAGAACATCGTGGTGCTGCTCCCCGACACGGGCGACAGATACCTCTCAACGCCGTTGTTCTCCGAATAAGGGCGTCAGATCATATAGTCGTTTCCGTATTGCGCCCGGCTTTGTTCGATCAGATCCTGCAGGGTAACGCCTGCAAGGTACTCATGAATTGCCCGGTCAAGCCCTTTCCATAAGATCAATGTGGGGCAGGTGCAGCTCCTCTCGCAAGGGGCCGCGCCCTGTTCAAGACACGCAACGGGGCAAAGGCTTCCCTCGGTCAGCTTCAAAATATCATACGCGGAATATTTGTCCGGCGTTTTGGCAAGACGGTAGCCTCCTGCAAAGCCGCGGCTGGTGAGTAAATACTCAGCCCGGTTGAGCATGGGGACGATCTGCTCCAGATATTTTTTGGAGATGCCCTGGCGCCGGGCAATGTCTTTCAGTGCGACATAGCCATCCCCCTGATGCTCGGCAAGATCCAGCATCATACGCAGCGCATAGCGGCCTTTGGTTGAAATTTTCACACCGATCCCGTCCTTTCTGTGATTGTCTTAATAATACCACAAAAACAGTAGGTTTTCAAGAAACGACGCCGATATTTTTTCTTTTTTGCGTTTTGTTTGTTAAAAAACTTGCAATCGGGGGGGAACTGTGCTAAGATACAAGCGCAAAGAAGCAGCATTTTTTCGGAAAAGGAGAGGGCATGGAGGAACAAGAGAAAAAGAGAGTGATGCAGTTTGCGGTCAGCGGGATGAGCTGTGCCGCATGCAGTGCGCGGGTGGAAAAAGCGGTGAGCGGCGTTGCGGGCGTGAGCGGCTGCGCGGTGAGCCTATTGACAAATTCCATGCGCGTGGAGGGAACGGCGTCCGAACAGGCAATTATCTCGGCTGTGGAAAAGGCGGGATACGGCGCTGCCCCCAAAGGAGCGGAGACAGAGAAAAAAACATCTGCCGCTGCGCAGGAGGAAGCGCTGAGGGATAAAGAAACGCCGAAAATTTTACGGCGGCTGATCGCCTCCGCGGTGCTTTTGCTTGTGCTGATGTATTTTTCCATGGGGCATATGATGTGGGGCTGGCCGCTGCCGCCCGCCCTCGCCACAAACCATGTGGCAATGGGGCTTGTGCAGCTTTTGCTCAGCGGAATAATCCTGGTAATCAACCAGCATTTTTTTATAAGCGGTCTTACGGCGCTTTGGCACCGCGCCCCCAATATGGATACCCTGGTGGCGCTGGGCTCCGCCGCATCCTATGTGTGGAGCGTCGTTGCCCTGTTTTTGATGACGGGCGCGCAGATGCGCGGCGACGCGGCAGCCGTGATGCATTATATGGACGAATTCTATTTTGAGTCCGCCGCGATGATTTTAACATTGATTACCGTGGGCAAAATGTTGGAGGCGCATTCCAAGGGAAAAACCACGGATGCGCTGCGCGCCCTGATGCGGCTTGCGCCGAAAACGGCGGTGCTTTTGCGGGACGGCAAAGAGGTGACCGTTCCGATCGAGCAGGTGAAAATCGGGGACAGCTTTGTTGTGCGCGCGGGGGAAAATATTCCGACGGACGGGGTCATTACAAAGGGCTCGGCAGCCGTGGATGAATCTGCATTGACGGGCGAGAGCATTCCCGCGGATAAAACGGTCGGGGATGAGGTCAGCGCGGCGACGGTGAACCGCTCGGGCTATCTTGTGTGCCGCGCAGAGCGCATCGGCGAGGATACCACGCTTTCCAAAATCATCGCGATGGTGAGCGATGCGGCGGCGACCAAAGCGCCGATCGCAAAAATTGCGGACCGGGTGAGCGGGGTGTTTGTTCCCGTTGTGATCGGGATCGCGGCGGTGACGCTTGCGGTATGGCTGCTGCTCGGAAAAGATTTCGGCTATGCGCTTGCGCGCAGCATTTCCGTGCTTGTAATCAGCTGCCCGTGCGCGCTCGGGCTTGCAACGCCCGTTGCCATTATGGTCGGAAACGGGCTCGGGGCGCGCCACGGCATTCTTTTCAAAAATGCAACGGCGCTGGAGCAGACAGGAAAGGTGCGGATCGTTGCACTGGATAAAACGGGCACGATTACGCAGGGGCAGCCGCGCGTGACGGATCTTTGCCCCGCCGAGGGCGACGATGAAGAAGCGCTGCTCCGTACGGCACTGGCGCTGGAGGCAAAAAGCGAGCATCCGCTCTCCCGCGCAATTCTTGACTATGCGCAGCAAAGGGGCATGAAGGCCGAAGAGGTTACGGCATTCACCGTTTTGCCGGGCAACGGGCTCAGCGCAAAATGCGGCGCAGAGGAGCTCCGTGGCGGCAGTCTCTCCTTCATCGGAGAAAAAACAAAGCTTTCACCCGCATTTGAAAAGCAGGCGCAGGACTATGCCGCGCAGGGCAAAACTCCGCTTTTATTTCTGCGCGGCGAAAAGCTGCTCGGCATGATCGCCGTTGCGGACACCATCAAGCCGGAAAGCCCTGCCGCCGTGCGCGAGATGCGCCGCATGGGGCTGCGCGTTGTGATGATTACGGGGGACAATGAGCGCACCGCGCGCGCCATCGGGGCGCAGGCGGGCGTGGACGAGGTGATTGCCGGCGTCCGCCCGGACGGAAAAGAGGAGGCAATCCGTACGCTGCAGCGCAGCGGGAAGGTCGCAATGGTAGGCGACGGAATCAACGATGCACCCGCCCTGACGCGTGCCGACACGGGGATTGCCATCGGCGCCGGCGCGGATATTGCGATCGATGCCGCCGAGGTTGTTCTGATGAAGAGCAGCCTTGCGGATGTACCGGCGGCGATCAGGCTCAGCCGTGCCGCGCTGCGGAATATTCATGAAAATCTGTTTTGGGCGTTTTTCTATAATGCAATCGGCATTCCGCTTGCCGCAGGGTGCTTTGTCGGCTTTGGGCTGACGCTGAATCCGATGTTCGGTGCCGCGGCGATGAGCCTCTCCAGCTTTTGCGTGGTAACCAATGCGCTGCGGCTGAATCTTGCAAAGCTGCATGACCGCGCATATGTCGCTGAAAGCCCGGAGCAGGGAGGCGCGCAGCCCTCAGGAGCCGCGCAAAAGCATACGGTTTTCATCCGCGGCATGATGTGCGAAAATTGCGAGCGGCATGTCACGGAGGCGCTCGGCGCTTTGGACGGGGTCACGGTTCTTGCCGTTTTCCACAAAAAAGGCACTGCCGAGTTTTCATCCGCATCTCCCGTCCCGGCGCAGAAAATCAAGGAAACGATTGCCGCCGCGGGATATCGGGTGACAAAAATCAAATAAATGTATCAATAGCAAAACGGAAAGGAAGAGAAGAAAATGACAAAGACAACGGTAAAAATCAACGGAATGATGTGCGGTATGTGCGAGGCGCATGTCAACGATGCGATTCGCGCTGCGTTTGCGGTGAAAAAGGTGACCTCTTCTCACAGCAAGGGCGAAACCGTGATTGTGAGCGAAGAGCCGCTTTCCGAGGAGAAGCTGCGCGAGGTGCTTAAGCCCACAGGCTATGAGGTCGGCGAAATTACTTCCGAGCCGTATGAAAAGAAAGGGCTGTTCTCTTTCGGAAAGTGAGCGGCAAATGGAACGGGATAAGCGAATTTTAACAGTGCAGGATATTTCCTGCGTGGGGCAGTGCTCCCTTACGGTGGCATTGCCGATTCTCAGCGCATGCGGCGTGGAGACCGCCGTTTTGCCCGGCGCCGTTCTCTCTACCCATACCGGCGGTTTTACGGGCTATACTTTCCGCGATCTGACAAAGGATATCCCGAAGATTGCCGCGCATTGGAAGAAGGAACACATTGATTTTGATGCCGTCTATACGGGGTATCTCGGCTCTGCGGAGCAAATTGCCTATGTCAGGGATCTGTTCTCGACGGTGCTGCGCCCGGGCGGGCTGCGCATAGTGGATCCTGCCATGGCGGATAACGGCGCGCTGTATCCCGGCTTTGACGGGGCATTTGTCGAAGCGATGAAGCCGCTTGTGTTTTCGGCGGATTTGATTCTGCCCAATCTTACGGAGGCGGCGCTGCTGTGCGATCTGCCGTATCGCGCGGAATATGACCGCGCGTATATCGACACGCTGCTGTATGCTTTGTCGGAGCGCGGCGCAAAGCGCATTGTTCTCACCGGAGTCGGCTTTACCCCGAAAACCACGGGCGTTATGGTGCATTCCGCTGCCGGCACGCAATATTATGCGCATCCGCGCTTTGTAAAGGGCTGCCACGGCACGGGCGATGTTTTTGCATCGGCGTTTGTCGGCGCGCTCTGCCGCGGAAAGAGCGATTATGAGGCGGCTGTGATTGCCGCGGATTTCACGCTCGGCTGCATTCGCCGCACCAAGGAGGATGCATCGCATTGGTACGGCGTGAAGTTTGAGCAGGAGCTGCCCGCGCTGATCGCGGCGCTTGCAAAAGCCTGAGAAAAATAGGCGTTTCAAAAACCGAATCGCATCTCTCCTTGCGGATTTCTGCAGGGAGGGATGCTTTTTTTGAAAACTGCACAAAATAGACAGCGCTTTTGTTAGTTTAGGCTAACTGGTTTATGCAGATTGACAAAATGCAAAAAATGTAACGATTTTTTGAAAAAACGCTTGACACAGAAGCAAAGCGGAGGTATGATATATACGGTTAGCAAAGGCTAATCAATTTATTTGCGCAACGGTTAGCGCCAGCTTACCGCATAAGTGCAAAAATCATAGAAAAATTTTTGAAACCGGACATGGAGAGATTACTATGATGCCATTGAGCCTTGCAGTAGTCGGGGAAGAAAACACAATCAAAAAAATCGGCGGCAATCCAGAAGTAAAGCAGCACCTGGAAAATCTGGGGTTTGTTGTCGGCGGAACGGTGACGGTGATCACAACGCTCGGCGGAAATGTGATCGTCAATGTCAAGGAAGCGCGCGTCGCAATCAACGAAGAAATGGCGCGCCGCATTATGGTGTGACGGCGCGCAGCGCCCTGCATAGACAAAGACAAAAAAGGAGGAGACATCCAATGAAAACGCTGAAACAGGCGAAAATCGGAGAAACCGTGAAAATTGTCAAGCTGCACGGTGAGGGTGCGATCAAGCGCCGCATTATGGACATGGGGCTTACAAAGGGCACGGAGGTTTACATCCGCAAGGTGGCACCCCTGGGCGACCCGGTCGAAGTAACGGTGCGCGGCTATGAGCTTTCTCTGCGCAAAGCCGACGCGGAAATGATCGAGGTCGAATAAGGCACGTCGATTTTTTCGTATGGATGCGATACCCAATGGTTAGCAAAAGCTAACATGACATAAGGAGGATAGAAAACATGGCAGACAAGAACATACGAATCGCGCTTGCCGGCAACCCCAACTGCGGCAAGACGACATTGTTTAACGCGCTGACCGGTTCCAACCAGTTTGTCGGCAACTGGCCGGGCGTTACGGTGGAGAAAAAAGAGGGAAAGCTGAAGAAGCACAGCGATGTCATCATCACGGACCTTCCCGGTATCTATTCACTCTCCCCGTACACCTTGGAAGAGGTTGTTGCGCGGAATTATCTGATCGGCGAAAGACCCGACGCGATTCTGAACATCATCGACGGCACCAATCTTGAGAGAAACCTGTACCTGACGACGCAGCTTACGGAGCTCGGCATCCCGGTGGTCGTTGCGATTAACATGATCGATATTGTCCGCAAGAGCGGCGATAAGATCAATACCGCAGAGCTTTCCCGCCAGCTCGGCTGCAAAATTGTTGAGATTTCCGCGCTCAAGGGCACGGGCATCATGGAGGCGGCAGAGGCTGCAATCGATGCCGCAAAGAACGGCAAAACCATTCCGCAGCACACCTTTGCAGGCTGCGTTGAGCATGCAATCGCGCATATTGAAGAAGCTGCCGTGCATTCCCTGCCGGAAGAGCAGCAGAGATGGTATGCCATTAAAATCTTCGAAAGAGACGATAAGGTTCTGGAAAAGCTGCAGCTTGACGAGAGCGTCAAGGCGCATATCGAAGCCGACATCAAGGCGGCTGAGGCGGAAATGGACGATGATGCGGAATCCATCATCACCAACGAGAGATATCTTTATATCGCTTCCATCATCAAGTCCTGCTACAAAAAGAAGAGCGCCGGACAGCTCACGGTTTCCGATAAGATCGACAAGGTTGTGACCAACCGCTGGCTGGGTCTTCCGATTTTTGCGGCGATCATGTTCCTTGTGTATTATCTGTCCATGGTGACGGTCGGCTCCGCCGCGACGGACTGGATGAACGACGGCGTGTTCGGAGACGGCTGGCATCTGCTCGGAATCGGCTCCGCCGCATATAATGAAAGCGCAGAAGAATATGATAATGCGCTCCATGCCGTGCAGGCATTTGTTCCGGAGTTTGATCCGGAGGCGGAAGATTTTGATGCCGACGCCGCGCTGAAAGAGCTCAAAGATTTCAAGACAGACGCAAAGACCGCAGAGATTGATGTGCAGGATGAGGAAACGCTTGAGGTTTCCACGCTCACCGCATATTACGACAGTGTTCCGAAGAGCGAAGAGAGACACGACAATGTCGTCGGAATCTCGTATCTCGATGCAGTTTCTTACTTTGGCGAAAAGGGAACGGACGCGCCCGACCCGGCAGATTTCGGCGTGTGGGTGCCCGGTATCCCCGTGCTGATTGAAAACGGTCTGGAGGCGGCCGGCGCTGCCGATTGGCTCAGCGGGCTGATTCTTGACGGTATTGTTGCCGGTGTCGGCGCGGTGCTCGGCTTTGTGCCGCAAATGCTGGTTCTGTTTCTGCTGCTTGCATTTTTGGAGGCTTGCGGTTACATGGCGCGTATCGCGTTTGTACTCGACCGTATCTTCCGCAAGTTCGGACTTTCCGGCAAATCCTTTATCCCGATGCTCATCGGTACCGGCTGCGGTATCCCGGGCGTTATGGCTTCGCGTACCATTGAAAACGAACGCGATCGCCGTATGACAATCATGACCACAACCTTTATCCCCTGCGGTGCCAAGGTACCGTTTATCGCAATGATTGCCGGTGCGCTGTTCGGCGGCTCTGCGCTGGTTTCCACCTCCGCATACTTCATCGGCATGGCGGCGATCATTCTCTCCGGTATCATGCTGAAGAAAACCAAGATGTTCTCCGGCGACCCCGCGCCGTTCGTTATGGAGCTCCCGGCATATCACATGCCGACGCTCGGAAACGTGCTGCGGTCCATGTGGGAGCGCGGCTGGTCCTTCATTAAGAAGGCCGGCACGGTCATCCTGCTCTCCACCATCGCAGTTTGGTTCACCTCCTATTTCGGCGTTGTCGACGGCAGGCTGCAGCTGCTCAGTGAAGATCAGCTGGATCTTTCCCTGCTGGCAACGGTCGGTAAAGCAATCGCATGGATCTTTGCGCCGCTCGGATTCGGCACATGGCAGGCAACCGTTGCATCCATCACCGGTCTTGTTGCAAAAGAGAACATCGTCGGCACCATGGGCATTCTCTACGGCGGCGAGCATGCATGGGCAAACCTTGCACAGGCGTTCACCGGCATCACCGGTTATTCCTTCCTGGTATTCAACCTGCTTTGCGCTCCGTGCTTTGCTGCAATCGGCGCTATCAAGCGCGAAATGAACAGCGCAAAGTGGACCTGGTTTGCAATCGCATATCAGTGCGGCTTCGCCTATGCCGTTGCGCTGATGATCAATCAGTTCGGCAATATCTTCATCGGTCAGGTCAATGTAATCGGTTTGATCTGCGCTGTCGCAGTGCTTGCACTGATCATCTATATGCTGGTTCGCCCCTATAAGGAAGCAACCAAGCTGACGACAAAGGCTGTAAAATAATCCTTCTAAAAAATAAGGAGGCTTTTCAAAATGCTTACATGGCTCGGAGAAAACCTTGCCACAATTCTGATCAGCATTTTGCTCATCGGAATCGTTGCGGCGATTATCGTAAAACTGTATAAGGATAAGAAAAAAGGAAAGTCTTCCTGCGGGGCAGGCTGCGCGCATTGCGCAATGCACGGTTCCTGCCGCAAAAAATAAAAAACCGGGGAGACGCAAAGCTTTTGCCTTGCGCCTCCCTGCTTTTTCAAAGCGGAGTAAGCAATGGCTAACTGCAAAACGAATCTGTCACCGACGCATATTCGCTATCTGCTTGCAATGCTTTGCGAACAGCGGGCATGCGGCATTGTGCGCTGCACCTCTTTGGCTGCGACGCTCGGAATTAAAAAACCGAGTGTGCATGCAATGCTCGGTGTGCTTGCGCAGCGGGGCTTGGCGGAGAAAAACGAGCGGGGGGAGATTCGATTGACCCCGCGCGGCATGCAGCTCGGTACGCAGTATCAAAAGGGCTTTGGGCGTGTTCAAGCCGTTTTGCGGCGTGAATTTCCCGGCTTTTGCGATACAGGCGAGGTTTGCTGCCTGCTTTTATCAAAACTGAGCCATGCGCAGCTTTGCGCGCTGCAGGATGCACAGGGCGAATGAAAGAAGGAGATTTTGATATGGCAATTGTTGAATTTCGGGATGTCAGCCGCATTTATGCGGCGGGCGACCATACCCTTGCGGCGCTTGACCATGTGAATCTGACATTGGAAGAGGGAAAATTTATGGTAATTTTAGGGCCCAGCGGCGCCGGAAAAAGCACCCTGCTCAATCTCCTCGGCGGGCTGGACAGCCCGAGCGAGGGGAAAATCATCGTGGACGGCAGGGATATTTCCGCGCTGAGCGGCAATGCGCTTGCAGCTTATCGTGCGGAGACGGTCGGCTTTGTGTTTCAGTTTTATAATCTGGTGCCGACGCTGACGGTGCACGAAAATGTGGCGCTGGTCAAGGAAATCGCGCCGCATGCGCTCTCGGCAACGAAAATGCTGGAGGAGGTCGGCCTTTCGGACCATTTGAAGAACTTTCCCGCCCAGCTTTCGGGCGGAGAGCAGCAAAGAGTTTCCATTGCCCGCGCGCTTGCCAAAAATCCGAAAATTCTGCTCTGCGACGAGCCAACCGGCGCGCTTGACAGCGATACGGGCGTTTTGGTGCTGAAGCTTTTGCTGCGTATGGCTCGCGAATACGGAAAGACAATCGTGATCGTGACGCACAATCAGAATATTGCAAAGATGGCGGATGAGGTGATTCGCGTGAAAAACGGGAAAATTGTCTCCGCGCAGCAGCAGGAGCATCCCGCCGCGGCGGATGAGATTGATTGGTGAGCAAAGGGGAAAAGACTATGCTTGCGAAAAAATTATGGCGCACCATGGGGCTGTACCGCGCGCAATTCATTTCCATGATTCTCATGATTGCGCTGGGCATCGGTATTTTTGTCGGTTTCAACATGGAATGGGTCAGCATCAAGACCAACACCGAACATTTCTTTTCCGAAACGGGCTTTGCAGATTATCGCATTGTTGCAAAAGAGGGATTTTCCAAAGAAGAGCTTGCAAAAATCAAGGCTTTGAACGGTGTCGATGAGGCGGCGCTGTATCTCAGCGTCAGCGCCGATTTGCAGGGCGTGGCGGGGCGCGCCGTTGCGTTGTGTGTTACAACGAATCCGAAGGTCAGCGGCATTCTGGTAACCGAGGGCGCGCCGTATGACGGAGAGGATGCGCAGGGGCTTTGGCTTTCCGATAAATTTGCAAAGGCAAATTCCATTTCCGTGGGCGATGAATTGACGCTTGTATATCAAAACAAAAAGCTTCGCGGCACGGTGCGCGGGCTCGGCAAATCCGGCGAGCAACTGATCTGCGTGCGCGATGAATCGCAGCTGATGCCCGATTATGAAACCTACGGTTTTTGCTATGTGGCACCGGCGCTGTATGAAGAGGCGCTCGGCATGGCGTACTATCCGCAGATCAATGTGATCAGCACGGCCCAAAAGGGCGCGTTTTCCGATGCGGTGGACAAAGCCCTTTCGAAAACGACGCTGATTCTCACGAAGGAGGAGACCCCGTCCTATGCGCAGGCTGACGGCGAGGCAACCGAGGGCAAAACCATGGGTGCTATTTTGCCGACGCTGTTTTTGCTGATTGCGGTGCTGACCATGGTGACCACAATGCACCGAGTCGCCGCACGGGAGAAAACGCAGATCGGCACGCTGAAAGCGCTCGGCTTTCGGGATGGGACGATTCTTCGCCATTATACAAGCTATGCGCTGCTTGTCGGATGCCTTGGCACTGTGCTTGGAATTTTGCTCGGATACGGAATTGCCTACGCCGTGATGAATCCAAGCGGAATGATGGGCACCTATCTTGATATGCCGTATTGGGAGCTGCGTATGCCGCTGTTCTGCATTTTGTGCATGCTCGGGATTTTGGCGCTGCTCACCCTGATCGGGTATCTCAGCGTGCGCACGATGCTGCGCGGCACCGCTGCCGATGCGCTGCGGCCGTATACGCCGAAAAAGATTCGGCCTATGCTGATCGAGCGCACAAAGTGGTTTCACCGTCTGTCATTCGGAACGCGTTGGAATCTGCGCGATGTTACGCGGCACAAGGCGCGCACGGCAATGAGCCTGATCGGAATTGCAGGCTGCACGGTGCTCATCGTAGGTACGCTCGGCATGAATGACACGATGCATTCGTTTCTGTCTCTTTATTATGACGGTGCGACCAATTATCAGAGTCGCATCTATCTTTCCGAATCGGCTGATGACGGGGCAGTACGGGCGCTCAAAGAACGATATGACACTGATGCAAGCCAATCCATAAGCGTGCAGCTTGCGGAAAAGGCGGTCAGCCTTGACATTTATGAAATCTGCCATGATCTGATTCGTTTTCCGGACAAGACAAATCAGTATATTTCCCTGGCGCAGGACGGCGCGTATGTCTGCATGCGCCTGGCGGATGAACTTGGCGTCAAAGCGGGCGACAGTATCACGGTGAGCCCATACGGCTCCTTTGAAGAATACACTCTGCACATTGCCGGGGTGGTGCGCTCTGTATCCGAAAATATTGTGATCAGCCGCGCCTATGCGAAAACGCTCGGCATTGCCGATGCGCCGGATTCTTTGTATACTAAAACGGAAAAAACGGAGATTGCCGCCGATGATGCAATCAAAACCGTGCAGTCCAAGCAGGCAATCGTCGATTCGTTTGATACCTTTATGGATCTGATGAATCTGATGATCGCGATTATGGTGGTCGGGGCGCTGGTGCTCGGCATCATCGTGCTGTATAACCTCGGCGTCATGAGCTATACAGAGCGGTATCGTGAAATGGCGACGTTGAAGGTCGTCGGTTTCCGGGATGCAAGAATCGGCGCGCTGCTGGTGCAGCAGAATCTTTGGCTGAGCCTTATCGGCGTACTGCTCGGTATCCCCGGGGGCGCAGGGGCGCTTTGGTATCTTTTGAAGAAGCTTGCGGGAGAGTTTGAGATGAAAATGGCGATTTCGCCGTGGAGTATTCTCATCGCCGTTGCGCTGACGGTCGGCATGTCGCTGCTTGTGAGTTTGCTTGTGGCGCGTAAAAATCGTAAAATCGATATGGTCGAGGCGCTCAAGGGCGCCGAATAAGCACGGGAAGTAATGTCCTTTTTCGATAAGGCGGGTGCTTTATCGGAAAAGGGCAGGCTGCCTTTTGAAAACTAAAAAACGGAGCAATTTATTTTTTGGCTCTTGGTTAGCATATGCTAACCAAAAAAGGAAGAACATGAGTGTTGTAATTTTGGGCGGGAACGAGTGTATGATCCGCCGCTATGAAGAGCTTTGCGCATCGTATCGCTGCAAGGGAAAGGTTTATATTGAAATGGAGCGCGGGGAGCAAAACATCGGCAGCCCCGATCTTTTGGTGCTGTTCACAAGCACCATGTCGCATAAAATGCTCCGCCTGGCAACAGGGCAGGCAAAGAAAAAGAAGATTCCGATGGTGCACAGCCAAAAGAGCTCCGTCAGCGCCCTAAAGGGAATTTTGGAGCGGCATGCGCCGCAGGCGAACAATGTCTGAGCGTTGGGTCGTGGCGCATTGCTCGCCGACGCTTGCCGGGCTGAAAACGGGGAGCCTTTTTCCGCTTGGAGCAGAGCCCGGCGAAAAGACGACGAAATTTTTGCGCGCCCTGAATCAAAAAGGGGTGCCGCGCGGGCTGTGCGCGGTTACGGTATGCACGGCGCGGGGCAGAGCGCTTTTGTATCTTTATCGCCCCGCAAAGCTTTGGCGTGACCTTTCTCATCCCCTGGCGCAGCGTATTCTGCGGCAAAAGGGGTATCCTATAAACAATGTGGGGCAAAGCGTTGCATACCTGGCAAAGCGCTTTGCCAAAAGCGAGACATTCCCGCACGAGGTGGGGCTGTTTTTGGGCTATCCCCCTGCGGATGTAAACGGATTTTTAACGGGCAGCGAGGCTGCAAAATGCATCGGGACATGGAAGGTATATTCCGATGTGCCCGCGGCGTTGCAGCGCTTTGCACTGTATGAAAAATGCACGGCGCTTTACTGCCGCGCATTTGAAAGACATGCATCGTTTGATCGGCTGATTGTCAGCTGTTCATAAATCAATTCAAAAATAAGGAGAGAAAAAATGCGTAAAATTGCAGTTGTTTATTGGAGCGGAACGGGAAACACCGAGGCGATGGCAAACGCCGTTGCCGCGGGGGCAAAGGCGGCAGGCGCCGAGGTGACCTTGTGCACCGCCGCAGAGTTTTCCGCCGACCTTTTGGATGCCTTTGATGCCGTTGCCTTCGGTTGCCCCGCCATGGGCGCCGAGGTTTTGGAGGAGGAAGAGTTCGAGCCGATGTTTTCCGCGTGTAAGGCAAAGCTTTCCGGGAAAAAGATTGCTCTGTTCGGCTCCTACGGTTGGGGAGACGGCGAGTGGATGCGCACCTGGGAGCAAAGCTGCACCGAGGACGGGGCGGTGTTTGCCGCCGAAAGCGTGATTTGTAACGACGCGCCCGGTGAAGAAGCGCTGGCATCCTGCCGTGCGCTCGGCGCTGCTCTGTGCGCGTAAAAACAAAAGAGAAAACCGTTCCGAGGTTGTTTGCAGCCGGAACGGTTTTTTGGTTTCACTTTTTTTGCAGGATTGCTACGGCGCACGGAATTCTGCCGTCGCAGAAGAGATACTTTGCATCGGGATAGCCCGCCTTTGTAAAAAAGCGCCGATAAGAGGCCGGTGTAAACTGCCGCTTGAAATTTGCGCCTGCCATGCCGACGGCGCGCGAGAGAGAATCGGTTTTTCCCTGCCTTGCGCGATTGAGATAGGTCGGAAGGATGAGGCGCCCGCCCGGTTTGGCAACGCGTTCAAGCTCGCGCAGCGCCGCATAGGGGTCCTCCAAAAGATGGATCACATTGGCGGCGACAACCGCATCAAATGCACCTGTCGCAAAGGGCAGGCGAAGGATATCCGCCTGCAGAAATTCCGCATTCGGGAAGCTTTTGCATTTTTGCTCGGCGCGGCGCAGCATTTTTTCGGAGAAATCCGTAGCGATGAGGCATTTGCAGCACGGCGCGATTGCCTTGGTCAAAAGCCCTGTGCCGCAGGCGCATTCCAAAACCGTATCCTCCGGGCGGATCAGCTGTGCTGCCTCGGCGCACAGCGCCCGATTGGTCTTTTTGTTCAGCCCGTCGGCGAAAATGTCGTAAGCCCAGGCAACTTTATCCCAAAACATGATTTGTCCCTCCTCCGATAATCGATTTTCGATTTTTGCTCCGCCCCGCCGTGTGGTGTGGCCAAGTTGATTTTCGGTTAGTCAAAGCTAACCGCGGAACAACAAAAAAAGCCGCGCGGCATGCGAACTTTTCCTATCGGATACAGTATAGCAGAAATGCTGCCTCTTTGCAAGGCTTAAATTACGGTTTTTGGCATGGGGCGGAAAACCGACATATCTTGCTTTTTGCTTGCGCTTTTTGAGAAACCGTGGTATAATGGCATAATGGAAAAGAGGCGAATCGGCATGAAAAAAGAAGAAAAAACAAACGCCGTGCGGCAGTTTGAGCAAAAGAAGCTTGCATTTTCGCTGCATTGCTACGGCGGCACCGAGGCAATCAGCGGCACGGAGGTGGCGCGCGTGCTCGGGCAGAACCCTGCCGATGTTTATAAAACGCTTGTCACAAGCGGCAAAAGCGGCGCGCATTATGTTTTCGTCGTGCCGGTTGAAAAAGAGTTGGATCTGAAAAAAGCGGCGGCAGCCGTCGGAGAAAAGAATGTTGCAATGCTGCCCGCAAAGGAGCTTTTGCCTTTGACGGGCTATGTGCACGGCGGCTGCTCACCCGTTGGCATGAAGAAGCTTTTTCGCACAACGCTGGATGAGAGCGCAAAGCAGCGCGCGCATATTTTCTTTTCCGGCGGGCGCATCGGGCTGCAGATTGAAACGACGCCCGCTGCGCTTGCGCAGCTGATTCCGTTTACCTATGCGGCGCTCTGCCGCGATACCGAGGAGGAAAACCATGGCGCAATTTGAGATCGCATCCGGAATTGACGGCGGCTGCATTCGGCAGCTGTTTTCGGACTGCACGGAGCTTGGCACCGATTTGCACACGTTTTTGATTGAGCGGGACGGAAAGCTCCTTGTGCGCGCCTCCAAAGCACCGTACGACTGCACGGATATGCGCGAGGTCTATTCCGTAACCAAGAGCTTTACCTCCGTTGCCGTCGGTATTTTGATTGACGCGGGCAAGCTATCGCTCGATACGCGCCTGTGCGATGTTTTTCCGCAGCAGGTGCCGCAAAATGCGGATCCGCGCGCTCTTGCCGTGCGCGTGCGGGATTTGCTTTCCATGCAGGGGGGGCAGCCGCAATGCACCATGGCGCAGGTGGAATATGCGGAGCATCCCGTGGCGTGCTTTCTTGGGCAGCCCTTTGACCGCAAGCCGGGAGAATACTTCGTTTATAATACGGCATGCAGCTGCATGCTCGGTGAAATCGTGCGCGAAATTTCGGGCATGTCGTTGTTTGATTTTATGGCGCGTCATATTTTTGCGCCGCTCGGCATTCAAAATGTCCGCATGAATACAACGCGCAGCGGCGCTGCGGAGGCGGGCGCGGGGCTGCAGATCAGCGCGGACGATCTGCTTAAATTCGGCGAGATGCTGCTCGGCGGCGGGCTCTATCGCGGCAAGCGCATCGTTTCGCAAAAATATGTGGAGGAGGCGACGGCGTTTCATGCCGATACCGCAGGCAGATGGGGCAACGCCGATTCCGCAGCGGGCTATTGCTATCATTTTTGGCGCAACAGCGTCGGCGGGTATCGCCTGGATGGGTCCGACGGGCAGTTTGTGCTGATGTTCCCGCAGGAAAAAACAATTGTAGTGATTCAGTCGTATTCCACGGATGTGCAGGCGCTGCTGGACCGCGTATATGCGCTTTTGCCGCAGATTGACCGGGCAAAAGGGCAGGGGCCGATACCGAGCGAGCCGCTTTTGCCGCACATGCCGCTGCAGCTTTGCGACGGCTTTTACGCGCTTGACGAGAATCTTTTCGGCTTCACGCAGCTTTGGCTGCATACGGACGATGAGGCGGTGCACCTGACGCTGACAAACGGCAGCGGCGCGCAAACGCTCTCGGCAGGCCGCGGAAAATTTCTGCAAAGTGCGATCACCGCGCCGTATTATCGCCCGAAGCTGTGCCCGATTTTGCGGCAGGATACCGTTGAGCGCACCGTAACGGCGGCATGCTGCGCCGCCGCTGCGGACGGCACGGAGCTTTTTCTGTATCATAAAAGCTGCCCTCACCCGGCGCGCCTTTTGCTGCAGCAAAGCGGGGATGTAATTTTGATCACAATGCAGTCAAACGGCAGGCACGACCCCGCCGCATGCCGCATCACGGGAAGGTGCGTTCAGAGGTCTTTTTCTTGACAAAATTCTCTGTCCGTGCTACAATAACTGTGTAATCGCCGCTGCAAACCGGCAGCGGGCAAAAGTGAGGAACAAACATGAAAAATACGGAAAAGACGATGGAGAAGCTCGTTGCGCTTTGCAAGGGCAGAGGCTTTGTATACAGCGGCTCCGAGATTTACGGCGGCCTTGCAAACGCATGGGATTACGGTCCGCTCGGCGTGGAGCTGAAAAACAATGTCAAGCGCATGTGGTGGAAGAAATTTGTGCAGGAATGCCCTTACAATGTCGGGCTGGACAGCGCAATTCTGATGAACCCGAAAACCTGGGAAGCCTCCGGGCATCTTGGCGGATTTTCCGACCCGCTGATGGATTGCCGCGTTTGCAAAACGCGCCATCGCGCGGATAAATTGATTGAGGATTATGCGGCGCAGAACGGCCTTGCGGATAACCCTGCGGGCTGGAGCGACGGGGAAATGATGCAATATATCAAAGAGCATCATATCACCTGCCCTGCCTGCGGCTCCGGCGATTTTACGGAGATCCGCAAATTCAATCTGATGTTCAAAACCTTTCAGGGGGTGACGGAGGATTCCGCAAATACCCTGTATCTCCGCCCGGAAACGGCGCAGGGCATTTTCGTCAATTTCAAAAACATTCAGCGTACCACGCGCAAAAAGATCCCGTTCGGTGTCGGTCAGATCGGAAAATCCTTCCGCAATGAGATCACGCCCGGCAACTTTATTTTCCGCATCCGCGAGTTTGAGCAGATGGAACTGGAATTCTTCTGCAAGCCCGGAACGGATTTGGAATGGTTTTCCTATTGGAGAGAATATTGCGCACAGTTTTTGTATAATCTCGGTATTTCCGAGGAAAATCTCCGCCTGCGCGACCATGACCCGGAGGAGCTCTGCTTCTATTCCAAGGCGACGACGGATTTTGAATATCTCTTCCCGTTCGGCTGGGGTGAGCTTTGGGGCGTTGCGGACCGTACCGATTACGACCTGACGCAGCACACCAAATTCTCCGGCACGCCGATGGATTATTTCGACCCGGAGACAAACGAACGCTATACGCCCTATGTGATCGAGCCCTCGCTCGGGGCGGACCGCGTTACGCTTGCGTTCCTCATCGAGGCATATGATGAAGAGCAGCTGGACGAAAAGGACAGCCGCGTGGTGATGCATTTTCATCCCGCCCTGGCGCCGGTCAAGGCGGCGGTGCTCCCGCTTTCCAAAAAGCTTTCCGAGAGCGCGGGCGCGGTATATACAGAGCTTGCAAAGCATTTCAATGTCGAATTTGACGATGCGGGCTCCATCGGCAAGCGCTATCGCAGGCAGGATGAGATCGGCACGCCGTTTTGCATCTGCTATGATTTTGAATCGGAAAATGACCGCTGCGTGACAATTCGGGACCGCGACACCATGGAACAGATCCGCCTCTCTATTGATCAGCTTGTTTCGTATCTGAACGAAAAAATCGCATTTTAAGAAAAACGGGGAAGGGGCACATGCTCTTTCCCCCTGTTTGTTTTTGAAAGGAAAAGGAATGAAAAAACAGCAAGGAAAGTCACGGTTGTATCGCTTTCTGAGTTTGGCGCTTTGCGCGGCGCTGCTGTGCTCCGTGCTCTGCGCGCTGCCGTTTTCCGCATATGCGGCGGCGCCGGGCTATGCGGTGAGCGATGCTTATGCCGCCTCCGTTTATTATGATCGGCTGAATGCCGTTGCGCTCGGGTCGGATATGCGGCAGAATATCGTGAATGTCGCGCTTTCACAGGTCGGCTATCATGAGGGGAACAGCATAGCGGATCTCGGCGGCGGCAATTCATACGGCAATGCCGATTATACGGAATACGGCTATTATTACGGCACGGCGGTGCTCGGAAATCAGAGGGGGTATTTTCTTCCCTGGTGCGCTTTGTTTGTAACCTGGTGCGCACGCATGGCGGGCATCCCGACCGATATTCTCAATTCCAGCCCCATTGCCTATGCCGGGGCAAGCCGCGGCTTCCGCGTGCCCTGCTATTCCTATACTTCCTATGCCGATGTGCAGCCGGGCGATCTTGTCTTTTTGGAATATAATAACGACGGATACGGGTTTGATCATGTCGGGCTTGTGTGGAAGGTCGACGATACTTATATTTATACGGTGGACGGCAACTATTCGCGCGGGGTTTCCGATAAGGCGCGCTATCGCCGCTCCGACGGGCGCGATGTCTGGAACAGCAGCGCATGGATCGCCAATTATGCCGTCCCAGCGTATACCACGGCGACGGTGGGCACCGTGGTTGACCCGGGCGACCCGTACGGCGGCTTTCCCGAGCCGCAGCGTGAGCTTTCCCGCACCTACCCGGTTATGACCGGAACCGATGTCAGCTGGGTGCAGTATACCTTGAATGAGCTCGGCTATACGCTGAGCGTGGACGGGTCCTACGGTGATGCAACGGCGGAAAAGGTGCGCCTGTTCCAAAGCGCGTGCGATCTGCCTGTGAGCGGGGCGGTGGATGCCGCAACGCGGGCGAAGATCCGCCAAATGGTGGATACTTATGTTGTGATCCAAACGGAGCCGCCCGCAGGATATTTCTCGGATGTTGCTTATAATGCCTGGTATTATGATGCCGTGCAGAATGTGTATGTGCGCGGCTTGTTCAGCGGGACGGGAAGCTATGTGTTTGAGCCGGAGACCGTGATGACGCGGGCGATGTTTGTCAGCGTGCTGCATCGGCTGGACGGCAGCCCCGCGGCAGAGGCATCCGCTTTCTCGGATGTGCCGCGCGGCACCTGGTATACAGCCGCGGTGGATTGGGCAAGCACTGTCGGCGTGGTCAGCGGCATGGACGAGACGCATTTTGCGCCGAACGACACGGTCACGCGGGAGCAGATCGCATCGCTTCTGTACCGCTATGCCGTCTATAAAGGATATGACACCGCGGCAAGTGCGGCGCTTGATTTTAAGGACAGCGCAAGCGTTTCCGAATGGGCGGAGCAGCCGCTGCAATGGGCAGTGGGAGCAGGCTTTATCAGCGGAAGAGGCGGCGGCATTTTAGCCCCGCGGGACGGCGCAAAGCGCGCCGAGGTCTCCTCAATCTTTATGCGCTTTGCCGCAATCTACGGCGAAGAAATCGGAGAATAAGCAAAGCAGGCCCGCCGTTACAAGGGTGCTCATAAGACAGTAATTCTAAAAATTACGACTATGGCATCTGTCAGGCGGGATTGGGAACAGAATAACGGGTATCTGGTAAAAGCCGGATACCCGTTATTTTTTTGTCGTCACGAAAAGCAATAGATTTATTCACAGCTTTCAGGTATAATTGCCTTAAATC
>ERZ827423.593-NODE-593-length-44105-cov-5.130806_pt1 | contig 44105 bp, 48 predicted proteins | sample MGYA00519775_ERZ827423 | MGnify/ENA primary metagenome ERZ827423 (study PRJEB31778, sample SAMEA3449296) | human gut metagenome | biome: human gut; feature: human-associated habitat; material: faeces | place: United Kingdom | collected 2010/2012 ... | reverse complement strand
GCGGCTGCGGCTGGCCGGCTTTCACAAAGCCCATTGAAGAGCCTGCCGTGGTGGAAAAGGAGGATTTGAGCCACGGGATGCGCCGCACGGAGGTCAGAAGCCGCGCCGGAGACTCCCATCTCGGCCATGTGTTCACCGGCGACCCGGAGTCGCCCAACGGCGTGCGCTACTGCATCAACAGCGCGGCCCTGCGCTTCGTCCCCTATGAAAAAATGGAGGCCGAGGGCTACGGATATCTTCTGTATCTGTTTGAAGAATGAAACTATAATAAAACATGAAAACAGCGCACCCAATCTGTAAAACGGTTGGGTGCGCTGCTGTTGACTAAAGGGTTTTTATTCTGCCGACGTGTCAATATAGCGGCAAATGGCGGAGGACAAGGCATTGATGTCTGCGCCGGACGTGTTTATAAGCAGGTCGTAGTTTTCACGCGCACCCCACTTTTGCCCGCTGAAGAAGGAATAGTACTTTGCGCGGCTTCGGTCTATTTTTTCAATGCTTTTCTTCATCTGCGTCTCGTTTAGGTTTTCGCCCTCGGGACGTCGCTCCATGCAGCGCTTGATTTTGCTCGGCATATCCGCATATGCAAAAATGCGGATTGGGTTAAGCTCCTTAAGTACATAGTCCGCACAACGACCCACTATCACGCAGTCGGATTTCATGGCAAGCTCACGGAGCAGGTCGTGCTGCTTGGTATAGATTGAAAGATCTGGGTGGAACATGGCATCCGACGTCATATAAAAGCTGTGCCCAATTTGAATGGGAAAGCTCATTGTGGGGCGCATTTCCTCAATTTGGCGCACATATTCTTCTGACATCGCGGTTCTTTTTGCAATTTCTGTAATTATCTCCTGATCAAAGTAGGCAATTTGCAGCTTTTCGGCTATCCTGCGGCCAAACTCGCGTCCGCCGCTGCCGAATTCGCGGCCAATGGTGATTATCCGTTTCATGTTGTACTCCTTTCCGGCAAAGCCTATTATTTGAGTGAATAATTTTGAAAGCAGCCGCTTATTCCCGCTTCAAAAGCCAGCTTGCCATATCCCGCAATGTTTCTTCCATTGGGCGCGGCTGATACGCAAAGCATTCCGATGCAGCCGCGTGGCTGAAATGCCCGTTTGACGCAAGAACGGCAATGGAATACGGCGTGAAGAACAGCGGCTTTTTACCCTTAAGGCAGTGCTTTTCATAATATGGCGCGGCAAGCTTTGCAAGCCAAAGCGGCAGGCAGAGAGGGCGATACCCGACATTTGCCGTTTTCCCCAGCAGCCTTAGCATTTTGCGGATTGTAGCATAGTGTCCCGAAAGGATATAGCCTTTGCCGGATTCTCCGCTTTCTGCGCAGGCCAAAATGCCGTTCGCTACATCCCGTACATCAACAAAGTCATATCCGCCGTGAACGGCAATGGGCAGCTTTCCGGCAAGGAATGTTTTTGCCATGGCCGTGAAGCTTCCGCATTGAACATCGCCCGGCCCAATTATGCCCGATGGGAACACAACGCTTGCGCTTAGCCCATGCTGCACGGCGTCGAATATCAGCTCCGTTGCCGATGCTTTGCTCTTGGCGTATTCGCCGTCCACAAGCCCGGGGGATAATATGCAGTCCTCCGTCATAACGCGGCCAAACGGCTTTTCCGGTATGGCATGAACGGAGCTTATATAAATCAGTCTTCCTACGCCATGCGCCGTGCATTGCCGAATTATGTTCCGCGTTCCGCCAACATTGACCTGATAGATCGTAGCTCCTGGTCTTGACGCAACGGAAACTATTCCCGCGCAGTGGATAACGCATGTGCGGCTGTCTGCATCATCAAACAGGCTTGCAAGCGTGCTTTCCGTGCATACGTCGCCCGTTACGGCTTTTACCTCCTTGGGCAGCAAAGCCTTATAAGGGTCGTTATCCAGCACCAGTGCATATACCTGCGCACCGCGGCGTACCAATTCCTCCGCAACTGCTCTGCCTAAGAATCCGGTAGCTCCTGTTATAATATATCTATCGTACATATTGAAATCCTCCTCTCAAAATAAGCGCACGACTGTTGCTTATCTTTCACAAGTACAGTATACTTTACATAATGAACGGATACAATCGGCACTCGCGGCATGGCTGTAAGTAAAGCGACACAGCCGAACCAAATGTTGCCTAACATTGTAAACTTTTTTGGAGGGCTTTTTGATGGAAAAGATGGACGCAAGGAAACGCTATACGCAAATGGTGCTCAAGCAGTCTTTTTTAACGCTATTGAAGGAAAAGCCGGTCAATAAAATTACGGTCAAGGAGGTCTGCGCGCTTGCGCAGCTTAACCGCGCCACTTTCTATGCGCATTACAGCGATTGCTTTGCGCTTATGGAAAGCATTGAGAACGAGCTTATAGGCGCATTTGAAAAGTCCCTTCGCTATGTCAACTCCTTTGACGTAACGGCGCTTATAGAGGCTATATACGATATGGTGGATCAGAATAGGGAAGCATGTCAGGTGCTTATTCTGGGGAACACAAGCTCAACGGTTTTAATGCGCATGATAGCATTGGCTAAAGCGGACAGCATTGCCTACTGGCGGCGGGTGCTGCCCAAGGCCGATGAAGCGGAACTTGAAATGCTGTATACCCATTTATCCAATGGCTTGATGCACGTTGTAGTAGAAGGTTATGAAAAATACAGCAAGGATGAAACCATACGCTTTGTAAGCCGCGTGGTCAAGGCTAGCCTTTCGCTGTTTAGATAAGGAATGTATACTGATTTATCAATAAAATGTTGACATGCTTTTGTGCATATAATATACTTCTATCAGGAACACTTCCTAATAAGAAAAACCATATGCCCGTTTTAAGGGCAGGAAAGGAACAAATGTATATGAACAATGCCGATGATATAACGAACGAAGAATTTGATACCAAATCACTCTATCAGATAGGCTATGGCCTGTATGTGCTTACCACAAGGGATGGGGATAAGGATAACGGCTGCATAGTCAATACCGTAATGCAGGTAACAAGCACGCCGCCGCTTATAGCGGTTGTTGTAAGCAAGCAGAATTACACCTGCGGCCTGATTCAAAAAACAGGCAAGCTGAACATAAACAGCCTGTCCGAGTTTACGCCGTTTGAGGTATTCAAGCATTTTGGTTACCAAAGCGGCAAGGATACCGATAAATTCGCCGGATGCTCCCCCGAAAGGAGTGCCAATGGCCTTATAATACTTCCCAAGCATACGGTAGGCTATCTTTCGCTTGAGGTTGAGCGAGAGCTTGATTTCGGCACGCATATACAGTTCATGTGTACGCCCGTTGAGGGGAAGCTCCTGTCCGATGAGGAAACCGTGAGCTATACCTACTATCAGAACAATATCAAGCCCGAGCCGCAGCCGGAGAAGAAGTCGGGCTTTATATGCAGGATATGCGGGTATGTCTACGAAGGCACCACTCTTCCGGATGACTATATTTGCCCCATATGCAAGCACGGAGTTGCCGATTTTGAACCGATTTAACGGCGGCGCGGCGAAGCGGCACAGGGAAACAAAGCAGCGGCAAATAGTTCTGGAAGCCGTGCAGGCGCACCGCGACCATCCGTGTGCCGAACAAATATATGAGGATGTCTGCAAAATAGACGATAAGATCAGCCGCGGCACGGTCTATCGCAATCTGGGTTGCTTGGCTGCCGATAAAAAGATATACCATGTGCGCGTTCCGGGTGCCGATAGGTATGACAGCCGAACCGATAGCCATTATCATATTATATGTATGCGGTGCGGCACGGTTGAGGATGTCCCCTTGGATTACAGGGAAGATATAGATTTAACCATAGCGGAAATGACCGGATATACGCACCTTCGGCACCGCGTTGTTTTTGAAGGGCTTTGCAATAAGTGCCTAAAGGTGGAGGCGGAGAAGGGGAGGTCCCGCCGCTATCTCGCACTGAAAGACGAGGTAAAGGAAGCGGAGCAGATACGGAAGGGTGTTTACGCGATCCTGCGGGAGGAAAACCGCAACGCGCAGCCTACGCACAAGCAAGACTTTGACCGCTGAAAGACAGAGCGGCGGGACGGTAAAGCCCGTCCCGCCGTTTCGTTTTGCTCAGGTGTGTTTGATTGATAAATGGGAATTTAATTGGCTTATACAAACGGGAGACTTCCCAGTACAATCTCAGTTTCAGCGTCCACAACACAACGGATATTCTCGAAAATAACAACAATATCGCTGCTGTCAATTAGTTCCTTCTTCATTTCATCTTCGCAATACACATATTTCATCCATTCCTCGCCAAGCAAAACAGCTTTTTTCATTTCACCTGTTTCATATCCCAAGTTTTCTGAAAAAACTGTGCAATTCTGAATGATATTGTCATTCACCTCTGCCGGAATAGCATTTGGAAAATCGTCCTGCATGGATGAATTATACATTTCTGGTTCATTCAAAGTTCTGTTGTTGCAGCCAACCAAACCCAACACACAAAAGAATGTTAAAGCAAATGCTATCAGCCTTCTCATACAATCACGCTCCTTCCTTAGATTCCAATATATCTGTCAACCATCAATTTAATTTTAGCACAGTTTTGTGAACAATTCTATCACTTTTGCAGCTCGCAGACGAAAAAACTCATCCGCTCCGACTATCTGACTCGTCCCTTGACCGTCCGGATTTTTGCCGCTGCCTTTTCGCCGCCGAAAACGGGGAACTGGATTAGTAAACCCTGCCCCCGCCTTCGTCCTCTTCTTTTCGCGGCAAAAACGTCTGCACTTGCACGGCGTTCACTGTCGGCTTTTGCGGGGCTTCGCGCCCCTGGCCTCAAACAAAGAACAGAATGCAGCCCTTTCCACGCGCGCCGCTCCACATAGCCGTGAACGGTTTAGAGAGTCCCCTCCTTCGGCATAACCGAATACACAGCGATTCCCTGCAGGATCCGGCTTTCCAGATGGCGCTGTTTTTCCTTGGCTGCATCCGCGTTTTCTGCCCGCAGCCCTTGCAGCCGTTTCTCATACGCCGCCTTCAACGCATCGGTTTGCGACGCAAAGCGCTGCTCAATCGTTTTGCGGAATGCCACAGCAAGATAACTTTCGTTCATCGGCATACCTTCCGCTTTTTGCTCGATTTACCTTTGCATTGCCTCGCTTGGCAGAGGAAACAAAAAACGAGTGCTCCACAGACATTTCCATGCCGTGAGAACACTCGTTCTGGTGCGCCTGACAGGATTCGAACCTGCGGTCTCCCGAGTCGGAGTCGGACACTCTATCCACTGAGCTACAAGCGCGGGATCAAGCTTATTTAGTATAGCACAAACCGCGCGGAATCTCAAGGGTGAATTGCAGGAATTGCCTCCGATCCGTCAAAGCAGGATACAGATCATGCCTCCGCTGCCCTCATTGATGATGCGGGAGAGGGTTTGGCGCGTCTTATTCTGTGCGTCCTCCGGCATGCGCATGAGCTTGCCTGCCAGCCCTTCGCGCACAAGATCGTGCAGCGATTTCCCGAAAATATTGGTATTCCAAAGCTTCGCGGGATCGCTCTCGAATTCCGAAAGCAGATAGTGGATCATGTCCTCCGATTCCTTTTCGGAGCCGATGATGGGATTGACCTCGGTGGCGATGTCGACGCGGATCATGTGCAGACTGGGCGCGGAGGCCTTGAGCTTGACGCCGTAGTTGCCGCCCAGATGGGTAAGCTCCGGCTCCTGCAAGGTCAGCTCCTCCATCGAGGGCGCGACCAGACCGTAGCCCGTGGTGCGAACAGCTTCCAAAGCCGGGGCGACACGGTCGTATTCCCGCTTGGCCTTGACCAACTCGGTCATCATCGACATCAGGTGCGCATCGGAGCGGATCTCCTGCCCGCACTGCTTGCCCAGCACTTCATAAAACAACCCCTCGCGCATCGGCAGATCGAGATTCACCGTGCCGGTGCCGAGATTCCTCCCCGCAACCGCAAGCCCCTTGGCGTCAGCCAGCTCAAAGCGCTGCACCATCTCTTCCACATCGCGCACATGGGAAAGCCCTTCTGCGCTGGCCCGCAGCGCTTCCAGCACGGATTCCGCCAGTGCGTCGTCCTCCGGCAACGCCTGAATCCACTGCGGAACGTTGACCTCAATCTGCCGCAGTGGGAATTCGTACAGCACCGCACGCATCAGGCCGTCCAGATCCTCTTCTTCCAGATGCTTTACATCCATCAGCAGCACGGGCACGGCATATTTTTGCTCCAGCTCCGACCGGAGGCGGCGCGTTTCCCCTACTGACGGCTCCGCGGAATTCAGAATCATCACAAAGGGCTTGCCGCTCGCCTTCAGCGCCGCCACCGCCTTTTCCTCCGCCGGGACATAGGCCGAACGTTCAATGCCGGAAAAACTGCCGTCGGTGGTGACGAGCAAGCCGATGTTGGAATGATCCCCGATGACCTTGGTCGTGCCCACCTCTGCGGCCTGCGTAAAGGGAATCTCATGGTCAAACCAGGGCGTGCGCACCATGCGCTGCTGGCCTTCCTCCTCTGCGCCCATCGCGCCGTCCACCACATAGCCCACGCAGTCCACAAACCGCACCGAAAAGCCCTCCACGCCGTCCATACGCAGCGATACCGGCTCTGCCGGGATAAAGCGCGGCTGCGTGGTCATAATGGTCCTGCCGGAGCCGGACTGCGGCAGTTCGTCCACCATGCGCTCCTTGCCGTAGCCATCGGGCAAATGGGGCAACACCAGCTTTTCCATCATCTGCGCAATCAGCGTGGACTTGCCCGTGCGCACAGGCCCGACCACGCCGATGAACACCGTGCCGCCGCAGCGCGTCGCAATATCACGGTAGATATCGTATTCTTCCATGAAATTCCCTCCCGTACACATTCAGGTTACCAAACGATATGCGGGAGGGAATCAAATTAGAATCTCTATTTCATTTTAACCGGAAACGGCGTGCAGGCGTTTCTGCGCGCCTACCTTCCACCGGCCGCTGCGCCAGCGGCAGAGCAGGATCAGCCCGCGGATATTTTCATCCAGTGCAAAGGCAATCCAGATGCCGATCAGGCCCCATCCGGCCCCAATGCCCAACACATAGCTCATCCCAACCGAGATCAGCCATGCACCGGAAAGATTGACCGCCATCGAGGACTTGACGTCGCTCACGCCGCGCATACAGCCGCAAATGGTGTTATTCATGCTGCGACCGATCTCAACGAAAAAGTCGATCAGCATGATGCTGGCGGCGCGCATCAGGATACGCTCATCCTGCGTAAACAGCCCCAGCAGCAGACGGCGGAACAGAATGCATACCGGTGAAAAAGTCATGTTGGAGGCCGGGCCAACAGCGTCACACGCTTTTGCAGCTTGCGGAGTAACAAAAAAGAGAAACCCTGCAAAACTTATCTTTTTTGATTCCGGCTTACTTATTTCACTCCTCCAAGGTGGGATGGAGCGCAAATTCTTGATTTGGATAACCAAATTCTTTGATCAACTTACCGGGAACAAAACCGTATTTTTGATACAATGCTCTCGGCGCAATCCCCTTTTCATCGTCGGCACGGAAGGTGGAGACGGTAATTACCTTCGTCCTGTCCAAATTGCCCAATGCTTCCTCCATGAGCAGGGAAGCGACCCCTCGCCTGCGGTATTCGGGAGCAACCGCAAGGCAGCAAATCTGATTGTGCCCCCGTGAAAACAGCAGGACTCCTGCCATCTCCTCCTCTTCTTTTACGCAGACCGCCTGCCGCTTTCCCATGAATTTGAGAACTGTTGCCCGATGTTCGTTCAGCGCCTCCTGCGTTTCCAATCCGGGAAAGTTCCATCGAACCCGGTGAACCAGCTCCATCCATTTTTCGATCTCTTCCGGTGTTCCATAGCAGAGCTTCACCGCTTTCTGCACCCTCTTTCTTTTAGGTTAAGAAGCAAACAGGCAGCGCCCAACCGTGATTGAGTGCTGCCCGTTTGTTGTTTTCTCTGCCTTGAATTACTTGGTGCCGAAGAGACGATCGCCCGCATCGCCCAGGCCGGGGATGATGTAGCCGTGATCGTTGAGCTTCTCATCGACGCAGCCGACGTAGATATCCACATCGGGATGCTCCTTCTGCACGCGCTCAATTCCCTCGGGGGCCGCGATGAGGTTCATCATGCGGATGGACTTGCAGCCGCGGTTCTTGATGAAGGTGATCGCCGCAGAAGCGGAACCGCCGGTCGCCAGCATGGGATCGAGAACGATCAGATCACGCTCGGTAACATCGGTGGGCAGCTTGCAGTAGTATTCCACAGGCTCCAGCGTCTCGGGGTCACGGTAGAGGCCGACATGGCCGACCTTTGCCGCGGGCATCAGCTCCAGCACGCCGTCGAGCATACCCAGACCGGCGCGCAGGATCGGCACAACGCCGAGCTTCTTGCCCGCCAGCATCTTGGTCTTGCAGGTGGTGATGGGGGTTTCCACTTCCACCTCGACCAGGGGCAGGTCGCGGGTGACTTCATAAGCCATCAGCATCGAGATCTCGTTGAGGAGCTCGCGGAATTCCTTGGAACCGGTGTTCTTATCGCGCATGTGAGAGAGTTTGTGCTGAATCAGCGGATGATCCATGACGAAGAGCTTGCCCATTTCAATGCACTCCTTAAAAATAATTATTTGTTGTACTTGCGCTCAATCTGGCGGATGAGCTCCACGCGATCGGCGTGGCGGCCGCCTTCAAACTCGGCGCCCAGGAAAGCGTCCACGATCTCAGCTGCAAGACCGGGGCCGACGACGCGCTCGCCCATGGCCAGCATATTGGCGTCGTTGTGCAGACGGGTGTATTTAGCGGAATAGGTATCCGAGCAGACAGCGCAGCGGATGCCCGGCACCTTATTGGCCGCCAGCGAAATGCCGATGCCCGTGCCGCAGATGACGATGCCGTAGCGGTACTTGCCCTCTGCGACAGCTTCGGCCACCTTCTGGCCGTAAACGGGGTAATCCACGCGCTCCGGGCCGTAGCAGCCCAGATCCTCGAAGGGAATGCCCTGTTCTTTGAGATGTTCCTCGATGGCCAGCTTCAGGCGATAGCCCGCGTGGTCACTTCCGATTGCGATCATGATTTGCGCACCTCCAAAGTTATCTCTCTGTATTATAAACCATATTGCGCCTTAACGCAAACGATTCAGGCGGGGAAAATACATACTTCCGCTTTCTTCGACAGAGCTCAGCCCTTGGGCTCGTAAACCCGGCGGATTTCTTCCGCATGCTGCGGGTAGAGCTTGATCAGCAGCACCACCAGCGCCAGCTCAATCTGATCGAGTGTTTTTAAGTAGACGTCGCTGTCCCCGCCGAAGGGGTCCTCAATGTCGTGATCGGTTCCTGTTGCGTATCCGATCAGCGTATAGGTCTTGTCCGCTGCCTCTGGGCAGAGCTGCAGGACGCGCTCCCGGTGTGCCTGCGTCATGGTCAGAATGAGATCGGCATCCCCCGCCATATCTGCCGTCAGCTGCACGGCGGCGTGGTTGAAAAGGTCTCCGCCTCGTTCCGCGATGACCATGCTCGCGCCGAACGACGCGGGCAGCCCGGCATCCGCATCGGTTCCCGCGGAGCTGACTTCCAGATCGTCGATCTGCAGCTCCTTGGCCATGCAGCGCAACAGCTCCTCCGCCATCGGGGAGCGGCAGGTGTTGCCGGTGCAAACGAAAAGTATATTCATGCTGTCGCCTCCGTCAGAGTTGAATCACATGGAATCCCGCAGCGCGTTCGACGCGGTTCATCACCGCAAGGCCGACGCCTTCCAGCGAAAGACCCTCGGCATAGACCTGCGTGCAGCCGATTTCGTCGGCATGGCGCAATGCCGCAAAGAGGTTGTGTGCATAATCCTCCGGCGTGTTGCCCGCCGAAAGCACGGTAAGACCCGGATAAAGTCCTCTGCGGCCTTCCAGGCAGAGCACGCAGGGGCGCGCGTCCTTCGCTGCGCTGTCCAGTATGTATTGCGCGCGGAGATCGTCAGGCCCAAGCACTACCTTCACTTCCGCCTTGGGCGCGTAGTGCTTATGCTTGAGTCCCGGCGACAGCGCCTTTTCGCCGTCGGCCAGCGGTTCCATCACGCCCTTGCCGAGTGCGACTTCTTCGCCCAGCGCTTCCTCCAGCATCTCGCGGGTGACTCCGCCGGGACGCAGCAGGATGATGTGGCCGTGCGTCGCATCCACCACGGTGGACTCCAACCCGACCTGGCAAGGGCCGCCGTCCAGTATCAGTGGAATGCGCCCATCCATGTCCTCAAAGACATGCGCGGCAGTCGTGGGGCTGGGTTTGCCGGAAAGGTTGGCACTGGGCGCGGCGATGGGCAGACCGCAGCGCTCGATCATCGCCTGTGCGTCCGGGTGTACAGGAAACCGCACTGCAACGGTTTCCAGCCCCGCCGTGACGGCATAAGGGATCTTTTTCCCTTTGGGCATGATGATGGTCAACGGGCCGGGCCAGAAGGCATTCATCAGTTTCTGCGCCGCTTCCGGTACGGAAGATACAATCTCCGGCAGCATGGAAAGGCTGCTGATGTGGACGATCAGCGGGTTATCCGCCGGCCGTCCCTTCGCCGCGAAAATGGCCTTTGCGGCTTCCGCATTGGTCGCGTCCGCACCGAGCCCATAAACCGTCTCGGTCGGAAAAGCGACCAGCCCACCCTTTTGTAGGATTTCCGCCGCGAGCGCAAGGCTCTCCGGCGTGGGTTTCAATACCTTTGTCTGCATGAGTTTTCGCCTCACATAAAGCTCATTCATCAAATCAGCCGAGGTTTTCGGCTTCCAGACGCGCGGTTTGATCCGCAAAGATCAGCGCGTCGAGCATTTCGTCCATATCGCCGTTTAAGAACTGCGGCAGCTTGTACAGCGTCAGATTGATGCGGTGATCGGTCACGCGCCCCTGCGGGTAATTATAGGTGCGGATGCGCTCGGAGCGGTCGCCGCTGCCCACCTGGCTTTTGCGGAAGGCGGAAACCTCGTCCGCACGTTCCTGCAAGGCCTTATCCCACAGTTTGGAGCGAAGCATGCGCATGGCCTGTTCGCGGTTCTGGATCTGGGAGCGCTCGTTCTGGCACTGCACGACGATGCCGGTGGGGATGTGCACAATGCGCACGGCAGAATCCGTGCGGTTGACGTGCTGTCCGCCCGCGCCTCCCGCGCGGTAGGTATCGATACGCAGATCGTTGGGGTTGATTTCCACCTCTACGTCGTCCACTTCGGGCATGACGGCAACCGTCGCTGCCGACGTATGAATGCGCCCGCCGCTTTCGGTTTCGGGCACGCGCTGCACGCGGTGCGCGCCGCTTTCATATTTCAGGCGGGAATATGCGCCCTTGCCCGAAATCATCATCGAAAGCTCCTTCACGCCGCCCAGCTCCGTGAGATTTGCGTCCAGCTCTTCGGTTTTCCAGCCGCGTGCGTCGGCATAATGGGTATACATTCTCGCCAGCTCCGAGGCAAAGAGCGCCGCTTCCTCGCCGCCGGTGCCCGCACGGATTTCAACGATGACGTTGCGGTCGTCGTTTGGATCCTTGGGCAGGAGCAGCAGCTGCAATTCGCGCTCAAGCGCTTCCTGCTCCGGCTCCAGCTCGCTCAGCTCTTCCTTGGCCATGTCGCGCAAATCCGGATCCTCGAGCATCTCTTTCGCCTGTTCCACATTTTCCAGCACGGTTTTATACCGGCCGTAGGCGGTCATCAACTCTTCCATATCGGCGTGCTCCTTCATGAGTCTCCGCCAGGTATCCATATCGCTAAGCGTTTCCGGCTGCGACAGACGAACCTGAATTTCGTCATATCGCGCTGCGAGCGTTTCCAGTTTATCCTTCATGTTGACCATGAGGGGCGCTCCTTTCGTTACAAAGCCTGCGCCCGCACCACGCGGGGAAGGCCGTTGATGTCCTGATAGACCGAGGTTTCATACCCTGTTTCAAACAGCGCAGGGACACTTTCCCCCTGCTTACTGCCGATTTCCATCATCAGGCAGCCGCCGGGCGCCAGGAAGCTCCTCCCCCCTGCGGCCAGTCTGCGATAGAAATCAAGCCCGTCCTGCCCGCCGTAAAGCGCCAACGACGGCTCTTTGGCCACCTCGACCGAGATTTCTCCCATCTCATCCTGCGTCAGATACGGCGGATTGCAGACAATGAGGTCATACTGTGCGCCGCTTGGTAGCGCATCCCAGAGATCGCCGCAGTAAAAGGTGACCTCTGCCTTGTTCTCCCGTGCATTTTGCCGGGCGACCGCCAGCGCGTCCCGGCTGATATCCGCAGCGTCCATCTGCATATTTTCCAGCACGGCAAGCGCCGTCGCCAACGCGCCGCTGCCGGTACACAGATCCAACGCGCGTGAAACAGGATGCTCTTTGATGTATTGCAGCGCCAGTTCGCAGAGTGTTTCGGTATCCTGACGCGGAATGAGCACACTTTCGTTCACAAAAAAGGGCAGACCCATGAACCAGGCTCTGCCCAGCACATATTGCAGCGGTTCGCCCATTTTTCGGCGTTTTGCCCAAGCCAGCGCGCTTTTCACCGTTTCCGTCGGAGCTTCATCGCTGTAAGCTCTCAAAAAGCGTGCAGGCTCGATCTTGAGCGCCGTGCAGACGATCTCCCTCGCATCCCACCCGGCATCTGCAGAAGGCTCCAACAGGTGCTCACAGGCTTTCAGCAGCTGCTGTACTTTCACAGCCGCATCTCCTGTGCAGATGCAGTCTCTTCCGTTTCAGCGGCAGAGGCTTCCGGCTGTTCCGTGGCATCTTCAGACGGCGCAGCTTCTGCGTTCTCCGCTTCCTCATGGAAGCCGGTGAATGTCTCCACGTTCTCCTCTTCCTGCTCTTCCGGAGACCAGGGAATGCCAGCCGCCAGCTTCATCGCCACAATGGCTACTTCCACCATGTCGGGCGTGGGCTGGAGTGCCGTCAGGCGCTGCAGCTGCATGCCCGGCCAGCGCAGCACGCGGGTGACAGGCGTATCATGCTTGCCCAGATATTGCAGCACCTCATAGGAGACGCCGGCGACCACAGGCAGCAGGGCCAAACGGATCAGAATACGGGTCAACCAGTTGTTGTCCAGGCCGAACACACCGGCCGCAGACGTGACCAGGATCGAAATAATCATCACGATCAGCAAAAACGCAGTGCCGCAGCGGGGGTGCATGACGGGGTACTTCATGCAGTTTTCCACCGTCAGCTCTTCGTCATTTTCGTGGCAATAGACGGTTTTGTGCTCCGCACCGTGATACATGAACACGCGCTTGATCTCCTTCATGCGCGTCACAGCGATGATATAGCCAAGGAACAGCGCGATGCGGACGAGACCTTCCAAAAAGTTGACCAGCACGGTATGACCCGGCAGCAGATGTGTAAGCCCCGTGCCCGCCAGCGACGGCAGCACGAAAAACAGGCCGACTGCCAGCACGATAGCCAGCACCACGGCGCAGAAGATCACAATGTCGTCAACCTTCTTACCAGTAACCTTCGCCAGCCACTTTTCAAACTTACTCGGCTCCTCCATCGCCTCTTCATCGCCCAACATCTGCGCAGAGCGGGTAATGGTGTTCATACCGGTCACCATCGAGGACAAAAACGCGACCACGCCGCGGATGATGGGCCAGCCGAGAATTTTGTGCTTCTTGGCAAGCGGTACAATGGGCTCGGTATAGGTTTGAATTTTACCATCAGTCATGCGGCGCACAGCAATGGCCATGCGGTCCGGAGCGCGCATCATCACGCCTTCCATGACGGCCTGACCGCCGATATATACTTTTTGCTTTTTTTCTTTTTTCTTCATGGGCAGCTCCTTTCAATGGGATATTATATCACAATCGTTCCCTCAATGGGAGGGAGCGCGGTGTCTTTTCAAAAAAAGTGCAGACTGGCAATATCCAATCTGCACTTCTCATGTTCGCATTACATGCCGTAACGCTTCTTGAAGCGGTCAACACGTCCGCCGGTATCAACGAGCTTCTGCTTGCCCGTGAAGAAGGGATGGCACTTGGAGCAAATTTCGACTTTCAGCTCAGGCTTAACAGAGCCGGTTTCGAAGGTATTCCCGCAAGCGCAGCGCACGATCGCCTTGCCGTACTTGGGATGGATTCCTTCCTTCATGTTATCTCACCTCTTTCAAACCACAGTAATGTCTGTGCGTTGATAACATCAACATCGACATTTAGAATACCATATTTTTCGGGCGTTTGCAAGGCACAACGCAAATTTAACGTGCGTTTTCCGGGTAAAAGTTATTCAAACAGCTCCATGCCCAGCGCCGCATAGACTGCCCAATCCGCCGTGTCGCCCTCCGGCAGGCTGCATTCCTTCCGAAAGCACAGCAGCGCCCGGCGCGTCGCTTCTCCAAACACGCCGTCCGGGAATCCCCAATAGCACCCGGCATTGCGCAGCCGCAGCTGCAATTCATAAACGTCGCTGCCGCGGTCGCCGGGGCGCAGAATACGCAAACCGTCCGCAAGATTTCCGAAGGACGATCGCTCGATGATCACCTTTGTCCCGATCTGTACCAGCGGATACAGTTCCTCCACATCGCGGTTGAGCATCCGAATGCAGCCGTGGGAGGCGTTCCAGCCGATGGAACCGGGTCGGTTGGTGCCGTGGATGCCGTATTTCCCCCACGGGCAGTCTATGCTGAGGAAGCGCGTGCCAAAGCCCGTTCCCCAATTCGCGTGCTTCCCGTTGATGCGGAACACACCGAGCGGCGAGGGCGTTGCGGTTTTCCCCACGGCGCACGGCCAGGAGCGAATCAGTTCCCCCTCCCGATAGAAATACACCCGCTGCACGTCCGCATCCACGACGATCAGCCGTTCCGGAGCCAAACCCGCGCCGCAAGTCAGAAAAACGCACAGGATCAACAATGCCGCGGCTGCGCATCTTCTCTTCAACGCAAACGCCCTCCCGCAAAGATCTCTCTTTCAAAAAATCTATGCGGAAGGGCACGGTTTTACGATGATCAGGGTTTGATGTTCAGCACTTCGATGCCCTCGATGGCGCGCTTCATCAAGCCTTCGCCGTCGATGAGTTTTTCGGATTCCAGCAGCTGTTCAACCTGCGGACGGGTCTGCGGATGCTTAGGCGTAAAGATCGTGCAGCAGTCCTCATAGGGCAGAATCGAGGTCTCGTAAGTGCCGATCTTTTGCGCATAATCCATGATTTCAGTCTTGTCAAAGCCGATCAGCGGGCGGAACACGGGCATATCGCACACCGCGTCCGAGCAGCAAAGACCGCCCATGGTCTGGCTGGCAACCTGCCCCAGCGATTCACCGGTGATCAACGCCGAGCACTTGGCACGCTTGGCAACGGTATCGGCAATGCGCATCATGTAGCGTCGCATCAGGATGGTGAGCTGGCTATCCGGGCACTTCTGATAAAGCTCCTGCTGAAGCTCGGTAAACGGCACAACGTACAGGCGGATGGGGCCTGCGTATGCCGCGATCTGCTTGGCAAGGTCGATGACCTTCTGCTTGGCCTGTTCAGAGGTAAAGGGAAAGGAATGATAATGGATTGCGCAAAGCTGCACGCCGCGCTTGGCGATCATGTATCCTGCAACAGGTGAATCAATACCGCCGGAGAGCAGCAGCATGGCTTTGCCGCCGGTCCCCACCGGCATACCGCCGACAGCAGGGATCTTTTCCACATAAAGATAGGCGTTTTCACGCACTTCCACGCTGAGAATGTGCTGCGGCTTATGCACATCCACGGAAAGATTGCCGTTGGCCTCGAGCACCTGATGGCCGATCTCCTCGTTGATCTGCATCGAATCCATCGGGAAGCGCTTGTCCGCGCGGCGCGCCTGCACCTTGAAGGTGCCGGAGAAGGGCTGCATCAGCTCGACCGCCTTTTCCCCAATGACGTCGATGTTCTTTTCGCACTCGACGACGGGGCTGACGGAATGCACGCCGAAGACGCGGGTGACGCGGTGAATGGTATCTTCCATGTCAGCAATATTGCGGATATAGATGCGTCCCTGGGTCAGCTCCAGCTCACAGCCGGTGCCGTCGATGGCCTTGCGGATCTGCTGCACCAGCGCGTTGATAAAGAAATTGCGGTTATCGCCCTTGAGAAAAATTTCGCCCATGCGAACCAGCAACACGTTTTTCATGACTTATCTCCTTTTGAACGCGCGCAGCATCTCCACGCTCTTGCGGATCTGCGCAACGGTTTCGTCGATTTCCTCCGGTGTATTCATCGGGCAGAGCGAAAAGCGCAGCGCGCCGTCAATCTCCTTATCCGGAACGCCCATCGCGGTGAGCACATGGGACGCGGACTTCTTATGGCTGGCACACGCGGAACCCGTGGAGCACAGGATCCCCGCGCCTTCCAGCGCATGCAGCAGCACTTCGCCCTTGACAGGGAAAGTGACGTTGAGGATGTGCGGTGCGCCTCCCGTGGGACCGTTGACCTTTGCGTCGGGCACGGCCTGCAAAATGCCGTCGCGCAGGCGCATCTTCAGCTCCATCATATCGGATGCAGGATCGTCAAGCCGAGCAAAGGCTCTGACCGCCTGTCCAAGTCCCGCAATGCCGGGCACGTTTTCCGTGCCGGAGCGCAGACCGTTTTCCTGGCCGCCGCCAAAGGCGATGCACAAGGGACGCGCTCTGTCGCTCATCGCCAGCGCGCCAATGCCTTTGGGGCCGTGAATTTTATGGCCGGAGAGGCTGTACAGATCAACGCCCATGCGGTTCATGTGCATCGGGACGCGCATGAAGCCCTGCACGCCGTCCACATGAATCAGCGTACGCGGGTTCTTCTCCTTCACGCGGCGGCTGATTTCTTCGATGGGCATGACCGCACCGACCTCGTTGTTGACCTGCATGACGCTGACCAACGCGGTATCCTCCCGCACGGCGTCAACCAGCGCGTCCACATCTACCGTGCCCTCTTCGTCTACGCCGATATAAGTCACGCTGTGACCCAGACGTTCCAGCTCGGCCGCCGTTTCTAATATGGCGAGATGCTCGACCTTCGTGGTGATGAAATGCCCTTTTCTTCCGCGCAGGGCGCGCGCCGTGCCCAGCAGCGCCAGGTTGTCCGCCTCCGTACCGCCGGAGGTAAACACAACCTTGACCCGACCGCCCAGTTGAGAAGCAATGGCCTCCCGCGTTTCGGTCAGGATGCGTCCCGCCAGCATGGCCGGAGCGTAAACGGCAGAGGGATTGAAGTATTCCTCACGCATACACGCGCTCATCTTATCGATCACTTCGTCGAAAGGACGGGTGGTGGCGCTGTTATCCAGATAGATCATGTTACGGCCTTCTCTCTTCATGAAAATTCATGAAAAAAGGAGCATTGCTCCCGAAATTCTTCTTTAAGTATGCCACAATTCCCCCCTGCCGTCAATCACAAGGACAAGCCCAAGTTTTGTTTCTTTTGTATATTTTACGAAAAGGTCTTGCGCATCGCGCTGAATCATGCTAAAATAACAATGTTTGAACCGTACTATCCACCTGAAGGAGGTGTTCCGAGAATGGGAAAGATCTGTGAGGTTTGCGGTAAGGGCACGATGTCCGGTAACCACGTTTCGCACGCCAACAACGCGGTTCGCCGCTGCTGGGCTCCTAACACTCAGAAGGTTCGCGTGATCGTGGATGGCGCGCCCAAGACCATGTATGTCTGCACCCGCTGCCTGCGCTCCGGTAAGGTCGAGCGCAATGTGTAATATTCAAAAAGGAATATGCATTAGAGAAACGCGGCTTTCCTGAAAAAGGAAAACCGCGCTTTTTCTTTTTCAACAGCCCTTTTTGATCCACAGGATCAGCAGCGCAATTCCCGTTCCCAGCATCAGCAGGCCCAGCACGCAGATCAGCCATGTCGGCAAAAAGCAAAGCAGCAGCAGTGTCAGCCCCACCACCGTCAGCACACATGCAATCGCTTGCCTGCACATCAAAAAGCACCTCCGTCTCCTCTCCCCATGATATGCGGGAAAGAAGACAAAGGTGCTTCTTTTTTATTCGCGCATCGGCTCCGGTTTATTTTTGTAGTGGATGATCAGCGCCCATCCCTTGTGCACCGTGATGACGGATTCCTTCGCCGTCATCACATTGCTTACACCGATGGGATAACCGAACTCCACGTCGTAATGATCCAGCGGGTAGAACACACCGCTTTCGGAGAGCTGAAGCTCCTCCGTCATTTGGAGAACGGAGAGCAGATCATCCGTATGACCGACCACAGTTTGCTCTCGGTCATGTACTGCCCAAGCCGTCATGTTTTCCTCTTCGATGCAGGCGCGCACGCCGTGCTTTTCGAGATATACCAACAGCTGAAAATTGGCCAGATAATGGTCAATTCTGCCGCCGGATGCGCCGGTGAGCACGACCTCTTTTACATCGTTATCGAGCACAAACCGCACGCAGGCCATGCCGTCGGTATCATCTTTGATAGCCGGATAAACGATATGCGGAATGTCTCGACGATTCATCTCAGCGACCGAAGTCGGTTTTGCTGAGTCAAAATCTCCAATGGCACCGTCGATACGAATCCCCGCTTCCAGTGCCGCATCCAGACCGCGGTCGGCGCACAGAACATAGTCGGTTTCTTCTGCCAACCGGCAAAGCAGTTCTCTGGCCGGCCTTTGACCGCCCAGAACAATCAGCGCGCGGTTCACTTGTTTTCTCCGCGCAGGATGCGCAGCATCTCCGCCGCATCCGGCGCGCCGTAGAGCGCGGATCCAGCCACCAACATCGTCGCGCCCGCTTCGCGAAGTGCTGCACAGGTCGCCGGGGCGACGCCGCCGTCCACTTCCAACTCGATGTCTCGTCCGCTGCGGCGAATCATCTCTGCCGCCTGCGCTGTCTTTTCGATGGTCGCGGGAATGAGCTTCTGCCCGCCAAAGCCGGGGTTAACCGTCATGATCAGGATCATGTCGATATCATCCATCACCCACTTGAGTTCTTCCAGCGGCGTTGCAGGATTGAGCGCCACACCGGCCTTGACGCCGAGAGACTGAATGAACTTGACGGCACGCTGAAGATGCGGCGTGCACTCCGCATGTACCGTCAGGATGGATGCGCCTGCCTCCGCAAAGTCCTGCGCGTAACGAATAGGATCGTTCACCATCAGGTGCACGTCCAGCGGCGCGTCACAGACCTTGTGCACCGCCTTGATGACCCCTGCGCCGAAGGAAATGTTGGGCACAAAGCAGCCGTCCATGACGTCCATGTGCAGAAAATCCACGCCTGCACGCTGCATACGCAGCGCTTCCTCACCGAATTTGGAATAGTCCGAAGCAAGCATCGAAACCGAGATCTTAGTCATACCTTCTCCCCCATTTTTCTTTTATTTCCTGATGCAAAAGCGCATAGCGCTCCAGCCGTTCTGTTGAAAGAAGCCCCTCTTTGGCCGCCTGCTTGACCGCGCAATCGGGCTCGCCGATATGCTGGCAGCCGAGAAAGCGGCACTGCCCCTCATAGGGTGCAAATTCGGGATAACTATCCTTGAGCGTATCTGGATCCTGCGCGTCAAGCTCCAGCAGACTGAATCCCGGCGTATCGGCCAGATAGCCGCCGCCCGGCGTGGGAAAGAGCTGCGCCTTGCGCGTGGTGTGCCGTCCGCGCTCGATGCGGCTGACCTCGCCCGTTTCCTGCCCAAGCCCCGGACAGAGTGCATTCATCAGCGTAGATTTTCCAACGGCGGACTGCCCGGCAAAGGCGACAATGCGCCCCCGCGCCAGCACTTTCAGCTCATCCAAACCGATCTGCTCCCTCGCGCAGACCGTCAATACGCGATAGCCGGATTTTTCGTACTGACTGCGAATTTCCTGCACTATGTTTTCGGATAGGTCTGTCTTGTTCACGACGATATAGGCCTCGATGCCCGCTCTCTGTGCGCGCACCAGCAGGCGGTCGGCCAGAAGCAGGTCGGGATCGGGTGCAGCAGCAGCCAGTGTCACCAGCAGCAGGTCGATATTGGCCACCGGCGGGCGGATCAATTCGCTGCTGCGGGGCAGAATGTCTTCGATGGAACCCTCGCTCTCCGCATCGGGCGCAGGCGTAAACTCCACCAAATCGCCGACCATGGGCGTGATGCGCTGCTTGCGGAAGCGTCCGCGCGCCTTGCAGACATAGCACGCCTCACCGCTTTCAACGGTGTAAAAGCTGCCGATGCCCTGCAAAATTCTCCCCTGCATTTACTGTCCTCCCACAAAGGTCACGGTCTCCCGCTTGACCTCTTCATCATTGACCATGATAATTAGCGTTTTATCGCCCGCGGTTTCGTTTTCCAATGTGACCTGGATATCAAGCGTGCCGCGGTCGCAATTCCAGTTGAATATCTCTTTATAAAGCGAACCCTCTTCTACGAAAATGCTCACCTGAGAATCGTCTTTTTTGACGTTGACGGTCAGCTGATATTCGCAAGTGGCCATTTCGATGTTCTCCACCACCCAGACGTTGACCGAATCCCCCTGGCGAAGCTGTGTGCCGCTCTCCGGCGATTGGCGGAACACCTCACCCACGTCATAACCGGTCGCATATTCATAATGCACATCGCCCAGCTGCAAATCGTATTCCTTCAGCCGCTGCCGAGTCTCCTCCAGCGTTTTGCCCAATACATTGGGGACATCGCGCATCAACGGTTGGTCACTGAGGGTCAAATCGACCGTGCCGCCGTTTTCGAGCACCTCGCCCTGTTCCGGATGCTGCTCGATGACGGTGCCGCGCGGGGCGTCGCTGTCCTGACGGTGCGTCACCACGCCGACGTGTAGCCCCAGCGGTGCAAGCGCGTTGGTGGCTTCCTCCTGCGTCATGCCGTCCAGATCGGGAACGGTGGCGCTTTCCGGCCCCATGCACACCACGACGGAAACAGTTTCTCCGTTTTTGACCTGCGTGCCCTGCTGCGGTTTTTGTTCCACAATGGTGCCGGGCAGCGTATTGTCGTCATAGACCTTTTCCGCAACTTCCAGCGAAAGGCCCATGCTTTCCAACCGCGCTGTCGCCGCGTCGAGATTGGTATTGACCACTTCCGGCACACTCAGGCGGCGCGTGCCGCCCGTCAGCACAAACGCTGTTGCGCACAGCAACAGAATCATCGCCGTGCAAAGCCCCATCAGCGCCCATTTGAGCGAGCGGATATGCTTTTTCACATTGAAGAGCTTGGCTTTTTTCTTGCCGGAACGATCGTTTTCCTTCTTTGGCTGCTCTGTCCCGTCCTTGCCCTCCGCATCCTTCTTCTTAGCATCGCGGATAAAGCCGCCTTCAGGATAGACCAGCGCCAGCGAAAGATCGTCATAAAACTCCCGCGCGGACTGATAGCGGTCCTCCGGCTTTTTGCGGATGGCCTTGAGGATGATTTCGTTCAGGGCCGGCGTGACGCGGGGATTGCGCTCGATGGGCGGCGTCGGCTCGGTGTTCATGTGGTGCAGCGCGATGGCGACGGCGGTATCTCCCTGAAAGGGCAGCTCCGCCGTGACCATTTCATAGAGCACCACGCCCAGTGAATACAAATCCGAGCAGGCGTTAGCGCCCTCGCCGCGCGCCTGTTCCGGCGAAAAATAATGCACGGAACCGAGCACGCCGCTCTCCCCGTCGCCGGTGATGGTCTGGGTATCGCTGGTCTTTGCGATGCCGAAATCCGCCAGCACGGCGATGCCTTTGCGGTCGAGCAATATGTTCTGGGGCTTGATGTCGCGGTGAATGATGTGTGCATCGTGCGCCACCTGAAGCGCCGTGCAGATCTGCCGCGCGATGGTGATGGCCGAATAGTTATCCAGCGCGCCGTGCTCCTTGATGAGGGACTTGAGCGTCATGCCGTCCACATATTCCATCACGATAAAGCGTGTGCCATTCTGCTCGCCCACATCGTAGATATCGATCAGGTTTTCGTGCGTGATGGCAGAAGCGGCTTCGGCCTCCTGCTGAAAGCGGCGCACAAACTCCGCGTCCTGGCTGTATTGATCGCGCAGCACCTTGACGGCGACCGTTCGGCCGGTGCGGAAATCATAGGCCTTGTAGACGACGGCCATGCCGCCCTTGCCGATAACCTCTCCCAGCAGATAACGTCCCTTGAGGCAGGTACCCTTCATCGCGCCACCTCCCCGCCGCAATAGGCCGCGACCACCGTGATATTGTCCCGGCCGCCGCGATCGAGTGCAATCTGCACCAGATGGTCGCACAGCGCATCGGAAGGTTGGTTCTGCACTGCGTGGAGCAGTTCATCTTCCTCCAGATAATTGCTCAGCCCGTCGCTGCACAGCAGATAGACGTCGTTTTCCTCCACAGGAATGTCCTGCGCGTCTACCGCGACATAATCATCCGTGCCCAACGCGCGGGTGATGATGTTGCGATAAGGATGATTGCGCGCCTGTTCGGGCGTAATTTCCCCGATACGCACCAGCTCCGCCACAAGGGAATGATCCTTGGTCAGCTGCATGATGCGCCCGTCGCGAATGCGGTAGCAGCGGCTGTCGCCCACATGCGCCAGCAGCGCGTGCTTATCCATGAAGTACAAAAAGGTCATGGTGGTGCCCATGCCCATACATTCCGGCTTTTCATTGGCCATGCGGTAGATGATCTGGTTGGCCTGGCGCACCCATTTGAGTGCGGTCTTGATCGAGATTTCGCGGCCGTGCATTTTGACCGCACAGGCGCGAATGGTCTGCGCGGCGGTTTCGCTGGCGACCTCGCCCGCCTTGTGCCCGCCCATGCCATCCGCGACCAGCACGATGCTGTCGCCCTCTTCCGGCACGAGATAGCGGTCCTCATTGATGGGGCGAACCTTTCCGCAATGGGTCTTGGCAACCACCTTCATGTCAGCTTCCCTCCGTGCTCAGGTGCTTACGGCGCAGCTGCCCGCAGGCCCCTTCGATATCCGCCCCCATCTCGCGCCGGCGCGTCACCGATACGCCCAACTCCTCCAGACGATGCTGGAAGGCATCGATGCCCTTGCGGCCGGGCGCGCGCAGACTGCGCTCCGGCACGTCGTTGAGCGGAATCAGGTTGACGTGACAAAGCAGCCCGCGTGTGAGCGCCGCCAGCTGATCCGCATCCTCCAGCGCCGTGTTCACGCCCTCAATCAGCGCGTATTCAAACACGATCCTGCGCCCTGTATGGTTTACATAATTGCGGCAGGATTCCATCAAGCGGGAGATTCCGTATTTATTGGCCACCGGCATGATGCGGCGGCGCGCTTCATCCGTGGGCGCGTGCAGCGAGATCGACAGCGTGATGGGCAGATTTTCCTCCGCCAGCCGATCAATGCGGTCGCACAGGCCGCAGGTCGAAACCGATACGTTGCGCAGGCTGATGCAAATGCCCTCCGGCGCGGACACCAGATGCAAAAACCGCAGCACATTGTCATAATTGTCCATCGGCTCGCCGCTGCCCATCATCACGATATTGGTCACGCCGCGCTGATCGCCCTGCTGGTGCAGGCGGTTGACGGCGATGACCTCGCCCATCATTTCTCCCGCAGTCATGTCGCGCACACGGCCTTCCAGCGTGGACGCGCAGAAGGCGCAGCCCATGCGGCAGCCCACCTGCGAAGAAATGCACAGGGTATTGCCGTAATGATAGCGCATCAGCACACCCTCTACGACGTTGCCGTCGGCCAGCGAGAACAGGTATTTTTCCGTGCCGTCCTTTTCGGAGCGCAGGGTCTTGATGATCTTGACGCCGATGGCGGTTTCCGTCTGGCTCAGCTTCTGCTGAAGCGACGCGGGGAGATTGCGCATTTCTGGGAAATCCGCGCCCTTTTGCAGCCAGCCGTAGACCTGTTTGGCGCGGAAGGGCTTTTCGCCGAGCTGCGCAAAGTATTCGATCAGCTCCTGCTGCGAATACCCCAGCAAGCAATCCTTCATCTGCACGACCTCCTTCTCTTTTTCATTCCATAAATCCGCATCATCCGCGCTTTTTGCGCACCATGCGGGCGATAAAGAACCCATCCGTACCGTCCCTGTGCGGATAAAGCGTCAGCATTCCGTCCCTGACCTTTTCGGCAAAGGGCTCCGGCATTCTCTCAGCCAGCCCCTTCAGCTCGAAGGACGGATGCTTTTTCAAAAACTCCTGCACTGTCAGCTCATTTTCCTCCCTGAAAAGCGTGCAGGTGGAATAGACCAGCGTGCCGCCCGGCTTGACGTATCGCGCGCAGGCGTCCAATATCTTGAGCTGCAATTCGTGCAGTTCCATCGGCTCTTCCGGACGAAGACGATACTTGATGTCCGGCTTGGACAAATATACCCCCAAACCCGAACAGGGCGCGTCCACCAGCACGGCGTCCATGCGCTCGTTCATATCCTCCACCGGGCGGCTTGCATCCTGCACGCGCGGACGAACGTTATCCAGCCCCAGGCGCTGCGACGCGCCGGAGATGAGCTTGACGCGGTGCTCGTGCAGGTCCCACGCATATACACGACCGGAGCCCGCCATCTGTTCCGCCATGCAGCAGGTCTTGCCGCCGGGCGCAGCGCAGGCATCCAGCACCTGCATGCCGGGCTTTACCCCGACCGCCAGCGCCGCCAAATAGGAAGACTCGCCCATGATGGAATAAAGCCCCTGACGGAAGCCGAGATGCTGAGACACAAATCCACCGCGCACGCGATAAACGCCGGGCGCAGCGCTCTTTTCCCAGTCAAAGCCCTGATCGGTCAGATACTTTTCAAACGCGGGCGCATCCATCTTCAACAAATTCGGGCGGATGGTCACGTCGTGCTGCTTATCACGGAAGGAAATCATCTCTTTAGCGAAATCCATGCCGTATTCGTCGATGAGCAGATCCACCAGCCAACGCGGGAAGGAATAGCGCACCGAGAGGAACTCAGCAGGATCTTCCGGATAGACGATTCGGGAACGATCGCGCACCAGACCGCGCAGCACGGCGTTGACCAACCCGCTCATCTTCTCTCTGCGGAAGCGGCGCGTCAGCTCCACTGCATCGTTGCAGGCGGCGTTTTCCGGAATTCTATCCATGAAAACGAGTTGATACACGCCCATACGGAGGATATCCAGCGTCACATCGTCGCCGCAGGGACGCTCCATGTACTTGGAAAGGATGTAATCCAGACAGATGCGGTTTTCCAACACGCCATAGAACAGTTCCGTCATCAACCGTCGATCCAGCGCAGAAAGGCGCGCGGAAGCGATGCGTCGCGTCAGGGCAAGCCCCGCGTAAGCATCGGAAATCTGCACATCCATCAGCGCTTCCAGTGCGGCGACGCGGGCGGGCGCAGGACCTTTGCGCGGGGCGCTCCGAGACTTTTCGCCCCGGCGGGCGTTTGCTGCTTTGGGGTCGGGCTTGCGCGCCGGGCGGCGCTCATTCGGATTCGGCATGATTCTCTCCCAATACCGCGCCTTCCTGCATGGGCTTGCCGCGCAGGTAATCGCGTGCGTTCATTCGTTTCGAGCCGGGGGCCTGCATTTCCACGATCTGCAAAACGCCCTCTCCACAGGCCACAAACAGCCCTTCTTTGCCATTCGCTTTGACAATGGTCCCGGCAGGCGCGTCGGTTTTCTGCTCGGTCAGCGCGGTTTTCCACACCTTGAGCACGCCGCTCTCCATCTGCGTATACGCGCCGGGCCAAGGATTGACCCCGCGCACGAGGTTATGAATGCTCTGCGCCGGCTTACTCCAGTCAATGCAGCCCAGCGTCTTTTCCAGCATGGGCTGATAGGAGGATTTACTCTCGTCCTGCGGCGTGCGGGTCAGCGTGCCGTTTTCCAACGCCTTAAGCGTGCGCAGCAGGGTCTGCGCACCCACGCGAGACAGGCGCTCGGTCAGCTCCTCCGCATTCTCATCAGGGCCGATTTCGACCTCGTCGCGCAGCAGCATTTCGCCGGTATCAATGCCGATATCGGTCATCATAGTGGTCACGCCCGTGCGAGTTTCGCCGTTGATGAGGCACCAGTTGATGGGTGCGGAACCACGATATTCCGGCAGCAGCGACGCATGGACGTTGATGGTGCCGAGTTTCGGAATCGCCAGCACCTTGGCCGAAAGGATCTGCCCGAAGGCCGCCGTCACAAACAGATCGGGCTTCAGCGCTTCCAGCGCCTCGCGTCCCTCCGGGCGGCGGATGCGCTCAAATTGCAGCACGGGGATGCCATGCTGCTGTGCGCAGACCTTGACCGGCGGGGGCGTGAGCTTGCCCTTGCGTCCGACGGGACGATCCGGCTGGGTCACCGCGCCCACGACCTCATAGCCCGCGCCGATCAACGCCTCCAGCGACGGCACGGCAAACTCCGGCGTGCCCATGAAAACAATGCGCATCGATTCAACTCCCTCCGTCAATCCTTCTTTTCCTTCTGCTGTTCCTTATAGACATCGAGGAACAGACGGCCTTCCAGATGGTCAATCTCGTGGCAGAAGGCTCTGGCCAGCAGCCCTTCACCCTTCATGGTAAAGGCCTTGCCGAAGCGGTTGACGGCGCGAACCTCGACCACATCAGGACGGGTCACGGGCAGATATTTGCCCGGCACGGACAGGCAGCCTTCATCGTCGGTCTGGGAGCCGGATGCGGAGATGATCTCCGGGTTGATCAGCTCGATCACACCCTCGCCAATGTCAATCACGACGATACGCTTGAGCAAGCCGACCTGCGGCGCGGCAAGGCCCACGCCATTGGCCTCGTGCATGGTCTGAGCCATGTCGTCCAGCAGCTGATGGATCTTTGGGTCGATCATGGTGACAGGGCGGCACTTCTTGCGCAGCACGTCGTCACCGACCTTTACGATATTTCTAAGAGCCATTTGCCTACCTCCTGTTTTCACATAAAACTCGCGGGATTGAGCTCCATATCCACCCGAACGCCGGGGCACTCACTCTCCCGCACCAGCTGCGCGATGGCGTCCACGGCCTCGTCGCTGCCTTTTGCATACATTTTGATAAAAACCTGATAGCGGTATTCGTCACGGATGCGGCCCAGAGGCGCCTCCATGGCGTGTACCTGTATCATCTGATTGCGCCGTATCTTGCTTTGCGCAAACCAGTCACTCACCTGCATTTCCAACACCTCTGCAGAGGCGCGCACATCGCTCTGCTCCGCACCGGTAAGCAAAATGCGCATCATCAACGTGTAGGGCGGATAGAGCCTTCTCCTTCTGCGACGAATTTCCTCGTCGTAAAAGGCGCGGTAATCCTGCGTGGCAGCCATACGGACGGCGTAATGATCCGGCTCATAGCTCTGCACGATCACGCGGCCGGGAAAAACGCCGCGGCCGGCACGCCCCTCCACCTGCGTCAGAAGCTGAAACGTGCGCTCTTCGCTGCGGTAATCGGGCAGGTTCAGCGTCATATCCGCCGCAATCACGCCCACGAGCGTGACGTTGGGAAAATCGTGTCCCTTGGCGATCATCTGTGTGCCGATGAGTACCTGCGCCTCCCCTTTGCGGAAGGCGGTCAATAGCCGCACCAGATCATCCTTGCCGCGCGTGGTATCATTATCCAACCGCACGGTTTTGACATAGGGAAATTCCTGCTTGAGCTTTTCCTCCACCTGCTGCGTGCCCACGCCGAATTTGCGGATATAGGGCGACCCGCAGGCCGGACAAACCTTGGGCGACGTCATCTCGGTGCCGCAATAATGGCACTTGACGGTATCGTCCACCGAATGGTAGGTCATCGTCACATCGCAATGCGGGCAATGCACCGTATAGCCGCAGGCGCGGCACTTGACGAAGCTGGAATACCCCCGGCGGTTGTGGAACAGCACCGCCTGCCGTCCCTGCATCAGGGTTTCCTCCAGCGCATCGTGCAGCGCGCGGGAGAAAATGCTGCGGTTGCCGCTGACCAGCTCTTTGCGCATATCGACGATTTCGACCTCGGGCAGAGATCGGCCCGCAACGCGCTCTCTCATTTCCAGCAGCACGTTCTGCCCGTGCAGCGTGCGGGCGTAGGTGTCAATCGATGGCGTGGCGCTGCCCAGCACAAGGCTGGCATGTTCCAGACGGCAGCGCTCCCGCGCCACCTGCCGCGCGTCGTAACAGGGATGGGTATCGCTGCGGTAGGTCGATTCATGCTCCTCATCGATCAGGATCAGGCCAAGGCTGCCCACCGGCGCAAACACCGCCGAGCGAGCCCCGATGACCACGCGCGCCTCTCCCCGGCGGATGCGCCGCCATTCGTCATATTTTTCGCCCTGTGAAAGACCGGAATGCAGCACGGCAGCGGTATCTCCAAAGCGGGAGCGGAACCAGCTGACCATCTGCGGTGTCAACGCGATTTCCGGCACGAGCAGGATCGCGCCCTTGCCGCGCAGCAGCGCCTGACGCACAACGTGCAAATAGACCTCGGTTTTGCCGCTGCCCGTCACGCCGTGCAGCAAAAAGGACTGCGTCTCGCCGTCCAATGAAGCGGTGATGGCCTCTACGGCATGGCGCTGCGCTTCGCTCAGATGAAACTCATCCAAATCGCCTTCCAGATGAATATACGGAACGCGGCGAACCTGCTGGACGAAGATTTCAGCAAGCCCCTTCTTTTCCAAGGCGCGCGCCACGGCAGGCGCACCATCCATGTCGATTTCCGAAAGCAGCAGGCCATCCGGATTGCCGTCGAGCAAACGGATCAACTCACACTGCTTGGCACTGCGCTTGCACTTGGCACAGGCCGCACCCACTTCTTCTGTCAGCCGCACAGCCAGGCGGGTGAGCGGACGCACCTTGCCGCTGCGCACCTGCGCAGGCAGGATGCAGCGCAGCGCGGCGGCCATGGTGGTGCGGTAAGTATCGCGCATCCAGAAGGCAAGCTGCATCATCTCCGGCTGGACGACGGGTTCATCGTCGATGCGGCTGAGCAGGGGGCGGATCTTTTCGACCGCCACGTCGGTATGATCGCTGACGCTGACCACCATGCCGGTGAGCGTTCGCGGGCCGAAAGGCGCAGTAACGCGCATTCCTGCGCAAAGCTCCATCTCTTCGGGGACGGCATAGGTGAAGAGCTTATCCACATCCCGGCTGTTAACGTCCACAATGATCTGCGCATACATCGCCGCCGCCCCCTCTCTTTTCTCCCGTTCAGAAGAACTTCAGCACATGATCCAGTATTTTGTCGGCGACCTCGGTCTTTTTCATCATCGGCAGCTCGGTTGCGCCGCTGCGGTCGAAGATGGTGATGATATTGGTATCCACATCAAAGCCCGCGCCGGGACGCGTTACATCGTTGCCGACGATGAAGTCAACGTTCTTCTTATCCAACTTCTTGGCCGCATTTTCGCTCAGATTCTGCGTTTCGGCGGCAAAGGCGACCAGCACCTGACCGGGGCGCTTTTTGCTGCCGACCATCGCGGCAACGTCCGGATTTTCCACGAGCTTCAGCTCCATGGCTTCCCCATCGGCCTTCTTGATCTTCTGCCCGGCGATGTGCGCCGGGCGGTAGTCCGCAGGAGCGGCAGCCTGAATGATGACGTCCTGCTCCCTGCAAAGACGCTCCATCGCGCAATAAAGATCCTGCGTGCTCTCGACAAACTCGCGGCGCACGCCCGTAGGGCATTCCAGTGCCACAGGGCCGGAAACCAGCGTGACCTCCGCGCCGCGCCGGGCCGCAGCCTCCGCCAGTGCATAGCCCATGCGGCCGGACGAACGATTGGTCAAAAAACGCACCGGATCCAGTGCCTCGCGCGTGGGGCCCGCGGTCACAAGCACTTTTTTTCCGGTCAGATCTCCCGGCGTCAAGGCGCGCTCCACTGCTTCGAGAATGGTCTCATCATCCGCGATGTGCCCCTTGCCCACGTCGTTGCAGGCCAGCAAGCCGACCTTCGGCTCGATGAACTGCGCGCGGAGTAAAGTTTTAAGCGTCTGCATGTTGCGCTGGGTAACGGGGTTTTCATACATATTGCTGTTCATCGCCGGTGCAATGAGCAGCGGCGCGCGGGTCGCCATGACGGTAGTGGTAAGCATATCATCCGCCACGCCGGATGCGACCTTGCCGATGAAATTTGCGCTCGCCGGTGCAACAAGGAACACATCGGCCCGTTTGGCGAGCGCGATGTGTTCCACTTCCCATTTGTCCGGCCGCGCAAACATATCCACCACGGCGGGGTTCCCCGTCAGGGTTTCCATGGTCTGCTGCGTGATGAAATTGGTCGCATTCCTCGTTAAAATGCAATAGACGTGCGCACCGCGCTTGGTCATCTCCCGCGCGATCTGTGCAGCCCGATAGGCCGCGATGCCGCCGGTGATGCCCAGGACAACGTTTTTGCCGTTCATCATTGGGATTCCCTTTCGATCAATCGTCAGCCAGGGTGTAATCGATCAGACCCTGATCCACCTCGCGCACGGCGATGGAAACCGGCTTGGTTTCGGTGGTGGGGATCAGGGGTTCCGCGCCCGCTACGAGCTGGCGCGCGCGCTTAGATACTTCTACAATCAGGGTATAGCGGCAATTGGCACGCTTGGAAATTGAAGTGATCGGCGGATCAATGATCATTGGAAACTTCCTCCTTCAGTCTGCGGATCCTGCCATCCAGATCGTCCGGATTCCGGTATTCTCCGCGAAGAATGTTCATGATGCTGCGGACAGTGGCATTCAGCTGCTCGTTGACAATATAATACTGATAATCCCGCGCCAAATCGATCTCGTCATAGGCGCAGCGGAAGCGCTGCATGGCCTTTTCGTAGCCTTCGCGCCCCCGATTGATGAGGCGGTCACGCAGCACCTTCATGGTGGGGGGCAGCAGGTAGATGGAAATGACGTCTTTTTCCGCTTCCATGACCTTCATCGCACCCTTGGTTTCAATCTCAAGCACGACGTTCTTACCCTCACGCATTCTTTGAGCGACATAATCGCGCGGCGTGCCGTAACGCCCGCCGTAAATCCCCGCATATTCGAGAAAGCCGCCCTTTGCGATCATTTCGTCGAACTGCTCCTCGGTGCGGTAAAAATAGGTGACACCCTCCTCCTCACCCTTGCGACGCTCGCGCGTCGTCCAGGAAACGGAGAGCACCACGCTTTTGTCCTTCTGGATGAGCTCCTTGCAAACGGTGCCCTTGCCGATGCCGCTGGGGCCGGATATGACGACCAGCTTTCCCTTATTCATCGCTCTCCTCCTCTGTAAGACCTGTGTCTGTCCTGTCATCGAGCCGGTGCGCCACGGTTTCGGGCTGCACGGCCGAGAGCACGACGTGCCCGCTGTCCATGATAAGCACTGCGCGGGTGCGGCGGCCGCAGGATGCGTCGATGAGGGTGTGTCCCTCGCGCGCCTCCTGCACAATGCGCTTGACGGGAGCGGATTCCGGGCCGACGATGGAAATCAGGCGATCTGCGGAAACGAAGTTGCCGTAACCGACGTTGATGAGCTTAACGCCCATACTTTTCCACTCCCCTTCCGAGTTTTATTCGAGATTCTGCACCTGCTCGCGAATCTTTTCGATTTCGGATTTAAGTCCCACAACCAGGTTTACCAGCTCAATATCCGACGCTTTGGAGCCCATGGTGTTGGCCTCGCGGTTCATCTCCTGCACGATGAAGTCCAGGCGGCGACCCATCGCCTCGGTTCCGGCCAGCGCATCGCGCATGGCTTTCAAATGGCTGTGCATGCGTGCAATTTCCTCGTCAATGTTGACGCGGTCGCAGAACATGGCCACTTCCTGCGTGATGCGGGCGATATCTACCGGCTGCTCCTGAAGGATTTCGCTCACGCGCTGGGTGAGCTTGACGCGGTAATCCTCCACGACGGCGGGCGCGCGCAGCGCTACCTTTTCCGTCATGCTCTCGATATTGTTCAGCCGATTGGAAATATCTGCGCCCATGCGCGCCCCTTCCTTTTGACGCATGCCGATCAGCTCGTCCAACGCGTCGTTCAGGCAAAGCAGCGCAAGGTCTTTCAGCGCATCGCGATCCTCTTCCGCCTCGTCCACCCGCAGAACGTCGGGCATTTTGGCTAGGAACGGCAGGGAAAGATCGTTTTTAAGCCCGGTCAGCTCCGCCATCTCGCCCATGGCGGCGGTATAGCCCTTGACCAGGGCGTGATCCACCGCAACGGTGCGGCTGTCATCGCGCAGGTTGCGGTAGGTTACGAAGATATCGACATGTCCGCGCGCCAAACGCGACTGAATCTGCTGGCGCAGCGCATCCTCCAGATACGCGAAGGAGCGCGGCATCCGGAAGGCAAGATCCAGAAAGCGGTGATTGACGCTTTTGAGCTCGATGGTAAGATCCCGGCCGTCCACGATATGCGCGCCGCGGCCATAACCCGTCATGCTCAGCAAGGGAAACTTCCCCCTTTATCACTTTATTTTTTCATTATAGCATAAATCCCCTGATCATGCAGGAATTTATTGATTTTTAACCATTCCGAGCATTTGCAAAAACTCGTCCTCGCTCAGCACGGCCACGCCGAGCTTCTGCGCTTTTTCGAGCTTGGAGCCCGCTTCCTCGCCCGCGACGACGAAATCTGTTTTTTTCGACACCGAACCCGTCACCTTGCCGCCGTGCGCGGTGATCAGTTCCGTCGCGGCCTGACGTCCCATGGAGGACAGCGTGCCGGTAAGCACCACTGTCTTACCCGCAAACTCCCCGCCCAGCGAGACGCTCTCCCACGTGGGACAGACACCCTGCTCCAGCAGGCGATCCACCAGCCGATTTCCGGTTTCAGAATCAAAGAAAGCGCGGATGGATGCGGCAACAATGCCGCCGATATCGGGGATGGCAAGCAACTCCTCTTCCGTTGCGGCGCGCACCTTTTCCAATGAACCGAACTGCTGCGCCAGATCGCGCGCAGTTTTGCGGCCGATGTTCGGGATGCCCAGTGCGAAAAGGAACGCATCCAGCGGACGGGATTTGCTCTTTTCGATGGCGGAAAGCAGATTGTCGATGCGCTTGTCCTTGAACAGCGGAAGCCCTTCCAGCTGTTGTTTTTTCAGCGCCATCACGTCTGCCGCATCGCGCGCCAGTCCCTGTTCCACCAGCAGCTCCGCCGTTTTTTCCGAAAAACCCTCGATATCCATCGCCTCACGCCCGGCAAAGTGCGCCAGTCGGTTGATGAGCTGCGGGGGACAGTCCGGATTGACGCAGAAGATGTGCGCGCCCTTCTCCACCAGCGACTGGCCGCAGGCGGGACAGATCTGCGGGATTTCGATCTCCCGCTCATCGGGCTGGATTTCATCCGTTCGCCCCATGATTTCGGGGATGACGTCATTCGAGCGGCGGATGAACACGTTGCAGCCGATTTTGAGCTGCTTGCGCTCAATATCGCCCGCGTTGTTGAGCGTCGCGGCGCGGACCGTCACTCCGGCAAAATCCACCGGTTCCAGCACGGCGGCGGGCGTGAGCTTGCCCGTGCGGCCGACCTCCCACTTGACGTCGTTGAGGCGGGTGGTCATCTCCTCCGCTTCAAATTTGAAGGCGATTGCCCAGCGCGGGAAACGGTCGGTATAGCCCAGCCGTTCGCGCAGGGCGAAATCCGTCAGTTTGATCACCGCGCCGTCGATCAGGTAGTCCAGATCGCCACGATGGGTTTCGATCTCGTCCAGGGACTCGATCAATTCATCCAGATCGGTGAAATACTTGGTATAAGGGCTGATCTGGAAGTGATTTTCTTCCAAAAAAGCGCGCATTTCATGATGATTGCGCAGCTCCTTGCCCTCAATATAGCCAACGTTATAGAAAAACGCATCGAGGTTGCGCTTGGCTGTAACCTTGGGGTCGAGATTGCGCAGCGCGCCGGCAGCGGCATTTCGGGCGTTTTTGAGCGGATCGGATGCGGTCTTATTATAGCGTTCCAACGCCGACAGGCGCATGATGCCCTCGCCCTGTACCTCCATGCGGCCGGTAAACGGAATCGAGAGCGGAACGGTGCGGATGGTGCGCACCTGCTCGAAGATCTCCTCGCCCACCTCGCCGTTGCCGCGCGTTGCCGCGCCGACAAGTTGGCCGCCTTCGTAGGTCAGATTGAGCGTCAGCCCATCGAACTTGTACTCCAGAGAGTATTCCTTGGGCACACCGGGCGCGAGCTTTTCCACGCGGTCCGCCCAGGCGCGCACCGCGCCGGTGGACTGCGCCTTGTCCAGCGACCAAAGCCGGGCGATGTGCCGGTGCTGCTCAAATTCCTTGAGCGGCTCGCCGCCGACGCGGTGCGTCGGGCTGTCCGGCAGGCTGTAACCCAGCTCTTTTTCCAGCTGCACCAGTTCGTCAAACAGCACGTCGTACTGCTTATCCGAAATCACGGGGTTATCCAGCACATAGTAGCGATAGGCGTGCTGGTTCAGCTCCTCCACGAGCTGGTGCATCCTGTCCTTGCTTTCCATATCAGATCTTCTCCATCGGTGCAAATTGCATATCCAGTTCCTTGATGCCCTGACCGGCAAAGGCGACCTGCGCGATGTTGCCCTTGACGCCGATGACCGTGCCTCTGCCGAACTTGCGGTGCTCAACGGTATCGCCCGCCTGAAGCTTGCTGCCGGCAAGGTGGTTGGCCGGGGGCTTGGCGTGAATTACGTTGGGCTGCGCTCCGCCGCGGAAATAGGTCGGCGCAACGCGCTCACGGGGCTTGTTTTCGCGGTGATGCTCAATCGTCTGGTCGATGTTGAGCAGCAGATCCTGCGGCAGCTCCTTGAGGAAGCGGGACGCGCGGTTATACTGCGGCGAGCCGTAAAGCATGCGCTTCTGCACATGGGTCAGGAACAGCTGATCCTTGGCGCGGGTGATGGCGACATACATCAGACGGCGCTCCTCTTCCAGACGGGTATCGTCGGTAAACGAGCGCGACGAAGGGAACAGCCCGTCCTCGCAGCCCAGAACAAACACCGCCTGGAACTCCAGTCCCTTGGCGCTGTGCATGGTCATCAGAGTGACGCTGCCGCTGTTTTCGGAAAGATCGTCTACATCCGTCACCAGCGCGGCCTGCTCGAGGTAATCCTCCAACGAGGGGTTTTCGGTGCTCTTTTCGTATTCCTGAATCGCACCCAGGAATTCCTTGATGTTCTCCATACGCTGGATGGAATCGTCGTCCAGTTTGCTGTACTGCGCCTTGATGCCGGTCTGCTCGATCACATATTCGGCATAGTCGCTGACAGACAGCACTTCCTTGTGCGCAAAGAGGTCAGTCATCAAATCCGAGAACTTCTTGACTGCCGCAGCGGCGCGGGAGCCGAGTGTGTCGATCTCCTCGACCTCCATCGCGGCGCCCAGCATGGAATCGTCGTTGTCCCTTGCCCAGGCCGCAAGGGTTTCCACCGTTGCATCGCCGATGCCGCGGCGCGGCTCGTTGATGATGCGGCCGAGAGACACGTCATCTCTGGGGTTGACCGACAGCAGCAGGTAGGCCAGAATATCCTTGATTTCTTTACGGTCATAGAATCGCTGGCCGCCGTAGACGCGATACGGGATGCCGGAGAAGATCAGGTGCTCTTCCGGCACGCGGGACTGCGCGTTGGTACGGTATAGGATCGCCATTTCCTGGTATTTCATGCCTTCGGCGTGCATACGCAGGATTTCGCGGCAGACGAAGCTGGCCTCACTCTGCTCGTTGGGCAGCGCGGCCACAATGATGGGATTGCCCTCGCCGCGCTGCGACCAGAGCGACTTGCGCTTGCGGTCGGCATTGTTGGCAATAACGGCGTTGGCAGCCTTGAGGATATTGTTGGTGGAGCGATAATTCTGCTCCAGTTTGATGGTCTTGCAGTTCTTATAATCCTTCTCGAAATCGAGGATATTGCGGATGTCCGCGCCGCGCCAGCCGTAGATGGACTGGTCGTCGTCACCCACGACGCACAGGTTGTTCTCTCCGCCGGTCAGTGCGTGAATAAACTCATACTGCACGCGGTTGGTGTCCTGATACTCATCGACCAGAATGTACTTAAAGCGCCTGCGGTAATAGTCGAGCACCGGGGGGGCGGAGACAAAGAGCTCCAGCGTCTTGAGCAGCAGGTCGTCAAAGTCGAGCGCATTGTTGTGCTTCAGGCGCTCTTCGTAGAGGCGGTAAACCTCTACGATCTTCTGCATCCGGAAATCCTTGTCCGACTGGGCAAAGTACTCGTCCGGGGTGAGCATATTCATCTTTGCGTCGCCGATCTTTGCTTTGATCTCGCGCGGCGGATAGGTTTTATCGGAAAGATTGAGCTGCTTTAAGATATCCTTGAGGATGGACATCTGGTTTTCATCATCGTAGATGGTGAAATTGTTGCTCATGCCCAGCTTTTCGATATCCCGGCGCAGAATGCGGCAGCAGGACGAGTGGAAGGTGGAAACCCAAAGCTTGCCCGCCTTATCGCCCGCCAGCTTTTCCACGCGCTCGCGCATCTCGCGGGCGGCCTTATTGGTGAAGGTGATGGCCAGTATATGATAGGGATCGACGGGATCCTCCGCCAGAAGGCTTTCGCCGTAGGCATCCAGCCCATTTTCCAGGCACGCTTCCAAATGCGCGCGCTCTTCGGGCGTATATTCCACCTCGCGGGTGCTGTGATAGGCGTTGCCAAAGCGCATCATGTAGGAGATGCGCTGGGTCAACACGGACGTTTTGCCCGAGCCTGCGCCCGCCAACACCAGCAGGGGGCCGTTAATTTGAAAGACTGCCTCGCGCTGCTGCGGGTTCAGGAAAGCGTATTCCTTTTCCAACACAGTGCGGCGGAGCTGCTGATCGTTTTTCATGCTTGCTCCTTTTCGGTTTTAGTTGAATCGGCAGAAGCGCCCTGCGCCTCCGCGTTTTTTGCCTTGATGCGGTCGAGCGCACGGCGATAGCCGTCCGCGCCGTAGACCAGGCTGCGGCTGACCCGGCTGATGGTCGCCGTGGACGCGCCGGTGTCTTCCGCGATATGGCTGTATGTCTTTTTTTCATCCAGCTGGCGCGCAACTTCCATGCGCTGGGCCAGCGATTGTAGCTCGTGGATCGTGCAGAGATCTTCGAAAAAGCGATAGCAATCCTCTTGCGTTTCCAGCGTGAGAATGGCCTCAAACAAGTGGTCAATCTCGCGGTTGCCCAGCTTGGACTGATACATGATGAGAGGTCCTCCTTCAAACTTATTCCGCACAAACGGTGTTCACCAGCGAGCCGATGCCGCCGATGCGGATCTCGATGGTATCGCCATCTTTGAGCTGATTGACGCCCTGCGGGGTGCCCATGGAGATGACGTCGCCGGGTTCCAGCGTCATGACGGAGCTGACAAAGCTGACCAGGTACTGCGCCGAGCGCATCATCAAAGCCGTCGTCGCATCCTGCTGCACCTTGCCGTTGAGCACAGAGCTGATCGGCGCGTTGCTGGGATCAAAGTCCGTCACGATGCACGGGCCGATGGGTGAAAAGGTGTCGTATCCCTTAGCTCTGGCCCACTGCCCGTCCACCTTCTGCAAATCGCGGGCGGAGACGTCGTTTAAGCAGGTATAGCCGAAGATGACGCTGTCGGCATCTTCAATGGAAACATTGCGGCATTTTTTGCCGATGACGGCGGCAAGCTCTGCCTCAAAATCCACGCGCTCGGCGCGCTTGGGCAGCACAATGGCGTCGTTCGGCCCGATCACAGCGCTCGGCGGCTTGAGGAAAATCACCGGCTCGTCGGGCATGGGATCGTTCATTTCCTTGATGTGGTCGAGGTAATTCAGCCCTACGGCGACGATCTTGCCGGGCCGGCAGGGCGCAAGCAGCGTCACGTCTTTCGCATTCAGCACGCGACCGTCCTCGCAAATGCCGTCATACGGCAGTCCCTTGATGGGATAGACCTTTTCTCCTTCCGCGCGGGCGTAGAACTTTTCATTGCCATATTGTCCGTAAATGATCTTCATTTGTGCAAAGACCCCCTATTTTTCATATATTTTATTGTATCACATTTCTGCGCTTTCGCATAGTAAAACTTCACTGCGCCCCTTTCTCCCCGCAAAAAGAGCGCACGGCTTCATGCCATGCGCTCCCCCTATGAACCCGTTCAGTTTCCCTCTCCGGCCAACACGGTCAATCTGCCGATGGACAGCTCGTAGGCCGTGCGCTTGTGCGCAACGCCGTCGATCAACTTGGTGTATTCCCGGCTCTGCATCCGCCCGACGACCTGCAATTTTGCACCCTTTTGCAGATGCGTGCAGAACCTCGCGCAGCGTCCCCACACCACGCAGGGGACGTAATCCGTCCCCGCATAAGGCCTCGGCACGCGCAGCATCAGATCCGCAATCTCGCGGCCCATCGGCGTTTTGCGATAGCCGGCCTCCCGCACCAGCGTGCCGGAAAGGGCAATCCTGTTGTTCTCAGCCGCAAGACCCGGCGTGACCTTGCGCACCAGCACCATCAGGATCAGGCGGCGCTTATCCGCGTCCTGCCGGGTATAGCCCCGCAGCTGGCCATGAACCGTGACCTCGCCCGTAAGATTCGAACAGAGCGCTTCCGGCGCAAGCAGCACAATGCGGTCCACCGTGTCGGAAAGACGCTTGACGCATATTTCACAGGTATAGAGCCGTGTTTCATGGATACAGTGGGAAAAGATCGGTTCTGAGGCGATGACCCCGCTCAGTGTCGCTTCATTGTCCATTGCCGCCCTCCGCATTCCCCGCGTGCTGCATACCGGTGTGGTCGATCCAGTAGGGCTGGCTCAGCACCAGTTCGGAAATGGGCACGATCTGATAGCCCTGGCTTTGGATGGATTCGATGATGGCGGGCAGCGCCTGGGTGATATACTGGGAATTATTGTGGAACAACAGGATATCGCCGGGATGCAGATTCTTGGTGGTGCGCTGGATCATGGGCTCCACACCGAGGTTCTTCCAGTCGAGACTGTCCACATTCCACTGGATGACCTCATAGCCGTCCTTGCGCGCCTGCAGCACCACCTGGTCGTCATAATCGCCGTAGGGCGGGCGGAAAAGCGTGGTCGGCGTGCCGGTGATCTTTTCCACCTTGTCCGAAAGTGCGCGCAGCTCCTGCGAGATTTCGCTGCTGCTCAATTCGCTCATGTGCGGATGCGTATTGGAATGGTTGCCGATCTCGTGCCCCGCATCGGCAATCTGCTTGACATGGTCAGGATATTTGTCCACCCAATAGCCCACGAGGAAAAAGGTCGTGTGTACGTCGTGATCCTTGAGAATCTTCAGAATTTCGTCAGTCTTTTCCTCGCCCCACGCTGCATCGAAGGAAATGGCGACCTTCTTTTCCTCCGTCTCGACGTTGTAGACAGGCAGCGGCCGGGAAGCGGGCGAAAACGCGCTTTCAAAGGCTTCCGGGTTGAACAGCCGGATGTATGCCACGGAAACCAGCGCCAGGCACAGCACAAGACCGGCCTGCGTCACGGCTTTCAGGTTCTTATCCAGCCATTTCACAAGGAGCGAAAAATCAGGGCGTTGCAGCTTGCGCATTGGGCATTTCCTCCTCATCCTGCGTTTGCTTTATGCCTATGCGCGCCGATGGGCAAAAAAGAACGGCACAGCCGTGATTTGCCATGCCGTTCTTGGGGATTTAAGCTTACTTTGCCCGGAAGCGGATTTTGCCGTCCACGATGGTCATATAGGGCTGGATGTCCTTGATGCGCTCTGCGGGAACCTCGAAGAAGTCCTCGTCCAGAATCGTCAGGTCCGCATCATTACCGGGGATCAGGTCGCCGCGGTGATCCTCTTCGCCGGTCACAGCCGCGACGTTGCGGGTGAAGATGCGCAGCGCCTGCTCGGGCGACAGATCCTCCTGTGGATTCCAGCCGCCCTCAGGCTTGCCGTCGAAGTCCATGCGGGTGACGGCGCAATAGATGTTAGGCAGGCTGTCCATGTTTTCGACCGGACAATCAGACCCGGCCGAGACATTCACGCCGCGCTCCAGCAGCGAGCGCCAGGCGTAGCTGGTGCGACCCAGCTCCCTGCCGACGCGGTCGTCCACAATATGCGCATCGTATTCCAGGAACACAGGCTGCACATATGCTTGCACGCCCAACTCCGCAAAGCGATCGAGCAGCTTTTCATCGGTGATCTGGCAATGGATGATGCCGTGACGCGGATGCTGTTCCGGGCAGGCCTTCTGCGCCTTTTCAATGGCATTCAGGCAAATCTCCATCGCTGCGTCGCCGATGCAGTGAATCGCAGCAGGCATGCCGCGGCGGTGCGCCATCAGCACCATGCGCTCGATCTGCTCCGGCTCAAAGCAGAGCATACCGCGCGTTTCGGGCGCATCGGCATAGGGCTTTTTAAGATACGCCGTGCGGCCGCCCAGCGAGCCGTCAGAGATGATCTTCAGGCTGTAAAGCGTAAACAACCCCGTGTGCTGGCCGGAGGCATAGCCCTCCTGCTCAAAACGCTCGATGGCCTCTTCGCCGATCAACTGGCACTGCTCATAGACGCGCACATCCAGCTTGTCCTCCTCCGCCAGTCTGCGGTAGGCCGCAATGACGGTATCGGGCGCGCAGCCCGCCATGCTGAGCAGATCCTCGGAGTGGACACAGGTAATGCCCTTGGAGGCCGCGTAGCTTGCCGCGCTGCGAATGACCTCCATGGCGCGCTCCACGCTGACCGCCTCACCGGTATAGAGCATCGAGACGGCGTTTTCGCTGACAACGCCGGTCGGCTCGCCCTGTCCGTTCAGATAGATTTCACCGCCGGGAACACGGGTTTCGGCAGAAATGCCAAATTTTTGAAGTCCCGGCGTATTGGTCGTTGCCAGATGCCCGCAGATGCGGGAAGCGACAATGGGGTGGTCTTTTGACACCGCATCCAGATCGCCGCGCGTGGGGATATGCTTATCAGGGAACAAATCCTGATTCCAGCCGTGCGCATAGACCGTACGTCCGGCGGGGATCTCATTCTCCCGGATGAAGTCGCAGATAAGCTGCTGAACCTCTTCCAGTGAGTGCGCGTCCTTCAGCTCCACCTCGCTCTGCGTCACGCCGAAGTGCAGCAGGTGCATGTGGCTGTCGCCAAAGCCGGGGTAAACCGTGCGTCCGCCCAGGTCAATCCATTCGGTATGGTCATCTGCCATGAAATCCAGCGCGTCTTTATCGCCGATGGCGGCAATTTTGCCGTCCTTGATGCCCAGCGCATTTTCGGGAAGCAGTCCGTCCAGGCTGCGCAGCCTTGCGTTATACAATATCTTTTCCATCAGAAAATACTCCCGCAGGTTTTCATTCTCTCCAGCAGATCGCCGCGGAAATCAGGATCTTCTGGATTCAGGGAGGCCAGCACAACGCCCTCGTCCCCTTTATGGGAGGTCGAATGGATGAAGCGGCCGTTTTCCAGATACATGGCCACATGGCCGGGGAAAAACATCAAATCGCCCATCTTGATCTGCTCATAGGGGATTTCGTGCATGCAGAATTCCGGCTTGATGCTGGCATCGCGGTGGATGATAACGCCGCAGAGCAGATATGCCATCGAGCACAGGCCGGAGCAATCAATGCCCAGCGGGGTTTTGCCGCCCCAACGGTACTGTGTGCCCAGGTATTTTTTTGCGTTGGAGGCAAGCTGGCGGCGCAGAGATTCCTCGTCCGCCTTGCTCCATTCATTGCGCAGCGGAGCGAGATAGTTGTCCCGCGTCCAGGCGCAGCGGCCGTCGGGCAGCGTCACCTTGCGCCAGCCCTCCTCCGTGACCTCGTCTGTCCATCCGAGCACCGCGCCGCGCGGCACGGAAACCAGAGGCCAGGACTGCACCTTTGGCTCGTTCATCAGGTCGGCATAGGGCTTGTCCATCACGCAGCGCCTGCCTTCCGCAAAGGCTGCGGTCTGCTCGTTTTCGGGCAGCAGATTGTTTTTTTCCGTCCAACCGGTGTATTGATAATGTGTGCGGACGCGCATAAAGCCGTCTTTTTCTTCCAAGATCTCTACGCGCATTCCACACAGTGCCTCGTCCGCGCGCTCACATTCGCGCTTCGGTTCACTCATCAGCGGCGCAATGCCGCTCATCACATAGGCAAACACAGAAAGTCTCCCCCTTTTTTTCAGCGGAATTGATCGTAGATGCGGCGGGCAGCGGCGGCAATCAGCCGGGATCCGTGCGCATCGTCCGGCGCGTCGGTCACGAACACGCCCAGATACAGCGTCGCCTTTCCCAGAAAGAACAGTCCGCTGTCGTGCTCCAGGAAATCCAGTCCGCCTGTCTTGTGCGCCACCCTGACCGGCCCCGGAATATAGCGCAGAAAATCGCCGCAGTCCCGCTGCCCCAGCAGCATGTCCATCGCCAGATCGCAAAGCTCCGGTGTTAATATGCTCTTCTGATAAATCGCCCGGAACATCCCGAATTGATCCAGAGCAGATGTATAGTTGTTCTTTCCCGCCTTGACCGCGTCAAAATCGAGCATCAGCCGTTCGACTTTGGAATCCTTCCAGCCCATGCGGGCGCAGAAATCGTTAATGCGTTCCATCGTGAGCAGGCGGATCAAAGCATTGGTGGCGGTATTATCGCTGACGATGATCATCCAGCGCAACAAATCGCGCAGCGGCATTTCCTGTTCGCCGCGCTCGAACACGGCACTATCGGAAAGGATCTCCTCCTGCGGCACAAAGACCGGCGCATCCAGATCCAGTTCCCCGTTCTGCACGCCTTCCAACGCGCAGAGCAGGATCGCCGTCTTGATGGTCGAGGCGGAAACAAACCGCCTGTCCCGGTTAAAGGACAGCAGCTCTTTGCCCGAATCCGCATCCGCCAGCAGAAGCGTCACGTTGGCAGGCGACGTCTGAACCAGTTCCAATACATCCTGCTTCCAGCTCATTTTTCACCCTCCACAATCCTCAGGGTCTGCGCGTCCGCATCCAGCTCCGCATCGCAGCCGATGGGCAGCGAGAGTGTGGGTGTGGAATGCCCGCAGGTCACGCCGGAGAGCACCGGCACGCCCAGCGGCGCCAGCAGCTCGTCAAACACCTCGTCCAGCGTCAGGCTGGGCTTGTCCTTGAGCGGGTTGCAGTCGGTATAATACCCCAGCACGATGCCGCGGCAGCCGGACAGCGCACCGGACTGCACCAGATGGTTGAGCATGCCGTCCACGCGGTAGGGCCGCTCCCCCACGTCTTCGAGGAAAACGATCTTATCTTTTGCGTCCATCGCGTAAGGCGTACCGACCGCCGATGCGACGAGCGAAAGGTTGCCGCCCGTCAGCTCTCCGCAGGCCTTGCCCGGCGCGACAGTCTTTCTTTCGGCTTTGTCGCAGTTGGGCAGTTCGCCCCACACATCGCCAAAGAGCGCCTTGTCCAGCCAGGAATCAGTATATTCGTCCAGCCCCTCATACCACTCGGTCGAAGGCATGGGCGTATGATAGGAAACCATGCCGCAGCGCTGCGTCAGCATCAGATGGAAAAACGTGATGTCGCTGTATCCCCAAAAGCGCTTGGGATGGCGACGGATGTTTTCCCAATCAATGCGCGGATAAAGCCGTTGCGCGCCGTAACCGCCGCGGGCACAGAGCACGCCCTTGATCGAATCGTCTGCAAAGGCATCGTTGACGTCCTGCGCGCGAACCGCGTCCGCGCCCGCAAGATAGCCGTGCGTTTGTGTGACGCTGGGATAGGCTACCGGCTCCAGTCCTCTCGCGCGAATGGCGTCCAGTGCCAACGGAAGCCTCCCCTCAGGCAGGGGGCCGGAGGGCGCAATCAACGCCACGCGGTCGCCCTTTTGCAGCGGGGCAGGCTGAAACAAAGCCATGGGAATTCTCCTCCTCGAAAAAACGGCGCGCTTCCTTGGCGCGCCGTTTGAGTTATTTATTTGCGGACCATTTCTTCGTAGTTTTTCAGTTCCTTACCGTTGCCGAACACGAAGTGACCCTCCTCGATCTCCGCCCAGCGGGGCTTATCGACCGAGTAATCGTGCATATGGGGATCATAGATCTCAAGCCTCTTATGACGCTCGTGAATGGGATCGGGCTGCGGAATGGCGGATAGCAGCGCGCGTGTATACGGATGCAGCGGATGCGCAAAGAGCTTTTCACACTCAGCCAGTTCCACCAGATCACCCTTATGGATGACCGCGATGCGATCGCAGATGAAGCGCATGACGGACAAGTCGTGCGAGATGAACAGATAGGTCAGTCCTCTCTCCTTCTGGAGCTTTGCCATCAGGTTCAGCACCTGCGCTCGAATAGATACGTCCAACGCAGAAATGGGCTCGTCCGCAATGATGAACTCCGGCTGCATAACCAGCGCGCGGGCAATGCCAATGCGCTGGCGCTGTCCGCCAGAAAACTCATGCGGGAAGCGGGAGGCATATTCCGGCAGCAGACCGACGTCCGCCAGCGCCTGCTGCACGCGCTCCTTGCGTTCTTCCGCCGAGATGCCTTTGATGTTGTAAAGACCTTCGGAGATGATATAATCCACCTTAGCGCGCTCGTTGAGCGAAGCCATGGGGTCCTGGAAGATCATCTGGATCTTACGGATGACCTCTCTGT
>ERZ827423.590-NODE-590-length-44281-cov-4.883575_pt1 | contig 44281 bp, 44 predicted proteins | sample MGYA00519775_ERZ827423 | MGnify/ENA primary metagenome ERZ827423 (study PRJEB31778, sample SAMEA3449296) | human gut metagenome | biome: human gut; feature: human-associated habitat; material: faeces | place: United Kingdom | collected 2010/2012 ... | reverse complement strand
TCCTTGGTATTGCTATTACTAGTATTACTGCTAGTATTACTATTACTGCTAATAACTCTATTAATGTAAATCCACTTTTGTTCTTTTTCATATTTTCACACGCTCCCTATATTTATACTATATGCCTATTATACACCCCCCCCTATGCTTGTCAAGAATTTTTTATAAAAAAATGTAAATTCGTAAATTAATTTATATAACTTTATTTTTTTATTACTTTTTGTATTATAAATCTAAGTAATCTGCTTCTTTGTTCATTATCATTTTACATATTTTATTAAATTTTATTATGTTTCCTGTTGTGTAAATTTTTATACTTCCAGTAGTACTTTCTATAATATAATTTTTTATAGTATTAACTATACTATCGCTACTATTTATTACTTTTATATTTTTATCTATTTCTTTTTCTATAAGTTTGTAATGAGTACAAGCAAGTATTATTGAATCTATATTATTATAAGGTTTTAAATATTCATTTAAAGCTTCTTTTGTCATTTCCATATTTTCTATTAGTGGTACTAGTTTAGGGGTTGCTAAATTGGTAACTTTAATGTTATTATTTTTTTCTTTTATTTTTGATTCGTAAATATTAGAATTTATAGTTGCACTTGTTCCTATAACTAAAACATTATTCTTTTTTGATTTTAAAAATATATCTATTGTAGAATCAATAACTCCAATAAATGTTATATTTTTATATATTTGTTTTAATTCATCCAATGTTTGAGAGCATGAAGTATTACAAGCAATAACTATAATTGATATACCTTTTTCTATAAAATAATTTACTATTCTTTTTGCATAATTAAGTAATTCTTCTTTAGTTTTATCACCATATGGACAATATTTATTATCTCCTATATAAATATAATCAATACATTTATATTTATCACTTAAACTTTTTAACACTGTAAGTCCCCCAACACCGGAATCAAAGATACCTATTTTATTTTTCATTAAATTCTCCTTTTAAAAACTCATGTAAATTATATGCAATATCATATGGGAGTATTTTACTTAAATCATCAACAGTTGCTTCTTTCATCTTGTTTATATTAGAATATTTTTTTAATAATTCTTTTTTTCTTTTTTCTCCTATGCCTTTTACATCATCTAATATACTAGCCAGTGCTCCTTTACTTCTTATATCTCTATGATATCTAATAGTAAAATTATGTACTTCATCTTGTATTCTTTCTAACATATGAAATAAGTTTTTAGTTTTATCTATTTCATATAATTTATCATTATATAATATGTCACTTGTTCTATGTTTGTCATTTTTTACAAGTCCACATACAGGAATATTTAAGTTTAAATCTTTTAATACAGTTGTTGCAGCAGTTATTTGTGCTTTACCACCATCTACTATTATTAAATCTGGTTTTTCAAGATTTTCCATTAAAACTCTGTAATATCTTCTATATATTACTTCTTTCATAACATGAAAATCATCATGATGTTCTATATCTATTTTATATTTTCTATAATTATTTTTATCTGGAAGTCCTAAAGTAAAAGTTATCATTCCTGATACTGAATATGACCCGAATAAATGAGAGTTATCAAATGCTTCTATTTTATTTGCGCTACTGATACCTAATAGTTCTTTTAATTCGTTACATGCATTTAAGGCATTCTCATCAGATTTTTTAATTAATTCAAATTTTTCTTTTAATGAATTTAGTGCGTTTTTGTTTGACAAATTAACGAGTTCTTTTTTCTTTCCTTTTACTGGTTTATATACATTAACGTTTAATATATCTTTAATTAATTTTTCATCTATTATATCAGGTACTAAGATTTCTTTTGGTTTAATATTATTTTTATCATAGAAACTTGATATAAATAGAGTTAATTCCTCAATTTCATCACTTATTATAGGATATATACTTGATTTTCTACCTACAAGTTTACCACCTCTTAAAAATAATACTTGTATAGACAAATATCCTTTATATACAGCATATCCAAAGATATCTCTATCAATAAAATCATTTAAATCTATTAATTGATTTCTTAAAGTAATATTTATAAACTCTTTTAATTCTTTCAATTCACTTGCTTTTTCAAAGTTAAGTTTTTCGATACATTTATTCATTTCTTCATCTATTTTTTTTAATACTACATCGTCATTTCCTTTTAAAAAACTTGTTATCTCATCTGTAATTTTCTTTATTTCATCTTCATTTACTTTTTTTACACAATAGCCAAGACATTCACCAATATGATAATATAAACATTCTTTTTTACCCATGTTACTGCATTTTCTAAGTGGATATAATCTATTTAATAATTCTATTGTTTTTCTTGCTGCAGTTACATTAGGATATGGTCCATATAATTTTATATTTTTATTTTTTAATTTATTTGGTCTTACTATTAGTAATCTTGGTACTTTTTCATTTGTTAATTCTATATAAGGATAACTTTTATCATCTTTTAGTAATACATTATATTTTGGAGTGTGTTTTTTAATAAGGTTTATTTCAAGTAATAATGCTTCTAATTCTGAATTAGTTATTATGTATTCAAAATCAACTATATTGCTTACTAATACAGCTGTTTTACCTGTATGTGAACTTTTAAAATATGAATTAACTCTATTTTTTAAATTTTTTGCTTTTCCTACATATATAATAACTCCATTTTTATCTTTCATAAGATAACATCCTGGTTTATTTGGTAGTAATAATAATTTTTCTTTAAGCATAAATATCACCTTTTTAATTATATCATTTTATTTTGAACAATAAAACTCACTATTTTAAGTGAGCTTTTTTATTCTTTATATTCTTATTTATATTATAAATATGATATATAACAAATATTAATAAAGTAATTATAGATATGATAAATACATAATTATATATATTACTTTCTTCTTCATAAGTTTTCTTTTCTATTTGTTCTATAGTAATTGGTACATCATTAATATCTATTATTTTTTCTATATATGTATCTGGTATATGACTATTATAGAATGTTGAGTTAGCAGTTAATTCATTCATGAAAAATACTGATTTTCCAGTTCTTTTAAATTTATTTCCTTCTCCTATATAAGTATCTATCCATGTAGGATCTAATCCATACCATTTACCATCTAAATAAACATTTAACCATTCATGTGCAATTCCTTCTTTGTTAGAACCATTTACCAAATAGTTTTTAATACCAACTTTATTTAAAAGTTTATTTGTAAGAAGTGCATAATGATAGCAAACACCTTTACCTGATAAGCTTTTAGCCACTCTATTAAAACTTATTTCTGGGTATGAACATCCTTTTGTAGTATCACAATCATCATCATAACTTATATTATCTATTACATATATTGTTATTTTTTTTATTTTTTCTATATCACTTAGTTCATCTAAATTTAAGTTTTTAATTATATCATCTAATTTTTTATTATATTCTGTTCCTAATAAATATGTGTAATCTTTTGATTGATATGATGTACCTGTTATATTGTTTTTTCTTATGTAATCAAAAAGTTTATCTGTAATCAATTCTTCTGAACCTCCAAAATCTAATTTTTTTAGATTTTTTAGTGAAATTATTGGTTCTAAGCTATATAAATTACTTATATTTGATAAATATAGTTCTTTTAAATTATTTAAGTATTTAATTGTTTCTATACTTCTTATATAACTACCTTCTAAATCTAAATATTCTATTTTAGAATTTTTTAGTGGACTTAGATTGTCTTTTATTATAAATGAACTAAATATTTCTAATTTTTTTAAGTTTGAATTATTGAAATTATCTAAGTTTACTTTACTATAATATATAGTTAATTCTTCTAATTTATCAAGATTATTTATAAAACTTATATCTAAAATATTTAAGTTTTTTATTAATATTTTTTTTACATTTTTGTATTGTGATAATTTATCAATATTATCACTAGATGTGATTTCTAAATATAGTACTTCTTCATTATTTATATTTGATTTAACTAAATCATCTATATTAACGCTTTCTGATTTAACAATTGTGGTAAGTGAAAGAAGAGAAATAAATAGTAATATTAATAACTTATTTCTCATCTTTTATACCAATGTGTAAATCTCTTAATTGTGATTCATCTACTGTATTAGGTGTTTCACACATTAAATCTGATGCGCTAGCAGTTTTTGGGAATGCAATTACATCTCTTATGTTATCTGTGTTAGTAAGTAACATAGTTAATCTATCAAGTCCAAATGCAATACCACCATGTGGAGGAGTTCCATATTTAAATGCATCCATTAAGTATCCAAATTTTTCATATGCTTCTTCATATGTAAATCCAAGTGCTTCAAACATCTTTTTTTGAACATCTGCATTATGAATACGTATGCTTCCACCACCTGCTTCATATCCGTTTATTACTATATCATATGCTTTTGAATAACAGTTTCCTCTATCACTTATTAATTTATCAATATCTTCATCTTTTGGTGCAGTAAACGGATGATGGCAAGCATAATATCTTTTATCTTCTTCACTATATTCAAATGAAGGAAAATCAACTACCCATAATAATTTATAATCATTTTCATCAATTAAATTAAGAGTTTGGGCTAGTTTTATTCTTAAAGCCCCTAGAGATGTTTTTACTATATTTTTCTTACCAGAAATAATAAACACAATATCTCCATTTTCTATATTAAGTTTTTCTTTTAAATTGTTTAATTCTTTTTCGCTTATATTTTTAGCAATACTTCCAGATACTTCATTTTCAAATTTTAAATAGAATAATCCATTTGCTTTATATGTTTTTACAAACTCCGTTAATTTATCTATTTCTTTTCTAGAAAATTTATCTTGTGCATTTTTAGCTATTATACAGTTTATAATTTCATTATTAGAAATTGAGTTTTTAAATAAAGTGAATTCTGTATCTTTAAATATTTCAGTAATATCATTTATTTTCATTTCAAATCTTAAATCTGGTTTATCACTACCATAATAATCTATTGCATCAACATATTTCATTTTTAATAGAGGCAACTTTATATCTATATTTTTTATCTTTTTAAATATATGAGCAATCATATTTTCTGCAACATTCATAATATCAAACTCATCAATAAAACTCATTTCCATATCTATTTGTGTAAACTCTGGTTGTCTATCTGCTCTTAAATCCTCATCTCTAAAGCATTTTGCTATTTGAAAATATTTTTCTATTCCACCTACCATAAGTAATTGCTTATATATTTGAGGAGATTGTGGAAGTGCATAAAATTTTCCTTTGCTTACTCTACTTGGTACTAAATAATCCCTTGCTCCTTCTGGTGTACTTCTACATAATATAGGAGTTTCTACTTCTATAAATCCATTATTATCTAAATATTCTCTTACTGCCATAGTAATTTTATGTCTAGTAATTAATTTATCTTTTATTGCATCTCTTCTTATATCTAAGTATCTATATTTTAATCTAGTATCTTCTAATGCAGTAGTGTTATTACTAATTTCAAAAGGTAAATCTTCTGATGGATTTAATAATTCTAGTTTTGATACTTCAACTTCAATATCCCCTGTTTTTAAATTAGAATTTTTATTAGTTCTTTCTCTTATTATACCATTAACTTCTATTACATATTCGCTTTTTAGATTAGATGCGATATCATAATATTTATTATCAGGATTTACTATAAGTTGTATAATTCCACTTCTATCTCTTAAGTCAATAAATATAACTCCACCAAGGTCTCTTTTTTTCATTACCCAACCATGTAACAACACTTCTTTTCCTACATCTTTTATTGTAAAATCATTATTATTATTTATCTTCATACTAATTCTCCTTTATAAATTTTGAAATTTCATTTTTATTTACTTTATATTCTTCTTTAGTAATATTGTTTTTAACAGTTAATACATTTTCTTTCACTTCATCATTTCCAATTATTATTATGTATTTTGGATTATTTATATCTGCATCTTTAAATTGACTTTTTAAGCTTTTAGTCATATATGACATATCACATTTAATATTTTCATTTCTAAGATCATTTAACAATTTAAAAGCATAATTCTTTTCATTGTCAGTGACATAGCACACATATACATCTATATCTTTCTTATCTATTATAATATTTTCCATATCAAGTGCATTAATTAATCTTTCAATTCCCATTCCAAATCCAACAGCAGGTGTATCTGGTCCACCTAAAGAAGACACTAAATTATTATATCTTCCTCCACCACAAAGTACATTTTGACTACCAAAACCATCTATTTCCGCAGTTATTTCAAATACTGTATGAGTGTAATAATCAAGTCCTCTTACTATTCTTGGATTAACTTCATAAGTAATATTTAAGTTAGTTAAACATTCTTTTACTTTTTCAAAATATTTTTTTGATTCATCATTTAAATAATCTAGAATAATTGGTGCATTTTTAATAATATCTAAATTACTATCAGTTTTACAATCTATTATTCTAAGTGGATTTCTTTCATATCTTGCTTTGCAATCATCACAAAGAATATCTAAATGCTCACTAAAATAATTTTTTAAGGCAGTTCTATAATTATTCCTTGATTCAATATCTCCTAACGAATTTATATTTACTTTTATTCCTTTTAAACCAAGTGTTTTTAATATCTTAACTGGTATAGATATGATTTCTGCATCAATCATTGGATCATTAATACCAAAGCATTCAAATCCAAACTGAAAGTGTTCTCTCAATCTACCGGCTTGTGGTCTTTCATATCTAAACATTGGCATAAAATACCATGCTTTATTTATTCCATTCACATAAAGCTTATTTTCAATAATACTTCTTACTATTGATGCAGTTCCTTCTGGTTTTAAAGTCATATTTCTATTACCCTTATCAACAAAATCGTAAGTTTCTTTTTCAACTATATCAGTAGTATCTCCTACACCTCTTTTAAACAATTCTGTTTTTTCAAAGGTAGGTGTTCTAAAGTAATTATAATTATAAGTTTTTGCTATATTTTCAATTAAATTTCTAATATATAATACTTTTCTTCCATAACTATCATATACATCATTTGTTCCTTTTGGTTTTTGAATAATTTGCATAAATTCCTCCTAAAAAAATAAAAGTGCACTAAGTATAAGGGTTCATAAGAACGGTACCACCTTATTTCACAAATGTGCACTTAAATTATAACGTAATTAACGATTTTATTATACATGGATGTCATTCATAAATTATAGTAAATGTTTACACCAACCACATCTTCTCTTTGTACATTTAATTTATTACTAATTCCAAAATAAAATATACCTAGATTATAGCACAAATTTATATTTTTGCAACTATTTATAACTTTGATTTGATTTATATTATAAAACTTGTTATTTACAACTTGCAACAGTTACATTAGATGGATATATTATCCATTCAAGATTATTATCAAATGCATAACAATCAATAGTTAGTGGTGTAGTTGAAAATGTTATTGTTACGTTTGTTAGTTGATTTTTAGCAAATGCTCTATATCCTATACTTGTAGCTGTATCAGGTATTTCTACGCTCGTTATTCCTAAACCGTAGTAGCCAACATCTGTAATTATGACAATATCATATTTATTTTAATAATTATATAATGGCTTTATTCTATTTCCTATTAAATTAATTGTTGCTTTTCCTTCACTATTAAATCTAATTGTACATTTACTATAATCTTCTTTACTTAATTGTGCTATATTATCACATGTTACTTTCTCATAATTATTTTGTAGTTTATTTGTTACATATTTCTTTTCTGCACTATCTGCTATTGATTGTGCTGATGTTTTAAATGAATCTTTTTTTGATATTTCTATTACATTTAATATTTTTGGTATTGATATTACTAGTATTACTGCTAATATTACTATTACTGCAAGTAGTTCTATTAGTGTAAATGTTTTTTTCTTTTTTCACATATTTATCTTCTTCTATTTATACTATATATCTATTACACACACACCCTATGTTTATCAAGGGGTTGGTTTGTTTGAAGAGAATTTTTTGCTTAATACTTCTTTTTCATCAACATATTTATTATTTAATATAAATGTATTATTAAAATATTTCATCATTTTATTTATATTATTGCCTCTTATGAAATGATTTTTTTTAAATTTTATATTTTTTATATATCTTTCTATTAAAAATGAATTATATAAGAATAAATGGTTTTTATATTCATTTCTTATCATAATAATAAGAAGTATTGACATCATTATCATATTTATGTCTTTGTAATAAAGTATAATTAGTATAAATACTGATATAAATGAAATATATATAGTTAATATATGAGATTTTTTAAATGGTATAATTGTGTTTAGTAGTATATTTAATACTTTTGATCCATCAAGTGGTATAATTGGTAATAAGTTAAATAGTAGTATTGTTGTATTATAGTTCATAAATATATTATATGAATATAAATTTGGATTCATAAATGTTTTTACTAATAGGTATAATATAGTTTGAAATAATATACCTCCTATAAATACAAGAAATTCTTCTATGAATGATTTATTTATGTTTGTATTAAATATTGTATAACCCCCAAATGGATATATTTTTATTTGTTTTATATCGTATTTAAAAATTATTCCAATTGTTATGTGCCCTAATTCATGAGTTAATACAATTAAATACATTATTAAAAATGACTTAAAAAGCCCAGTTAATATGGATATAAGTCCCAAGAAATAAAGTAATGGATGGATATATATTTTTTTAAATATATTCTTTATAATCTACAAAATTCCCTTCTTTTTTGAAAACTAAATATAGTTTATTGTTTAATGTTTCACCTAAATATTTACCTTTTTCTACGTGATCATATACTTTAATATTTGATGTATCAATATTTGAATACCATATTGTTACATTATCACTTTCTATTATTACAGTATTTCCATATGGCTTTTTTTCACCTACAAATACTACTATACCTGAATATTGTACTGGAACTAGGTAATTGTTTTCTACTGTTAAACTTATTCCATTTTCAAATTTATTTAATTCAGTATAATTTAATTTTTCATTAAATACTGGTTCAGTTTTCATTAGTTTTTCAAAAGGAAGTACGCTACCAAAATATTTAGTATATGTTTTTTTTACTGTTTCAAATGAAATATTGTTTTCAATAACATTATTATTAAACCATGTTTTAAACGTTTTATTTTTATTTAATAAGATTATGGATAATAAAAATATTATCATTAAAATCACAAATTTTATAAAAAATGGTTTATATTTATTATCTTCTTCTTTATTTTTTATTCTTTTTTTAATCTCTTCTATATTCATAGCATCACCCACTATATATTATGAGTTTTAATATAGTTTATTCTTGTCTTATTTTTTTAAATGGAATTATATTTATAAAAATATATATTAAAATTAAATATATTGCATTAAATATATATAAGAATATTAACTTTCCAAAAAGATATGTGTACGATATATTAAGATTATAGAATAATAAATATATAAAGTATGTTAATGTATTATAGATAAATATAATAAACATGCTTGTTAGTATTATATTTATAATATTATATTTTGAGTTTTTAAATATAAAATATGTTATTAAACATATAAGTATAAAAATAGGTATATAAATTAGTGAGTGAGTATAAAGAAATGTATAAGTCATACCAATGATTAAACTATAAATTATTAGTTTATATAATTTTAAATATGGATATAGTATTATTATTGATAGTATGGATGGATATATAGAAAATGATATTATGTTAAAGTTGATATTTGATAGTAATGGTTCAGTTAAAATAGATAACATGAATATGAATAATATCATTTTACACCTACTACGCATACATATTTAATATCGTTATAATTTAAAATTGGGGTAATAATTGCATTTTTTGATAAACCATTTGTGTCATCTTCTATTTTTTTTACTTTTCCTATAATAATTCCTTCTTTAAAACTATTTGTAAAATTAGTTGTAATTACATTTAATTCATCATTATATTTAATATCTGTTGTAAGTTCGCTTACAACTAATTCATTTTTGTATTTATTATATGATGAGATTATTCCATATGATATAGTTTCTCCATCAGAAATTGCAACGGTAATCTTTTTATCTTTATTTATATTAGTAATTATAGATATTAAAGAAGAATCATTAAACACTTTAATCACTGTGCCTATCAATCCAAACTTATTTATTATCATATCTCCTATTTTTACACCATCTTTAATTCCTTTATTTATAGTAAGTGTATCATACCAAAACATTGGATTTCTATATATAACTGTTGCATTTACATAACTATATTCTTCTTTTTCTATTCCGTTTATACTTTTTAATTCATTATTTTGTTTTTCTAAATCTTTAATATATGTTTTTGTCATATCATCTGTAATCATATTTTTATCTTTTGTAATTAAAATATTTTCTATAATAATATTATATAAATTAGATATATTTTTAACTATATTTGTAGATGTGAAAATAACTATTAGCAAAATAGTTAGTATTAGTAAAAATATATATTTTTTAATTTCATATTTTTTCTTCATAAATCCTCTCTTCAAAAAAACTATAGTACGATTTGTTTCCAATAATAATATGGTCTAATATTGGAATATTATTTAATTTTCCTATTTCAATTAAGTTATTCGTAATAAGTTCATCTTCTTTACTTGGAGTTGGATCTCCAGATGGATGATTATGTACGCATACAATAAATGATGCACTATTTAAATATGCATTTTTAAATATTTCTCTTGGATGTGCTATACTTTTATTTATTGTACCTACGTATAATAGTTTATTTTCTATTATTTTCTTTTTATTATCTAAATATAAAACATAAAAATATTCTTGCATTTTATTATTTAGTAGGTTTCGATAGTACATATATATATCATAGCTATTACTTATTTTTTTCTTATCTTTGGTTTTATATGAACATACTCTTTTTCCAAGTTCTATAGAAGAGATTAATTCCATTGCTTTTACTTCTCCAATGCCATCTATTTTCATTAAATCGTTGATATTTATATCATTTAAATTAGAAATATCTTTATATTTTTTCAGTATTTTTAATGATATTTCTTTTACTGATATATTTTTAGTTCCTGTTTTTAATATTATTGCTATAAGTTCTTCATTAGATAAACTAGTAACTCCATACTTAATAAATCTCTCTCTTGGCCTTTCTTCTTTTGGTATATCTTTTATTAATAATTTATTCATCTATACTGCACTCCTTATATTTATTAATAATATTATTTTGTATTTCTAATATTTCTCCTTCAGTTAAAATTTTAAAATCTACATCTACATTATATAAATAATCCATAAATTCTAATCCACTTATTCTTTTTTCTTTTATATATATATCATTCCCCTTTTCTTTATATATATCCCTTATTATTTCTGCATTTTCTTTACTTTTTGTAACTCCTATATATACTTTATAAAATCCATCTTCTTCTTTTAATATATAATTATTTAAATTATTCTTTTTTGCTTTTTCTATCGTGTTATAACTTCCATATAAAAGCATATAAACATCATCATATATACTTGAAGCTTCTTTTACTATTTCTTTAACATTTTTTATATATACCTTAAATATATAGTTGCCAAATAAAAAACTTATTAAACTAGTAATTAATAATGTTATAAGTAGTTTTTTCATATTATCACCATTACTATAATAAGTTTTTTATATTAAATAAATTGTAGAAAAAAGTATATTGCTTTTTATTATTATTTATATATAATAATATTTAATTAGTAGGAGGGACTATGTATAAGTTAATGAATGTAACTATTGCTAAAGTAAAAAAGGTACAAAGAGGTGGTTTAAAGCTTGTTGTTGTAAATGAAAATGAACCAGTTTACAATATGTATTGTGCTGTTGATAAGGAAAGAAGTATTGCGATTGATTTAAGGGATAATACTATATATACTTATCTTAATGATCATTTGGGCATATTAACCCATACATATATAATAAGAAATGATATGTATTATGCTCTTTTTGGAACGGAAGTTTTTATAAAACCAAAGGAAAATATTAAAAGAAAATTTAAGAAAATAGAAAAAGGATACTAGTTAATTGGTAAAGTTACTTTTACAATTGTACCAGTATTTAAAATAGAGGAATATTTTATAGTCCCTTTATGCAATTCTATTATTTCTTTACTTAGTTTTACTCCAAGGCCTGTTCCTTTTTGTTTAGTTGTATAAAATGGTTCACCAATTTTATTTAATGTTTCTTTATTCATTCCAATACCATTATCTTCTATTATTATTTCAATATTTTTTCTTTTTTTAATCATTCTTAATTTAATTATACCAATTCTATCTTTAGGAATAGATTCCATACTGTTTTTTATTAGGTTTATAAATACTTGTTTTAATCTATCATAATCTCCTTTTATAAATACTTCTTCATCTTCTACATCAAACATAAAATGAACGTTTTTTTCAGTTAGAAATGGCTCAATATTACTACATAAATCATCTAATAGTAAAGTTATATCTATTTCATCAATATTGATATTTACTCTTGTTAAATTAAGAAAATCCTCCATAAGTGTTAGTGTTCTATCTATTTCTTGTTTCATAATAGGTACATATTTATTAACTTGTTTCGAATCATCCGGATTCATCATATCTAAATATCCTTTGCATACTGCAATTGGATTTTTTATTTCATGTGTTATTTTAAAAAGTGAATTTCTTAAGTTTTTGTCTTTTTCTATGTTACGTATACTTCCGTATAAATTAATAATTTTTTCGGATTTTATTAATAACTCTGAAATAATAATTGAAAGAACTGTATAACATAAATTGCATATTGTTGTATCTATTAAATTTGTATTATCTAAATATATATCAAATATAATTTCTATAAAAAGTATTAATATGAATTTTATTTTATAATCATATTTTTTTAATAGTATAAAGTATGATAATAATATGATTATATATTTTGATATATATATGTATATATTAATATTATTTGCTAGTCCAAAATAAATTGATAAATAAATAGATACTAGTATAGATAAATATTTTTTGTTTTTCATTAAACATATAAGTAATAGTACTTTTAGTATACATGGTTCATAGTCAAAATAACTAGAGTATTTAGTAATTAAATATATACTACTAATTATTGATAATGTAAAGAATAGATCATCACCTTTAGTTCCAATAATGTTTTCATATACTATATAAAGTAAATAACATAATATAGGTGTTATTAAAAATATTAAATATAGCATTAATGCATCAAACATATAAATCCCTCTTTTCAACAATATTCTACATTTTTTATATGTCATATTTTGTCGAAAAAAGAAAAAATGTTATCTTTTAGTAACATTTTGTTTTAATAAATCTTCTATACATTTTTTTAATTTAACTGCGTCTTTATCAAATACTATTTTTAATTGATTATCTATCTCCACTATTCCTTTAGCACCTAATTTTTGTATACCTTCTTTATTAGCGAGTTCCACATCTTTAAGTGTTACTTTAAATCTAGACATAGATGCTTCTATTGTAATAATATTTTTTTTGCCACCTAATAGTTCAACTAGTTTATTCGCTTCTATCTTAAAATCTCTTTTCCCACTTTTAATAACAGCTATAGCTATAATTATAAGTATTATTAATATCGTAATATATTTTACCCAATTCATACAATCACCTTCTTAATTATACTACATTTTTTCTAAGTTAACAACATCCTAGGTAATAATTATATATCATATATCTATTTTGGAATATCTTATTATTGAAAAGAGGTGTTATTATGTGTAATAATTCAAATAGTTCTGCTAACAAAGGATGCATCTATGAAATATTAAAAACTATATTAGTATTGCAAAAGGAAGCTGATATGCCAGGGTGTTGTTTAGATACTTGTGATAAAAAGTGTTTAGGTGGTACTCCTGCATTATGTTACTACAATACAAGACCAATAACTATATATACATGTGGATGCTGTAACACAAGTTTATCAATGCCAACAACAAAGTTACCAGGTGAAACAGTTACATCAAATGTATTTAGAATTGAAAAATTAGATGATACTTGTGCTACTTGCAGAGTTCTTATAGCAACTGTTGATGATGATACAGTAACTTATACTGCTACTGATTCATTCTTTACTATAAGTTTAAATTGCATATGCATGTTAAAATGTTTAGCAGATACTTATGTTGAGATGTTATAATAGGCCAAATTAATTGGCCTTTTTTATATCAACAATATCTGATACATTAATTCTTTCGTTATCTAACGTAATTAGTTCATCATTTTTATAAGCAATTATATCTTTTCTTAAAATTCTACCATTTTTAAGTGATATTGTTACACTAGATTTATATACAAATGTATCCGATTTAAATATATCTCTTATTTTTTCTTTTACATCTACTTTAGTGTTATCTGAAATTTCTCCTCCTGTAAAATGATAACTATTTTTATTGTTTTTAATATCTTTATTTATTTTATTTACAAATACTTTTGGTTTTGGCATATTTTCACTCCTTTTTAATTAATTATATGTATATAAGTTCTAAATTTGATTATATATTTTATATTTGGGAATAATATGTATGTGATTATTATGAAAAAATTATATAAATTTAAATTAAACAAACAAATAGTTTTGTCTTTAGCGTGTTTAATAATAATTAGTATAGTAAGTATTTATAGTGCTTCTAATATGGTTAATAAAGGACCACTTATGTTAAAACAAATTATTTGGTATATACTAGGAATATTTGTAGTATATAAAGTAATTAAAATTGGTAATAACAAAATATATAAATATTATAAAATTTTATATATTATTGGAATACTTAGTTTAGTATCTTTATTATTGTTTGCAAAACCAATAAATAATTCAAAATGTTGGTTTACAGTTTTTGGTATTGGTACAATTCAACCAAGTGAGTTTATGAAAATTATTTTAATAATTACAAATGCGGTTATTATAGATAAGCATAATAAAAGTTCATATAAGAAAGATTATGTGCTTATTTTAAAAATTATAGGTGTTACTTTAATCCCTTCTATATTAACTTTTTTGCAACCAGATACAGGGATGGTTTTAATATATTTTGTAATATCATTTGTAATGTTATTTACATCTGGTATTAATATAAAATGGTTTATATGGTTTATTGCAATATTAACTCTTTTATTGTCGGTTTTTTTATCGCTATATTTTTATAATGATGACTTATTTATTAAAATATTTGGTACAAGTTTCTTTTATAGAATAGATAGATTATTAGATTGGAAAGATGGAGTTGGAATGCAACTTACTAATGCTTTAATAGGTATTGGTAGTGCATTTATATTTGGACATGGATTTAATAATACTCCTATATATTTTCCTGAACCACAAACAGATTTTATATTTTCTGTTTTTGCTACTAATTATGGATTAGTTGGTGCTACTTTTTTATTACTAATTTTAGTTTATTTTGATTTTAATATTATTAAAATAGCAATAAATTCAAGAAATAGAATAGATAAATATGTGGTATCAGGTATATTAGCAATGCTTATATATCAACAAATTCAAAACATAGGAATGAATATTGGATTACTACCAATTACTGGTATTACTCTTCCTTTTATTAGTTATGGAGGATCTAGTTTGTTATCTTATATGATTATTATTGGAATACTTTTAAATATATCAAATAAAGGAAAAAAGACATTTTAGTTAACCTAAAACATCTTTATTTTTCATTATTCCATCTAATACTGCATTTATCATGTTCTTTACTTTTTCATCAGAATATTCTTTAGCAAGTAATATTGCTTCATTTATACATACTACATCTGGTGTATCAGTATAAAGCATTTCATAAATACCCATTCTAAGTATTGCACCATCAGTTTTACCTAATCTATCTATACTCCAATCTTTTAAATAAGTATTTGCCATTTCATCAATTTTAGTTTTATTTTTTAATACTCCATACACAATTTCATTAACAAACTCATTTTCTACTTTTAGTGATTCTTTTATAACATCTTTAACATCATATTTTATCTTATTTGAATCATACACACTAATTTGATAAAGTATAGTCATTATAATTTTTCTTAATTCACTTCTATTTATTTCAGTCATAAATCCCTCCATGCCTACTCATTATATCATATTACTTGTTATTATCAACATCTTTTTTTAATTCATAGAGTATGTTTAGTGCTTCAATTGGTGTTATTTCGTATGGATTTATTTGTTTTAATTTTTCTAAGGCAATATTTTCTTCATCTTTTTCATCTAAATCAAATGATATTTGATTTTTTATTTCAATATTTCCATTGCTTTCATAATCATTTAATATTTCATTTGCTCTTTTAATTAAAGATTTTGGAAGATTGGCTAATTTAGCTACGTGTATACCATAGCTTTTATCTACACTTCCATTTTTTATCTTATGTAAAAATGTTATATTTCCATTTTCTTCTAATGCACTAACATGTACATTTTTTAGATTTTCAAAATGATCTTCTAATTTAGTAAGTTCATGATAATGAGTTGAGAATAATGTTTTACATTTTATATTATTATGTATATATTCAATTATTGCTTGTGCAAGAGATAATCCATCATATGTTGCAGTTCCTCTTCCTAATTCATCAAATATTATTAAACTATTATTTGTTGCATTAGTGATTGCTTCATTAGCTTCTTTCATTTCTACCATAAATGTAGAATCTCCACTTACTAAATCGTCAGATGCACCAATACGAGTAAATATTTGATCAAATATAGGTAATGTACATTTTTTAGCTGGTACAAAACAACCAATTTGTGCCATTATTACTGTTATTGCAAACTCTCTCATATATGTAGATTTTCCTGCCATGTTAGGTCCTGTAATAATAAGTATATTTGTTTTTTCATCCATTAAAATATCATTTGGTACAAAAGGAGTTTCTAATACTTTTTCTACTACTGGATGTCTATTATCTATTATTTCTACAATTCTTTTATCTGTTATTATTGGCCTTATATAATTATTTTCTTCACTAATTGTTGCAAATGATTGAAGTACATCTATTTCTGCAATAACTTTAGCTATATTTTGTATTCTTTTTATATATGTTTGTACTTTATTTTTTATTTCAATAAATAAGTTATATTCTAGATTAATTATTTTTTCTTCTGCACCTAATATTAATGCCTCTTTTTCCTTTAAAAGAGGTGTTACATATCTTTCACAATTGGCCAATGTTTGCTTTCTTATATAGTTATATTCTTCTTTAATAAGTCCAATATTAGATTTACTAACTTCTATATAATAACCAAATATTTTATTATATCCAACTTTTAAGTTCTTAATACCTGTTCTATTTCTTTCTTCGCTTTCCATTTTTATTACAAAATCTTTGCCTGATGATCTGTTTTCTTTTAATTCATCTAATTCCAAATTAAAACCACTTTTTATTATGCCACCTTCTTTTATTGTTACAGGTGCATCTTCATCTATACTATTTTGTAATAATTCATATAAGTCGTCTAACGTTTCTATTGTTTTTTCATATTTTAAGTTATCAAGTATACTTTTAATATTTGGCAACACCTTTAATGAATTTTTTAATTGTAATAAATCTCTTCCATTAGTATTACCATATCCAATTCTTCCACATAATCTTTCTAAATCATATACTTGATACAAATATTCTCTTAGTTCTTCTTTTAATATAAATTCTGTTTCTAGTTTCTCTACAATATCATATCTCTTATTAATCTCATTCTTATCTACAAGTGGGTTTTCTATCCAATTTTTAAGCATTCTAGATCCCATTGCTGTTTTTGTTTTATCAAGAAGCCATAAAAGAGAATAAGTTCTTTCTTTTAATCTTAAACTACTCGTTAATTCTAAATTTCTTCTTGCGTTTATATCTAGTTTTAAATATGATTTAGTATTAATTATATTTATTTTTTGTAAATAATTTAAACTTCTTTTTTGAGTAGATATAAGATACGATAGTAAATGTTTTATAGATTCAATATATTTAGAATCTTCTATATGACTAAATATATTAGTATATTCACTCACATCTATTTCTTCATCAAAAATAGATATATTTACTTTATATTTATTTTTTAATGTATTAAGAACATTATTATCGAAATTATTTTTTACTACTATTTCCTTTAAATTAAGTGATAAAATCAAAGATACAAGAGAATTACTATCATAAATAGATGTTGTAGTATAAAATTCACCAGTAGATATATCAGCATAACTAATTACATAAGTATATTTTAAATCTATTACATTACCAATATAATTGTTTGTCTTTTCATCTAGAAATTCACTATTCATCATAGTCCCTTTAGATAAAATTTGTAATACTTCTCTTTTAACTACTCCTTTAGCCGTTTTAGGATCTTCTATTTGTTCACATATTGCCACTTTATAACCCTTATCTATAAGCTTATCTATATATGGATTAACAGAATGATAAGGAATACCACACATTGGAATTCTATCTTCTAATCCTGCAGATTTACCTGTTAAAGTAAGTTCTAATTCACGAGATGCGATTAATGCATCTTCGAAAAACATTTCGTAGAAATCACCCAATCTAAAAAATAATATAACATCCATATTTTTTTCTTTCATCTCTATATATTGTAACATCATGGGAGATAATTTTGTTTTATCAACTTCATTCATTTTCATTAAAACCACCAATAAGATTATAACAAAATTTGGTAAAAAAAAGAAGAAGTGATTCTTCTTTATGGCATTTTATTATGAATTTATTTCAATATATAAGGATCACTACTTGTTCCTTTACCACTCTCTATAATGATATTAGATTTTAGATATATGGTCGGGAAAGCGGAAAAGGGATAAGCAGCACAGCTGTCGTTAGTAAGCCCACCACCAAGCACATACCAGACATTGGCAGCATAATCAGGATCAGCAACAGGCGACATAAACCACGTAGCATCTTCTATATCACTTGTTGTTCCATGATGCATCCAATTATTTTTTTTACATGTCATGTTAAATATTCCGTTATCAAAATCGATATCACCTGCATTCATATTTGTTTCACAATCACTTTCACTACTTGCATATGCATAATCTGTTGGATAAGGTAATCCTATATACCCAGTCCATTCTGTTGTCCTTGTTACTGTGTCATTACAAGCATCTCTACCATTACATATCTTTCCATTCGTTGTTCCTCTTTCTGCTTTATAGAATGATACAGTATTTATTGCAAATGTTTCTGGATTTACTATTGTTGTATCTGTTTTGTCTATTGCCCCTATATTCCATGTATGGTTATCTATTAAACTTTTTGATGTTTCATCTAGTTTGTTTGCTGGACATGTTGTTGTTTGATTATTTTTTCCATTATAACATGTTACACTTGTTCCTCCATAATACATCTTATTTAAATATACTTGTAAATCTGCTCCTTCATACAAACTTCCATCTTCATATGTACTTTCGCCCCACTGATTTATTCCATTTCCACTATTTATTGTTGAATCACTACTATCCCATGATAATTCTCCTAAACTATCTTTTCTTACTAATTTTACATTATTACCAAACACTCCTATTATTCTCCATAACTCATTATTGAAACTTACATAGTTATTTGGATCACTTCCATAATATCTTATATTTTCATCTTCTGTATTATCTTTCTTTAACCCATTACTTGTTCTTGTTTCTTCATTATTATATAATCTTGTTATATAATCTGCTAAATTTACTTTAAAACTATCATCACTGCATTCAGTTTCTACAACATTATTTTCTTTAATAGAAGATGTAAGTCCACAAATATATAATCCCTTGAATTTTCCTTTTCCTTTAAGAGTTAAATGTAACTCTCCATCTTTTGTATAAACATATGAACCTTCTATATCATAGTTTTCTTCTTTTAAATCTGTTAAATTCAACATATTTAATCTAGCATTAATTTCATTATCATAAAGTCCTTCTGCTTCCACATGCCTTAATATATTTTTTGCTGATATGAAAAAGCTATCCTTCTTTTTATCTTTTATATAATTACCAATTATAGGAATGGTTATAGTTAGTATTACTGCTAGTATTCCTATAACAGCCAAAAGTTCCACTAATGTAAATGCATTTCTTTTCATTACTTCCTCCTTAAATTATTAGCTATTTCTTTTATTTTTCTCATTCTATGATTTAAGCCAGATTTAGTTACTTTAGTATTTGTTTCCATTGATATAATATTACTAAGTTCACTTAAAGAGGCCTCTTTATATTTTTTTCTATATACACAAACAGTTTGTAATTTTTCATCTAATGCATCTATTCCTATTTTATTTTCTATTAATTCTATATCAGATACTTGATTTAAAGCAGAATTAATAGTTTTTTCTACATTTGCTTGTTCACAATTATTTAATCTATTAACTAAATTCTTATGTTCCCTATATGCTTTTATATCTTCAAAATAAAGTACTGCATTATATGCTTTCATTATTCTCAAAAAATCACTTATTTTTTCAGCTTCTTTTATATATATCATAAACCCGTTATTTCTTTCTATGAGTTTACTATTTAAATTAAAATAATCTAATAATTCACACACAAATAATGAATAATCATAATCATCTATTAAAAATTCTAAATGATATCTTGATGTTTTTGGATCATTTATTGAACCAGTTGCCAAAAATACTCCTCTTAAATAAGACATTTTATCGTCGTCTTCTGTATAAATATATTCTCTTGGTATATTTATAAAATAACCATCTTCATTTATTAGTGATAAATCTTTTAATATTAAACTCAAATGTGAATCTAATTTTAATAAATAAGACATACTCTTTTTAAAATTAAAACTCTTCCTTACCGTTATTATTGGAAATATATTATATAATTCTTTAAACAATTCAAATATATATTTTGATATTTCCATATTTTCTGTATTTATTAATATAGACTTTTCGGTTATTACAGCATTATTTCTTATATATGAAGAAAGAAGTGATATTTTTTCTGTTCTCTCACTCTGTAATCTAAGAATTTCACTTTTTACTTTTACCGAGAATGACATAATATCACTTCCTAATTTTTAATTTTTTTATATACTATATAACCCAAACAAGTCATACTTGCTAAACCTATTATTAAATACATGTAAACATTATCGATTGTATTTGGATTTTTAATTATTTCATTACCCACTGCATAAGTACTAAAATGATTAGTAACAAATTTAACAAATAAATCATCACCTACTAATACAGCACTACCCTCTAACTTTTCTAAAGTTCCATCATCTTTTATATAATACACATCAACCTTATCATTTTCTTTATAAGAACCACTTAATGGCATATAAACTACTACACCATCTTCAATTTTAGTTACATAACCACCATTAGATGTTTTTAACAAATTTATATCATATGCATTAACAAAGTTTATGTCACTTTTTTCGCTTGCTTTCTTTACTAAATCATTATTAATTACATCTCGAGTTAAAAGAGTAACATCTATCGGAACTTGATAACTACTTGTTGATATATTAATTCCAGTTTTATAATCTTTTGTTTGTATATCAACTTTATCCAATTTATCTTTAGGTATTTCTACTATTAAAATAAGGGTTTCTTTATCATCCAACTTAACTTTTGTAAAAGTTCCAACATATGAAACATTTTGTGTACCCAAATATTCATTTATTTCATCATCTAAATATTCATCTTGAACTAAATCAAAGTTTTCTTTATCTACTTCTACATTTACTGTACCTTTAAAATAATCACTTATTCTTTTTTCTGCCTTAGAAAATGCTGTTCCAGATTCATCTTTATCAACATATAACACATGATTCATTTCAAATGATGTTTTTGATAATGCATATAATATATCATTTTTAAATATACCAAGTGCACCTTCATTTGCATTAATACTTGGAGTTCCACCCGCACCTTGTAACCTAGGTATTATCTCATAATCACTATATTTATTAATAGTATCTTTTAAATCAGGAAAACGATACAACACCAAATCATTTTGATATATATTCTCCTCTATATTTCCATAATGATAAATTGAATTAAGTACAGATAAACCATATATTGTATAAACATCTTTCAATTCATTTTTAACTTTATTTGAGCCACTTAACACACTCTTATCATAATTATCTATATATCTAAGTTTATAATTCCTAGATACCTGATTATTATCATCATATACTGATATTTTTACATTGTTTTTATCTGTATAATCTAAAACATAATCATTATAAAGATTTTCAACACCATTCTTTTTCAAATGTAAACCAAGTATAAAAGTATAATAATAGTTTAAACAATAATGTTTTTCTTCTAATAAAACACTATTCAATTCTTCATTACTCATATTTGAATAATATTCACTATTTCCTTTAATCAATTCCTCTTTTGTTATATTACAAGTATCACCCAATATTATATCAGGATCAAGTGATTTAACATCTATATAGTAAGTATCCCCTTCTTTTACAGATTTAATTTTATCTAACTTTTCTTCTGGTGTTAAACACTTACCAGTAATAGGTAAAATCAATAACATCACTAAAACTAAAAACTTATTTTTCATAATATCACCTATTATAATAATAACAAAAAAAAGGTATTTATTCAAGAAAAATATCTTTTATAAATACTTTAACTTCTTATAATACTAACTGCAGCCATAGTCCCTTCGCCTACTGCTGTAGATATTTGATATACTTCTTTTTTTATTATATCACCACAAGCATAAACACCATCTACACTTGTTTTCATACTGCTATCAACAACAATATAATTATCATCTAATTTTAATCCATCACATTTAATAGGTACTGGCACATTACCAATTTCAATAAATATTCCATCACATATTATCTCTTTATCATTATTTATAACGACAGATGACAACTTGTCATTAGTTTCTTTTAACTCAGTTATTTTTGCATTTTTAATACATTCTATATTAGATTTTTGCAACAATTTATCAACAAGTATTCCCTCTGCCCTATACTCATCATTCCTATGTATTAAATATACTTTACTACATATGTAAGACAAATACATCGCACTTTCTAATGCACTATTTCCACCACCTACTACACATACTATTTTATCTTTATATAAAGTTCCATCACATATAGCACAATAACTAACACCATTTGATAACAACTTCTTTTCATTAGAAAGCCCAAGTTCCCTAGAAATTCTACCCGTTGCAATAACAACATTTTTACAAGTAATCTCTTCTTTATTTGTTTTAACTATCTTATAATCATCCTTACTAATTATTTCTAAAACATTTAAATATTTATAAGTAATATCCAAACTTCGTATTTGATTAAATATATTAAATGCAAAAGTAGGGCCATCAATACTCTTAAATCCAGGATAATTTTCTATCTCAGTTATTTTATTTAATTGTCCCCCTGGTGCATTTTTTTCTATTATACAAACTCTCACATTTGCTCTTTTCAAATATAATGCAGCAGTCATGCCCGCAACACCACATCCAATTACAACTGTATCAAAATTTAATGTCTTCAATTTCATAATCATCATACCTATTCTCAAATTTTGAACCCTTAAAGCCCAATATTAACATTATTAAACCAACTACAAACATTATTACAGAAACAATTTGTGCCACTTTAAATTCCTTTAACATCAAACTATCTGTTCTTAAACTCTCTATAAAAAACCTTCCTATACCATACCACATTAAATATATTCCAGTTAATTGTCCAACTTTTAAATATTCATAAAATTTTCTTACACATAACAATATTACAAAACCAAGTAAACACCACAAAAATTCATAATAAAATGTTGGTTGATAATAAGTTCCTGCAATATTCATACCATCTATTACAAATTTAGGAATTATTTTTATACCCTCTAGCACTTCTCTCGTAGTTTCAGGTCCATGTGCTTCACCATTAAAGAAATTGCCCCATCTTCCCATTGCTTGTGCAATAATAAGACCAACAACAACCATATCAGTCATTTTCAATATTCTCACCTTATACTTTAATGAATAAAAGATTATAAATAATAAACCACCTATTATCCCTCCATGTATAGCAAGCCCACCTTTCCATACCTCAAGTATTTCAATAGGATTTTCTAAATAATAAGACAAATTAAACAAAACAAAATATATTCTCGCACCTATTATACCAAATATAACAGTCCAAAATATTAAATTAATTCCAAAATCAATATTTATTTCATACTTCTTGCACTCTAACAAAAACAACAAAGATGCAAGCATAACACCAACTAATATACACAAAGAATACCAAGTAATATCAAAATTACCTAAACTTATTGCAACACTATTCACTATTTATCACCCTTCCTAGAAATTGGTTTTATTATCAATTCATCAACTAATATATTCATAACAGATATCAAAACAGCAGTAAAAAATAAAGACACAATACCATGTGTATCAAAATGACTGCCCAATACAAAATCTACTATCTTCAATATTAATATATTTATACAAGGATAAAAAAGTCCCATTGTTATACCAGTTATAGGTACAGTTAACTTAAATAAAATTGGTTTAACTGTTTTATTCAAAAGAAATATAATTATAGACGCTACTAAACCATACAGACCACAATAACTCTTATCTATAACCACAGTTTTAAACAAAGTAGACACTAATATTAATATAAGTGCATAAACAACAATATGTATTAACCAATCTAAAATTATATTAAACTTTTTCTTCATGTTACACCCTCTATATTTATAATAACACCAAATGCATTTTATCGCAACTATATAAAAATAACTAGTAAAAGTTATATGATTAATTTTCAATATTAAAAGCACTAGTAAAATACACTAGTACTTATCAATTTACAAAATATATATTTTTCAAAAATTCGGTGCCCCACTCTAGTCCCTACCCAGTTTGGGTCGCTCTTACAAATCACTTTTATTAAGCACCTGCTTTTAATATATATGGATTACTACTTGTTCCATTTCCACTCTCTATTAAGACATTAGATTTTAGATAGATTGAGGGTGCAACAGCACCGGAGTTAGCCGCACCGCTGGCGCCAGCATAGCCAACACCACCCACACCCCACGCAATGTTAGCATTCGAACCATTGGCATTAGGAGATAAATACCATGCCCATGTACTCCTTTGCATCCAGTTATTATTCTTGCATATATATGCATTTGAACTATCTTGCTTTTGCATGTTTGTTTCACATACACTTTCACTACTTGCATATGCCAAATCTGTTACATATGGTAGTGCTACATATCCAGTCCAAGTAGTTGTTCTTGTTACTGTGTCATTGCAATCAGTTCCACTAGAGCATATCTTTCCTTTTGTTCCTCTTTCTGCACTATAGAATGCAAGCGTATCCGTTCTTGTATTATACTCTATTGCTCCTGTGTTCCATATATGATAATCTATTAATGATTTAGCAACTTCGTCTAATGTATTTGTTGGGCATGTCTTTATTGAATTTTTAATTCCACCATAACAAGTAACTGTTGTCCCTCCATAATACATGGTATTTAAATATACTTGCAAATCTGCTCCTTCATATATATTTCCACTTGTATCTTTACTCTCGCCCCACTGATTTATTCCATATCCACTATTTATAGTTGATTCAGATGAATCCCATGATATGCTTCCTAATGATTCACTTCTTACTAGTTTTACATTATCACCAAACACTCCTATTATTCTCCATAACTCATTATTAAAACTTACATAGTTATTTGGGTTTGCTCCATAATATCTTATATTTTCATCACTTGTATTGTCTTTCTTTAATCCATTTTCTATTCTTGTTTCCTCATTATCATATAAATCCATTATATGAGTTGCAAGATAATTAGGACAATTATCTACCTCATATTTATATTTTGTTACTCCATCACTTATAATCTTTTTAACACATCCTGTTAAAGGAGTATTATTAATAGGATTTTTTAATCCAGAAGTTAAATAATCACTTTTAATTAACTTATCTATGCTAACACTATCCATTGTACCATTTTCAGTTAAATAAACTTTTCCTGCATTTTCAACTATTTTTACTATTTTATTATATTGCTTTTCTTTTTTCGAACCAATACTTCCACTTATCTGAGGTAATGCAACTACAACAATAATACCTAATATTACAACTATAGATAATAATTCAACTAAGGTAAAACCATTTTTTTTCATAAAGTCCTCCTATTTAATTTCCAACTCCACTCTAAATCTTTGATTCTCATTAATCTTTAATGAATAAGTTTTATCATTATATGTCATAGTAGATGTAATTTCTCTTTGAAATATATCATTTAATTCTCCATAATCTTCTACATTTGTTTTTGTTTCTATATATATTGCATAAGTACCTTTATTTAAATTAGATATATCAATAGATTTATTAAACCAAGCTCTAGTTTTATCAAGATTATCAGGCACTAACAATGTTATTTTATATTCCCCATTATCAATATACCCTAAATCAAATTTATATCTCTCATATGTAGTAATATTTTCAAATATAATACTTCTTTCTACATTAACACTAGTATTGTAATTACCACCTACATTAAATGACGAACCATATAATTTTAATAAACCATTTTCTAAAGAGATGCTTTGATATTGATTTATCATATTGTCAGATGTAGGTGTAACCTTATCATTTATAAGACCATTATTTCTTACAAATAATTCTATTGGTATAGTTTTTAAATAATAATTCGTTCTAAATTGATATCCCTTATTATTTAAATCAGTATATTTAGATACAGTTTTCTTAGAAAATAAATCACTCAATACCTCTTTTGATTCATATTCACCACTTCTCGCTCTTATAAATAAATTATAATTACCCTCATCTATATCCTTTAAATCTACTATTCCAGTAAACCAAGAATATGTATAATCATAATCTTTATCAGGAACTTTATAATTAATATTAGATAAATCCGTTATTCTTTCAAGTGGTAAACTAAATGATTTATTATCATTTTCTACTATCAAATCATAAGTTATATTTTTATCAATAGTATTATCCATACCAGTTATAGCCAAATATCCCTTTATTTTAATCTTCTTATCTTCTGTTAAACTCAATTCCTCAAGTGCAAACAAACCATCTTTCTTTATATACTCATTATTAACATTCTCATCCATTAAAGTTATATAAGATGAATGAACATAGCCATAGTTATTATCCCAATTATAATGATCATTTATTGTAGTATCACGAATAAGATCATCTCTATTTTCATTAAGCAACGCATCTGTTTGAATCTTATACCACGTACTATTACCATCTATAGCTTCACCAGCAACTTTATCAAGTATTACTACAGACATATTAGACACATCATTATAATAAGATTCTAATTTATATAAAGTTAAGGAAGAATTATTTGCTTCTTTCTTTACTGGTACAGGTGTATCAGTTACCTTAATACCAATTTTTACACTTTTATAATCTTTTAAATCACTATAATTATCTATACTATAATAATATGACGCAATTTTTTCTCCCCAATAAGGATCAGATGCATATTTAACATTAACTCCACTATTTTTATTACCCAAATGACTTCCATAATATCTAGCAACTGCATCCTTTGTTTCTGCAAAACCAGCATTTATCATATAATATGCATGTCTATATATACCATCAGAAACATTTTTATATTTACTTGCAGACTCCATTACACTCGAATCAAATGCATTATGACCAAATATATTATTTTTTGTTCTAGCCAAATAACTTGTTCCCCAACTACTTTCATTTATCGCAGTTGAAAAAGATGTTATAGCATTTACACCATATTTATTCTCTGCATCTATAAAAGTTAATTCTTCACCATATAAAACAGATTTATCCTTTGATGTATAATTTCTTGATTCAAGATAATTCCTTATATTATCTGATGTAATATTTGTCTTACTCCTTACAGGCAAATACATATAATAATTATAATATGGTATCTTATTTACTGCATTTATATTTATACCATTTTTATAATCATTTAACATACTTTCTAAAGAAGTATAAAAATATATTCCATCATAACTATAATACTTAATCATATTATCATTTTCGTCCTTTTGCTTTAAAGAACTTGGTGCAGGTCCCAAAGTAAGTGAAGTTGCATAACAATTATTTGCTGTTATCTTCCTTGATAATCTATGAACTAATTCATTAGAACCATTTACATAATAGTAACTAGGACTTTTTACAACAGACAAGGGAACAATATCAAATCCATCATATCCAGATGCATCAAGATATAATACTGAATCAATCCATCCAGTAACACCTGCTATCATCATTTTTGCTCTACTTTTTTCATTACTATAATCTATTAACGCTGCATCAACACCACCAAACATTCCATGACCATTTATATAAGTATAAGCTCTATTACTCGTTTCCTCTTTATAAACATATGATGTTGTACTAGTAGTTCCTGTGGTATTTAAATCAACTAGTGCATACTCACTAGTTAATATATCATTAACATACACCCCATCTGTATTTTTCTTCTCCCCTATTATAACAAGGGTCTTATTTGGCAAAGATTTAATTGTTTTCATATAATCAATCGCATCATCATACTTATCAAAACTTTTTAAATACTCTATATTTGTACTATCATAATTCATAGAAACACCATTACTGCATGAAGTAGAAGTTCCTAAATCATTTATATAAACAACATGATAATTACCACTCTCAAAATTAAAAGTAACTAGTGCATAAGCAGGTGCAGTAAATAACAAAAACATAAATAATAAAACATATATAATCTTTTTCATACTACCTCCATACTATACCTAATTATTATAACATTTATGTATTTAAAAGTAATCCCTTTAAAGAATTATTTACACAATATATGTAAATAATAATAATAATTTTAGAATTACTAGAACAATATTTAATTTTAAGTTATAATTGATAAGTGCGGAGGCAATATGAAAAAGGTAATGAAAAGAATAAAACGTAAACCAACTTCATTGTTTATGTTAATATTTAACATTTTATTTTTATTTAGTTCAATATGCTTAATATATACAATATTAAGAATTGCAAACATTGAAGATTTTCTGAGATATATGGCAACATTCCTTATATTTCTATTTATTATTTTTTCTTTTTTAGAAACATTTAAATTAACATTTAAAGGAAAAAATATTGCTATTATTTTATGGGGAATAATATTAGTACTCTTATTTATAGGTGAATCAATTGCTTGTGGTATGATAAATGGTATATATGACAAAGTAAAAAACATATACAAAGAAAACAATACATACTCAACTTCACTTATAGTATTAAGTAACAATAAAATCAATGATATTAAAAATTTTAAAAGTATGAAAATCGGAGTAATAAATGATGAAAATAGTACTGATTATAAAATAGCATATGAAATAATTAAAGAAAATAAACTAGAATCAAGTAATGAAATAGTAAAATATAATTCAACTGGAGAAATTATTGAAGCGCTTTATAATAAAGAAATTGGTGGTTCTTTTGTTCCATCTAATTACGTATCAATGTACACAAATATTGATAAATACAAGAACATAAAAGGAGAAACAAAAGAAATAATATCAAAAATAAAAGTAATAGAAAAATCATCAACTTCATCAAACAAAAAAAGTAATGAACCATTTACAGTTCTATTACTAGGTATGGATTCAACAATGGACGATATAAGTAAAATCACATCATTTAATGCAGATTCAATTATGTTAGTTACATTTAATCCATCAACATATAATGCTACTATATTAAGTATCCCAAGAGATACATATGTACCAATTACATGTATTAAAAATAGTCCTAACAGTAAAGTTACACACTCTGGATGGAATGGCGAATCTTGCGTAATATCAACACTAGAAAAATGGATGGATATAAAAATAGACTATTACGTTAAAGTTAATTTTACTGGTGTTGTTAATTTAGTGGATAAATTAAATGGTGTCGAAATAGATGTTCCATATAGTTTTTGCGAACAAAATTCAAAACGAGAATGGGGTAAAAATACTGTTTACGTAGAAAAAGGAAAACAAATATTAAATGGAGAACAAGTTCTTGCATTCACAAGAAATCGTCATCCAAATCCTGATATGTGTTCAAGTAAATGGACTAATTATTACTCAGATGACATAGTAAGAGGTCAAAATCAACAAATAGCAATGAATGCCATATTAAATAAAATAATTAAAACATCAAATTTAGATACCATATATTCACTTTTAGATGTAGTTGGTAAAAATATAGATACAAATATGAAAGTAGAAGAAATGACATCTTACTACAATGTAATTAAAGATATTGCATTAAATACCATAAATAGCGATAAAGACATAATAACTTTTGAAAGATTATACTTACAAACATACGGAAAAAACTTATATGATCCACTATTAAATTTGCCAGGTATGTCAATGCAAATATACTACAAAGATAGTTTTAACGCAGTTACAAAAGAAATGAAAACAAACTTAGACTTAGAAAAACCAGAAACATACAAAAGCATAAATTTCTCAATTAATAATTTATATAAAGCAACAACAATAGGAAAAGGAAACTTTAATCAAGAAGATATAAAAACTGTACCTAATTTTATAGGAAAAGATAAAAAAGTTGCACTAAATTGGGGTAAAGAAAACAACATAAAGATTATTATAGAAGAAAAAGAAATAGAAACAGGTACTAATAATGCTATTATATCTCAAAGTATTCCATCAACATATATAATTGATAATATAACTTCCAAATCAATAACAATAACTACTGCAAAAGTAACCAAATCTAACATCAACAATAAAGATAAAGATAAAGATAAAGATAATAAAGAAATAAATAATGATAGTAAAAAATATCCAACTGAATAAAGAGCCAGTTCACGAGAGTGTACTGACTCTTTTATTTATGATCCTGCTTTTAGAATGTATGGATTATCACTTGTTCCTTTACCACCCTCTATAAGGATATTAGATTTTAGATATATGGTTGGGAAAACCAAATTAACACAAAAAGCAACGCTACTGTCAGCACTCCCAGCACCATGCACATAAAAGACCATGTTAGCATCGGAAGTACTAGCATCAGGCGACAAATACCATGTATTGCTACTATATGTACTTCCATGGTGCATCCAATTATTGTTTTTACATTTTTTTGTAGATGATTTGTCTATTTTTGTTTCACAATCACTTTCACTACTTGCATATGCATAGTCCGTTACGTATGGTAGTGCAACATATCCAGTCCATTCTGTTGTTCTTGTTACTGTATCATTACATCCATTTCCACCAGAACATATCTTTCCAGTTGTGCTTCCCCTTTCTGTTTTATAAAATTGAAGTGTATCTAAAGTTTCTATTGTACTATCATATAAAGTATTATAGTTTGGTGCTCCTGTGTTCCATGTATGGTAATCTATTAAACTCTTTGATGTTTCATCTAATGTATTTGTTGGACATGTTGTTGTTGTATTTTTCCAACCACCATAACATGTTACAGTAGTATCTCCTCCATAATACATCTTATTTAAATATATTTGTAAATCTGCTCCTTCATACGAATTTCCATCTTCATATGTACTTTCACCCCATTGACTTATTCCATATCCATAATTTATTGCTGAATCAGATGAATCCCATGATAAATTACCTAAACTATCTTTTCTTACTAGTTTAACATTACTCCCAAATACTCCTATTATCCTCCATAGTTCATTATTGAAACTTACATAGTTATTTGGGTTTGCTCCATAATATCTTACATTTTGGTCTTTTGTATTGTCTATTTTTAAATTGTATGAATCTCCATAATATTCATATAATCCATTTATATATTCTATTGCTTTCATTCCATATGTTGGTTTTGTTATCTCTTTTACCTCTGCATTCTCTTTTGTTCCATTTGTTATTTTTAAGCCATCAAATTTACCTCTTCCTAATATACTTACTTTTGCATTTCCTTCACTATCAAAACTAATTGTACAACTTGCATAATCTTCATCATTTATCTTTGCTACATCTTTACAAGTTATTTCTTCATCTTTTCCTAATAGTTTATCTGATACTTTCTTCTTTTCTGCATTATCTGCTATTAACTGTGCTGAATTTTTAAATGAATCTTTTTTTGATGTTTCTATTACATCTAATATCCTTGGTATTGCTATTACTAGTATTACTGCTAGTATTACTATTACTGCTAATAATTCTATTAGTGTAAATGCATTTTTCTTTTTTCTCATATTTCTCTCTCCCTATATTTATACTATATATCTATTATACACCCCCCTATGTTTGTCAAGAGAACATTTGTTCTTTTTTTTAAAAAAAATAAAAGATTAAAAAATGAAAACATTTTTTAATCAATATATATTTAATTACTTAGAATAATTAGATCCACTTAATTGGTTTTCACCTAATTGTACTAAACGTTTAGTGATTTCACCACCAACTGAACCGTTAGCTCTTGCAGTTGTATCTGGTCCTAAATTAACACCAAATTCGTTAGCTATTTCATATTTCATTCTATCGATAGCTTGTTTTGCTCCTGGAACTGACATTTTAGCAGTTTTACTATTCATTATTTTCACCTCCTATACACTAATAGAATGTGAAAATTTTGTCAAATTATACAATTTTTTCTATGGTAATTTATAACAATTTTTGATTTTGTGAATTGTATGTATCTATATCTATTTTTTCCATATTATTAATACATTCATCAATTAGTGTTTCGTAATCAATTAATGTTTCATAATAAATACATTTTTGTAAGTTAGGATTTATTACTGGATGTTTTGGTACAAATATAGTACAGCAATCTTCATATGGTAATATACTTATATCATAGGTATTTATTTTTTTTGCAATATCTATTATTTCTAGTTTGTCTAAACAGCTTACTGGTCTTATTATTGGCATATTTGTTACATTATTAATTGCATACATACTAGTTAGTGTTTGACTTGCTACTTGACCTATTGATTCACCATTTATTATTATTTTTGCTTTTATTTTTTTTGCTACTTTTTCTGCTATTCTATACATCATTCTTCTCATTATGGTTATCATATATGTAGGATCTATATTTTTATATATTTCTTCTTGTATTTTAGTAAATGGCATTACATATAAGTTTATATTACTTCCATATTTATGTAATTCTTTTGCAAGCGATATAACTTTGTTTTTTGCGTCTATACTTGTATGTGGTGGGGATTCATAATATATTGCATCTATATCTACGCCTCTTTTATTTGCTAAAAAGCCCGCTACTGGACTATCTATTCCTCCACTTAGCATTAATAAACCCTTACCTTGAATTCCTGTTGGATATCCACCTAAACCATATATTTCTTTTGTGTAAATATATGAACATTCACTGCGTACTTCCACGTGAAGTATGATATCTGGATTATGAACATCAACCTTTATATTTTGTATGTTTTTTAATATATGTGCTCCCACCAATTTGCTTATTTCCATCGAGTTATAGGGAAAATTTTTATCTGCTCTATTTGTTTCTACTTTAAATGTATTAAATTTTTCTTTATTTAGTAAGTTATATGATTCTTTTTTGATACTTTCAATGTCTCCGTTAACTTTGTAGCATATAACTATACTGTGTATTCCAAATACTTCTTTTAATTTTTTTATAATAATTGTTTCATCGTTATCTTTTATATCAATAAACATTCTTACTTTGTTTTTAGTAATGGTTATATCATAATCTTTTAGTTTTCTTTTAATATTGTTATGTAATTTTTCTATAAATACTTTAATATTATCTTTTTTAGTAGATAATTCTCCATATTTAATCATTATTAGTTTATCCATAAATGCCTCCATTTATATATTAAATCATAGAAAAAAAGATATTTAAATATATCTTTTTAATTTTTTTTATTTTTAAGCAACTTTTTTGAAAGGATCGTCTTTTGCATCTCCAAATACTTCAGATATAGTTGAATATACAGCACTTAATTTTTGTTCATTAAGTTCATTCATTTCTTTCATTTTTTTGTTATATTCTTCTTTTAACTTTTCTATTTCAAGTGCATGTTCTTGTTTTAATTCAGCAATTGTTTTTTTAGATGCTTCCCTATCTGCTGATTTTGATCTCTTTAATTCTTCAACTGTACTTTCTAGAGATGAGATAGTTCCTACATAAGTTCCTTTAATGGTATCATTTTCTTGAGTCAATTTTCCATTGGCTTGTGTTGTAGCACTTAGTTTTTCTGTTAAGTCTCTAACAACTATCTTATATCTTTCTAATTCTTCTCTATAGCTTGCATATTTACCATTAGCATCTTCTATTTTTGCTTTTAAACTTGCATTTTCTGCTTTTATTTCTTTTAATTCATTTGCAGCTCTTTGTGCTTTTGCAATTACATTTGTTAATGATAAATCTGATTTTTGTTCTTCTTCTACTTTAGCAACTGGTATAGATACTTGAATCTCTGGTTCAACTTTTTGAACGGTAGTTTGTTCTCCTATTTCAGTTGGTTCTTTAACAAAATCTAAACTTGGATTTTCAACTTGTGTTACAGTTGGTTCTTTATATTCATCTTTATTAGTGAAAAAATCTGGAACTACTGGAGCACTATTATTAACAGCTTCTGCTTCTAAATTGTTAGTTGTTTCTTGATTTAAATTACCAATTGGATTAAACTCTGGAACTACACTAGCAGATGGTTCTTCGTATGAGACTTCATTATTAGTTACTGCATTTAATGAAGTAAGCATATCTTCTGGAAGTTTGTCCCAAGTATCAGGAATTTCAGTTACATTACTTGGTTCAGCTACTTGTGCTATAGTTTCTTGTTTCTCACTTGGAACAATACTAAATAATGTATTGAATTTTCTTATTGTTTTTTCTACAAGTGGTTTTGTGTATAACACAACATTTCTAGCATGAGTTTCTGCTTTACCTTGTTTAACTAAGTAATTAACTTTATTACCTAGTTCTATAACTTTATCAGTATCTTCATATATTGAATTACTCATAATAGGTACAGTTTCTTCTTTAGCCAAAACTGGATTAACTTGTTCTACTTCTATTTCAGGATTTACAGTTCTTGAAACATCAACTTTAGAAAAAACTCTTTTAAGTTTTTCTTTTACACTCTCTCTTACTCTTACTGCATTATGCATAGCAACCATACCAGTTTTATTAAATGGTATAATTCCTAAATTTGCATATGAATAATCTAATACTGATGCATCCATATTATTACCTCCTAATGTTTTTATTCTTCACTCTTTGCAATATCTTTCATAACTTCTTTAACTGATGCCCATTCCTCATCTGAAGATATAGCACCTAAAGAATACATATTATCTTTTTCTATTAATTCAGAAGCATATATTTTAACCATTTCATTTTCATCAACTTCATTTAATGTGTATAAAATATAATTTTTATTAAATTTTTTTATTGTAAAAGCCGACAATATTTCTGCTTCTTTTTCGTTTCCTGACTCATCTATTACAACGATAGTTCTTTTTTTGTTGTCCATATTTTCACCTCTATTTTATTCTTATCATTAATATACAAAGTTATTATAGCATAAAACAATTATTTTTGTACACCCTTTTTTAAAATAAAATGTTTACAATTATATGCACAATTATTTTTTATATAATCATCAACTTTTTCTATATTGTTTATATCTTTACAATTCTTATTTTTTGGATCATAAAAACCTTTTAATCTTAATTTTCCATATGCCCAATCACCTACAATATAGTCAAAGTTTTCAAAATATTCTGTATATTTGTTATTCATTTCTTCTAAATCAAATCCATCTCTTACGTTTTTTATTAATTCATATTTTTTATTATTTAATACTATTTCCATTATAATTACCTCTTTATTTAGTATATCATATTTTTTATTTTTTTAGTTATTTTCTTCTATTGGAATTGAAAAAATATTAGATTGTTTGCTTAGTGTGCCTCCATAATACTTTGGAACACTACCTTGTATTACTTTTAAAGCAACTGGTATATCAGATGTTACTGTAACTCTTTTTGATATGAAAGGAACATTTATTTGTTCAGTTACTGAAATTCTTATATATATTTCTACTAGAGCATTGTTTATTCCATATTCTTTAATATTTGTCTTAACGTTACTTTCAACACTACCAATAATATTTAATTTTATTGGTATTTTGGGTCCTAAATTAGATAGAAAACCACTATTTGTTATAGTTCCTAATGGTATTTCATATATAATCCCATTTTTTAATTTATCTTTATCGTTACTTATTAAGATATCTGGTAATTCTATAAAATCTATGTTTCCTTCTTCTATTGCTTTTAAATTTATCAATACAACGTTAGTTGTTGTATTTAGTACTTTATTAACTATTGCAGGATTAAAATCTATTGTGGCTATTTCTCCATTATCATTTTTAATTATATTAAACATTTCATCTATATTCATACCATTTGCAAGTTGTTTATTTACTGCTCTATTTATTACAATAGATGATAATTTTTTTGTTTCAAGTTCAGCATAATTCATAAGTATAGGAGATACTCTTATACTTATTATTTTTAATACTATAATTGTAATTATTACGCACATTATTAATGTTGCTATAAATATATTTTTTTTCATATTAAATAATATGAAAAAATGGTTAATATAACCACTTTTTATTTAAAAAACTTATACCAAACAAAGAAACCAATTGCAATTAGCAATGTAACTACTATTATTATTACAAAAACTTTGCTGTTTTTTTTCTTTGGAATATCTTCATCATCTCCAAAATCATCTTCATCAAATTTAGTTATGCTTGTGTAAAAAGCTTTGTCATCTTCTTCTTTTTTCTCTTCTTTATTTGATTCATCGCTTCTTAAGTTTGCAAATAAGTCTGTCGCTTCATTAATTGGTTTTGTTTTTGCTATTGTATTTAATAAACTTTTAATATTTTTTTCTTGTGTTAAGAAATCTGTACACATTTCTTCTTCATCTTCTTTTGCTTCAAAATCAAGTGATTTTAAAATATTGTAGTTTGTATCACTTATTTTTCTTACTCTAGGTGATTCTTCATAATTTCTACCACTTCGTTTTTTTTCAAGTATTTGATTTATATCATAATTTTTGTCATCTATTTCATCGAAATCATAATTTATATTGTTTCTTTTATAAGAATCAATGTCTATAGGATTAACCAAGTTTTCGTATTTTCTTTCTTTTCTTCTAGTTTCTCTATTGTTTACCATTGCTTTTATTTTAGATATATCTATTTCATCTATATTATCTAATACAGTAACATTACTGCTTAGAGTTTGTTTTTCTCTATATAATTGTTCATATAATGAATCGTTTTTAGATGTTCTTTCTAAAAGTTCTTCATTATTATGATACTTATCCATCCTAGTTCTCATGTAATCACCTACTATGTATATAATATATCATAAATTGTATTTTTTTTAAATATATTGTTTAATTTTAATAGTTATAATGTTATAATGCGAGAGGAGGTAATTATGTTTAAAGTTGATAAAGATAAATGCATTGGTTGTGGAGCATGTGTTGGTGTATGTGATACTGTATTTGATTTTGACGATGATAATCTTGCTTTCGTTAAAAATCAACCATCTGTTGATGATATGGAACTTGCTACAACTGCTTTAGAAAATTGTCCAACAAATGCAATTTCAAAAGAAGAAAATTAAAAGAACTATTTTAACAAATTAAATAGTTCTTTTTTTTCTTTTGGGTTTATTTTTCTGTATTCTCCACTTTTTAAATTTCCAAGTGAAAGAAATGCAACTCTTTCTCTTTTTAATTTAAGAACTTTTAAGTTTACAGCACTAAACAACCTTTTTACTTCATGGTTTTTACCTTCTACTATGATAATTTCTACTATTGAAGTTTTATTTTTTTTATCAGTTTTTCTTAACTTTACTCTTTTTGGAATACATTTTATATTATCTAAAATTATTCCATTTTTAATAGTTCTTATTTCTTCTCCTGTAATAATTCCATCTATTTTTGCAATATATACTTTTTCTATTTCATTTGATGGATGCATTATTAGGTTTGCAAGTTCTCCATCATTAGTAACAATAAGAAGTCCTGTTGTATCATAATCTAATCTACCTACTGGAAATAATCTTTTATTAGAATCAAAATAATCTGTTACTACTTTTCTTCCTTTATCATCTTTTGTACTTGTTATTACACCTCTTGGTTTGTTAAATATATAGTATTCTTTTTCTTCTTTTTCTATTTTTTTGCCTTCTACTAATATATCATCATTGTAGTTTGCTTTTGTTCCAAGTTCTGTAACTATTTTTCCATTAACCATTACTTTGCCATTTTTTATTAATTCTTCTGCTTTTCTTCTACTTGTATATCCGCTCTCGCTTATTATTTTTTGTAATCTTTCCATAATATCCCTCGAAATTAATTATAACATGTATTAATGTTTTGTGATAGTTCTAAATGTTTCATAGTTTGCTTTATTTACATTGTTAGTATAGTATAGTTATCATTTTGGTATATAGATTATAAAATGATTTATAAGTTCATTGTTAAAGCAATCCTTTATCAATAACTAATATTTCTTCTAGTAGTACTAAATATCTTAACTATAATCAATTAGTGATGGATGGTTAATAATTAGAATAATATATTAACTATAATTATACTTGATATTATTCCTATTAAATCTACTAGGAGTCCTGCAAAGAGTGAATATTTTATTTTTTTTATTCCTATAGTGCCAAAGTAAAGAGATAGAATATATAAAGTTGTATCTGTACATCCTTGTATTGTTGATGCGAGATGTCCTAGGAAACTATCTACTCCATATCTAGAAAATACTTCCATCATTAAAGATAAGCTTGCATTGCCTGATATGGGTCTTAATACTGCCATAGGAAATACTTCTTTTGGAAATTTTAATATATCTAGTATTGGACCAATAATTTTTAGAATGTAATCTACAAAACCACTTGCTATTAGTATTCTTGATGAGAATATTATTGCAAGTAAAGATGGGAATGTATTTATGCCTATTTCTATTCCTTCTTTACATCCCTTAAGAAAAGAATCGTATATGTTATTTTCTTTCGATAAACCGTATATTATTATTGCAAGAATTATTATTGGTAAAATATATTTGTTCATTTCATCACCTTATAGAATATTTTATCTAATATAATTGCTGATATTGTGGATATTAGGGTTGCTAATATTGTGGATGTGATTATTGATGTTGGATTTATGCTTTTATATAGCATTCTTATGGATATTACTGTAGTTGGTACGAGTGTTAAGCCACTTGTATTTAATAGAAGAAATGTGATCATACTATGTGATGCGGTATCTTTATTATCATTTAGTTCTTGAAGAGATTTCATTGCTTTTAATCCAAATGGTGTAGCTGCACTTCCAAGTCCTAAGATATTAGCAGCAATATTTGATGAAATATATCCTAAACTTTCATGATTTTTTGGTATATCTTTAAATATTTTTCCGAGTATTGGATATAGAATATTAGATATTTTATTTAATAATCCACTATCACTTGCAATTGTCATTATTCCAAGCCATAAAACTATAACAGGGAATATGCTTATAAATATATCTAAGCTCTTTTTTGCACTTGTTATAATTTCTTCGTTAACAGCACTAATATTACCACTTATAAATCCATATGTTATACCTACAAATATAAATGAAAACCATATTTTATTTATCATTTAAATAAATTTAGTATTCTTTTAAAAATACTTTCTTTCTTTTTTGTTTTTTCTTTTACTTTAACAAATATATCTTCTTCACTTACTTCTTTTTTGTCTAAATAAACAATTACTTTACCTACTATTTCATTATTCTTTGGTTTATCTATTTTTTTAAGTTGGTATTTAACACTTATATTATTTATTTCATTATTTTTTAAAATATAATAAATATCATTTTTTATATACAATTCTTTATAATATTCATTTTCTACTTTGAAATCTTTTTTTTCTAAAATTAAATATTTTTTATAATTATTAAATCCATATTCGTATAATGTTTTATGAGTTGTAAAATCATTGGGATCGTTTAGTGTTACTACTATTAAATTTAAATTATCTTTTGTGGCACTTGTAACTAGCGTTCTTCTTGCTTTTTCAGTAAAACCAGTTTTTCCTCCTGTAGTATATTCATATGTAGATAGTAATTTGTTTTTGTTGTACCAATCATATGTTTTTAGATTTGTTTTTACTATATGCCTTTTTGTACCAACTATTTTTTTATATAAAGGAATACTATTAGCATATTTAGTAAGTAATGCCATATCTCTTGCTGTAGATATATTTTCGCATTTTTCATCTAATCCATGTGGGTTACAAAAGTAAGTATTCGTCATTCCAATTTGACTTGCTTTTTTATTCATTGCACTTACAAAGTCCTCTATAGAACCAGATACATATACGGAAATGGCAATGGCAGCATCATTTCCACTTCTTAACATAAGTCCATATACTAGATCTTTTAAATATATTTCTTCGTTAATTGATAAATATATATTTGATCCATATGCTTTTAATATATCATCTGTAACTGTTACTAAATCATCCATTTTTCCACTTTCAAGTGCAATAACTGCTGTCATTATCTTAGTTGTGCTTGCAATAAGTCGTTTGTCATCTATTCCTTTTTTATATAAAATTCTTCCAGTATCTTCATCCATTAATATTGCGCTTTTACTACTTACTTCTAAGGCCTGTATATTAAATGGTATTAAGAGCATTAATAATAGTATTATTTTTTTCATATAACCACCTACATATTTATATGAAAAAAAGAACTGATTTAGTCCTTTGCTTTTATTTATTGTTCTTTATATCTATTTTGATTTCTTCAATTATGTGTCCTATATTGCCTTCACCTGCATATTTATTCATATCAAAAAAATTATCGTTAATGTTTACCCATTCTAATTTATTTACTTCCTCAATTAATTCTACTTCATTTTTTAGTATTCCATAATAAACTTCTAATTCTTTATCCCACTTAGTATATGAAAGATTCATGAAATGAATTAAATCTATGTCTTTCTTTTTTATATTAGTTTCTTCTTCTAATTCTCTATATGCTTCATTTAATCCGTCATTTTCTTTTTCTATTTTTCCACCAACCAAATTATACATTCCTATATATGGTTCTTTAGTTCTTTTACACATTAGTGTTTTTTCTAAATTTTTATCGAATACAACAATTACATTCATTTTTTTCATATTACCACCAATATAATTATATTATTTTTTCATGAATATAACAATAAATCAGATCACATATTATATTTATTTCTGATATAAATTTTTTTAAGTTTTTGTTCGGCAATAATTTCTAATCTATTTTCATCTCCATGTGTCCACATTTTATCAAATACTGCTACATATTCTGATCCTAGTTTTTTTACAAATTCTCTTACTTTTTCCATGTTATCTTTTTCTACTTGTAATAAACACATTATTGTTGCATGTTTTTCTGCTATGGTTAACTTCTCAATATCTATGTCTTTGTAGTTTTCGTTTATTACATCTTCTAGCGTTATCATTCGTTGACTACAAAACTCAACAAATTCTTTTGTTATTTCTTCTCCTACTAATGCTCTTAACATTTCTGGTTTTTCTGTTTTATATAACATTTTTGATGCCATTTCCCATTTCCTAGGATCTGCATTTGGTTTTTTTCCGTCGTATTTACTTCTTAATGTTTCTCCATTTTTATATGCTATGTATGAACATATTGCTGGGTGTATATTTTTTTCACTTGCCCATTTTAACCAACTTTCTAGGGTCGTTTTTATATATACATGTGCAAATCTATTAAATAGTGGTTCTGCTAATTGGTTTGCTGCTAGTGAATCTTCAATATCATTTCCTGCTGCTACTATTCTTGCATTTTCTGGTAATTCCCACTTCCCATTTACTTCTCTATCTAATACTATATTAAATGAAATACCTTGTATGCTTGGTAGTGCATTTGTTATTTCATCAAAGAATACTATATGAAGTTTATCTGGTTCTTTTTCGCATTTCTCTTCTAATTTCTTTAACCAACTTGGTTTTACATCTATCATTTCCCCTGTTGTTTGATTGTATACGCTTTTCCCATTTAAGCTTTCTGGTGTTGCATTACGAAGATATATAATTACACAATCTGGATCTATTTGTTTAACTCTTGCACTTTTTCCTTCTGATGAAGGTCCATGTAGGAATACTGCTATTCCACTTTCTATTGCTCCTTTTATTATTTCTTCTTCACTTACTTGTTCAAATTTTAATTTATATGGGTTTATTATTTCTTCTTCATTTACTGTTTCTTTAGTTTTGGTAGTTTGAAATAACTCTTTTGACATATATCTATCAAGATATTCTTTCATTTCTGTTTTACTAAAATCACCTTTATAATTAGTGCTTTTATTAAGAAATCTTATACCAGAAACCAATCCTTTTTTTGAAATTAATATTCCTGTTTTATCATCTATCAACCATTTAACAGGCGATACTTCTACCCAAACATAATCACCATCTCTGTATTTAACTCCATTTGAAAGTTTAAATTTCGTTCCATCAAAATCAGAGTTAGCTTTTATACGAATATATTTCTTTCCTTGATATTCGTATTCTTCATAGGTTACAGGTTTAAATCCTGTATCATAGTCATCATATCTTACAGAATCAAATGTGTAACTTCTTCCTGTCTTATTCATTACTCTATTATATTCTGATTCTAGTATATTTTGCATTTTTGAATCAGCAGCGTATTGAGGATATTCTCCATATTCTACTTCTTCTGTTCCATTGTATCCCCTCACTCTGTTTGGGAATATTTGAGAAAAAAATACAGAAGATTGTAAAACTGGACGAATGGTACCATTGCGTTTACACCTATAGATGAAGCTTCTAATAGCATTCTCATTGACCATGCGGACATCATTATCGTCATCATCAGATCTAGTCCAAAACCAACTAGTTCTACCAGTTAAAGATCTATCTTCATCTATATTATAATAAGTATCTTCACATAAATAACTACCTGTTAAAACACATAAATCTGTAATTGCAGTTTTTGTTCCATATTTTCTAATTACTTCTAATTGAGGTTCACTACTGTTTCCCTAAATTTGTCCTTCAGACAATAAAGTTAAATCATGTTCTTTCATTTTATCACCTTTTTTATTTAAATTGTTTTTTATGATAACATAAAAAAAGGAAATTAGCAAAACTAATTTCTCATTTTTATCATTTAAAATCTTATTTATATAATCCGTGTATTTTTTGTCTATCTGTTTCGAGTAAATCATCTAATTTCCATTCATTTTCTATTTTAGTTAAGGAAAAATCTATTGTATATTTTACTCTATCAGTCATTTTTTTCATATTTTCTAATTTGTAATCCCAAAATTTAGATGTATCTGTTGTAGTTGTTCCTTCTTTATAGAATTCTTCTTTGTTGCTTTCTAAGTATTTATCAGCATCGTCTATTACTTTTCTTAAATCATATACTTCTATTTCAGTAGTGACCACTGCTTTATCATTTGTAACTACTTCATCTGTTATTTTGTATTTTAAATCTTTGTATTGCCTTTTAATTACATCTTTGTATGTGTTTATTTGTGATTCAGTTAGGTTTTCGCTAGCCATAACAGAATCAAGTTGTATAAGTACATCACTGCTTAGGGATGTATAATCAGAAAATAATTTTTGTACTTCTCCTTTTGGTGTATTTGTTTCGTTTTTACCACAACCAGTTAGTATTAAAATAAATGCAAATAAAAATATTAGTAATTTTTTCATATTTCCTCCTTGTTAATATGATTTACCAATATTTTAATTTTTATACTAATATTCGCAGTTACCTGGAGTTCTTGGATATGGAATAACATCTCTTATGTTATCTACACCTGTTAGATATATAAGTAATCTTTCGAATCCCATTCCAAAGCCAGAATGAATACAACCACCAAATTTTCTTAAGTTTAAGTACCATTCCATTCCAGATTCTTCAATGCCTAGTTCTTTAATTCTATTTAATAGTTTTTCGTAAGATTCTTCTCTTTGACTTCCTCCTATTAATTCTCCTGCACCAGGAACTTCTAAGTCAACCGCTGCCACTGTTTTACCATCTTCATTTTGTTTCATGTAAAATGCTTTTATATCTTTTGGCCAATCTGTTA
>ERZ827423.584-NODE-584-length-44510-cov-6.006074_pt1 | contig 44510 bp, 39 predicted proteins | sample MGYA00519775_ERZ827423 | MGnify/ENA primary metagenome ERZ827423 (study PRJEB31778, sample SAMEA3449296) | human gut metagenome | biome: human gut; feature: human-associated habitat; material: faeces | place: United Kingdom | collected 2010/2012 ... | reverse complement strand
AAAGATAAAAAAGAGAAAATCAGGTGTATATGTTTTTTATTTGCTTCAATATGTTTCTTTATAGTGTCGATAGTGAATTTTATGGATAAAAACACTACACTAGCAGTAACATATTTATCATTAGGCATGTCATTTTTGCTTTTATCTACTACGAATTTGAGAAAAAATAAATAAATACAACTTCAAGTTTGTTAAATTGGAAAATTAGAATTTTGGGAGGTAATGACCATGAAGAAAATACTAATATTGTTGCTATGTCTTTTACTTACGGCCTCAATCACGGGTTGTGGTACACAGTCAATAAAGCCGATTGACACAATTGAAGGAAACATGAAAACATACAGTGAAATGTCAGACGGTACATGGCAGTGCGATGGGCATATCTACAAATACAGGTTGGAAATCAGTGGACGACTGAGTAATGCCGTTAAGGACAGCACATACATTTATTTAAGCAACATAGAAGATATTACCTTCGAACAAGCTTGGAAAGCATCTGGGCTTAGCAGTAATATGGATGATTACTTTGATATTGACGAAGCAGTATTGGTTGAATTACCAGACTGACAACTTCAAGTTTTGGAGAGAAAATTAATGGAAGAAAAAACATATCAGACTCCTTGCGGAACAATCCACTATTGGACAAACGTTTCACACCCGGATGAAATTACCCTTGTTTTTCTGCCCGGATTGACTGCCGATCATAGATTGTTTGATAAGCAGATTCAACATTTCAAGGAGAAGTGTAATGTTGTGGTATGGGATGCACCGGCACACGCCGCTTCATGGCCGTTTCGGTTTGATTTCGATTTGTTCGATAAGGCAAAATGGCTGAACGATATTTTAAATCAAGATAAAATTGCCAAACCGGTCATTGTTGGGCAGTCTATGGGCGGATATGTTGGGCAGGCTTATGCACAGCTCTATCCAAACCGATTAACAGGTTTTGTCTCCATTGACTCTGCACCGTTGCAACGAAACTATGTGACTGCGGTTGAACTCTGGCTTCTGAAGCGAATGGAACCAGTATATGTTCATTATCCGTGGAAATTGCTTTTGAAATCGGGGACGGAAGGAGTTGCCACGTCTGATTATGGCAGAAATCTAATGCGTGAAATGATGTTGGTCTATGATGGTGATCAAAAGCGTTATGCGCAAATTGCTGGGCATGGTTTTCGTATTTTGGCAGAGGCAATGGAAAAGAATCTGCCATATGAACTGAAATGTCCATCTCTGTTAATATGTGGAACTCAAGACCATGCCGGATCATGTATAAGGTATAACAAAGCATGGCACCAAAAGAGCAAAATTCCTTTGAAATGGATTGAAGGAGCTGGACATAATTCTAATACAGATAAACCGGAATTGATAAACAGTTTAATAGAAGAATTTGCCGCAGGTATTTAATAACAGACAACTCTCAGATTATGTAATCGCAAATCGGGAGTTATATGTGGAGGAGGATTATTATGAATACAGTTAGAATGATTTTATGTGGAAATGTTGAAGATAGCAGAATGAATCCAAGTGAAAAGGTAGGAGTAGTATCAGTGGTTTTTGTTTCTACAGAGGAGGAAAAAATTAAGAATAAACTTAAAAAATTGCAAGATAAAAATCCTGAAAAATTTTATATGGAATACGTTACTCCATTAGATGTTGACTTAACAAGTTTAGAACACTATCCATCGATTGAAATATCAAAAAATGATTTACAATAACAACTTCTGATTGATCAAAGAAGAAAACTGAGATCGTGGGTTCCATGTTTGCCAAGTGCGAGATGCAGATGGTGAATTTCATGGGCACAGAGCTGCACGAAACGGAATTTTACCAGTGTGATCTGCGGAAAGCCGACTTCCGGGATGCCACAGGCTATAAGGTGGATATTCTGGGCAGCCGCCTGAAAGATGCAAAATTTTCGCTGCCGGAGGCCGTGAATCTGCTGGCAGACCTGAAGATCAAGCTGTCCTGAACGAGTCCTCTGCCACGGTAGCCGGTCACCCTCTCCATTGGCGGGAAAATTCTGAATTGAGGAAAGCGCTTTAACGCGGGATTTTTTGTAAACCCCAAAGGGAGTTCTGTTCGGACGTTCGTCCGTAACGGAACTCCCTTTTTTGAAAGACACAATTTTTTAACATCCCTTTCCGTTTACACCCCGGCGAAAGAAGTGTATAATAAAATAATGTAATTGTGCGGCTGTGCATTGCGAAATGATGTGAGAAGGGAACCGATATCGATGAACCAAAACAAGCAAGCGCCCCGGCGGCGGATGACCCGGCGGGAGTGGAGAATCCGGCGCTGCCTGCGTCTGGCACGGAACTGGGCCGTGTTTCTGGCGGCCTGCGGCGCGGCTGTTGCCCTGATGACCAGCGGCATTTTATGGCTGCTGCCCAAGGCCCACGCCCTGATCGCAGGGCCGGAGGCCTTTGTGGCCAGAAATTACGATGGCACCGAATACCAGCTGAACCTTGCCGATGCCCGGCTGGTGCTGGTGAACGGGAATCTGCCGCTGGACGCAGAGCCTGCCCCGGCCCTTGCGGTGGCGGATGATGCCACGGGCCAGCAGCTGGAAGCGGAAGCTGCAGAGCAGTACCGCGCCATGGCGGCAGCTGCGGCGGCAGACGGTATCACGCTGGAACTGGTGACGGGCTATCAGGATGTTTCCGCACGGGAAGCGGCCTTTGATGCCCGGAAGCAGGTGTATCTGGAAAAGGGGCTTTCCGAAGAGGAGGCAGCGGCCTATGCCGCCTGCGTCTGCCCTCCGGCCAATGCCAGCGAGCAGGCCACCGGCTATGCGGCGGACATTCTCAGCCCGGACTGCACCGAAAAGACCACCCGCTTTGCCGATACCCGTGCCTACGAGTGGCTGACCGCCTACGCTGCGGAGTATGGTTTTGTCCTCCGCTGGCCGGAGGAGCGGCAGGCCGCCACCGGCATGGTATACGAGCCCTGGCACTGGCGCTATGTGGGGGTGGAAAATGCCCTCGCCATCCGCGCGTCCGGACTCTCGCTGGAGGAGTTCCTTGCGCTGGAGCGCACAAAGCTGTAACAAAAAAGGAGAACGACTGTTGAGACGAACCGAGATCGCGCCCGGGGTCCATCTTTCCTGGGACCCGGCGCAGAAATTCAACCGCTGCCGGATCAGCATCCACTTTGCGTTTCCGGCACGGCGGGAGACGGCAACCGCTCACGCTCTGCTGCCTCTGTTGATGGAGCGGGGCTATGCGGATTGCCCGGATATGACCCAGATGACCAAAAAGCTTGCCCGGCTGTACGGCGCGGACCTGACCGTGGATGCCCGCCCGCTGGGTGCAAACCACAACCTCTGCGTCAGTGTGACCGGCATCAAGGACCGCTTTGCACTGGAGGGCGAGGCCCTGACCCGGGAGTATGCCGCGCTGGCGCTGGGCACGGCGTTCCATCCCTATTTTGTGGGCGGTGTGTTTGACCCGGAGGCGGTCACCATCGAAAAGCAGATGCTGAAAAAGGCGCTGGAGGATGAGATCAACGAAAAGCGCATCTACTGCCAGCGGCAGGCCAACCGGGAGTTCTTTGGGAGCAGCCCCGCCGGCATCCGGCAGGAGGGTTATCTGGACGAGGTGGACGGCCTGACCCCGGAGACGCTGACAGAGGCTTATCGTGAGATGCTCCGCACCGCCAGCATCGAGCTGCTGGTGCTGGGCTGCGGGGAAGCGGAGACCGAGCAGGTGAAGCAGGCCCTGCTGGAAGAGCTTTCCCACATCGGGCGGGCCCCGCTGCCATTGTGCGAGAACCTTGCCATGCCCCGGCAGGATGCCGTGCGCAGGGTGGAATGCTTTGACACGGTGCAGGCCAAGCTCTGCATGCTGTTCACGCTGGGCGTGCCCATGCGCCCCGACCAGATGGCGGCGGTGCGGCTTGCCATGGCGCTGTATGGCGGCAGTGTGACCAGCCGCCTGTTCCTGAACGTGCGGGAACGGGATCATTTGTGCTATTACTGCTCGTCCAGCTTCCAGAGCTTTACCGGAAGCATGGCTGTGAACAGCGGCGTGGAGCACGCCGACGCGGCTCGGGCCGAAAAAGCGATCCTGAAGGAGCTGGATGACCTGCGCAGCGGCCCCATCACGGCTGAGGAGCTTGAGGACTGCCGCCGCTCCCTGCTGAGCGGGATGGCGGGCATTGAGGATACGCTGGGCGGCATTGAGACCTGGTATTACATGGAGGTGCTGCGGGGCGGCCCGGTGCAGACCCCGGACGATGCCCGCGCGGCCCTGCAGGCTGTGACCGAGGAGGATGTCCGCACCGTCCTGCGGCAGCTGACCCTTTCAGTCAGCTATCTTCTGACCCGAGAGGAGGAGAGCGCCCATGCCTGAACAGAACACGAACCGTGCCCTGACCGAGGCCGCCGCCGATGAGTGGAAGGTGCTGCCCTCGGGCCTGACGGTGCTGGTGCGGCCCATGCCGGGCTATTCTGGCACTCATGTCATCTATGCCACCCGCTTTGGCTCCATCGACCGGGATTTCCGGGTGGACGGCAGGGAAGTGCATCTGCCCGCCGGTGTGGCGCATTTTCTGGAACACAAGATGTTTGAGGATGAGGACGGCGATGCCTTTGCAAAGTTCGCCAAGACCGGTGCCAACGCCAATGCCTTTACCAGCTTTGACCGCACCTGTTACCTGTTTACCGCCACCGAGCAGCTGGACGAAAGCCTGGATGTGCTGCTGGGCATGGTGGGCCGTCCCTACTTTACTGAGCAGACCATCGCCAAGGAGCAGGGCATCATCGGGCAGGAGATCAAAATGTATGATGACAGCGCCGACTGGCGGCTCATCACCGGCCTGTGCGAGTGCCTGTATCACAGCCACCCCATCCGCAGCGACATTGCGGGCACGGTGGAAAGCATTGCGGAGATCACGCCGGAGATGCTGTACGACTGCTGCAAGGCGTTCTATGCCCCCAACAACATGGTGCTGGCCGCCGCAGGCAGCACCAGCATGGAACAGATCCTGGCGGCCTGTGCACGCCACGGCCTGATGGAAGCGCGCCCGGTGGAGCGGGTGCAGCGGCTCTGGACAGAGGAACCCATGACGCTGGCTGCTGCCGAAAAGACCATTACAATGCCGGTGTCCAAGCCCTGCTTCGGCATCGGCTTCAAGGAGCAGCCGCTGCAGCATGACGACCTGCGCAGCGAGATCCTGTATGACCTCATCCTCTGCTGCATCTCGGGCGGCATGTCGAGGCTCTACCGGAAGCTCTATGATGAGGGCCTGACCAACCCCGGCTTTGGCGGGGAGGTGCTCCGGGTGGACGGTTGCTGCTGCATTCTGTTCACCGGCGAGAGCGATGTGCCCGACACTGTGAAGCAGCTGCTGCTGGAGGAGATCCGGCGCATCCGCGCTGAGGGCGTGGACCGGGAGATCTTTACCCTGTGCAAGAATGAAAAATACGGCCAGCTGATCGAAAATCTGGAGAACGTGGAGGACTCGGCCAGCCAGATGGCAGATTTTGCCCTCAGCGGCCAGACCGTGGCCCAGCAGATCGCCACGCTGGCGGCGCTGACGGCAGAGGATGCCGACGCAGCGCTGCAGAAGATCCTGAGCGAGGAGCGGATGGCTGTGATGTACATCCAGCCCGACGGCACGGCCGGGGAAGAGCCGGACGATGAGGAGGAGATGGAAGAATGACGAATCTGGTGCAGTTTCCGGGACTGGGGCTGAGCTTTGAGCTTGACCGCGTGGCCTTTTCCATCGGAGGCATGAACATTTACTGGTACGGTGTCTGCATTGCCGTGGGCATGTGCCTGGCGCTGGTGTTCGCCTTCCGGCACAGTGTGGAGTTCGGCGTGGATGCCGATGCCATGGTGGATGTCATCCTCATCGGCGTGGTCATGGGCATCCTGTGTGCCCGGCTCTACTATGTGGCTCTTTCGCCCTATCAGTACCACAGCCTGAAAGATGTGCTGGCCATCCGGGATGGCGGTCTTGCCATTTACGGCGGCATCATCGGAGCCTTTCTGTTCGGAGGTCTGGCCTGTAAGTGGCGGAAAGTTCCCGTGCTGCCCATGTTTGATCTGGCGGCCATGGGCTTTCTCATCGGGCAGGGCTGCGGCCGCTGGGGCAACTTCTTCAATCAGGAGGCCTTTGGCTGCAACACCACCCTGCCCTGGGGCATGTACAGCCAGGCGACCCACGATTACCTGACGAGCAGCGTGGTCACGGTGCCCAAAGGCGTGACCATCGACCCGAACCTGCCGGTGCATCCCACCTTCTTATATGAGAGCATCTGGTGCTTTGTGGGCCTGTTTCTGCTGGTGCGCTACCTCAAAAAACGCAGGTTCGCAGGAGATATCGCCCTGCGGTACCTCATCTGGTACGGTGCGGGCCGCTTCTGGATCGAAGCCCTCCGCACCGACAGCCTGCTGCTGGTGCCCAGCATCGGCCTGCGGGTGTCCCAGCTGGTGGCAGGCGTTGCCGTTGTGGGCGGCGTGATCGCCGAGATCCTCCTGACAAGGAAGTTCAGGGACAAGCCCCTGATGGTGGAGCTGCCCCTGAACAGCGAGAACCGGGCACGGATGAAAAAGCTGGACGGCCCCACCACTTTTGCGGGGACGGACGCTGCTCTGCCGGCCTCTGCATCCCGCGCGGAGTTCGTTGAGAAAACGGCAGCGTGGAATGAAACCGTAAAGGAAGCGCTGGACCGGCGCGAACACCCGGAAAAGAACGAAAAAAATCCGGAGTAAAGTGCAAAAAGCCCTTGCAAAGCGGACTTTTTTCTGCTATAATATTCTAGCCGCATGGTGTGGGCACCGGAAACGGCCCCGTGAGGGCCTGCCTTTACGACCAGCGAGTACAACGAAAAGGAATGAAACAAATGTACGCAATCATTGTTACCGGCGGTAAGCAGTACCGCGTGGAGCAGGGCGACATCGTCTACATCGAAAAGCTGGACGTTGAGGCCGACTCCGAAGTGAAGTTTGATCAGGTTCTCGCTATTGGCGAGGAGGGTTCTGTCAAGGTTGGCGCTCCCGTTGTTGAGGGCGCTTCCGTTTCTGCCAAGGTCATCAAGAATGGCAAGGGCAAGAAGCTGAACATCATCACCTATCGCGCAAAGAAGCACAGTGCTCGCCGCATGGGCCATCGTCAGCCCTACACCAAGGTTGAGATCACTGCGATCAACGGCTAAGGAGGTAAATTACAATGGCACATAAAAAGGGCGTAGGCAGCACCAAGAACGGCCGCGATTCCGCAGCACAGCGTCTGGGCACCAAGCGTGCAGACGGTCAGTTCGTTCTGGCCGGCAACATCCTGGTTCGTCAGCGTGGCACCCACATCATGCCGGGTGAGAACGTTGGCAAGGGCAGCGATGACACCCTGTTTGCTCTGGTTGACGGCACTGTCCGTTTTGAGCGCGTGGGCAAGAGCGGCAAGAAGTGCAGCGTGAAGCAGTAACTTCTGCCTGAAAAACTGCAACCCGAAGAGCCGGACCCTCGTGGCCCGGCTCTTTTTAGGTAACGAAAAAGCCTTTTCTGTTTGGAAATCAAACCTCTCAGTCCGCGCTTTAGCGCGGCCAGCTCCCCTACTAGGGGAGCTGAATATAGGTAAAAGGCTTTTTAAGAATAGGAGGGGCTGTATGGCAGCACAAACCAATTTTATCGATATCGCCACCATCTGGCTCCATGCGGGCAAGGGCGGCGATGGCGCAGTGAGCTTCCATCGTGAGAAGTTCGTGGCCGCTGGCGGCCCGGACGGCGGTGATGGCGGCCGCGGCGGTGACATCATCTTTGTGGCGGACGATCATCTTTCCACCCTGATGGACTTCCGCTACAAGCGCAAGTACACTGCCCCCGAGGGCGGCAAGGGCGGCGCAAGCCTCTGCCACGGCAAGAATGCCGAGAACCTCATCATCAAGGTGCCGCTGGGCACCGTGATCAAGGACGCGGAGAGCGGGCTGGTCATCGCGGACCTGTCCGACCACACCCCCGTCACCATCGCAAAGGGCGGCCGCGGCGGCTATGGCAACGCACATTTTGCAACGCCTACCCGCCAGATCCCCAAGTTTGCCAAGCCCGGTATGCCCGGCGAGGACATCCAGGTGACGCTGGAGCTGAAGCTGATTGCTGATGTGGGCCTGATCGGCTTCCCCAATGTGGGCAAGTCCACCCTCATCTCTACCATCAGCGCGGCCAAGCCCAAGATCGCGAACTATCACTTCACCACGCTGGTGCCCACCCTGGGTGTCGTGTCGGTGGGTGAGGGCGCAAGCTTTGTCTGTGCCGACATCCCCGGCCTGATCGAGGGTGCCAGCGAGGGCATCGGTCTGGGCCACGACTTCCTGCGCCATGTGGAGCGCTGCCGCCTGCTGCTGCATGTGGTGGATGTCTCCGGCAGCGAGTGCCGTGAGCCGGTGGAGGACTTTGAAAAGATCAACGAGGAGCTGGCAAAGTTCAGCCCCGAGCTGGCACAGCGCCCCCAGATCGTGGTGGGCAACAAGTGCGACCTGGCCACCGAGGAGCAGATCGAGCGCTTCCGCAGCTATGTGGAGGGCAAGGGCCTGACCTTTGTGCCCATCTCTGCCGCCACCATGCAGGGCGTGCGGGAGCTGCCGGGCCTGGTCTACAACCGCCTGAAGGATATCCCGCCGGTGCCTGTGTTCACCCCCGAGTACAAGAAGCCCGAGCCCAAGGCCAACGACCGCGCCTTTACCATCAAGCGGATGGAAGCCCATGTGTGGAGCGTGGAAGCTCCGTGGCTGGAGTATATTCTGGCCGGCAGCAACGTGGACGACTACGAGAGCCTGCAGTACTTCCAGCGTCAGCTGGGCGAGAGCGGCATTCTGGACGCGCTGGTGCAGAAGGGCGTGGAAGAGAACGATACCATCCTCATCGGCGAGTATCAGTTCGACTATATCTTCTAAGGATAAAGCAGCATGAACGAATCAAAAAAGATCGACCCGCGGGAGCTCAGCCCGCTGGCACTGGCCTTTGTGGGCGACAGCGTGCTGGAACTGCTGGTGCGCCAGCGGCTGGCAGAGCATCACCGGCTGTCGGCCGGGCGCCTGAACGCCGAAAAGGTCAAGTATGTCTCGGCCCGGGCCCAGTTCCGGGAAGAGCAGCTGCTGGAGCCGCTGTTCACCGAGGACGAGCTGGCCATGTTCAAGCGGGGCCGCAATGCCAGCAAGGCCAGCGTGTCCAAGCACGCCTCCCCGGAGGAATACCGTGCTTCCACCGGCTTTGAGTGCCTGCTGGGCTGGCTCTACCTCACCGGGCAGATGGCCCGTGTGGAAGAGCTGTTCGATGCCCTGTGGCAGCAGTTTGACCCGAACCAGAAATAAAACGCGAAAGCCCGCTGCTTTCCGCACTGGAAAACAGTGCAGGGAAGGCAGCGGGCTTTCTTATGCGGTGTTACTTCTTGTTCTTGGCACCCTCGTCGTCAGCACCCTTGGTATACTGGTTGGGGTGCTTGTGCTCGTTAGTGGTCTGATTGGTGGTGCGGTTCTGGCTCTGGTTCTTGCAGTTGTTCGTGCGGTTTTCGGTGCGATTCTCGCTGTGGTCCTTCATGGTTCGTTACTCCTTTCGTGAGGGGGCTTTCCCTCACAGCCTTAGTTTTGCCGCGAACGGCGGCTTTATTCATGGGAGGATAAGCTTTCATGCCTACGGAATATTTTGAGCGCCGGGAGCGCGCTCTGCTGGGCGACCGGTTCGATGCTCTCTATGCCGCCCCGCAGGAGACTGCTGCCCGGGGCGTGACGGTCTCGGCCCTGCGTGCTGCGCCGGAGCAGTTTGCCGCGCAGGCAGATTTTCCGGTGGAGCCCTCGCCCTTCTGCAAGGCGGGCTTTGTGGTGCAGGACCCCGCCTTCAAGCCCGGGCGGCACCCCTACCACCATGCGGGCGTGTTCTACTCGCAGGAGCCTTCCGCTTCCAGTGCCGCGCCCCTGCTGGGGGTCCGGCCCGGGATGCGGGTGCTGGATACCTGCGCGGCCCCCGGCGGCAAGAGCAGCCAGCTGGCGGCAGCGCTGGGCGGGCAGGGGCTGCTGGTGAGCAACGAGTTCGTTGCCGCCCGCGCCGAGGTGCTCCGGAGCAATCTGGAGCGGATGGGCGTGCCCAACGCCGTGGTGCTGAACGAGGACACCGGCCGCATTGCCGCCGCTCTGCCGGAATTTTTTGACCGTGTTCTTGTGGATGCACCCTGCTCCGGCGAGGGAATGTTCCGCAAGGAAGCCGTGGCTGTGACCCAGCATTGTGAAGCGCTGGTAAAGCAGTGCGCCGCACTGGGGGCACAGATCCTGGACAACGCGGCGGCCTGCCTGGCCCCCGGCGGCGAGATGATCTACTCCACCTGCACCTTTGCCCCGGAAGAGGACGAGGGACAGGTGGCGGCATTTTTGCAGCGCCACCCGGAGTTCACGCTGGCCGATGTGTTCGGCAATGTGGATTACAGCTTTGGCAGCCCGGGTGAGGCAAACCGCACCGGCGGCCTGCCGCTGGATGTGAGCAAAGTGCGCCGGATCTGGCCCTGTCAGGGCGGCGAGGGGCATTTTATTGCCCGTCTGGTCAAGGCTGGCACGCCGCGGGCGCTGCCTGCCCCCGGAACCTATACGGCAGAGGAAGAGCTCTGGCTGGCTGCTGCCGCAGAGCAGAGCAAAAAGCAGAAGGGAAGCAAGGGCGGTAAGCCTGCCAAGGCCCCGGATGCCCGCAGCGCCCGCCGGGAGAACAGCCGTGCCCTGCGGGAGGCGGTGCAGGGCCGCAGCGCCCGCAGCCGGGATGCCGGGGCAGGGGAGGCCACCCCGGCCCAGAGCCTTGCTGCATGGCAGGAGTTTGCCCGGCAGTATTTCCCGGCGCTGGCGGACCGCCCTGCCGTGGTGCATGGCGGCAGTGTTCTGCTGCCCGTGCCCTTTCCGCAGACGGGACTGCATGTTCTGCGGGCGGGGGTGTTCGTGGGCAGCGTGCAGAAGGGCCGTTTTGTGCCGGAGCACCACCTCTTCACGGCATTCGGCGCGCTCTGCACCAACTGTGAAGCACTGACCCTTGCCGACCCGCGGGTAACGGAGTACCTTTCCGGCCGTGAGATCGCCGCGGACACTGCCGCCGATGGCTGGTGCTGCGTGACCGTGGATGGCTGCCCCATGGGCGGCGGCAAGGTGTCGGGCGGACGGGTCAAAAACCATTACCCCAAGGCCCTGCGGCTGCTGTAAACCGGCCTGAAAAGCCGGTTTTCCAACACGAACAAGCGAAAAACACGCCCGGAGCCCTTGAATGGGATTCGTGATTGTGCTACAATAATAGAGTTAGATTTTGTGTGCTGCCACAAGCGGGCGACCACAGCCCGTCTGCCCGCAGGCGGAGATTTCGATAAAACTTTAGGAGGTTCCCATGTCTGGACATAGCAAATGGAACAACATTAAGCGCAAGAAGGAAAAGACCGATGGCGCAAGAGCAAAGGTCTTTACCAAGATCGGCCGCGAGATCAGCGTTGCCGTCCGTGACGGCGGCCCCAACCCGGCTTCCAACAGCAAGCTGGCAGACCTGATCGCCAAGGCAAAGCGCATGAGCGTGCCCAACGATAACATCCAGCGCATCATCAAGAAGGCTGAGGGCGGTGACAAGACCGAGTTCGAGGCCATCACCTACGAGGGCTACGGCCCCGGCGGCGTTGCTGTCATGGTCGAGACCCTGACCGACAACCGCAACCGTACCGCTGCCGACCTGCGCCACTACTTCGACAAGAACGGCGGCAACCTGGGCGCTATGGGCTGTGTGGCCTTCCTGTTCAGCCAGAAGGGTGTCATTGACATCTCTCTGGAGGATAAGGATGCCGATGAGGCCATGATGGATGCTCTGGATGCCGGTGCCGAGGACTTTGATGCAGGCGAAGAGGCTGCTGAGATCACCACCGATCCCGAGAACTACTCCGCTGTGGTCAAGGCCATGGAAGAGAAGGGCTACGAGATCCTGAGCGACGACCTGGCCATGGTCCCCATGACCACCACCCGCCTGACCGATCCCGATCAGCTCAAGGCAATGGGCAAGCTGCTGGATGCCCTGGAGGACAACGACGATGTCCAGAACGTCTGGCACAGCCTGGAGAACGAAGAGGATCTGCCGGAATAAGATGTATCTGCGCCTGCTGACTCTGTAATAGAAAATCAAAGCGCTGCCCCCTGTGAAAAAACTCAGAGGGCGGCGCTTTTTTGCTTTGCGGATTGCGCGGCGGGGGCAAATATGGTACAATAATTTGAAACAGACCACGAAGAAACGAGGTGGCGCACATGGAAGCAAAACGCATCTGCCCGTACTGCATGGGTGAGCTGGAGAGCCGGGTGTCGGTGTGCCCGCACTGCGGCGGGGTACTGGCCGGGCGCAACCCGGCGGGCAGCCTGCCGGTGGGCACGCTGTTGGCCGGGCGGTATACCGTGGGCGAGATGCAGAGCATCGACGGCGAGGGCATCCTGTACCGGGGCGTGGAGAACGTCGGGCGGTTCCGGGTGACCATCAAGGAGTATATGCCCCTGACGCTGTCGGCGGAGCGGGGCACGGACGCGCTGCTCCGGCCCAAGCTGGGCAGCGAGGTGTTGTTCAAGACCACCCGGATGGACTTTGCCGATCTCTACCGCTCCATCCAGCGCATCACCCCCGCAAACGGTCTGGAGGCTGTGCTGGACGTGTTCGAGGAGAACAACACCGTCTACGCCGTGATGGAAAATCCCGGCGGCATCCCGCTGCAGCAGTGGCTGGATGAGCGTCCCAGCCCGGTTTCGGCCGAGACGGCCCGCAATATGCTGCAGCCTGTGTTTGACGGCGTGGCGGCCATGCATCAGGTAGGGTTGGTGCACCGGGGCATCTGCCCGGAAAACATCCGGGTGCTGGAAAACGGCCGGGCACGCCTGACGGGCTACGCCACCGTGGGGCTGCGCACGGCGGGCAGCGGCCTGCACGAGCAGCTGTACGAGGGCTACTCGGCACCGGAGCAGTATTCCACCACCGAATTCGAGGGCCGTTACACCGACGAATACAGCCTTGCCGCCGTGGTCTACCGGATGGTTTGCGGGCAGAGCCCTGTTCCTGCGGCACAGCGGCTGGTGTCAGACTCCAACCCCCGCGCCCGCACGCTGGAACGGGCGGTGCCGGAGTATGTTTCGGATGTGCTCTGGATGGGCCTGCAGCTCGGGCCTGCCGAGCGCATCCAGACCGTGCCCCAGCTGTTCCGGGCACTGAGCAGCCAGGAGTATACCACGGAGCTTACCCAGACCCTGCAGCAGGCCGCGCCGCGCCCTCAGTCCACCGAGGAAGAGGAGCGGAAAAAGCATATCCTCAGCCTGCGCAACCTGCTGGCGGCCATCCTGATCCTGCTGGCCATCCTGACATTGCTCATCGTGTGGGGGCTGGTGAATCAGGGGCTGCACACCGCAAAGCCTGCGGAATCCACCCCGGCCTCCGAACCGGCCAGCTCGCTGGTGACAGAGCCGGTGAATCTGGCCCCGGACTTTGTGGGGATGGACTACGATTCGCAGGTGCGCAACAACAACAGCTATGCCGGGGATTACCTGTTCTATGTGACCATGGAATACAGTGATACCGTGGAAAAGGGCAAGATCATCCGTCAGACCCCCGAAGCCGGGGAGGTCATCGAAGAGGGCAGCACCATCGATCTGGTGGTCAGCCGCGGCCCGCAGATGGTGGAGATGCCCAACGTGGCAGGCTTTACCCGGGACGGCGCGGAGCAGCAGCTGGCGCAGGTGGGGCTGAATGCGAGCTTCTATCCCATTTATAACGATGGCTCTTATGTTTCGGGCTGTGTGGCCTATTGCAGTGAGGAAGCCGGAGCCATGGTGGAGGTCGGCTCGACCATCATCGTCTATATGGCGGCAGAGGTCGAGGCCGAGGTGCCCGCCACCCCGCCCGAGACCACGACTCCTTCTGCCGGTACCACACCGTCTGCCGCGCAGACGGAGCCGACGACCGATGGGGCCGGTACCGAAAACGATACGGATTGAACGCAAAGCGGCCTGCCGGAGAGGGCGGGCCGCTTTTTTGATGAGAACGCTTGAAGAAAATGAATGATTCTGATAGAATTATATTAGAATCATTCAGGGGGTGCGCACTATGATCATCAAGTCGTCTACGGCGCTTCGCAATGACTACGGTTCCATTTCAAATCTGGCGCACGGAGCGGGCGAGCCAATCTACATTACAAAAAATGGAGAGGGTGACCTTGTTGTGATGAGCATTGAAGCATTCGAACAGCGGGAAGAGGCGTTGAAACTCCGGGCAAAGCTGGAAGCAGCAGAACAGGGAAGGCTTGCTGGTGCTCCGGCTTACACGCTGGAGGATTCCAGAAAACGGCTGGAGGAGATCTATCGTCGTGGCTAAGATCGAAATTCTGGAGTCGGCACAGCGGGAACTGGAAGCAATCGCAGAGCTTCACATGAATCTGGTAGGGCCGAATTCTGCCCGAAAAATCACGGATCGAATCTTGGATTCTCTTTCGCGGTTGGAACGTTTCCCGCTGTCGGGTTCGCTTCCAAGAGATGCCGAACTGCTGAAAAGCGGCTATCGCTATGTGATCGCCGGGCAGTATCTCTGCGTCTATCGGCTGGTTGTGGATACTGTGTTCGTCTACCATATCGTGCATGGTGCAAGTAATTACCCGGTGTTGTTCAAACGGCTGCTGCAAGAAGAATTGAAGAGAGAAGATTGACGCAAAGCGGCCTGCCGGAGAGGGCAGAGCGCTGTTGCTGTTTCTGTATGGGTTTGTCATTTGCAAGTGGCTTGACAGATGGTTCAAGGCCGGTAAGCACTAACCCCCAGCAAAGCAGGAAGCCCCGTCGGTATAGGCACTACCGATGGGGCTTCTTGCTGCTTGGTGATACCATGGATACGCACCAATTTACATTCGCGACCTTATTATGTGCTGCACAGGTGCAAAAGTTAAGGAGAAATCACCGCCTTCCTCGGGACGAAATGCAGGCTGAAAGGCCATTTTACCGGATATTCGACAATTTGCCTTAAAACATTGCCAAATGCTCCAAAATTTGTTACAATGGTGCTGATGATTTATCCACCGTGGACAAAAAAGCAACGGATGCGTCCGGCTTTCCTGCCGGGGCAGATCTGCAGAACATATTTTTATAAGGAGGCTTTTGCAGATGAAAAAACGATTGATTAGTATGGCACTGGCAGTCAGTATGGCAGTCAGCATAATGCCTGCACCCGCTCTGGCAACAGTAGGGGGGGGGTACAACCCTGGGAGATGATGCGATAACGCTGTCGGACGCAACGGGCGGCACTTCGAGCGGTACAGCTACACCGGTTTCAGATTTGACGGGGCTGAGAGATGCTGCTAGAGACGGCGGAAATGTCCAGTTGAGCGGCGATATTGCGTTAACAGGCACTCTCTCTATCAATAATAAAAAACTGAGCATTGATCTGAACGGCCACACCATTACAGCGGCAAATAACCAGAGAGCGTTTAACATCTCGAATGGCGGCACGCTGGAAATCAAGGATAGTGTGGGCAAAGGTATCATTCAGGGCAATGGTACGGTAACAGGTCACGGCGGAGCAATCTATATGGAAGGCTCCGGCAGTGCCCTGACGATCAGTGGCGGCACCATTCAGGGCTTTACCGCAAGCATAAGCGGTGGCGGTGTGTACATGAGAGATGGCACCTTCAACATGACCGGAGGCGCAATTGAAAATTGTACAGCATCAGAAGGTGCAGGCGTAAAAATGTATCCTGACTCTGGGAACACCTGTACTTTTACCATGAGCGACTCGGCTGAAATCAAAAATTGCAGCAATGATGGTGTTTCGATTGCTTGGAGTGGAACGTCCAAGTTCACAATGAGTGGAGGAACCATCGACAACAACAAAGGATATGGTTTATGGACTTCCGCTCGTAGCAATACAGAAATCTTACTGAGTGGCGGCACCATTACAAACAGTGAACGCTATGATATGGTCATTCATACTGGTGTTCAGCTGCATGTAAATAATGCTACCGTCAGCGGAAAAATCCAAAACCGTGGAACGATTATCGGAACGGGGAATGCTGAGTTTACCGGAACAGTCGTAAATGAGTCCGCGGGAATGATTAAAAGCGGAAAATTCAAAAGAATTGAAGATGCTTCCACTGCTGGTGTATGCAATGAGGTAGAATATGAGGCGTATGTCAAACTGATTGGCTACAGTTGGCCGGATGAATCAACCTTAAGAGCGATTCAAGACAAAGCGCATGGGAATGCTCAGCTCAAATTCCTGAGCTATGTAACACCGGACGACATGGAGAATACATTGACCATCCCCGAAGGCGTTACAGTTACTGTTGATCTGACGGGCAAGCAGGTTGCTGGAGAAAACGCCGAAAAGAAAATCATCAATTATGGTAATCTGACATTGATTGACAGTGGTACGGGTAGTACCCTGAACATTCCCATTGAAAACTACGGAACCCTGAACGCCAACGGCGGTACCGTAACTGGTGAAGTGACCAATAAGGGCACAATCACAACGACCGGAGAAAAGGCGACTCAATTCTCTGGAGGCGTGACAAACGAGAGCGATGGTAAAATTGAGAATGGTACGTTTTCCGGCGAAGTGACCAATAATGGCGCAATTAACGATGGTACGTTTTCCGGCAAGGTGACAAACAACGGAACCATTGGCAACGGCAACTTTACCGGTGCTGTGACCAATGAGAAAACCGGTGTGATCTCCGGCGGCAAGTTTGACGAAAGCCAGCTGACCAACAACGGCGGCACCCTGCCCCCGAAGCCGGGCGACAACAAGCCGGATGACACCAACAAGGACAATGACAAGAAGGAAGATACCGAACCGGTTGCTCCTGTTGTCAAGCGGTACGACCTGACCGTCAAGAACGCCGAAGTGACCGTGAAGGACGCTGACGGCAAGGCAGTGGAATTTACCAAGGCCGAGGATGGCACCCTGACGGCTAAAGTTCCCGAAAATGCCGAAGTGACGGTGAAATACACCGCCCCCACCGATGCGATTGTGTTTGACCTGTGGAGTATTAACAGTGATGCGAAGCTGGATGTGAACGTCAAGGAGAACCCCCTGACCTTCAAGATGCCTGCACAGGCTGTGACCATCGAGGCCATGACGCAGGATGCCACCATTGAAAGCGAAGGTCCCGGCGTGCTGGGTACCGCTGCCATGATCGGTGTTGCCGGTGCCGGTACGGCTGTGCTGGGTTATACCGGTTACATGATCGGCACGGAACTGTACCTGAACACTGTTCTGCCTGCCGGTGCAGCTATCCCCCAGAACACCACCGAACTGGCAAAACTCCTCTGGACCGAAGCTGGCAAACCCGCCCCTGCCGCTGTGATGGCTGAGGATGCCACCGACGAGCAGAAGGCTCTGACTTGGGCTGTTGAAAGCCAGCTCATCTCCGCCGATAAGCCCGCAGACGCTTCTGTGGGCCGGTGGGAAGTGATCCGGGGGTGGAATAGGGTGAAAGAGATGAAGTGATCCTTCGTACAACCTCTCAGTCGCCTGCGGCGACAGCTCCCCCTTTGAGGGAGTTGGCAAAGCTGTTAGGCTTTGCCTGAGAGGGCAAGGCAACTGCCCGGAGAGGGTTCGCCCGCTCCCCTTCACGAAGAGAGAAACCCCAAGAAAATAACGCAGAAAGCCCCATCGGTACGAAAAATACCGATGGGGCTTTCCGCTTGTTTAGGATAGGAAAGAGAATGGTTCAGTAATGGCCGGGATGCGGGCTTACAGGTTGGTGTAGCCCATGAGGTAGCGGTCTACCTCGGCGGCGCAGTCGCGGCCCTCGCGCAGGCCCCAGACCACAAGGCTCTGGCCCCGGCGCATATCGCCGCAGGCGAACACCTTGTCCACGTTGGTGCGGAAGTGGTCGGTGTCCACACAGCCGCGGCCGGTCAGGCTGACACCGAAGGCATCGGCCACATAGCTCTCACAGCCCACGAAACCGGCGGCAATGAAGGCCAGCTCACAGTTGTAGGTGAACTCCTCGCCGGTGGGCACCATGTTGGTGCGGCCGGTCTCGGGGTCACGCTCGGGCTTGAGGTAGGAGATGACGGCAGCGGTCAGATTGCCTGCATCGTCCTTGAGAAATTCTTTGACCGTGGTCTGGTAGACACGGGGGTCCTTGCCGAACTTTGCCATGCACTCGGTCTGGCCGTAGTCCACCTTGAGCACCCGGGGCCACTCGGGCCAGGGGTTGCTGGCGGCACGCTCCTTGGGGGGCTGCGGCATCATTTCCAGAGCCACCAGATCAGTGCAGCCCTGCCGCAGGGCCGTGCCCTGGCAGTCATTGCCGGTGTCGCCGCCGCCGATGACCAGAACGTTCTTGCCCTTGGCATCAATGGCCCTGCCGTCTGCAAATTTGCTGTCCAGCAGGCTCTTTGTCACGCTGGTGAGGTAATCCACGGCAAAATGTACGCCGTTGGCATCCCGGCCCGGAACGTTCAGGTCACGGGCCTTTTTGGCACCGCAGCAGAGCACCACGGCATCGTAGCTGTTCAGGATGCTCTCGGCATCCACGGCACCGCCCACATCCATGCTGGTGCGGAACTCCACGCCCTCGGCCTGCATGATCCTGATGCGGCGCTCGATGACGGCTTTGTCCAGCTTCATGTTGGGGATGCCGTACATCAGCAGGCCGCCCACGCGGTCGGCGCGCTCAAACACGGTGACGGCGTGCCCCCGGATGTTCAGGTACTCGGCCACCGAAAGACCGGCCGGGCCGCTGCCGATGACGGCTACGCTCTTGCCGGTGCGGGCCGGGGGAGGGGCGGCGTGGAGCCAGCCTTTGGCGTAGCCCGTTTCCACGATGGCGTGCTCGTTCTCGCGCACGGTCACGCTGCTGCCGGTCACGTCACCGCAGGTGCAGGCGGCCTCGCACAGGGCGGGGCAGACCCGGCTGGTGAACTCCGGGAAGCGGTTGGTGGCGCGCAGGCGGTGGAGCGCCAGCTCCCACTTGCCCTGATAGACCAGGTCGTTCCACTCGGGGATCAGGTTGTTCAGCGGACAGCCCGATGCCATGCCGCCGATCATCATGCCGGCCTGGCAGAAGGGCACGCCGCAGTCCATGCAGCGGGCGGCCTGGGTCTGCTGCTCCTCGCGGGAGAGCCAGACGTGAAACTCGTTGAAATTTTCAATGCGCTCCAGCGGCGGGACATCCGTGCTGGTCTTGCGCGTGTAATCCATAAATCCAGTGATCTTGCCCATGATCCAGCCCTCCTTACTTCTTCTTCTGCACAGCGTAGAATGCTTCGATCTGTGCCTGTTCGCCGTCCAGGCCGCGCTCCTCCATGGAAGCGATGATCCGGAGCATCCGGTCGTAATCGTAGGGGAGGACTTTCTTGAACTTGGGCAGGTACTCGCTGAAGTTGTCCAGGATCTCCTTGCCGCGGGGGGAGCCGGTGACTTCCACATGCTCGCGGATGAGCTCCTTCAGGGCGGCAACATCGTACTTGTGCTCCACAGGCTCCAGGCTCACGGTCTCCTTGTTGACCCGCTGGTAGAAATCCCAGTTCTCGTCCAGAACGTAGGCCACGCCGCCGGTCATGCCGGCCGCGAAGTTCTTGCCGGTCTGGCCCAGAACCACGACAGTGCCGCCGGTCATGTACTCACAGCCGTGGTCACCCACGCCCTCGACAACGGCGGTCGCGCCGCTGTTGCGGACGCAGAAGCGCTCACCGGCCACGCCGGAGACGAAGGCCTTGCCGCTGGTGGCACCGTAAAGGGCCACGTTGCCGGTGATGATGTTTTCCTCGGGCTTGTAGCCGATGCCCTCGGGCGGGCGGACGATGATCTTGCCGCCGGACAGGCCCTTGCCCATGTAGTCGTTGCAGTCGCCGGTCAGGCTGAGGGTCAGGCCCTTGGGGATGAACGCGCCAAAGCTCTGGCCGCCTGCGCCGATGCACTCGGCGGTGTAGACATCGTCTGGCAGGGAGCTGCCGTACTTGCGGGTGATCTCGCTGCCAAAGATGGCACCCAGGGCGCGGTCAGTGTTGGAGACCTCCAGCCGGACACTCTGGGGCGCCTTGCTGCCCAGCTTGAACTTCTTCATCAGCACCTTCATGTCGAGGGTGTTCTCAAGGTGGAAGTCATAGGTGTCGGCAGGCACAAAGTGGACGTTGCTGTTTGCAATGGCCGGGTTGTGCAGGATGCAGTCCAGATTCATCTTGGCGGCACGGCTGCCGGCAGCACTGGGCTTGACATGGAGCAGATCGGTGCGGCCCACCAGCTCGTCGATGGTACGCACGCCCAGCTTGGCCATGTACTCCCGCAGCTCCTGCGCCACAAAAGTCAGGTAGTTGATGATATACTCGGGCTTGCCCTTGAACCGTTTGCGCAGCTCGGGGTTCTGGGTGCAGATGCCCATGGGGCAGGTGTCCAGGTTGCAGACACGCATCATCACGCAGCCCTCGCACATCAGCAGGGAGGTGCCGAAGCCGAACTCCTCAGCGCCCAGCATACAGCTGATGGCAACATCGCGGCCGGAGAGCAGCTTGGAGTCGCTCTCAATGCGGACGCGGCTGCGCAGGCCGTTCAGGATCAGGGTCTGGTGGGTCTCGGCGATGCCCAGCTCCCAGGGCAGGCCCGCGTTCTGGATGGAGGTGCGGGGCGCGGCACCGGTGCCGCCGTCGTAGCCGGACACCAGGATCACCTGGGCACCGCCCTTGGCCACACCGGCCGCAATGGTGCCCACCCCGGCCTCACTGACCAGCTTGACGTTGATGTTGGCGCTGCGGTTGGCGTTCTTCAGGTCGTAGATCAGCTCGGCCAGGTCTTCGATGGAGTAGATGTCGTGGTGGGGCGGGGGCGAGATGAGGCCCACGCCGGTGGTGCTGTGGCGGGTCTTGGCGATCCAGGGATAGACCTTGGCACCGGGCAGGTTGCCGCCCTCGCCGGGCTTTGCACCCTGTGCCAGCTTGATCTGGATCTCTTCGGCGGAGACCAGATATTTGCTGGTCACACCGAAGCGGGCCGAGGCTACCTGCTTGATCTTGGAGTTGCTCTCGCTCTGGTAGCGCTCCTCGGGCTCACCGCCCTCGCCGGTGTTGCTCCGGCCGCCCAGACGATTCAGGGCGATGGCGATGGTTTCGTGGGCCTCGCTGCTCAGGGCACCGTAGCTCATGGCAGCGGCTTTGAACCGCTTGACGATGGAGCTGACAGGCTCCACCTCCTCAAGGGGGATGCCGCCGTTGGGGTCATAGCTGAAGTCCAGCAGGCTGCGCAGGTGCACGCCCTCGGCACCCATGTTGTCCACGGTGCGGGTGAAGTCTTTGAAAGCCTTGTAGTCGCCCGTGAAGCAGGCTTTCTGGAACAGATGGATGGTCTGCGGGGTGAAGAGGTGCTCTTCCTTGCCGCTGCGGAACTTGTGAGCGCCGCCGTCGGCCAGCTCCATGTTGATGTCCAGACCCAGCGGGTCAAAGGCGGCGTTGTGGGCAGCTTCCACGTCGGCCTGAATGTCCTCCAGGCCGATGCCGCCCACACGGCTGACCGTGCCGGTGAAGTACTTGTCGATGACATCCTTGGAGATGCCGACCGCCTCAAAGATCTGGCTGCTCTGGTAGCTCTGGATGGTGGAGATGCCCATCTTGGAGGCGATCTTCACGATGCCGTTCAGCACAGCCTTGTTGTAGTCATCCACGGCGGCGTAGTAATCCTTGTCCAGCAGACCCTCGTCGATGAGCTGAGCAATGGTATCGTGGGCCAGATAGGGGTTGATGGCGCAGGCACCGTAGCCCAGCAGGGTGGCAAAGTGGTGCACCTCGTGGGGCTCGGCGCTCTCAAGGATGAGGGCCATGGCCGTGCTCTTCTTGGTGCGGATGAGGTACTGGGACACGGCAGAAACGGCCAGCAGGCTGGGGATGGAGACGTGGTACTCGTCAATGTCGCGGTCAGAGAGGATGATGATGTTGGCACCGTCCTTGTAGGCGCGGTCCACCTCCAGAAAGACGCGGTCGATGGCCTTTTCCAGGCTGGTGTTCTTATAGTAATTGATGGACACCGTGGCGGTCTTGAAGCCGGGCACGTTCATGTGCTTGATCTTGAGCAGATCCGTGCTGGTCAGGATGGGGTTCTGCACCTTGAGCACCTTGCAGTTCTCGGGCTTGTCCTCCAGCAGGTTGCCGTGGGCACCCACATAGACGCTGGTGGAGGTGACCACCTTCTCACGGATGGCATCGATGGGCGGGTTGGTGACCTGTGCGAACCGCTGCTTGAAGTAGTTGAACAGCGGGGGATGCTGGTCGCTCAGGACAGCCAGCGGGGTGTCGGTGCCCATGGCCCCGGAGGGCTCTGCACCGGCCCGGGCCATGGGCAGGATCAGCTCCTTGATTTCCTCGTATTTGTAGCCAAAGACCTTCTGCAGGCGGGTCAGCTCCTCGCCGGTGTAGCTGGGGACCTTGATGTTGGGGATCTTCAGGTCCTTCAGCCGGACCAGATTCCGGTCGATCCACTCGCCGTAGGGCTCGCGGCTGGCGTAGTATTCCTTCAGCTTCTCGTCATCCACGACCTCGCCCTTGACGGTATCCACCAGCAGCATCTTGCCGGGGCGCAGGCGGTCTTTCATCAGGATGTTGTCGGGGGCGCAGGGCAGCACGCCCACCTCAGAGGACAGGATCATTCGGCCATCCTTGGTGATATAGTAGCGGCTGGGGCGCAGACCATTGCGGTCCAGCACCGCGCCCACCACGTCGCCGTCGGAGAAGAGGATGGCGGCGGGGCCGTCCCAGGGCTCCAGCATGGTGGCGTAATACTGGTAGAAATCGCGCTTCTTCTGGCTGATGTTCTTGTTGTTCTCCCAGGGCTCGGGGATGGTGATCATTACAGCCAGGGGCAGATCCATGCCGTTCATCACCATGAACTCCAGCGCGTTGTCCAGCATGGCGGAGTCCGAGCCGGAGGTGTTGATGACGGGCAGGATCTTGTTCATGTCGTCCTGCAGGATGGGGCTCTCGATGCTCTCCTCACGGGCCAGCATGGCATCGGTGTTGCCCTTGATGGTGTTGATCTCGCCGTTGTGCAGGATGAACCGGTTGGGGTGGGCACGCATCCAGCTGGGGTTGGTGTTGGTAGAAAAGCGGCTGTGTACCATGCCGATGGCGGACTCGTAATCCTCGTCCTGCAGGTCAAGGTAGAACAGGCGCAGATCGTGCACCAGGAACATGCCCTTGTAAACGATGGTGCGGCTGGACAGGCTGGGCACATAGGTGCCGTTGCTGGCCTGCTCGAACACCCGGCGGATGATGTAGAGCCTGCGGTCAAAATCAATGCCCTTGCTCACACGGGCAGGCTTTTTGATGAAGCACTGCCAGATGGAGGGCATACAGTCCCGGGCCTTCTGGCCCACGGCATCGGGATCTACCGGCACCCTGCGCCATGCCAGAAACTCAAGCCCCTCCTTGCGGGTGACCAGCTCAAACAGCTTCATGGCCTGTGCCCGCAGGTGCTCGTTCTGGGGGAAGAAGAACATGCCGACACCGTATTCCCGCTCGTTGCCCAGGCTGATGTTCAGCTCATCGGCCACCTTGGAAAAGAACTTGTGGCTGATCTGCAGCATGATGCCCACGCCGTCGCCGGTCTTGCCCTCGGCATCCTTGCCGGCGCGGTGCTCCAGACGCTCCACGATGCTCAGGGCATTGCTGACCGTCTGATGGCTCTTGCGGCCCTTGATGTCCACCACCGCGCCGATGCCGCAGGCATCGTGCTCGAACTGAGGGTCATACAGGCCAAGAGGCGTGGCGTTTTCCGTAAATTGATCCATTGCCTTTCCCATCCTTATCTCTCAAAATATCCTCCGGGCCGCGGCACAATCCGCAGCCAATCTTGCACAGAAAACAAAAAAGCGCCCCAGAAGGGTATAGAATACCCTTCTGGAACGCCTTTGTTCCGTTAGCTTTATTATAATGATTCGTGAAGATTGTTCAAGTGGGAGGTGCAACAAACTTTAGTACACCAAAGCCTGCACTTCTTGTGCGGTTTGATGATGAGATGAAACGGATTCATCCCTCGCCCAAAATCGCTTTCAGGTCCTGCTCCGGTGTCGTGACGGCCATCAGACCGTACTTTTCCTGCAAAACGCGCACCACGCCCGGCGAGAGGAAGGCGGGCAGGGTAGGGCCGAGCCGGATGTTCTGGATGCCCAGCGCCAGCAGTGCGATGAGGATGCAGACGGCCTTCTGCTCGAACCAGCAGAGCACCAGCGAGAGCGGCAGGTCGTTGACGCCGCACTGGAACGCATCGGCCAGCGCCAGCGCAATCTGAATGGCGCTGTATGCGTCGTTGCACTGGCCCACATCGAGGATGCGGGGCAGGCCCGCCACGGTGCCGAGATCCAGGTCGTTCAGGCGGAATTTGCCGCAGGCCAGCGTCAGGATCACGGTGTCGGGCGGGGTGAGCTTGGCGAACTCGGTGTAGTAGCGGCGGGAAGGCCGGGTGCCGTCACAGCCGCCCACCAGGAAGAAATGGCGGATCTGCCCGCTTTTCACGGCCGCAACGATCTCATTGGCGTGGGAGAGCACAGCGCTCCGCGCAAAGCCGGTCACGACGCTGCGCCCGCCGTTGATGCCGGGCATGGCGGTGTCTTCCGGGTAGCCCCCTAGTTCCAGTGCTTTGGCAATGACGGGGGAGAAATCCCGCTCTGGCCCGATGTGCGGGACACCGGGATAGGACACCACCGAGGTGGTGAACACCCGGTCGGCGTAGCTCTCCCGCAGGGGCATGATGCAGTTGGTGGTGAAGAGGATCGGGGCCGGGATGTCCTCAAACTCCCGCTGCTGGTTCTGCCAGGCTGTGCCGAAGTTGCCCTTCAGATGCGGGTACTTCTGCTTCAGCTCCGGGTAGCCGTGGGCGGGGAGCATTTCCGAGTGGGTGTAGACGTGGATGCCTTTGCCCGCCGTCTGCTCCAGCAGGCACTTCATGTCGTAGAGGTCGTGGCCGGAAATGACGATGAACGGCCCTTTCTCGATGACGAGCGGCACCTCCACCGGCTCCGGCTGGCCGAAGGCCCCGGTGTTAGCGGCGTCCAGCAGCTCCATGCAGCGGTAGCTGGCCTCGCCGGTCTTCTGCACCAGTGCCCAGAGGGGGTCGATGGAGCATTCGCTGCCAACGGCCTGCAATGCTTCGCAGAAGAAGCGGTCCAGCTCCGGGTCGATGCGGCCCAGCACCCGCGCATGGTAATTGTACGCTGCCATGCCGCGCAGGCTGAACAGGACGAACGATTTCAGACTGCGGATGTCCTCGTCCGGCTCGTGCCAGAGGTTTGCCATGTCGTAGTCGAACCCGATGCCGGGGCAGGCCGCATGGATGCTCTCGGTCAGCTGGTCCACGGTCTGCGGGTCGAAGTTCACGTTGGTGATGGTGGTGAACAGCCCTTCCATCAGCAGAAGTGCCTGTTCCGGGGCGGGGGCCCGCCCCTCGCCGATGAGCTGGCTGGCGTAGGAGATGAGTGCGCCGGTCAGGCGGTCCTGCGCCGCTGCCGTGTCCGCGCTTTTGCCGCAGACACCGGCCTTACCGGTACAGGCAGTGCAGTGCGCCGCCTGCTCGCATTGAAAACAAAACATCTGTTCGTCCATTTCAGAACCCTCTCTTCGCTTGATGTGGTCAGTATGGACGGGTTGGCGGGGCTTTATACAGGCCGCACGAGGGGCGTTTTCTCGGCGAGTATCCGAGGTGGGGCCCCGCTTGCGGGGCGGGCATGGAATGTCCGTTGACCCGCCGGGAAAAGCTCCCGGAGATGCGGCCAGCGAATAGATACAAAAAGAGCCGCGCTCTTGCGAACGCAGCTCTTGAAAATGCTTTGGAACAATTAGTAGGTGATGCCCTGTGCCATCATGGCGGTGGCCACCTTCAGGAAACCGGCGCAGTTTGCACCGACCATCAGGTTGCCCTCGGAACCGGCAGCAACGGATGCATCGTAGGAAGCGTGGAAGATGCCCTCCATGATGCCCTTCAGCTTGGCATCCACTTCCTCAAAGCTCCAGCTCAGGCGCTCGGAGTTCTGGCTCATCTCCAGGCCGGAGGTGGCCACGCCGCCGGCGTTGGCAGCCTTTGCGGGTCCGTACAGGACACCGTTGGACAGGTAGACCTCGATGGCCTCGGGCGTGCTGGGCATGTTTGCGCCCTCGCAGACAACGGTGCAGCCGTTCTTGACCAGAGCCTCAGCGGACTCCTTGTTGATCTCGTTCTGGGTTGCGCAGGGCAGGGCGATGTCGCAGGGGACAGTCCAGACCTTGGAGCAGTCGGCAACGTAGGTTACACCGGCGTGGGTCTCGGCATACTCCTTGATGCGGCCGCGGCGGACTTCCTTCAGCTCCTTGACGTAAGCCAGGTCAATGCCGTTGGGGTCGTAGACGTAGCCGTTGGAATCGGACATGGTAACGACCTTTGCGCCCAGAGACTGGGCCTTCTGGCAGGCATAGATGGCAACATTGCCGGAACCGGAGATGACCACGGTCTTGCCCTCAAAGCTGTCGTTGCGCATACACTTCAGAGCCTCGGCGGTGAAGTAGCACAGGCCGTAGCCGGTGGCCTCGGTACGGGCCAGAGAGCCGCCGAAGGTCAGGCCCTTGCCGGTGAGCATACCGCCCTGGAAGCTGTTGGTCAGGCGCTTGTACTGGCCGAACATGTAGCCCACCTCGCGGCCGCCGACACCGATATCACCGGCGGGGCAGTCCACGAACTGGCCGATGTGGCGGTACAGCTCGGTCATAAAGCTTTGGCAGAAACGCATGACTTCCATGTCGCTCTTGCCATGGGGGTCAAAGTCAGAGCCGCCCTTGCCGCCGCCCATGGGCAGGGTGGTCAGGCTGTTCTTGAAGGTCTGCTCAAAGCCCAGGAACTTCAGGATGCCCTGGTTGACAGAGGGATGGAAGCGCAGGCCGCCCTTGTAGGGGCCGATGGCGCTGTTGAACTGGACGCGGTAGCCGCGGTTCACCTGGACCTTGCCCTGATCATCGACCCAGGGCACACGGAAAGTAATGATGCGCTCGGGCTCGACCAGACGCTCGATCAGGCCAGCCTTCTCGTACTCGGGATGCTTCTCCACCACGGGCTGGATGCTCTCCAGCACCTCGCGGACAGCCTGCAGGAACTCAGGCTCATTGGCATTGCGCTGTGCAAGGCCATCGTAAACGCGCTTCAGGTATTCATTCGTCAGCATAATAGAATACTCCTTTTCCCATTATTTACACTCGCTCTGCCCACTATCACAGAGCGCTTTATCATTATAAAGCTTTGTGCAGCGATTTACAATAGAGAAAATCGGAAAATGTTTCAGTGAAGCCGAAATAAAAATGAATCCGCTTCACAGCGTCAGTGCCCGGCGGCGCTGGGGATCTCCTGCAATTCAAAGCGATATTCCTGCGCGGCATCGGGGTATTTTGCCCTGTCCACGGGGCTGAGGAACATGGCAAGGGGCCGCAGCCAGAGCCCGCCGTCCCCGTAGAGCTTGCGGTAGACCACAAAAGGCTCCCCCGTTTCGGAATCGTTGGCAACGGCCTCCACCAGATAAAAGTCGCCCTTGAAGTGCCGGTACACCCGGCCGATCTTGAGTTCGTTCGGCATTTGCGTTCTCCTTTACATTCCAGCCAAAATGGCATTCACGGCAGTCACAAAGGGCTCCATATCCTCAAACAGGACTTCGACGATGATGCTCCAGTTGATACCGTCGTAGTCATGCACCAGCCGGTGGCGCAGCCCGGCGACCATATTCCAGGGCTGCTCCGGATAAGAGGCCTTGAACTCCGGACTGAGCTGGTAGACCTGTTCTCCGATGTTATAGAGCGGGGTCGTGACGGCCCACTGGGAAAACTCGTCCTCGAGCAGAAGCTCCGGCGTAATGCCGCGCTTGTGCATCTCGGCTTTCAGGCTTTCCCATGTGGCAACGATCTTTTTCAGGCGCTCCTTGTCCGATTTCTTCATGCGATCTTGACCCCCTCCCGCATGATGCTTTCATAGAAGGGAGTGCCGGTGTTGACCTCCCGGATCTCAAAGGCATCCACGTCCTTCTGGGTGCGCTGGCGCAGCTCCTCCCCAAAAGCAAAGATGTCCCTTGGCCGGAAGTTGGTACCGCCCACCACGATCACATCGATATCCGAAGCGGCAGTGGCTTCTCCCCGGGCGTAGGAGCCGAACAGCAGGGCATACTCGGCGTGATATTTGTGCAGCAGCTCCCGGATGACCTGCTCGATCTCAGTGCGGGAAAGCGTGTTCATGCGGACACCTCCAATCGGAAATTCTCTACCAATATTGTACCATAGAATGCCGGAAATGCAAACAAAAATCCCCCGCAGGCGGCTGGCGCTGGCGGGGGACAGGTGCATGATTTACTTCTTCAGCAGCTTCTCGCAGGCATCGGCGGCACCCTCAAGGTACTGGCCGGGGTAGGCCTCGATCATGCCGGCATCGGAGCAGGCAGCCAGCTGGGGGTCGATGGGGCACTTGGCCAGCACGGGCAGGCCGTGCTTTGCGGCCACCTCATCCACATGGCTCTCGCCGAACACGCTGATCTTCTTGCCGCAGTCGGGGCAGACGATGTAGCTCATGTTCTCCACGATGCCCAGCATGGGTACCTTCATCATCTCGGCCATGTTCACGGCCTTGGCCACGATCATGCTGACCAGCTCCTGGGGACTGGCAACGACCACGATGCCGTCCACGGGCAGGCTCTGGAACACGGTCAGGGGCACGTCGCCGGTTCCCGGAGGCATGTCCACGAACAGGAAGTCCACGTCCTTCCAGACCACATCGGTCCAGAACTGCTTGACCGCACCGGCGATCACGGGGCCGCGCCACACAACGGGGTCCTCCTCGTTCTCGACCAGCAGGTTGATGCTCATCACATCAATGCCCATCCGGCTCTGGATAGGCCAGCAGCCCTTTTCATCGGCCATGGCACGGCCATGGATGCCGAATAGCTTGGGGATGGACGGGCCGGTGATGTCGGCATCCAGGATGCCGCAGTGGTAGCCACGGCGGGCCATGGCGCAGGCCAGCAGGGCACTGGTCATGCTCTTGCCGACACCGCCTTTGCCCGAAACAACGCCGATGACCTTTTTCACGCTGCTGTTGGGGTTGGGGGCATCGTGCTCAGGTGCGGCGGTGCGGGAAGAACATGCTGCCCCGCAGGTGGAACAGTCATGGGTACATTCTTCGCTCATACTCTAACCTTTTCTCCTTTATCTTAATTAGACAGATCGTCTTGACCATCCCATATCATACCATAAAACCGGGTGGGAAACAACCCACAGGGGCGCTCATCTTCACAAGAGTGCATATTGCCCGGGAAAGGCCGCATACACTGAACCGAACGCCTGTGCGGGGGAAGGAGGAAGACTATGGGGCAGAGCTACCTGAAAAACGCCGCCCTCCTGACCGGGGCGGATGTCCTGCTGCGGCTGGCCGGGATGGGCCTGCGCATCTATCTGGCCAACGCCCTGGGCGGCGAGGGGATGGGGCTGTACCAGCTGGTGCTGGCGGTCTACGCGCTCTTTGTCACGCTGGCAACGGCGGGGGTCTCGGTGGCGGCCACCCGGCTGATGGCTGAGGAGCTGGCCCGGGGCCGGGCACAGGCGCGGGGGATGCTGGTGCGGCTGGCGGGCACGGGGCTGCTGCTGGGTGCGGCGGCTATGGCGGCGCAGTACGGGCTGGCCGGGGCCGCTGCCCGGTGGTGGCTGGGAGATGTGCGGGCAGCGGGCGCACTGCGGGTGTCGGCCTTCGGGATGCCCTGGATGGCCCTCTCGGCTGTGCTGCGGGGGTTCTTTATCGCCCGGCGGCGGGTGGAGCCCAACGTGCTGAGCCAGCTGGTGGAGCAGAGCGTGCGCATTGGGATCATCTGGTACGCGTTGGAATGGGGGAACGCGCCGGACGTGAGCGCCCGCTGCACGGCGGTGCTGGCCGCCACGGCGGTGAGCGAAGCGGTGTCGGCCTGCATCCTGCTGCTGTTTTACCGTGGGGAGGCGGTGCGTGCGTTCGGCGCAGAAAAGGCCCGACGGCCTGCCGACCCTGCCCGGCGGCTCTGGGAGATCCTGTGGCCGGTGGAGGGCGGGCGGTGCCTTGCCAGCGCCCTGCACACGGCGGAGAACATGCTGGTGCCCGCCTGCCTGACGGTCTGCCTGCTGGATGCCGGGGGCCGCAGTGCCGCGGTGGCCCAGTACGGCAGCCTGAAGGGGATGGCCCTGCCTCTGCTCACCTTTCCCTTTGGGCTGCTGGGGAGCCTTTCGGTGCTGCTGATGCCTGAGATCACCCAGGCCCACATCCGGGGCGAGCGCGCCCGGCTGGACTGCCTGCTGGACCGGATGCTCCGGCTGACGGGCTGCTTCTCGGCGCTGGCGGGGGCGCTGTTCTGGGTGTGGGGCGAGCCGCTGGCTCTGCTGCTCTACCACAGCCGGGAGGCCGGGTTCTATCTGCGGGTGCTGGGCCCGGCCATGCCGCTGATGTATCTGGAAAGCATGGTGGACGGTGCCATGAAGGGGATGGGGGAGCAGAAGGCCGTGTTCCGGTACAGCCTGTGGGACGCGGTGCTCCGCATTGCGGGGGTGCTGCTCCTCCTGCCCAGATGGGGGATGAAGGGCTTTTTGTGGGTGATCCTGCTGTCCAGTGCCTATACCTGCCAGATGAATACGGCCCGTCTGCTGCACGTCAGCGGGCTGCAGCCCAGGCTCTGGCGGTGGCTGGGGGCTCCGGCGCTGGCGGCACTGGTCTCAGCGGGGGCGGGCGAGGGCCTGCGCACTCTGCTGGCGGGGTGGCTGGGCAGCGGGAGCACGCCCACCCGGCTGGCGGCGCTCTGCGCGGGCGGCTTTGGCATGGCGGCAGTCTGCCTTGCCGTGCAGTGGCCGCTGGGGCTGGGCGAAGAGGTGCGAGCCATCCTGCAGACAGAAAAATCCCGCAGGGAGCGGCAGAAAAGTCCGGAGAATCGGAATTGTTCTGGACACAGGGGGGAGAATTGAGTATAATACAATGGATATTATGGCGGAACAGGCGCATGGGGCTTTGGCCCCTGCGGCCGGCAACGCCGGGAAAAACGGGTGCGGACAGATCCCGCCCCGATGTAAAAGAGGATTTTTGTGAAGAAAACAGAGAAGCTTGTGCCGCAGGTGCTGCTGCGCCGGATGATCCTGGTGCTGCTGGACGCGGCCATCGTGATATTCAGCTTTTACTTTGCCCTGCTGCTCCGGGCCGACGGCGCGGTGGAGGCCAGCTGGTGGCCCCACAACCGGGCTCTGCTCTACCAGAACCTGCCCTGGATCGTGGCGCTCTACCTGCTCAGCTTTCTGATGGGCGGGCTGTACCATGTGCTCTGGAAGTATGCCGGGGAGCGTGACCTCATCCGTCTGGGCGGCATGATCGCCGTGCCCACGGGGGTGGTCTATTTCGTGAACCATTTCTGCGTCCACGGCGTGCTGTTCGATTCCGCCAACGCCATGGCCGCTGTCCTCATCTTCCTGCTGGTGGGAGGCAGCCGTCTGGCATGGCGGCTCTTCCTGAACCATCCCATCGGCGAGCGGCTGCGGGGCGTGCCCAACAAGGACCCCAACCGCCCCGTGATGATCGTGGGCGCGGGCGAGGCCGGTGCCTGGGCCATCAATGTCTGCAAATCCAACAGCAGCTACGGCCATCCCGTTGTGGCGGTGGACGATGACCTGGTCAAGCAGGGACAGACCATCCACGGCGTGCCGGTCAAGGGCACGCTGGAGCAGATCCCCCAGCTCTGCACCCAGTACAACATCCACAACATCATCATTGCCATCCCCACCCTGCGGGGCAGCAGGCTGAACCATGTCATCGACCTCTGCGTTTCCACCCACTGCCCGGTGCAGATCCTGAGCGATCCCCAGCTGGTGGGCAGCAACGGCCCCCAGCAGGGTGCGTTCCGTGAGCTGAACACCGCCGATTTCCTCTCCCGTGACGAGGTCACGCTGGACAACGAGAAGATCTCCGGCTACCTCACCGGCAAGACCGTGCTGGTGACGGGCGGCGGCGGCTCCATTGGCAGCGAGCTCTGCCGCCAGGTGATGCGCTTCCGGCCCGGCAAGCTGCTGATTTTTGATATCTATGAGAACTGCGCCTACGAGCTGCTGATGGAACTGCAGCAGAAGTACGGCCGCGACATCCCTGTGACCGTGCTGATCGGCTCCATCCGGGATAAAAAGCGGCTGGACGAGGTATTTGAGACCTACCACCCCACCGTGGTGTTCCATGCAGCGGCCCACAAGCATGTGCCGCTGATGGAGATCAGCCCTGCCGAGGCCGTGAAGAACAATGTGCTGGGCACCAAGAACCTGCTTACCAGCGCCAGCGAGCACGACGTGGAGCGGTTCGTCCAGCTTTCCACCGACAAGGCGGTCAATCCCACCAGCGTGATGGGCTGCACCAAGCGGATCTGTGAGATGCTCATCCAGACCTTTGCGGGCAACACCGACATGAAGTGCGTGGCGGTCCGCTTTGGCAACGTGCTGGGCAGCCACGGCAGCGTGATCCCGCTGTTCGAGGCTCAGATCAAGAAGGGCGGCCCCGTCACCCTGACTGACCCCAACATCGAGCGCTACTTTATGACCATTCCCGAGGCGGCCCAGCTGGTGCTGCAGGCGGGCGCGCTGGCCGAGGGCGGCAGCATCTATGTGCTGGACATGGGCGAACCGGTCAAGATCATGGATCTGGCCAAGCAGCTCATCCGCTTTTACGGCTACGAGCCGGGCGTGAATATGGAGATCAAGATCGTGGGCCTGCGCCCGGGCGAGAAGCTCTACGAGGAGCTGATGATGGACGAGGAGCAGGGCAAGATGCGCCGCACCGAGCACAACAAGATCTTTGTGGCATCGCCCCGGGACATCGACCTGGCCGTGTTCTACCAGCAGCTGCAGGATCTTGCCGCTGCCGCCCAGCACAACGACGAGGGCGTGGTGGATCAGCTGGAAAAGATGATCCCCACCTTTACCCCCACCCGGAAAAATCTAAAGGTGTAAACTCCTTCCGTCATCGCTGGCGCGATGCCACCTCCCTCAGGGAGGGAGGCTTTGCCGTGCGGTCAGGCTCCCTCTCCGAGGGAGCTGTCTGCGAAGCAGACTGAGGGAGTAAACTACGTTCGCAACTGCGGCTCCAAAGCCGTATGCGCTATAAAAACGAGAGGGAAGTATATTATGGAAAAGAGACCGTTTCTGACCGAAGAGCAGGCCCAGGAGATCATCCAGGACGTGCCCACCCCGTTCCACGTCTACGACGAAAAGGGCATCCGTGAGAACGCCCGCCGCATCAACAAGGCCTTCAGCTGGAACAAGGGCTTCCGGGAGTATTTTGCCGTCAAGGCGCTGCCCAACCCCATCATCCTGCAGATCCTGAAGGAAGAGGGCTGCGGCGTGGACTGCTCCTCCCTGACCGAGCTGATGCTGAGCGAGGCCTGCGGCTTTACCGGCAGCGATATCATGTTCTCCTCCAACCAGACCCCCGTGGAGGACATGAAGAAGGCATACGAGCTGGGCGCATACATCAACCTGGACGATGCCACCATGGTGGACTTCCTGGACCGTGTGGCCGGGATCCCCGAGAACATCTTCTGCCGCTACAACCCGGGCGGGACCTTCCAGCTGGGCGAGAGCGAGGAGGGCTTCCAGGTCATGGACAAGCCCGGCGATGCCAAGTACGGCATGACCGAGGAGCAGATGATTGACAGCTACAAGAAGCTGATGGCAAAGGGTGCAAAGAACTTTGGCATCCATGCCTTTCTGGCTTCCAACACCATCTCCGATGCCTATTACCCCGAGCTGGCAGGCATCCTGTTCCAGCTGGCAGTCCGTGTGCAGAAGGCCACCGGTGCCCACATCGGCTATATCAACCTGTCCGGCGGCGTGGGCATCCCCTACCGCCCCGACCAGACCGAGAACGACATCATGGCCATCGGTGAGGGCGTGCGCCGGAAGTTTGAGGAGATCCTTGTGCCCGCAGGGATGGGCGATGTGGCCATCTTCACCGAGATGGGCCGCTTTACCACCGGCCCCTATGGTGCGCTGGTGGCAACTGCCATCCACGAAAAGCACATCTACAAGGAGTACATCGGCCTGGATGCCTGCGCTGCCAACCTGATGCGCCCCGCCATGTACGGCGCTTACCACCACATCACCGTGCTGGGCAAGGAGAACGCCCCCTGCGACCACAAGTACGATGTGGTCGGCGGCCTGTGCGAGAACAACGACAAGTTCGCCATTGACCGGATGCTGCCCAAGATCGACATCGGCGACCTGATCTACATCCACGACACCGGCGCCCACGGCTCCGCCATGGGCTACAACTACAACGGCAAGCTCCGCAGCGCCGAGGTCCTGCTCTGCGAGGACGGCTCTCACCGCCTCATCCGCCGCGCCGAGACCCCCCGTGACTACTTTGCAACGCTGGACTTCCTGCCTGCCATGAAGCCCCTGTTCGAGGGCTACGACGACTGAGGCCCCCTGAAAACCTGCGAGGTGTGAGATGTTTTTTGGATTCCAGCTTACCTGCGGCCTGATGATGGTCTTTTACGGCTACTCGGTGATGAAGAATCCCCGTGTGTGGGGAGATCAGGGCCGTCAGGCAGTCAAGGCGGAGAATTTCCCGGAATACTGCCGCCAGAACGGCCTGTTCTTCCTGAAGGCGGGCCTGATCATGGCGCTCATCGGCGCGCTGGACGCACTGGTGAGCCTTTCCGGCGCGCTCTACGTCCTGCTGTATCTGTTCGGGCTGGCGTTCTCGTTCTATCCGCTGGTCAAATGGTGCCGCGAGAACGAGGGCTTCTCCTGGCCCTGGCCCCATGTGGAAAGCGAGAAGAAGCGGATCAAAAAGCTGCGCAGGGAGCAGGAACAGGAGCAGCAGAGCGGCTCTGAGAAAAAATAAGAGAGAACCGGAACGCGGCGCTCTCCCTGAAGAAGGGAGGGCGCTGCTTTTGTCTGCTGAAGTTTCGACCCTTGACAGCCGGAGCCGCAGAACCTATAATGAAACCACGATGACCCCTCTTGAAACACATTTGGAGGTACAAAACCATGATCAACTATCCCAAGAATTATGCTCCTCTGGCGGAAGAGGAAATGGAGTACACCAGCGGCGGCCTGTCCATCAACTGGATGGCACTGGGTTCCACCGTTATGGGCCTGGCCACCAGTATGCTGGCCTACCTGAATGTCTCCAACATTGCCGGTGTGGCGGTCCAGCTGCAGAAGAAGGACCCCGAGAAGTACCCTGAGCCGGAAGGCACCATCAACGGCAACCTCATCATCGATTCCACCCTGACCTACTTCTCCAGCGTGGCAGGCATCGGCATGGGCCTGCTGAACATCGCTGCGGGCGTGGGCACCGTCTATCTGGGCATGAAGTCCGGTTCTTAAAAATTAGCACTGGACATTTGAGCCAAAACGTGGTATAATTCATCCTGCATTCGCGGGCATCGTACATCGGCTAGTATATCAGCCTTCCAAGCTGAGGAGGTGGGTTCGATTCCCATTGCCCGCTCCATGCAGAAAAAAGCCCTGAGTTCTCCGGAACTCGGGGCTTTTTTGCTGGGCAGAACCGCTCAGCCTCGCTTTGCACGGCAGTTCCCCTGACAGGGGAGCCGGGTGGTGTGCGGCTGTCGTTCTGCCGTGCCTGTCAGGAGAGGCGGCAGCCTGCAGGGATGACAGAGAGGTTTCAGACGGAGAGCTTGTTCACTTTTCCTGTTTACTTTGAAGCGATTTTATAGTAAAATAAGATGAATAAATCAGGGGCAGGGGAAACTCCGGCCTGATGAGAGAAATGATTTAGGTGGTGTATTGATATGGCATTGAAATATCAGCGGATCCTTCTGAAGATCAGCGGCGAGGCCCTGGGCGGCGAAAAGGGCACCGGCTTTGACGAGCCGACCATGGACGCGATCTGCGGCGGCGTGAAAAAGGCCCACGATCTGGGCGTGCAGATCGGCATCGTGGTGGGCGGCGGCAACTTCTGGCGCGGCCGTTCCAGCGGCAAAATGGAGCGCACCCTGGCCGACAAGATCGGAATGCTGGCGACCGTGATGAACGCGCTGGCCGTCTCCGACAAGCTGGAGCAGCTGGGCGTGGAGACCGAGGTGTTCACCTCCATCACCATGCCGCAGGTGGCTCCTGCCTTTACCCGCAAGGATGCCCTGAAGGCCATGGCAGACGGCAAGATCGCCATCTTCGGCGGCGGCACCGGCAACCCCTTCTTCTCTACCGATACCACCACGGCCCTGCGTGCTGTTGAGGTGAGTGCGGACATCATGTTCAAGGCTACCATGGTGGACGGCGTGTACGACAAGGACCCCCACAAGTATCCCGATGCCAAAAAGTACGACACCCTGACCTTTACCAAGGTGCTGGAGGATCGCCTGGCTGTGATGGACGGCACTGCCGCCACCCTCTGCCGCGACAACAAGCTCCCCATCCTGGTCTTTGACCTGGCCGACCCGGACAACATTGCAAAGGCCGTGCAGGGCGAGAACGTTGGCACCCTGGTCTACGAGGGCTGAGCATAGCCCGCATCCCCGTACCATAGAATGGAACAGGCAGCAATTACAGCGCCTGTGCAGAACAATATATAACAGGAGAAAAGGACAATGAGCAGCAACACCAAGGCATTTGAAGAAAAGATGAAGAGCTCCGTGGAGCATCTGGACCGCGAGCTGGCCGCTGTGCGTGCAGGCCGCGCCAACCCCGCCGTTCTGGACAAGGTGAGCGTGGACTACTACGGTGCCCCCACTCCCATCCAGCAGGTGGCCTCTGTGGCCGTGAGCGAGGCCCGCACCCTGACCATCACCCCCTGGGACCGCACCCTGCTGCGCGCCATCAGCAAGGCCATCATGGCCAGCGACGTGGGCATCACCCCCATTGATGACGGCTCCACCATCCGCCTGAACTTCCCGGCTCCCACCGAGGAGCGCCGCAAGCAGCTGGCAAAGGAAGTTGCCAAGCTGGGCGAGGAGGCCAAGGTGGCCGTGCGCAATGTCCGCCGCGACGCTATGGACAAGGCCAAGGCCATGAAGAAGGCCGGTGAGCTGACCGAGGACACCCAGAAGACCATGGAAGAAGAGGTCCAGAAGCTGACCGATAAGTATATCAAGAACATCGACGCAGCCGTTGAGGAAAAGCAGAAGGAGATCATGTCCGTCTGATCGCCGCGGCGAAACGAAACGTGTGAGGTGCCGTGCGCTGGAACGAGTGCGCGGCACTTTTTGCCGAAACCGGGGCAGGGAACCCCCGCCCCGCAAACGCAGGAGAATGATTATGAACCATCCCAAAGAATTTGCCGAGGGCCTTTCCATCGGCATCATCATGGACGGCAATGGCCGCTGGGCCAAGCAGCGGGGCCTGCCCCGCACCGCGGGCCACAAAAAGGGAGCCGCCGTGTTTCAGGATATCGCCAACTACTGCGAGGAGCTGGGCGTTTCGTCCGTGACCTTCTACGCCTTCTCCACCGAGAACTGGAAGCGCCCGCTGGAAGAGGTCTCTGCCATTATGAAGCTGTTCGGCGAGTATCTGCTCAAGGGCTTCAACTATAAGGACCGCAACATCCGCATCAAGTTCCTGGGCGACCGGGCCGCGCTGGATGCAAAGCTCCAGAAGCTGATGAACGAGCTGGAGGAGGACTCTGCCGCCAAGACCGGCATGACCCTGAACATTGCCGTGAACTACGGCGGCCGCCCCGAGATCGTGCGGGCCGCCCGGCAGCTGGCCCAGCAGGTGGCAGAGGGCACCCTCAAGCCCGAGGACATCACCGAAGAGATGATGAGCGACCACATGTATACCGCCGGCCAGAAGGACCCGGATTTCATCCTGCGTCCCTCGGGCGAGAAGCGCCTTTCCAACTTCATGCTCTGGCAGGCCGCCTACGCCGAACTGGTGGAGATGGATGTGCTCTGGCCTGATTTCACCCGTGATGACCTGGATGCCGCCATCACGGAGTTCAACAAGCGCTCCCGCCGGTTTGGCGGCATCTGACCCTTGCAATTCCCAAAAGGAGAAATTTGAATGAAAACTCGTATCATAACCGCAATTGTGGGCATTCTCGTCCTGATCGGGGTGCTGTTCACCTTTGACACGCTGGTGTTCAATTTTGTCATTGCCGCCATCACCCTGATCGCCATCCACGAGGTCTTCAAGGCCCTGGGCTTTGGCAGAAAGGAATGGCCCATGTACGCCGTGTTCGTGCCCTACACCCTGCTGATCATGCTGTCCAGCTATCAGGTGTGGCGGCGGCTGGTCATGCCGGCCTCCTTCTTGATGGTGCTGTTCTTCGGCATCTATCTGGTGGTGCGCAACGCACAGGTGGATTTTGCAAAAGCCAGCGGTCTGGTGATGTTTTCCGGCATCGTGATCTTCTGCTTCTACTCCTTTATCCGTTTGAAGGAGCTGCTGCCGGTGGAGACCTACGGCTATGACGCGATGTTCTTTATTCTGCTCATCCTCTGCTTTGCCTGGGGCGGCGATACCTGCGCCTACTTTGCAGGCAGAGCCTTTGGCAAGCACAAACTCTGCCCCGTGGTCAGCCCCAAAAAGACCGTGGAGGGAGCCATTGGCGGCGTGCTGGGCACCATGGTGTTCGGCGTGATCGCCACCGTGATCTACTCCATTGCGGCCAACCGGATGGAGGCGTTCACCCGCACCAACATCGGCGTTTCGATGTACCTGATCATTGCCCTGCTGGCCTGTGTGGCCGCTGTGCTGGGCATCTACGGCGACCTGTTCGCCAGCGTGGTCAAGCGCCAGTGCGGCATCAAGGATTATGGCACCATCTTCCCGGGCCACGGCGGCATTCTGGACCGCTTCGACAGCGTCATGTTCATTGCGCCGTTCGTCACCATGGTGGTCATCGCTGTTTTCTATCACTGAATGCAGGAGGTAGCTTATGTCTAAAAAAATCACGCTGCTGGGTTCTACCGGTTCCATCGGCACCCAGAGCCTGGATGTCATCCGTGCCCAGGGGTATGAGGTGTTCGGCCTTTCCGCCCACAGCCATGTGGAGAAGATCCTGGAGCAGATCGAGGAATTCCACCCCCGGTATGTCTGCATGACCGACCCCGATGCCGCCGCCCGGCTGGACGCGGCTCTGGCGGGCCGTGCCAACGCCCCCCGGCTGCTGACCGGCCCCGAGGGCCTGAAGGAGCTGGCTGCCATGGACGGCCCCGATGTGGTGCTGAACAGTGTGGTGGGCATCGCCGGTCTGGGTGCCAGCCTGACCGCCATTGAGAGCGGCCATGATCTGGCCCTTGCCAACAAGGAGAGCCTTGTTACGGGCGGTCACCTGGTGACCCAGGCTGTGGCAAAGCACGGAGTGAAGCTGCTGCCTGTGGACAGCGAGCACTCCGCCATCTTCCAGTGCCTGCAGGACAAGGAGAGCGCCAAGAGCCTGACCAAGATCCTGCTCACGGCCTCCGGCGGCCCCTTCTTCGGCATGAAGACCGAGGAGCTGCGGGGCAAGACCAAGGCTGATGCCCTCAAGCACCCCAACTGGAACATGGGTGCCAAGATCACCATCGATTCTGCCACCCTGATGAACAAGGGCCTGGAGCTGATCGAGGCAGTCTGGCTGTTCGGCCTGCCCCCCGAGAAGATCCAGATCGTGGTGCAGCGCCAGAGCATTGTCCACTCTGCCGTGCAGTACAGCGATAACTCCATCATCGCCCAGCTGGGCGTGCCCGATATGCGCATCCCCATCCAGTACGCCCTGACCTACCCGGCCCGTGTGCCCGGTGTGGTGCCCGAGCTGGACTTTACCACCCTGAAGCTGCTGACCTTCGATGTGGCCGACGAGGAGACCTTCCGCTGCCTGGCTGCCTGCAAGAAGGCCATCAAGAAGGGCGGTCTGGGCCCCTGCGCCGCCAACGGTGCCAACGAGGAGGCAGTCAAGCTCTTCCTCGAGGATAAGATCGGCTTCCTCGATATCGGCCGACTGGTGGAGGCTGTTGTGGACAGCGACAGCTTTGGCGGCGATTACACCCTGGCCGATGTGTATGAGTGCGACAAGATGGCCCGTGCCTTTGTGAGAGCGCACCTGTAAGGAGAACTGATGTCTTTTATTGTCACCTTTATTGCTGCGGTGTTCGTGTTCAGCGCCGTGATCGCCATCCATGAGTTCGGCCACTTTATGGTGGCAAAGCTCTGCGGTGTGCAGGTCAACGAATTCTCCATCGGCATGGGGCCGGTGCTGTGCAAGCGGGTGCGCAAGGGCACCCAGTACAGCATCCGCGCCCTGCCCGTGGGCGGCTTTGTGGCGCTGGAAGGGGAGGAAAGCCCCGAGAGCAAGCAGACGGAGGAACGGTCAAACCCCTCAGCCGCCGATGGCGGCAGCTCCCCTGATAGGGGAGCCCTTGGCATAGCGGAGACTTCCCCCGAGGAGGAAAAGCCTGCTGGTATTCCTCTGAATGAGGCCCCTGTCTGGCGGCGGGCCCTCATCATGCTGGCGGGTGCCGGGATGAACTTTGTGCTGGGCTTTGTGGTCATGGCCATCCTCATCACGGCCCAGAGCGAACCCATCACCAGCAAGGTCCTCTATCAGGTGGAGGAGAACGCCCTCTGCGGCCAGACCGGCCTGCAGGCAGGGGATAAGATCCTTGCGGTGAATGGCCGCCGCTGCTTTGTGGCAAACGATATCCTCTATGAACTGATGCGCACCGAGGACTACACCGCCGATTTCACCGTTCTGCGGGACGGCAAAAAGGTGGAGCTGCCCGGTGTGCAGTTCGACACCTGGCAGGATGACAAGGGCGAGACCCACATGAGCCTGGGCTTTACGGTCTACGGCATCAAAAAAACACCGCTGAACGTGCTGAAAGAGGCGGGCAACAGTGTGCTCTACTACGGGCGCATCATCTTTGCCTCCCTCTCCGACCTGCTGCGGGGGCGGGAGAGCATCAACGACCTCTCCGGCCCGGTGGGCATCGTAACGGCCATCGGGCAGGCCGCCAGCTACGGCTGGCAGGACCTGCTGGAGATGCTGGCGCTCATCACCGTGAATGTGGGCATCTTCAACCTGCTGCCCTTCCCGGCGCTGGACGGCGGCAAAGTGGTGTTCCTGCTCATTGAGGGCGTGACCGGCTATGCCGTGCCCGAAAAGATCCAGAGCGGCCTGACCGTGGCAGCCTTTGCGCTGCTGTTCGGGCTGATGATTTTTGCAACTTACAACGATATCCTCCGGCTCATTACCGGGGCAATGTGATACGGAAAGGAAAACGACCATGCGGCAGCTGAAACGAGAAGTGAAGATCGGCAATGTGACCATTGGCGGCAACAACCCCATTGCGGTGCAGACCATGCTGAATGTCCCCGTGGAGGACATTGAGGGCAACGTTGCCCAGGCAAAGCGCTGTGAGGCGGCGGGCTGCCAGATCCTGCGTGTGACCTGCCCCAGCGCGGCGGATGCCAAGTGCATCGAGGCCGTGAAGAACGCGGTGAACATCCCCATCGTGGCGGATATCCACTTTGACTACAAGGCAGCGCTGGCCTGCGCCGACGTTGGTGTGGACAAGATCCGCATCAACCCCGGCAACATCGGCGACGACGACCGGGTCAAGGCCGTGGTGCAGGCCTGCCAGCAGAAGAACATCCCCATCCGCATCGGCGTGAACGGCGGCAGCCTGGAAAAGCCCCTGCTGGAGAAATACGGCCATCCGACGGCCGAGGCCATGCTGGAGTCCGCGAAGGGGCATATAAAGCTCCTGAACGACTGCGGCTTTGACGACATATGCCTGTCCATGAAGGCGTCCTCCGTGCCGCTGACCGTCGAGGCCTACCGCCTCGCGGCGAGAGAGCTGCCCTATCCGCTGCACCTGGGCGTCACGGAGACCGGCACGGCCTACGGCGGCGTCATCAAGTCCGCCGTCGGCATCGGCACGCTGCTCATGGAGGGCATAGGCGACACCGTGCGCGTCTCCCTGACCGCCGACCCCGTGGAGGAGGCCCGCGCGGGCGTGGAGATACTCAGGGCCGCGGGGCTCAAAAAGGGCGGCATCCGCTTTGTCTCCTGCCCGACCTGCGGGCGGACGGAGATAGATCTCATCGGCCTCGCCCACGAGGTTGAGGAGCGCCTGCGCGGCGTGGAGCGGGATATCACCGTCGCCGTCATGGGCTGCGTCGTGAACGGCCCGGGCGAGGCGAGGGAGGCGGACTACGGCGTCGCGGGAGGCCGCGGCTGCGGCCTGCTCTTCAAAAAGGGCGAGATCGTCCGCAAGGTGCCGGAGGGCGAGCTCTGCTCCGCGCTCATGGAGCTCATAGAAAGCGGGGAAGGGCTATGAGCGCGAACGCAGTGGGCTTCCTCGACATATTCCCGGACTGCGCGGGGCTGTCCGGCCTCTGCGGCGGCCTGGATAAGGCGGAGGTCACTTCCGTCGTCGTGAACAGCGCGGAGCTGACGATGGAGGTCGAGGCTCTCTTCACCCGCGCCCCGGCCCCGGCGGAGCTGAGCAGCCTGGAAAACGAGCTGCGCGAGGAATACGGCCTCGCCTCCGTGCGTATAGAGGCTGACTACCCCCGCGCGGCGCAGGAAAAGCAGTCCGGCGGCACCTCGCGCGTGCTCTACGGCAAGGCGATAAAGGAGCCGAAGCTCGTGGAGATGTCCGCCCTCAACCTGGAGAGCGGCACCGTCGCCGTGAAGGGCGAGGTCTTTGCCGTCAACAACCGCGAGATACAAAAGCGCGGGGCCTATGTCCTGAGCTTTGACATGACGGATTACACCGGCAGCGTCCGCGTGAACAAGTTCTTTGACAAGAGCGAGGACGCCGCAGTCCTCTCGAAGATAAAGCCCGGCCAGACGCTTGTCGTCCGCGGCCGCGTGACCTATAACAAGTTCGACAACGACATGGTGCTCGAACCCTACACCATCATGGCCTCGAAGCCGGAGCTGCGCCCGGACGGCGCCAAGGAGAAGCGCGTGGAGCTGCATTTCCACACGCGCTACTCGACGCTGGACGCCCTGACGGACCCGGCCAAGGCCGTGGAACGCGCCGCCGCCTGGGGCCACCCGGCCATAGCCGTCACCGACCACGGCACGGCGCAGGCCTTCCCCGAGATGTCGAAGGCGGGCAAGAAATACGGCGTCAAGATCCTCTACGGCATCGAAGGCTACTACGTGAACGACCTGGAGGAGCGCCCCGCCGTGCGCGGCTGCTGCAACAACCTGCTCGACTGCGAGTTCGTGGCCTTCGACGTGGAGACGACGGGCCTGAGCGCCGTGACGGACCGGCTGACCGAAATAGGCGCCGTCCTCTTCAAGGGCGGCGAGGTGCGGGACAAGTTCAGCACTTTCGTGGACCCGAAAATGCCCATCCCGGCAAATATCACGGAGCTGACCGGCATCCGGGACAGCGACGTCGCCGGTGCGCCCTCGGAGGCCGAGGCCATGCGCGCCTTCCTGGACTTCGCGGGCGGCCGGCCCATAATCGCGCACAACGCGAGCTTCGACACCGGCTTCATGGCCGCCGCCTGCGAGCGCAGCGGCATAAGGTTCGAGCCGGTCGTCCTCGACACCCTCGTGCTCTCCCAGCGCCTGCTGCCGGAGCTGAAGCGCCACAAGCTGGACATCGTGTCCAAGCATCTGGGCCTGCCCGAATTCAACCACCACCGCGCCTTTGACGACGCCGAGGTCGTCGCGCGGATGATGGAACGCTTCATCCCTATGCTGCAAAGCCACGGCGCGGAGCGCGTCGCGGACATAGACGGCGTGCTGAGAAAGCTCTCCGGCGCGGGGACGCGCAAGGTTAGGCATATAAGCCTGCTCGTCCGCAACAAGGTGGGCCTCAAGAACCTATACAAGCTCATCTCCGCCTCATATCTCAAACACTACAGCCGCAACCCGATAATCCCGCGCAGCCTGCTGGAGCGGCACCGCGAGGGCCTGCTCATAGGCTCCGCCTGTGAGGCGGGCGAGGTGTTCGACGCCGTCCTGCGCGGCGCGCCGGGCGCGGAGCTGAAGCGGATAGCCTCGTTTTACGACTACATAGAGGTCATGCCCATAGCGAACAACCGCTTCCTGGTCGAAAACGGTACCGTCCGCGACGATGAGGGCCTGCGCGACCTCAACCGCAGGGTAGCCCGCCTTGCCGCGGAGCTGGAAAAGCCTCTCGTCGCCACCGGCGACGTCCATTTCCTCGACCCGAAGGACGAGATATACCGCCGCATCCTCCAGGCCGCCAAGAAATTCTCGGACGCGGACCGCGAAAACCCGCTCTACTACCGCACGACGGAGGAAATGCTGGAGGAATTCGCCTACCTCGGCCAGCGCACCTGCTACGAGGCCGTCATAACGAACCCGAACCGCATAGCCGACATGTGCGAGGAGATACAGCTGCTGCCCGACGGCCTCTTCCCGCCGAAGATAGAGAACTCGGCGGAGATACTGAAAGACCTCGTATACGGGCGCATGCACGAGATATACGGCGAAAACCCGCCCGAAATCGTCACGAAGCGCGTCGAGACAGAGCTGGGCGACATCCTCTCCCGGCACTACGACGTCATCTACATGTCGGCCCAAAAGCTGGTGGCCGACTCCATGGAGCACGGCTACCTGGTGGGGTCCCGAGGCAGTGTA
>ERZ827423.583-NODE-583-length-44513-cov-5.686311_pt1 | contig 44513 bp, 39 predicted proteins | sample MGYA00519775_ERZ827423 | MGnify/ENA primary metagenome ERZ827423 (study PRJEB31778, sample SAMEA3449296) | human gut metagenome | biome: human gut; feature: human-associated habitat; material: faeces | place: United Kingdom | collected 2010/2012 ... | reverse complement strand
AAAACAATAACCCGCCCTATCTTTTAACTGCTCAGGAAACAACGGCAAAGCGTCGCAATACGGCGAACCGTTCCCGTACGTCCAGGCGTATTTCTCAAGCTGCGGGCGGCATAGCACGGGACGGCTGTCTGCCCTTGTATTATGCGCTGCGTGCACGCCGTGGCTTCGCCTTGCGAAATTGCAAAGCGCAGCACGATGTGGTATAGTAGGATACGAAAGGATGTGAGCGTATGGTTTGCCCACGGTGCGGAAGCGAGGCGGTAACCGCGCAGGCCGTTACGACAGAAAAAACGAAGTACAGGAGCTGCTGCAGCTGGTTTTTGTGGATTCTACTTGCCATATGCACCTGCGGGCTGATTCTCATTATCCCCGCCGTGCGCAGCAGCCGGACGAAAACGAAAACCCGCGTTATGGCGATCTGCCAAAACTGCGGCAGGTCATGGTACCTGTAACAGCATACAACCGTTGGAAATATACAGAAATCTTTCCGCGCGCCCTTGACGAAAAACGCCGAACGGGAGTACAATAAAAAGCATGTGAAAACCGGCGTCAGGCCGCGGCGGCCTGCGCGGTCTTTTGAGGCGGACAGAAATTTACGCTACGGACAGAGGATATGGAACAGGCATGGAAAAAATTCTGCTTGACACGGATATTGGCGGGGACATTGACGACGCGGTCTGCCTCGCCTATTTGCTGCGGGAGCCGCAGTGCGAACTTCTGGGAATAACGACCGTTTGCGGCCAGCCGCAAAGGCGGGCGGAAATAGCCGACGCGATCTGCAGGAGCGCGGGCAGGGACATTCCGATCGCCGCGGGGCTGGACACAACGCTGCAGCCGGTCCCGGTATATCCCACGCCGGACGGCGCCCGCGCGCTAAAACGCTGGCCGCACAGCGCTTTTGAAAAAGCGGATGCGCCGGCGTTTTTATACCGAATCATCCGGGAAAACCCGCATGCCGTTACTTTGATCGGCATTGGAAACATGACAAATATTGCGACGCTGTTCAGCGCGTATCCCGACGCGCCGGCGCTGTTGAAAGGCCTGTATGTTATGAACGGATATTTCGGCGCAAAGGCGCTGCCCGCGCCGTATTACAACTGGAACGCATGGGCCGATCCGCTCGCTTCTCACAACGTATTTCAGGCGGAGGTGGCGGTGCACAGGGCCATTCCGCTGGAGGTTACGGACACGCTCACGGTAGACGCGGCGCAGGCCGGCAGGATTCTGCCGGCGGACAGCCGGCTTATGCGCGCTGTATTCGACTTTGGCGGCGCATGGCTGGAAAGCGCGGGGACGCTGACCTTACACGATCCGCTGGCCGCCGTCGCTGTTTTTCACCCGGACATATGCAGCTTTGAAAGAGGGCGGGTCCGGGTGGAAACAGAGCTGGAAGGCAGTATGGGCGCGACCGCGTTTGCCGCCGATCCGGACGGGAATGTGGAGATTGCCAGAACTGTGGCGCGGGAGCGGTTTTACGAGATTCTGTTCGAGACGCTGCGGGGAGCGTCCGCGCCGGACGGCTGATAAGGCGCGCGCCGTTTGCAGGAGAATGCGGAGGAACGCGTCTGACCGCCGCAAAAAAATGAACGGCCCCTGAGGGCCGATTGGGGATTTGCCTATATGAATCACATATTATATGCGTTCGCGCTGACCCTGTTCGCAGGGCTTGCAACAGGCAGCGGAAGCGCGCTCGCCCTGTTCGCAAAACGGACAAACTACAAGTTCCTATCCTTTTGTCTCGGCTTTTCCGCCGGGGTCATGGTCTATGTCTCCATGGTGGAGATCTTTGCCGAAGCGCAGGACTCTCTTACCGGCGCGCTGGGCCTGAAGCCCGGGTCATGGGCTGCCGTCGGCGCGTTTTTCGGGGGTATGCTGCTCATCGCGCTGATTGACAAGCTGATTCCAAGCTATGAAAACCCGCACGAGATCAAGCCGCCGGGGGCCGAACCGGATGGAGACGGGCCCGCGCACGGCAAGCACAAGCTGATGCGGGTGGGCGTGTTTACCGCCCTCGCCATCGCTGTCCACAACTTCCCAGAGGGGATGGCAACCTTTATTTCGGCATTGCAGCAGCCGTCTATCGCGGTGCCGGTGGCGGTTGCGATCGCCATACACAACATTCCGGAAGGGATCGCCGTTTCCATCCCGATCTATTACGCGACGGGGAACCGGAAGCGGGCGTTTCTCTACTCGTTCCTGTCCGGACTGTCAGAACCGCTGGGGGCGCTCGTCGGATATCTTGTGCTGCGGCCTTTCCTCAACGACGTGCTGTTCGGCATTGTGTTTGCCGCCGTCGCGGGCATTATGGTGTTCATATCCCTCGACGAACTGCTGCCTTCTGCGCGGGAGTACGGCGAGCATCACCTGTCCATCTACGGGCTGACGAGCGGCATGGCGGTTATGGCCGTCAGCCTGCTGCTGTTTCTGTAAGCGCGAATTGCCGTCCGGGGGACGCTGCTTTAGCAGCGTCCCCTATTTGCGTGCGCACGCAACGGTATACGGAAGCCGGACGTGGTTATTTTATTGAACGCGCGATGACAGAGAATGCTGCGGGCGAGAGAATGCGCCGCATTGCGGGACACTGTATGGTGGACGGCTGTCCGGTAGGATACAGCGTGAAACGGCATCGACGGCACGGGAACCGTAACACAGGGAACGGTTGTTTGCACGCCGGGTGGCGCACAAGTGAAAAAGGGCGCCCGCGGGGCGCCCTTGCAAGATTTACAGCACGTTAGACTCTTTTGTACGTTATAACGGTGGAACCGCGCGCGGGCAGGGTAACAGATATACCCTGCTCCATCAGCTCCGCGCCGGAGCGGCTTACTTTCCGCTTTGTGTCGAAGTTGTACACGGCGTAGCACAGCGACTTTTCCAGGCCGTGCAGGCGGAAAGTGCGCGACGGCGTTTTATTCTGCGCGCGCCGGAAGGCCTGCACAACGCCCCCGCTCAGGTCGGGCCGGTCGAACTGCCAGGCGGCCCAGCAGTCGTCCGCCAGCGAAAACTCGGTGAAGGGGTACAAATCGCCCTGGTAGTACGGTACGATTGCGCGCCACTCGTCGAGAATCGCGCGCAAATCATCCCACGGGAAGTCGGTCTTGCGCACGTCGAGACAACAGGTCATGTGCGGGCTGTACATGCTGCGGATCATATACAGGTCAAGGTCGTAGCGCATCTCCTCTTTCTTCCACGTCACGCCCTCGATCATGATATTCGAATCCCCGAACAGCAGCCCGGTGCCGTTGAACGGGATCCACTGCGAAAAGCCCACGAACTGCGCCTGCTGTTCGTCTGGTACGAACAGCCTGTCGCTGCGGATGAGCGGGACCATGCGTTTCATCACGTCGACGTCGTTGCGCCGGCCGCCCGACGCGCACGCGTCCATCAGCATACCCGGATGCTTTTCCTGCAGGCCGTCCCAGAAGCGAAGCAGGCCCGATGCGTAGTGGTTTTCGTTTGCGCCGCGCCGGCCTTCCGTCTCGTGGTTCTCAATATAGGCCAGAGGGTCCGTATTGAAGTCCTGGCGGTAAAAATCCACGCCATTTTCATCGATGCTCCGGTTGATGAGATCGGTCATCCAGGCGCAGGCCGACTCGTCGCCGAGGTTGAACAGCGCGCACTTGCTGTTACAGTGATAGCCTTTGGGGTTTTCGGAGATGGGAAAGAAGAGCCAGTCCTTATGGTTTTCGTAGATCTCCGAGCCCTCGTACACCCGTTCCGGCTCGTGCCAGAGTATGGTGCCCACGCCGCGGGAACGGCCGTAGTCGGAGATTTCCCGTATGCCGTTTGGAAAACGGCGCTTGTCGTATTTCCAGGTGCCGGTGTGGTACCAGTCGCCGTCGCAGGGATACCAGCCCGCGTCCATCCACCAGTAGTCAAGGCCGAGGGCGTGGTCGACATAGCCGTCGATAAACTGTTTCTGGTTCTCCGTATTCGCCTCCAGCATCTCGCGGAACTGGTGCGACGAACAGGCCGCAAGGTTTTTGACGGGCGGGTTCCCGTCCTTCCCGCGCGGCATGTTGTAGCTGAGCATGTAGCGGCGGAACAGGTTGCGCGCGCGTATACACGCGTCCGACGCGCGCAGGCCGTCCCTGTCCCAAAACAGCAGGACGATGCGCGGGGAGCGGATTTGCTCGCCCGTCCGGTCCATGCCGGCGACGCCGCTGTCCCGGCCGTAGAGCGTAGTATCCAGCGTCTGCTGGCCGCACTGGATATGCAGACTGTCGTCCGCACATGCGAACACGGCCTTCCATTGCGCCGGCCAGCCCACGGCGAGATCGAGTCCGTCCGTGCCCGTCTCAATACAGAAGTAGGGCCATGTCATATTACTGGAACGGCCGCCGATGGGAGACAGGTCGGCCCGGTCGCCCGGTCGCATGAACAGGTCGATGGGGCGAAAATCGCCCGCCGCGCAGTAGCTGCCCTTTTGGGCGTGGACGACGACGTTCGAAGCGGCGAACCGGTCATTGAGGGCGCTCAGGCGCACCCGCTGGCTCGCCGTATCGGATATGTTCTTGACATAGACCGTCCACTCGACAACAGGCAGGTCGCGGTAGAGCGTCGCCACCTGCCGGACTTCGACGCCGCCGGCGGTCCAGCGCTTCTCAATCGTCCGCCTTCTCGCGTCCGACTCTAGTTCAGTCACAGCGGCGGGGCCTGACAGCGCCTGCCCGCCGTGCGAAAAATCGAAATTCGGATTGGACGCATGTTCAATATGCGTTTCAAAATACTCTTTTGCGCGCTGAAATTCACGCGCCGTAGGCAGCGTCTGTTCGCGGTTCATTCCGACCACCTCTCCTCATATTCCTTCAATTCACCGCGAAGCTTCATGGCCGCGACTTCGCGTATTATCCGCACGTTATTGCGCGCAAAGTCGCGTATATCCCTGCGTTCAGGGTCCTTCGAATCGCCGATCAGGCCTGCGAACATCAGCCCGTCAAGCCCGGGCAGCGCGCCGAACAGGTTCTTCATGAATTCTTCCTGGTCGGTGTCGTTGCCGTCCTGGATCTGAATGGCGAGCTTACCGTACAGGTTGCGCGCCGTTTTGCTGAACGCGTCGAAGTTGCGCATGGTCGAGTTGTTCCAGACCGTGAGGCCTTCTATATCCAGCAGGCACCGGGACTGGTTGGGCGCGGCGCCGCACCAGTGGAGACTGCCGCCGCCAAACGTCTTGTATATTCTGGAATAGTGCGGGACGATGAACTCGGAGTACAGCGCGGGCGACATGGCTACGATATCGTCGTCCGACTGCCACACGCCGACGCCCTCCGGCCCCCAGACTCCCTGCAGCCCGTTCGAGGCGTTCAGGGGCTCGCCGATGTGTTCTTTCTGCACTTTTGTCCATTGGATAAACGCCTCTGTCACCATGGCGACAAGCTCGTGCATGGCGGCCGGATCGTCATAGCACCAGAGGAAAAAGTTCTCGTACCCGGTCATCTGCAGCACTGTGCTCAGCACGCTGTTCATATCCGTCAGGCCCACGGGCAGGTCGCTGTGCGCAACGGCGTAATCGATAAATTTCAGCACCGTCGGCATGAGCCCGTCTTTATACGGGTCGGGCATTTTTAAATGCGCCACGTCCTTCGGGCTCTCCAGACAGTGGGTCACGCAGGCGGGCTCAAACTCCAGCGTGTCCTCCGTCGGCATCCGCACGGCGCAGCCGAAAGCGGATGCGAGCACGCCCGTGCCGAACCAGGGCATAAAATACGGGATGGTATCGTCTTCAACGTTGGACAAATGCCAGAAGTGCCCGTCCTCCTGGTATTTGAGCATGACCGCCGGATCCTCATAATAGGCGAGGCCGGCATAAACCTGGCCGCCGGGATACATCGGCATGAAAATGCTGATCGGGATCTGCTCGGGATCTGTCACCGGTTCGTGACGGAGCGCGCGGTAGAACTTTTCGCAGCGCTTTGTAAGATCAAAACCACGCCACTCTTTAAACATATACATATGTAACACGCATCCTTACAGGTTTTTCGTATACAACTTGTATTTTATCTGTATTTTACCATATATTTTCCAGGCTGCATAGAAAAATCTACAATTTTATCCAGCGAATTTTTGCGATATTTTTATAAAAATTTTATGCATAATGACTACAAAAAGCGGACGCTTGTAAGCCGAGGTGCGATAACGAAGGAAATATGTAAGGTGGCGGTGCAGCCGAAAGGCTGTGCCGCCGCTTTGCGTTGTCAGGCTGTTTTCTTCTTTCGGTTTTGCATACCGAGCCTGCCGTCGAGGGCAACGCAGTCCTCATCGGCAATGTTGATAATACCCGCAGCCTTGTAGTAAATCTCAATCTTCTGCTTTCTGTGGCCGCTGCTTTTGTCCGGAGCGTGTACCACGATCTTGTCAACCAAATCATTCAGGATTTCCGCCGTAAGCTTCTCTGGATCAGTGTACTTACGAACATTCTTCAGAAACTGCTGAAGGTCGTGCTGTTCCTGTTCGCCGCTGTCAATCAGATCCTGCAAATCAAGAATCGCCGCTTTGACATCCTTCTGCTCCGTTTCATACCCGGAAGAAAGCTTGTCAAACCGTTCTGCCGACAGCCTGCCCGATACCATATCCTCATAGATTCGCTTGAACAGCGTATCCAAATCCTCATCCCGGCGCTTGAGCGTTACAATGTCTACCTTTGCCTTTTCAACGGATAATTTTCGTTCTGCGTTTGCTTTTTCCATTTCCTTTTTGACAAAGGACGCTTCAAACTGCTGGATATAGGACAACACGCCCTGAATATGCCGAAACACAAGCCGGTTCAGGGTAACTGCCCGGATATAATGCCCCGTGCAGGTTCCCGTATTGCTGCGGTAGTTGGCGCAGACGAAAAAGTCCTGATTTGCTTTGAAAGCGTTTGCCGTGCAGTAGTGCAGTTTGGCTCCACAGTCCGCACAGAATACCTTGCCCGAAAAGATACTGATTTTTCCTGTTGCGGTCGGGCGGCGTTTGTGTTTGCGGATTTCCTGTACCGTCTCAAAGATATGCCTGTCAACAATGGCAGGGTGGGTATCCTCAAATATCCGGCGTTTTTCCTTATCGTTCCACACACGCTTTTTGCTGCGGTAATTCTTAGAGGTCGTCTTGAAGTTTTCGGTATGCCCGATATATTCCAGCTTCTCTAAAATCCCCGCAACGGTTTTCTGCGCCCATTTGTACGGCTCGGCAGGAAACAGTTTTCCATCTTTCTGTGCCTTGTACGCCGTTGGAGTGAGCACTTTTTCCGCTTTCAGCTTCTTAGCGATCTGCGTAGGCCCAAGCCCGTCATAGCACAGCTTGAAGATATACCGCACGGTTTGCGCCGCTTCTTCGTCGATCAGCCATTTGTCCTTGTTTTCGGCATCCTTAACGAATCCAAATGGTGGATTGGTAGTCAGGTGCTTTCCGCTTTCGCCCTTCATTCGGAAGGTAGACTTGATTTTCTTGGCGGTATCTCTGGCATAGAGTTCATTGCAAAAGTTGCGGATCGGCGTCATATCAAATTCCGTTTGTACAGCGGAATCTACATTGTCGTTGACAGCGATAAACCGCACATCATTTTCGGGGAAAACAATGTCCGTATACATCCCAACCTGCAAATAGTTCCTGCCAAGCCGGGACATATCCTTGACGATAACTGTTCCCACCTTGCCGTTTTCAATCAGCTGTTCCATTTCCCGGAAGGACGGACGGTCGAAGCTCGTCCCGGAATAGCCGTCATCCACAAAAAATTGTAGATGTTTGAAGCCGTGCTTTCTCGCATATTCCTTTAACAGCGCCTTTTGGTTGACAATACTGTTGCTCTCGCCCTCACGCCCGTCATCTTGACTTAACCGGCAGTAAAGGGCAGTGATTTTGTTCTGTTCTGATTGTCTGTTGCTCAAAGTAACTCCTTTCTGACAATCGGATACAGTATATTGCGTAATTGCAGTATACCATATCCGAAGTCTTAATTCAACGCTTTAAAGCGATAACTTCTATCGTTCCTGTCTGAATCTGTATCCGAGTTTCCGGATGATGGTGTTAAGCAAAAATTCGTCGCTGTCAGGATTGAACAGGCCGGAAACCTTATATTCCGTTACCGTCTTTTACCGTGAAGTCCATATCCGGCGGAATGCGGCAGAGCTTTTTGACCGGTCTTTTTATATCCATAACAGCAGGACGGTTTAAAATCCTGTCAATCTCAGGACGCTGTTTTTCTAACCTTGCAAGGATTTCCTCTAAATCTCTTTCTCTGTCCGTCATCGTGCTTCACGCTCCTTTCGCTTCTTTCTTATGGTAATTCAGCTTGTCTGCTTCAATACGCTACGTGTACAAAAAAGGAAAAACCAGCTGCGCGCAATGCCAGGGACAAATATGACGTATATATTTTTAAGGTATTTTGAATTTGCAATTCCCAAGTATGAGTTCCATTATACTCATAATATTGGATTCGATTGTCGAATAACGTCAAAAACATTACAGGAAAAACATTTTTATAGAGAGAAAAACACAGTGGGAAAACGCCTGTTTTTGCACACCCCCGCCTGCCCCATCCGCCGGGGCGTTCGCACAAAAAAACTTTTTTCTTTAGATCGCAAAAAAACAAATGAATTTTTTGAATATAACATTGACAGAAGCGGACGCGGTTGCTACAATGGGCCGTAGAAGAAAGGCCATTCAAAACAAAACGTTGGAGGAATTGTATGAAGGATTTTTACACAAAGGTATCCCGGGCGGATATGCGCCTGCGCAATGGATTTTGCGACAGGTATATCAAGAATCCCGCTGATTTTCCCATCTCCTATACCTACGGCGGAAAGGCCTATCGCGGCCTGCCCGCAGACGCCAAGACGAGCCGGCGTTTTCTCGACGCGAACATGGTCGAGACCGTGATAAAGGGCCGGTTGGACGGGCTCAAAATCAAAGCGGTCTGCCTTGAGTACCGCGACTATCCCGTAATCGAGTGGACGGTCTATTTCAAAAGCGCCGGAGAGGGCCAGACCGAACTGCTAGAGGACGTCTGCGCCATCGACGCATTGTTTGAGGGAAAGGACGGCCTGCTTGTACATAACAACGGCGACTTTTTCAGCGTGGACGGCTATACCGAGGGCCGTACGGCCATGGCGCCCGGTGCGACCTTTGAACAGGCGCCGACCGGCGGCAGGCCCTGCGACCAGGCTTTTCCCTACCAGCGGCTGCTGTTCGACGGCTACGGGGTGAACATCTCCATCGGCTGGCCGGCGCAGTGGGCCTGCGCCTATACGGGCGAAACGGACGGCGTGAAACTGCGCGCGGGACAGCAGGTCGTGCACACTGTAATCCGGCCCGGTGAAACGCTGCGCACGCCGCGCATGTCCCTGCAGTTTTTCGACGGCGCGGAGGACCGCGGCATAAATATCTGGCGGCGCTGGTATAACGCGCACGTGCTGCCCCGCAGGCTGGGCGAGCCGATCGAACCGACCATCGTGTTCTCGGACAACGGCGGCGGCGTGGAATGGCAGGAGGCAAACGAGCAGCAGCAGCTCAGCTCTATCCGCGAAGTTGCGGAGAATTTTGAGAACGCGAACCTTTGGTGGATCGACGCGGGCTGGTACCCCTGCCGCGGCAAAGACGGCAAGCGGGACTGGACGCTGACCGGGTCCTGGTACCCCGATCCGGAACGCTTCCCGAACGGGCTCGCCCCTATCGGCAAGGCCTGCGACGAGGCGGGCATGGACCTGCTCGTGTGGTTTGAACCTGAGCGCATCCGGCCGGGTCTCAAACTCGCGGTGGAGCATCCAGAGTGGATGCTCAAGCGAAAAGACCCTGAAGTGGAAAACATGCTGCTTGACCTGACCAACCCCGACTGCTTCAAATGGATCTGCGAAACCTTTGTCAAGCTGTTCAACGAAAGCGGAATCAAGTGCTACCGGCAGGACTTCAACTTTGAGCCGCTGCTCCACTGGCGCGACAACGAGCCGGACGACCGCAAGGGCATGCTGGAAAATCTGTATGTGCAGGCTTACCTCGCCTTCTGGGATTACCTGCTGATGAATGTTCCCGGCCTTTGGATTGACTCCTGCTCCTCCGGCGGCCGCCGCAACGACCTGGAAACCATGCGCCGTTCAGTGCCCCTGCATCCGACCGATTACGGCTACGGCTATCACCACATCAACCAGGCGTTCCGGCACACCCTGTTCAACTGGATCCCCTACGTCCGCAGCTGGAACCAGAGCTGGGACCGCAATAACGAGTACTACAGCCACGAGGACTATTACGCAGTGGACGATCCGTCCATCGACAACTTTAAGCTCGTCAACGCCATGGGCGCGCTCACAAACGGCGTAAGCATGAGCGATATGCGCACCTTCCCCGAAAAGATTCCCTATGTCAACAAAATGATCCGCATTGCACAGCGGTTCGCCGACCTGCTGTTGCGCGGCGACTTCTACGGCCTGACCGAGAACCACCGCAGCAACAAAAAATGGACCGTGTTCCAGTTTGACCGCCCCGAATGCTGCGAAGGCGCCCTGCAGGTGCTGCGCAACAATCAGGCGCCGGACGAGTCGATCACAGTCTACCCAAGGCAGCTTTTCGGAAAGTACAAGTTCGTGAACGAGGAGACCGGCGAGAGCTTTATCGCTGACAACCCGGCTGAAAACGGCGTCACCTTCACCCTGCCTCTCCGGGCCGGCGCGATCTGGTTCTACGAGGGCATATGTGAATAAAACCGATTCCGCAACGAACTAAGCTTAACGTGCTTTATGAAAAGAACAAAGCCTGTGCGCACGGTGTGGGACGGCGCGTGTTCAAGCGCGGAGATACAGAGCTTTGCTTTTACTGTGGATACAAATAGCACAAACAGCAGGCCAGACGGAGCGCTCCGTCTGGCCTTTTTTTGTAAACGACGCGCGAAAACGAAGACGGCTGCACGGGTCTTAAAGGTGCACGGGTCTAAAAGGCCTGTAAACGGCAAAGGCGCGGCGGGATGCATGGCGGCGGCAGGCATTGCGCCACAAGGCCGCGTCCATAAACAGGGACGGGCCGGAAAGAGACGTCGGCGCGGCGGATCGTATGCGCCGCGGGCCCGGCATAGAAACGGTGCGCCGTAAATACAGGCGGCATACGCAGCCGGGCATGGGTCCGGCGGGGAACGCAGCGGCGCAGACGCGGCGTGCGCAGCGAAACAGCGAGATCCGCACAGTCGAAAGCGCAACGGCGGCGAAGCAGGACAAAAACATTCCGCGCGCAGACAAACGCGGCGGCAGTGCGAAAAGCACAAAGCGCAGAGCATGTCCTAAAGTCGGCGAACCGACGCATTTGGAATGTAATTGGGGACGCAAACCGGGCGCGCCTAGTCAATACAGCCGCACTGCACTCGACGTTTGCGGCCGCGCGGGATCGGTATAACGGTATGGAAAAGAATATTGCGCCAGGATCGCTGAAAAAGAGCGCGTGCGGAAATGCGTGCGCAGCGCCGACCTGGGGGGAAGAGGGATACGAATGCACGGCAAAACGGCCGGAATCGGCCGTTTTGCGGCCATCAGGCGGAGAATCCATGGGCTGCTGCGCGTTTACAAATGAAACCCAGGCGAAAATTTGCGCGCGGCCATTTTGATGCAACCATCGCCCGGCGCAAGACGTCATACCGTTTCGCCCTGAGACACGCACCGGGGCCAGGCATTGCGTTCTTTCGCCGGCTGTGTTACAATGAAACGCAGGCCGCCACAGGTTCCACGGCTGTACGCGGCGATGTTTTATTCCATACGAAATATGAAGGAGGACGCGCGTTTGGAACTGATTACCCATACCTTTGCGCCGGTTTATGACAAACGGTCTAAAGTCCTCGTTCTGGGCACAATGCCTTCGCCCAAATCCAGACAGGCGGGGTTTTACTACGGGCATCCGCAAAACAGGTTCTGGCCGGCGCTCGCCGCCCTGTTCGGCGAATGTGTTCCCGAAAGCGCGCAGGCGCGCCGCGATTTTGCGCTTGCGCACAAAATCGCGCTGTGGGATGTACTGTACCAGTGCGAAATCGACGGCGCGAGCGATGCGAGCATCCGAAAGCCTGTGCCAAACGATCTGAACCGGATTTTTGCATACGCGGATATTCGCCAAGTCTTTGCAAACGGGCGCAGGGCCGCAGACCTCTACGGAAAATACTGCCGGCCCGATACGGGCAGGGACTGCGTTCGCCTTCCCTCGACAAGCCCCGCCAACTGCCGAATCCCCTTCTCCGCGCTCGTTGAAAGCTATCGGGCGATTCTGGACTATCTGTAAAACAAAAAAGCCGAAGAGATCTTCGGCTTTTGGCTTTTTTATGCGCAAAAAACGACGGCCAGGGTACGCACGGAAGCAACAGACGCTGCCGCTGCAGTCCCCCAAAAAATCCGGGGCCGGGAAAACCGGCGCGAACGAAAAAAGAGCCGCCGGACAAACGGCGGGCATGCCGCCGCCGCGCTTCAAACGCGCAAGCTGCGGGCCGGGGCACGGACGCTGGCCGATGAACCGGCGCGGACGGAGTACAGGGGCCCGACCCGCGCCGGGCCGGGCGATACGGAAGCGCCGAAGCCGGCGAAAGCGGCCGGCGCGGCATCCACAATCCGGCATGTGCAAGAATCCTGCTTGGGCTGCGAAAAATCAAAACGGCGGCCCATACCGCGGTGCGCTGCACTTCAAACGCGCAATTAACGGCCGGGGCACGGACGCTGGCCGATGAACCGGCGCGGACGGGGTACGGGGGCCCGGCTCGCGCCGGGCCGGGCGATACGGAAGCGCGGGAACGGTGCGGAGAACCGGCACAAAACCCGCCGGGAGCAATCAAATGCGGGACGGACAGCGGTCCGAACCGTGCAGCAACATGAATGGATGGGCCGAATACGGCCGATCAGACCGCGCGGTCCCGACAGGGAAACGTACGAAAATCGCGATGACTGCGTACGCTGCGCATATGCGTGGGCGCAAAGACTTTTACGAGAGACGCGCCTCTATTTGCATAGCTGTGCGCGCTTCCGCATATGCGCAGGGCGGCCGTCAAACTTTCCGGCTATTCTTTCCGCGCGACGATTATGTCCCGGCAAATCGACTGGTCGACCCGGTGCGCAAATTCCAGCCACGGGCCGCCGTCCTTCACGGTAAAGCCGGCGTCCGCAAGGAGTGCGGAGACCTGTGCGCGCGGCAAAACGAATACGTTCCATGAAAGCGCGAGCGCGCCGCCGCGTTTGAGCACGCTGTGCCAGGCGGGCAGGCAGGTCTCCAGAAGCTGTTTGGGATTGCGCGTCGCCGCGCTCTGGTTCTCCGCCGTTACATTCCCGTGCTTCACGCCGTAGGGCAGATCGCCCGCAAGGATGTGGAATGTGTTTTTCCGAAAGAGCCTGTCCGCGTACATGGAGTTGGCGCAGATCAATTCCAGCGTCCGGCTGTCCTCCTTCATCCGTTCCTTGGTCGGTGCGAGCGTAAAGCTGTGCCGCACGGCGCGGAACGCGCCGGACGTGCCGGCCGCGCCGCTCTGCCGCTGCAGCTTGTAGCTGTGCTTGTACTTCTCACGTTCCAGATATTTTTTCAGATACTGCACGGCTTCCCGGACCGGCTGTTCCCCAACCTCAATCCCGCAGCCGTTATACCCGCGTACAAGCCCTTCAAACAGAGTCGTGCCCTTGCCCATCACAGGGTCGAGCAGCCACAGTTCGGCCGGGGACAAGTCCCCATAGTCGGAGGCCTCGACCGCAAGATGGAGCAGCATACGGGTAAACAGTTCGTTGGTCTTGCCCGTATATTTGAGGATTCTGCCGATTCCCTCGTCCGCATACGGCGCGTCGGTGCGTGCGACAGGCCGCAGCAGCGCGCCGCCGTCTTCAGCCTGATAGATCGCGTAGAGGAACGACAGGCCGCAGACGCGGCGAAGCGCCCGCTCCGAAAGCGGTGCAGGCGTATCGAACAGAAAATACGGCACGCCCGCAATGGGCGCAACGCGCGCGTTTTCGCAGGCGAACCCTGCGCCGTCCGCCGCAATGCGCAACTCTGCAAGCGCCATGGGCCTGGACTGCTCGTAATAGACGCGGTTGTGACCCGGGTTCTGCAAAAGCGCATATGTAACCAAAAGTCCCGCCCCCCTTACTGCAGACGACGGATCCAGTCGGCCGCAAGGCCGAACCACTGGGCTGCGACAGGGCTGATCATAGCCTGGTTATCCCCCGCAACTTCGGCATTGGCCAGAGAGAATCCGTGCGGCCCGTCCGGGAAAATATGCAGTTCAAACTTTACGTTTTCACGGCGCATGGCGGCGGCAAGCATCAGCGTGTTTTCGACAAAGACGGCCTCGTCTTCAAACGTATGCCACAAGAACGTCGGCGGCATATTGGGCGTCACCTGCTTTTCCAGGCTGACAAGTTCCATCAGCTCCGGGTCCCCGTAACGGTCGCCGAGCAGGTTGAGTATGCTGCCCTGGTGCGCATATTTTCCGGATGTGATTACCGGGTATGACAACACCAGGCCGGTTGGACGGAAACGTTCGTTTTCCATGCCGCACAGTTCGCTGAGGAAAGCATGGTGCCAGAGCGTACCGAGGGAAGCTGTCAGATGCCCGCCCGCCGAAAAGCCCGCTACGATGATGCGGCGGGGATCGATGTTAAACTGCGCGGCGTTGTCGCGCAAAAACGCGACGGCGAGCGCCAGCTCCTGCAGCGCCGTCGGGAACACGGCGGGCCTTACGTCGTACCGGAACACGCACGCATTGAAGCCGCGCGCCAGCATCTGCACCGCTACGGGCTCGCTTTCAGTCGGGGCAAGGCCGCCATAGGCGCCGCCCGGCACGACGACCACCATCGGCCGCGGCGCAGGCGAGGCCAGATGCTGGTCGTCCAGAAGATAGACGGTGAGACTGCCCGCGCCGTCCCGCGCCTGGATCGGGTATGTGTTTACGATCATAATACGTCCTCCTGCAAATTTATTTTCTGAAACGGCCGGCAATGCGACGGCGAAGGCGATCCGCCCATGCCATGAGCGGCTCCATCTTCCACCACAAAACGACCACGAGCAGCAAAAATCCGGCGCACAGCAGGCCCGCCGTCCAGAAATTCCCTTTTAAAATCGTGTGCCCGACCGAGCACATGAACAGAATGCTCGGCAGCGCGCCGCACAGAGTGCCCATGACAAAGCCGCGGCTGGTTACCTGCGTACGCGCCGCGATATACGGAATAATACCGTTGGGGACGACGGGCAGCAGATTCACGATAAACACTTTGAACGCGGGGTGCGACTGGTCCCGGAAAAAGCCCGACTGGGGCGTTTCCAGATCGATCCAGTCGTTCAGCTTGCCGCCGAGCCGGCGCGCAAAGGTAAAAATGGCAAAATTGACCGTGACAAAACTGATTAGGCAGATCGCAACTCCCACGGGCGCACCGTACACAATCCCGGCCGCGATCTGGATGGGCGCGCCCGGGAACACAATGCTGAGCACCTGCAGGCATTGCAGCAGCGCGACGAGAACGACGCCGCGAAAGCCGGTGGTACGCTTGATATACGCCTCGATCTCCGCCTGGCTGCCGCGGCGAAGGACGGGGATCAGATCGGGCAGGTAATTTGTCAGGATCAGGTAAATCGCGCCGACGATCAACAACACGAGCGCCGCGATTACGAGGGCGCGGATCAGCTTTCCCTTCCATTTTTTACGGTTCATGCTACAACTCCATTCATACCGCCACGCCGCAAACGGCATGGCGGCTCAGTCCGCACCGTCCCAGCGGAAACGGGACATGTCCACCCTGCCCTGTTCGTCAAATTCCACGCCCTCTTCCCGCAGCAGTTCGCGCTGCACGCCGGGGCCGCCGAAAGCGTAGCCCGTACAGGTCGAGCCGTCGCGGAACACGACGCGGTGGCAGGGGATATGCCCAGGGTCGGGATTGTTATGCAGCGCGTAGCCGACGATGCGCGCCGCGCGGGGCCGGCCCGCCATTGCGGCAATCTGCCCGTAAGAGGCCACGCGGCCGCGCGGAATACGGCGGACGGCAGCATATATTTTTTCCGTAAATTCAGAAGCCATACAAAACACCCCGATTTTCCATAGTATACGCCGCGCGGGCAGCCAACATACGGCGCGGCGGCGCCGGAAAAAGGCCGGTACGACCCTTTTCCATTTAGTTTACCACAGAACCGCGCCCGTGTCGACGCTGCATTGCTGACAGGGAGGAATTTTTACAAAAGGCCGCGATTGCGGCGCAATCCGCCGCGGACGCACTTGATTCGGCCGCGAAAGTGTGGTATTGTTTTTATGAATGAATAACGGAGGTGCAGACCATGCAAACCAGAACGGCCGAGGTGCGGCGACAGACCAAGGAGACGGATATTACGCTCAGTCTATGCCTGGACGGGCGCGGGACGTGCGACTGCCGAACCGGCGTCGGTTTTTTCGACCATATGCTGGACGGCTTTGCACGGCATGGGGTATTCGACCTGACACTGCGCTGCGACGGAGACCTGCACGTAGACCCGCACCACACCGTCGAGGATGTGGGCATTGCGCTCGGAACTGCGATACGGCAGGCGGCGGGCGACAAGGCGGGTATACGCCGGTTCGGGCAGTGTATCCTGCCCATGGACGACGCGCTTGTCCTATGCGCGCTGGATTTGTCCGGCAGACCCTACTATTGCAGCGACGTGCAATACGCCGCGCAAACGATCGGGGATATGCCGACGGAGCTTTTCCGCGAGTTTTTCTACGCTGTAAGCTATACGGCGCAGATGAACCTGCATTTTAAGCTGCTCAGCGGCGAAAACAGCCACCATATTGCAGAGGCCTGCTTCAAGGCCTTTGCCAAGGCGCTTGATATGGCGACCTCGGCGGAGCAGCGCGTGCCGGGCGTATGGTCGACAAAGGGTTCGCTTTAAGCTGCAGATAAGGAACAAAAGCCGCGCCGGCACATAGAATACGGAAACTGCACAAAAACGGCGGGACATATGTCCCGCCGTTTTTTTTTCAAGCGCCGGCGGAAATCCCCGCCGGCGCAGACACGGCTCGGCTTGCCTACTCGCCTCTGAGCCACAGGTACGTGCGGCGCAGGCCCTCTTCTATGTCCACTTTGGGCGACCAGCCAAAGCGGCGGAGTTTGCCTGCGTCAAGAATGCCGCGGCGCACGTCGCCCGCGCGCTCACCTTCCACGACCAGCTCGCTGCGCGAACCCGTCAGGCGCTTAATCATGTCGAACACACTGCGCGTGGAGGTCTCTACGCCCGTGCCGACGTTGAAGATCTCGCCGTCGCCCCCGTCCAGGCAGCGCAGCACGGCGTCGCACACATCGTCTACATACACATAGTCGCGGTATGTGCCGTCGGGCATATCGGCATAGGTGAACAGCTTCGCGTCTTCATTGGCAAGGCAGCGCTCGAAATAGATCGGGATCACGCCGCATTCGCCTTTGGGGACCTGACGCGGGCCGTATACGTTCGCAAGGCGCAGCACGCTGTAGGACAGCCCGTGCAGCTTATTATAGATTTTCAGATAACTCTCCGACGTATGCTTGGTCAACGCATATGGAGAGAGCACTTCCGGCACATAGGTTTCCGGCGTGGGGATCACGTCCGCATCGCCGTAAATGGCGCCGCCGGTCGAAATAAACACAAACTTGCGCACGCCGTATTGCATACTGCACCTGAGCAGGTTCAGCAGGCCCATGAGATTCACATCCGCATCGTACGCCGGGTCCAGCACCGAATCTATGACGGACGCCTGCGCCGCAAAGTGGACGACGAGCTCGGGACGCTCAATATCAAATATCTTTTCAATTTCCGGATTGCGCACGTCCTGCAGGTAAAAAGCCGTCTGCGGAAGCTTGCCGGCAAGGTTCTCAAGCTTGCCCGTGGAGAGGTTGTCGATTACCGCTACGGAGTGTTCTCTGGACTCCAGTAGATTCACCATTGTGGAACCGATAAAACCGGCGCCGCCGGTTACGAGTATTTTCATTCATGATCACCTCGTAGATATTATAGCGCTTTCGGAAAATATTGTCAATGAAATGCAGTTCGGAGCAAGCTTCGATTCAATGGCATATTCCTCCAATGAGTAAAATAATGGCGACCGGGGAAGATAATATGCATCTTGATAAAATGGAGGAATATGCAATGACTGAAAAAAATTTCCGCGTTCAAAATAACGCTGTACAACGAGGAAAAATGCGAAGCTACGGTGGACAAGTATATGCGCGACATACGCCACTTCTGCCAAGCTCTGCAGGCCCATTCGCTCACGAAAGAGTTCACAATCCAGTACAAAGCCGCCCTGTGCGGAAAGTGCAAGCCGGCCGGCGTGAACAGCAGGCTCGTCGCGGTCAACCGGTTTCTGCAGTTTATCGGCCGGCGGGACTGCTGTGTAAAACTGCTCAAAATTCAGCGACAAATGTTTGCAAGCGAAGGGCGGGAACTGAGCGAAGCCGAATACAGGCGCCTGGTGCGGGCGGCGGGCGGCAGACGCATCGCCTATATTTTGCAGACGATCTGCGGGACGGGCATCCGCGTTAGCGAACTGCAGTTCATCACTGCGGAAGCGGCGTACGAGGGCAAGGCGGCAGTCCACTGCAAAAACAAGACGAGGGTTATTTTCATTCCCGTACAGGTACAGCGCCTCCTGAGAGAGTATATGAAAAAAGCCGGAATCCGTTCCGGCTGCGTATTTGTCACAAGCGGCGGGAAACCGCTCGACAGGTCAAATATATGGCGTGAAATGAAAGCGCTCTGCAAACTGGCGGACGTAGACCCGAATAAAGTGTTCCCGCACAATCTTCGGCACCTGTTTGCAAGGACGTTTTACCAGCTTGAAAAAGACATTGTCCGGCTCGCCGACCTGCTGGGCCACAGCAATGTTGAAACCACGAGAATCTATACGGCGGAAACCGGATACCGACACCGCGAAAGCTTAAACGCCGTTGGGCAGATCCTTTTTACAACATAATGCGAATTCTGTTGTAAGCTAAAAAAAACCGAACTACATACCTGCATTCAGTATAGCATTTCATATTCCGCATGGCAATAGTTTTTTTCAAATTAACTTATATGCATTTGAAATAACGCAGCACCACAAAAAGCCGGCAGGAAGAAAATGTTGCCCGGCTCTACTCACAGCGCTCCTTTCCACTTAAAACGGGGTTACGGACGCAAAACGCCCGCTCCTCCTGATATCCCAATGCATGGATTTACAACAGAATTCGCATTCTGTTGTTTCGTGCAAGGCCGGAAAACAGCCAATAAAACAATCAGGAGGAACATGCATGAAAAAACGTCTAATCTGTATGCTGCTATGCCTTGTAATGATACTGCCGCTCATGCAGGCGGCGGTTCTGGCGGCGGGCAGTAATGCGCCCAGTGAAAGGTACTATAACGAAAATCAGGCGTTCGGCTACGACGCGCTGACCAAAAACGGTACTTTGGAAGGGCTCGCGTATGTAAACGTAGGCAGCGCACGCCTGAACAGGAACAGCGCGTCGTCCACAACCGGCGCGGCCGTGGCAAACGGCGTGACGATCGGTTTTGACGAGGGGTATTATCTGGACAGCTACAAAATTGTGTGCGGCGACAAATACAGCTGTCAGACCGCCGCGAGCGGAAGGGCCGTTGGAAAGAGCGACGTAATGTCCGGCGCGACGGCCGCGTCCATTACGCTGCTTTCGGACGACGGCATTACCAAGGCCGCATTTGGACACAGCAGCAGAAAAGCGCCCTACTGGCTACTGCTCAAGCTGCAGCAGGATAACACGCTGTACGACGTTTCCTATAACTGGGGAGAACTTGCCGACGACATTACCGCCGCCGCGCCCGCTGTACAGCAATACAAGGTGAACGCCGTGGTAACCGTTGCTGCTCCCAGTGAGGCTGCGCTCGCAGAAGCGGCGCAAACCGGGGAGAACGGCTACCGATTCCTTGGCTGGCAGCTCGACCTGGACAGTGAAATTCATCAGGCCGAAGACCAGTTCGGCATGCCCCGCAAAAACGTCGTTCTGACAGCCCTGTGGGCGGAGATCGAAACGCCGACGCCGGCGTATTACACGATCAACATTCCAATTGAAAAGACCGTGGCGCTGCAGGGCGATAAGGAGCCCGGCAAGCAGTCGTTCCGATTTGAGATGAAGGAAAGCTATGCAGACGCTTCTTTTGAAATTCTGAACGACACCATCCAGACTGACGGCGCCGGAACATTTACCGGTTTCTATTCTGTTCGCGTCGATCAGGATAACTTTGCGAACCTCACGGAAGGGTTCGTCCTTACGGAAGCAGACGACGGCGCGGAAAACTGGATTTATGACGACACGCAGTGGGGCGTCGTCCCTTATACGGACCAATCCGGCGAAATACAGTTCCGCTTTGCGAACCTGAGCGCCGGCGAAGAGATGTGGGGCAATGAAGCGTACGACTACGACTGCGCCCGATTCACCAACACGTACACTGAGCATGAAACGCCGACGCCGGAAAACCCCGATCAGCCGGAAACACCCAAAACGCCGGAAACGCCAGAAGCGCCAGAAGCGCCGGAAACCCCGGATAAATCGCAGAATCCGAGCACCGGAGACGGCGGCCAGCCCTGGCTGTGGGCGGCTCTTCTGTTCGCCAGCGGCTGCGCGCTGTTTGGCACGGGCAAACACACCCGAAAAAAACGCATTCTCAATAAATAGCGAATGAATCTCCCTTTATACAAACAGGCTGCGGCTATTTGCGCCGCAGCCTGTTCTGCTGTTTGCCATGCGTATGCGTTGTAGGTCTAAACGGCGCGGCGCGCGGACCTGGCGCGGCGGGCGCGGAAACAGGCGGAAGCGTACAATGCAGAGACGGCGATCTCACACAGCGCGCGGCGGCAGGCAACTTTTCCCAAGGCCGCGTCCAAGCGCGAACACGCCGCAGGCACGGGCAAAAAGCGTTGCGGCGGCTCCCTGCGCGCGTCTTCATACGGGAGGGTAAAAATTTGCGCTTGTACCCCGGTCCTTTTTTTGTTATGATGTTACATATTCCTTTGTGAGGTGAACTGTGTTGAGCGCCAACATCCTGATTCTGGACGATGAGCAGCCCATTGCCGACCTCGTTGAGCTGTACCTGCGAAACGAGAACTACAACGTCTACAAATTTTATACTGCGAAGCAGGCGCTTGAATGCATTGCGAGCACGCCGATCGACCTTGCCATTCTGGACGTAATGCTCCCCGATGAGGATGGGTTTTCCGTCTGCCGCAAGATCCGCGAACGGTACTATTTTCCCGTGATTATGCTGACGGCCAAGGTGGAGGATATGGACAAGATCATGGGCCTGACCCTGGGGGCGGACGATTACGTCACAAAGCCGTTTAACCCGCTTGAACTTGTGGCGCGGGTTAAAACCCAGCTGCGCCGGTATACGAAATATAACCAGAGCGAAAAAACAGAGGAAACCGCGAGCGAGTATGACTTCGCGGGCCTGGTCATCAACAGTGAGACGCACAAGTGCACGCTGTACGGAAAACCGCTCGCGCTCACCCCTATTGAGTTCGCAATCCTCTGGCACCTGTGCGAAAACAGGGGCCGGGTCGTCTCCTCTGAGGAGCTGTTTGAAGCGGTATGGGGTGAAAAGTACCTGGATAACAACAACACCGTAATGGCGCACGTGGCCCGGCTTCGCGACAAAATGCACGAGCCGTCGCGCCGGCCGAAATTTGTCAAGACGGTATGGGGAGTGGGGTATACGATTGAATAAGAGGAATTGGGCGCAGACGGGCGCAGGCCTGGCGCGCGCTGTGTTTTCACGCTTCTTCCTTGCGCTCGCGCTGTTTTCCGCAGGCTATCTGCTGCTGTTTTTCGGACTCTATTTTTCCCTGTCCTCCATGACATGGCACGGGGACGAGCTGCTGTACCGGCCGTTGCAGATTTTATATGATAACAGCATTGCCGTGCTCATTCTCGGCTGGATTTGTATCCTGATAGGCCTTGTCATATACTATTGGCGAAAGAGCATGCGGTTTGTTGAAACAATCGCGGCCGCAAGCGACCTGCTCGTCAGTGCGGACGACGCGTTCATCCGGCTGCCGAAGGAGCTGAAGAACATTGAGGACAGGATGAATCGGGTCAAGCAGGACGCGGCGCGAAACGCCCGCCTTGCCAAAGAGGCCGAGCAGCGGAAAAACGACCTGATCGTCTACCTTGCGCACGACCTGAAAACGCCGCTGACTTCGGTGATCGGCTACCTGTCTCTGCTGCGGGACGAGCCGCAGATCTCGCCGCAGCTGCGCGAAAAATACCTCGGCATCTCCCTGGACAAGGCGGAGCGGCTCGAGGAGCTGATCAACGAGTTTTTTGAAATTACACGCTTCAACCTGAGTAGGCTGACGCTGGAGCCGAGCAGGGTCGACCTGTCGCGCATGCTTGAACAGATCTGTTACGAGTTTCGGCCCCTGTTCGCACAGAAACAGCTGCGCTATACGCTGCGCATGGAGCCTGGCATTGAAATCCGCTGCGATGTGGCCAAAATGGAACGGGTATTCGATAACCTCATTCGCAACGCCGTCAGCTACAGCTATCAGGGCGGGGAAATTTCCATCGGCGCCGTACAGACGGACGAGGGCGCGTACATTCAGTTTATCAACGACGGCGACACCATCCCGGCCGAGAAGCTTGCGCGTATTTTTGAACAGTTTTATAGGCTCGACGCGTCCCGCTCGACCAGGACGGGCGGCGCGGGACTGGGACTGGCCATCGCAAAGGAGATCGTGGAGCTGCACGGCGGCACCATTACCGCTACAAGCGCAAACGACGCGGTGGCGTTTACCATATTCCTGCCCGCCGCGCCGTCAGAAAATCGTAAGAATTCCGAAAGGAAATAAACAGGCTTTCGCAGACGAATCCTAAAGAATAAAACTTCCGGCTCTGGTACTATAGAGCAGGAAGTTTTTTTATTCTGGAGGCGTTGGAGGAAATATATGGACAGACCAAAAATCGCAGTCCTGTTCGGGGGACGCTCAAGCGAATACGACGTTTCGCTGCAGTCGGCGTTCTCGGTGATCGGACACATGGACGCGGAAAAATACGAACCCGTTCTTGTCGGGATTACAAGGGACGGGGACTGGTTCCGCTATTACGGCGACCGCGCGGACATTCTCACCGACCGGTGGCGGCAATCCGGGCGGTGCGTGCCCGCGGCCGTTGCGCAGAACTTTCACGCAAAGGCGCTTATGGAGTTCCCGGAGCACGGCGGCGTACAGTGCACGCGCCTGGACGCGGCGTTCCCCGTGCTGCACGGCAAAAACGGCGAGGATGGGACGGTGCAGGGGCTGTTCGAGCTTGCGGGGATTCCCGTCATAGGCTGCGGCACGCTCGCATCGGCGCTGTGCATGGACAAAGACCGTGCGCACAGGCTGGCCGCGTGCGCGGGCGTGGATACCCCCGCGTCCGTTGTTTTTACCACGCGGATAACGCCGGATGCGCTGATGCGGGAGACGGCGGCGCTCGCCTGTCCGCTGTTCGTCAAACCCGTGCGGGCAGGTTCGTCGTTCGGGATCACGAAATTGGACGACCGGGACGGACTGTGGGAAGCGGTCCGGACAGCGTTCGAGCACGACGACCGGGTCATCGTCGAGCAGGGCGTGCCGGGGTTTGAAGTCGGCTGCGCCGTGATCGGGAACGACGACGCGCTCACCATCGGCGCGGTGGATGAAATCGAGCTTTCAGACGGGTTTTTCGACTATGATGAAAAGTATACGCTCAAAAGCTCTGAAATCCATATGCCCGCGCGCATTGACGCCGATACCGCAGAGCGCGTGAAAAGGACGGCGGCGACGGTGTACCGGGCGCTCGGCTGTTCCGGGTTTGCGCGTGTGGACATGTTTCTGACGCCCGAAGGGCGAATTGTATTCAACGAGGTAAACACCATCCCGGGCTTTACTGCGCACAGCCGGTTTCCCAATATGATGCGCGGAATCGGCATGACTTTTGCGCAGCTGGTAGATACGCTGATCCGTATGGGGTTGCGCAGATGAGCGCGCGGACGGTATATGCGCCGCGGATTTGCACGGGCGGTCTTGCGCTTGTGAGCGCGGCGCACCCCATTTCGGAGCCGGAAGCGTGGCCGCCGCGCGTGCCGGTAACTGTCGGCGGACGCACAGTGGAGCTGGAAGCGCGCACAGCCAATCTCCTGATGCGCCTGCTTGGCGATATCCGGAGCGCGGATGAGATTGTGCCGGTGGACGGCTACCGAAGCGCGCAGACGCAGCGGCAGTTATACGACAGGGTCATGGCCGAGCACGGCGAAGCCTTTACCCGCGCGTTTGTCGCCCCGCCCGGCGGCAGCGAACACCAGACGGGTCTGGCCGTCGACCTTGCCGGCAACGCCGCGCACATCGATCCGATCCGGCCGCTGTTTCCGGACGCGGGCGTGTGCGGGCTGTTCCGACGGCGCGCGGCGGCGTATGGGTTTGTAGAGCGGTATCCTTCGGGCAAGGAACGGATTACGGGGATTGCGTACGAACCGTGGCATTTCCGATATGTGGGTCATCCGCATGCGCGGATCATGTCGGAGCGCGGGCTGTGCCTGGAGGAGTATATAGAGCTGCTGCGGCAGTATCGCTATGACGGAGAGCACCTTTGGTTTTCCGAAAAACCGAGGCGGTTTGAAATTTTTTATGTGCCCGAACGGCAGTTCGGGCCGGACGCGGTACCCGACTGTGGATGTTACCAGGTTTCAGGCAACAATGTGGACGGCTTTATCGTCACAGTCTGGAGGGGGTATGTATGATCCGCACCTTCGCAGGCCGCACCTTCGCAGGCCGCACCTTCGCAGGCCGCGCCTGGACTGAAGTGGATCTGTCGGCCCTCCGGCACAACGCGCAGGCGCTTGCCGCCATGACGCCGCAGGGCGCCGCGATCATGGCGGTGATCAAGGCAGACGCATACGGGCACGGGGACGTGCGCGTGGCGCGGACTCTGTACCGCTGCGGCGTGCGCGACTTTGCCGTAGCCACCCTGGAGGAAGGGATACGGCTGCGAAAACACATGGTGCGCGGACGCATTCTCGTACTGGGCTACACAGACCCGCGGGAGGCGGCGACGCTGCGGCGGTGGCGGCTGGCGCAGACCGCTGTGGACGCGGCGCACGCGCAGGCGCTCGACGCGCAGAAAAAGCGGTTGCGCGTACACCTCGCGCTGGACACCGGAATGCACCGGCTGGGTACGGACGTGCAGGACGGCGCGGCCCTTGCAGCGCTCTGCAACCTGAAACGGCTGCGTGTGGAAGGCGTGTTCACCCATCTGTGCGTCTCCGACGAACTGACGGAGGACGCGCTTGCCTACACCGCCACACAGGCGGCCAGGTTCCGCGCCGCTGTGGAAACACTGCATGGGCATGGGCTGAAAGGCTTTAAAACGCATGCCCAGGCCACGTACGGCCTGATGAACCACCCAGAGCTCCGCTGCGACTTCGCGCGCGTAGGCATCGGCCTGTACGGGGTACTCAGCCAGCAGGGAGAGACGCTGGCGCATGCCGACCTGCAGCCTGCGCTCGCGCTGCGGGCGCGCGTCGCGCAGGTGCGCCGTGTGGCGGCGGGTGAAAGCGTGGGCTACGGCAGGGCGTATACGGCCAAAACCGATATGGCGGTTGCCGCCGTTACGGCCGGCTATGCCGACGGGATACCGCGCAGCCTGTCCGGCGCAGGCGCGCATACGCTTATTCACGGACAGCGCGCGCCGATTATCGGCCGTATCTGCATGGATCAGCTGCTGGTGGATGTAAGCGGCATTGTCGGCGTAAAGCCGGGCGATATTGTAACCCTCATCGGCAGAGACGGGCCGGCCGAGATTCGCTGCGAAGACTTCGCCGGCTGGTGCGGCACGATTTCAAACGAGATATTGAGCCGGCTGGGCGGACGGCTTGGACGCATCTATCTGCCATAGCAAAAACCGGCGGGAGTCCCCCGCCGGTTTTTTGCGCTGGGTCAGATGGTGATAATTTCCGCCTCGCAGGTAGAAACAAACGTAGGATTGCTGTCTTCATTTCCGACGATGACAACCACCCCGAATTCATTGATCAGAACTCTGCCGTTTGCGACCGTCTGGCCGCCGGCGTTGATGCTTACGCCCGTCGTGCCGACCGGCAGGTAGGAGCGGACGGCGGCCTCGCAGTCCGCATTGCAGCCGCTGGGCGCGGGACTGGGCTCGGGCAGATAGGTGATCGCATTGTTATAAGCGGCGCTCGTGATCCGAATCGCGGCAATGCGGCAGATAGAAAGCGCCTCCTGCGGTACGCCCTGGGTATTGGTGAGCTGCAGCAGCCCGGCGTTGGGGTTGGTATTCGGGCCGGGAAGCAGGCTTCCCAGTCTGCCGGACGCGTTGTTGCCGCTCTCCATGGAAACCTCAACGTTATCCGTCGGGTACAGGTCTATGAGCTGCTGGAGTATATTGCGCATCTGCGCGACACAGGCACAGTCCGTTGAAACGGCAGAGGGGCCGGTCGGGCCGGTCACGCCCGTTGCACCCGTTGCGCCCGTTGCGCCCGTCGGGCCGGTAGCGCCCGTTGCGCCCGTCGCGCCTGTCGGACCCGTTGCGCCTGTCGGGCCGGTAGCGCCATTTATTTATGCACAACATTGGGTTTTGTTTTGTGTTAAGTAGGGCAATCCGTTAAATTACCTTGTTTTCAATCACTCGGATAGCATTGCGGTTATTTCTTGATGCAATCTAATCAATAATCCGCTGGTACTCGTCGGCAAAATTGAAATCAATCGTTATTTCTCTGTTCTCATGCACCCAAATCGCTTTTATGAGTTCAACTATAATCCCGCGGTTAAGGGTCTGAATATTTCTGTATTTCAGAAAGGCAGTTAGATAAGGGTCGTCGGTTCCGACATCAGCTATTACCTGCATTTCCTCTTTCAGATAGGAAATGTTCGCTTCAACCTGTTGTATCTGTTCTGCAATCTTGCCTTTTAAGCGGCGGTATTCCTCTTTGGTGATCTCGCCGCTTCTCCAATCAAGGTACAAGTTGTCGGAAGCGTCATTATACTGTTTTAGCTGCTTCTCTGCCTGTTTCAAGGAATGGGATAATCTCTTGCTTTCCCGGTTGAGAACAGGCGCGTTGTTAATCCGTTCAATTTCCTCCTCAAGCCGATCTACGAGGGCAATTTGCATTTGCAACGCTGCCAAAACCGCATTTTCCAACTTATCTTGCCGGATAGAATGTTTGCTGCAAATCTTCTTATCGGTATAGCTGCGGCAAGAGTAGTATGCAATATCGCGGGCAGTTTTGCGACGCATAGCCTTTTTGCAATCCGCGCAACGGACAAAGCCGGACATGAGGTAAACTTCCTGTTTCCCGGGAGCTGCCCTTGTGTCGCGCTTATGTAGGGCTCCAGCTTTCTCGAATGTTTCCCTGTCAATGATTGCTTCGTGTGTGCCCTGGACGACAAACCATTCTTCTTTAGGGACGTTGACCTGCTTGTGTACTTTGTAGCTTATTACGCGATTGCGGCCTTGCACCATTACGCCCGTATAAACTTCATTCTGCAATATCCTTGCAATCGTGCTGGCAGACCACAAACCATCGTTTTTATCAGAATTAGGGTTGCTATACTTAAAGCCCTTTTTTTCTTATAGGCTTCGGGGTTCGGCTCTCCCATCTGATTAAGCCGCTTTGCAATCCCCATTTTACTGTACCCATCATTGACAAACCAATGATAAATGCTTTTGACAACTTCCGCCGCTTCTTCATCAACAATCAAGCTGTTTTTGTCGTTTGGGTCTTTCTTGTAGCCGTAAGGGGCAAATGCGCCTATGAACTCGCCGCGCTCCCGTTTCATCTTGAATGTTTTGCGGATTTCTTCGGAAGTAGTTGCGGCAAACTGTTCATTGAACATTCCCCTAATAGGTACTTCAAGACCGCTTGCAGAATGGGGGTTTGCGTAAGTGTCAATAAATGGTGTTCCTGTGCAAATAAACCTTGCAGCGTGAATCGGTATAAACTCTTCCAAAAACTTTTGCTGATCGGCAAGGTTGCGAAAACCGCGTGCAAGGGATTTGATAATCATACAGTTTACTTCTTTGCGGACAATGCAGCCCTCCAGCCGTTTGAAGTTTGGTCGCGCTGTGTCGGTGCCTGTCAATCCGTCGTCAGCAAACACGTCTACAATCACATAGGTATCCGGCTCAAAATAACCGTCTACAAAGTCGCGGAGTATCTTTTCTTGGTTGATAACACTCTCGCTTTCATCCTCGTTGTCGTCCTCTCTGGATAGTCGAATATATAACCCGATTTTCCAAAACGGCTCTGCATACCTGCGTGTCGTTTTGTCTTTGCGTTTGCGGGACATTGTACCTCCTTTCCCCCTAAATTACGAGTTAATCTTTACCCATAAGGTTAGGGAAAGTCGGCTCTTATTTCAGACTTAAAAAGTAATTGCGCAATGATTGTTTTAACGTTCTATCCTCCGCGACAAACCGTATTCTTACAGGCGTATCGCCACAAAGAAAACAGTATGGATTGACAATCTGCTCCAAATAGCTTTGCATTTTCTTTGCCGCTGGCAAAGAACTGTCAATATGGATATTATGAATATCAACCAATGTGCTGCGGTTTGCCTGCGTTATATCAACGTTTTTCATTTGTTGAAGCTGCACTTTGTCAATCACATTCTTTCCCTCCTGGTACAGTCATGATACATAATATGCAATCAGGCTTGTACCATATGAAAAAAAGGGCAAAAACAGGAGCTTTTGGGCTGTCTCTCGTTTTATACTTCGTAATGATGAATCTGTATAGAGAGAGTCGGAACATCGCGCACGCCGATGTTTTCAGGCGTCTGCTTTTTGCAGGTGTTTTCTTCAATTTCGGCGTGATTTAAAAATAGTAAGCGTAATCTGACCGTCCCGACCTTCGGCAGAGCCGGAATAGGTAAGAGAAAATTCCGTTGAAGAGGGCGCATAAAGGATTAGAAAAGAAGATCCGCAGGCGCTTGAACCGTCGGCGCGCGTTGCAAAATAAATACCCGTTTCTAGGTGCGGGGCACCGTTGTAAGAAGGTGTTACCTGCATATAATTGGCAGAATTGAATAGCACTGAGACTTCATAACTTATCAGATAATACCCTGGTTCAAGTCTGATATGTGTTAGATCTACAGAGGCGATGTTTCCGGTAGAATCCGTTATATCGGGAAATAGAACAATGAGACTGTCCGGCATAAGTTGCATCTGATAGTTTATAAAAGAAGCAAAAGAGTCATCAGGCACTGTACCCTGTGCCCCTGTGGGTCCGGTAGGGCCCTGCTGCCCTTCGATGCCCTGTACCCCCTGCGGTCCCGTTGCACCTGTAGCACCCTGTGGTCCGGTGGGCCCAGTAGGCCCCTGTGGCCCTTCGATGCCCTGTATCCCTTGCGGTCCCGTTGCACCTGTAGCACCCTGTGGTCCGGTGGGTCCAGTAGGGCCCTGCTGCCCTTCGATGCCCTGTACCCCTTGCGGTCCCGTTGCACCTGTAGCACCCTGAACCCCGGTGGGTCCGGTAGGGCCGATCAGACCGTTGGCACCGGTGGGACCTGTCGGGCCGGCGGGACCTGTCGCGCCCGTCGGACCCGTCGGGCCCGTTGCGCCGTCCGCGCCGGTAAAGCCGGTCGGGCCGGTCGGCCCCGTAGGTCCGGTCGCGCCCGTGCCGCCGGTCGGGCCGGTAATGCCGTTCGCGCCCGTCGGGCCGGTGTTGCCGACTGGCCCGGTAGCGCCCGTTGCGCCGTTTAGTCCTGTTGCACCCCGCGCACCGGTCGGACCTGTCGCGCCGGAGCCGGCAGGACCGGTCGGACCGGTCGCGCCGGTGGGGCCGGTCGCGCCCGTGGCGCCGGTAGGGCCCTGTGACCCTTCGATGCCCTGTACCCCCTGCGGCCCCGTTGGGCCTGTAGCACCCTGTGGTCCAGTGGGCCCGGTAGAACCCTGCTGCCCTTGTGACCCTGGGATACCCTGTACCCCTTGCGGCCCAGTTGGGCCTGTAGCACCCTGTGGTCCGGTGGGCCCAGTGGAACCCTGCTGCCCTTGTGGCCCTGGGATGCCCTGTACCCCCTGCGGCCCAGTTGGACCTGTAGCACCCTGTGGTCCGGTAGGACCCTGCCTCCCCTGCGGTCCTGTCGATCCCGCAACTCTGGCAATGCATCTACAGCAGTATGGACATTTAAAATAATTATGGTTATTATTGAAACTTGACATGCTTTTCCAACTCTCTTTTTATGGTTTATCACAGTATATTCTCGAAAAAGTTAAATCGCTCCTTAAAAGATTTTTTATCCCTAATGTATTAAAATAAACGATACTTGCCGCAAGTAAGACGATAATCAACCGTGACCAGGCCATTCGGACAGAATATGAACATCAATTTGTGAATTTAAGTTTTGAGCATGGGTTATGCCTGTTGTTGTGCATATATTAACGGAACAGTAGCGCCCGTTGCGCCAGTCGGGCCTGTAATGCCGTTTGCGCCGGTCGGGCCCGTCGGGCCGATTGCGCCGTCCGCACCCGTCGGACCCGTGGAACCGGTAGCGCCCGTCGGGCCGGTAGCGCCGTCTGCGCCCGTTGCGCCGGTCGCGCCCGTGGGACCTGTCGCGCCGTCTGCGCCGGTCGGGCCGGTCGGACCAAGCGCGCCGGTGGCGCCCGTCGCGCCGGTGGGACCTGTCGCACCGTCCGCGCCTCTGGGGCCCGGAGCGCCGTCTGCACCGGTCGGGCCGGTAAAGCCGGTGGGGCCGGTCGGGCCCGTCGCACCCGTCGCGCCCGTACCGCCGGTGGGGCCGGTGATGCCGGTGGCGCCCGTAGGACCGGTATTCCCCATAGGACCTGTCGCACCGGTGATACCGCTTTGGCCTGTAATGCCACGCGCGCCCGTCGCACCTGTCGCGCCGGCGGCGCCGGTGGCGCCGGTCGCGCCCGTAGGACCTGCGCCGGGACCCGGCGGACCCATTGGGCCCATCGGGCCGGTCGCGCCTGTTGCTCCGGTCGCGCCCGTTGCGCCCGTCGCGCCGGTGGCCCCCGTAGGACCGGTCGGGCCGCACGGCCGGACCGGACAGGGACAGCCGCATGCGCCGCCGGTATTGCAGCCGCACTGGCCGCCGAAAGGCGCAGCACAGCAGTTAAAATCATTTTGGTTGAGTCTTGCCATTGGCGTCCTCCAAATTTATGATAAAATATTCGGCCTCCTATATATACTATACGGCTTATCCATAAGGCGTGCGCCGCGCCTGTTTCATATGCGGCAGCGGCGGGATTGCCGCGATTTCAGCCCAGTCCGTCGAAAGAACCGGTTACAGCAGGGGTCGCGCCTGACCGGCAAGGGCCAATTTTCGTTCGGCACTTCCTGCGCGCATGCCGCGGTATGCGCGCGCATAGAAGCAATAACACAGACCAGCAGGCCGCGCCCCGTGGGGGACGCGGCCTGCTTTATGCGTTGATGGACGCAGGGAGAGATGCGCCGGGCAACGCGGTCAGGAAAGCCGGACTACGTTCAGGCTTGCGCCCGTGCCCGCCTGCAGTACTGCAGGACCGGCAAGGCCAAACAGCTGCAGCGTCAGCGTGTCGCCTGCGGTAAGCGGAGTGATCTGCATATTTGTAAAGGTGTCCGCAGGCGCGGTCGGCGTAACGACCGAGCCGGCCAGTTCCGCGCCGTTGCGCAGGATACGCGAAGACATCTGCAGGTCGGCCGTCGTCCGCACCGTATAGGCGACCAGGTAGTTGCCCGTTTCAGGAACGGTGAAGGTCTCGTTTGCGCCGTCCGCAGTAAAGCTGTCGAGGACCTGATCGTTCGGAAGCGGCACCGCCGTGCCGTCTACGGCGACGGTTACCGTGGATCCGGCGGTGTTCAGCGCGCTCATACTATTGGTAGTGGCGGCCGGGCCCGTCGCACCCGTCGCGCCCGTGGGGCCTGTCGCACCCGTCGGGCCGGTCGCGCCCGTGGGACCCGTCGCACCCGTCGCGCCGGTCGGACCCGTTGCGCCGTCCGCACCCGTGGGACCGGTAGCGCCGGTCGGACCCGTCGCGCCGTCCGCGCCTGTCGCGCCCGTCGCGCCCGTTGGGCCGGCAGCGCCGGTCGGGCCGGTAAAGCCGGTCGGACCTGTCGGACCCGTCGCGCCCGTAATGCCGTTCGCACCCGTGGGACCTGTGGGGCCAATCGGGCCGGCAGCGCCCGTCGGGCCGGTAAAGCCGGTCGGGCCGGTCGGACCTGTTGCGCCGTCCGCACCTGTCGCGCCCGTCGCGCCCGTGGGGCCTGTCGCACCGTCCGCGCCCGTAGGTCCGGTCGGACCGATCAGACCGTTGGCACCGGTGGGACCTGTCGGGCCGGCGGGACCTGTCGCGCCCGTCGGACCCGTCGGGCCCGTTGCGCCGTCCGCGCCGGTAAAGCCGGTCGGGCCGGTCGGCCCCGTAGGTCCGGTCGCGCCCGTGCCGCCGGTCGGGCCGGTAATGCCGTTCGCGCCCGTCGGGCCGGTGTTGCCGACTGGCCCGGTAGCGCCCGTTGCGCCGTTTAGTCCTGTTGCACCCCGCGCACCGGTCGGACCCGTAGGTCCGGTCGGACCTGTCGCGCCGGAGCCGGCAGGACCGGTCGGGCCTGTCGGGCCGGTGGGGCCCGTCGGACCCGTCGGGCCCACGGAGGGACAGGGGCAGGGGCAGCAGTGAAAGCCTGCGTTACAGCTGCATTGGCCGAACGGCGCGTTACAGCTATTGCATCTGTAATCATTTTGATTCAGTCTTGCCATTGTGTACTCCTTTTGCATATATAAATTTATGTTCTCCCCTACTATTTTACACGGTTGGCGGCCACGAGGTTCCAGCCTGCGCCCGATTTCCTGAAATCAGCGGGAATTTCAAGTATTTGTGCGTTTTTTCCGCCTGCGCGCAGGTTTGCCGGGCACGGCGGCGCCGCGAAACATACGCGCTGAGGCCGCGCCCGGAAACGGGCGCGGCCTTGCGGTTTGGAAAGCGGGCCGACAATTCGAAAATGCGGCGATGCACCTGATTTTGCGCGCTTTCCTTTCTTCTGTGTCTTCATTCCGTTCTTTTGCAGCGGCGGCAGTGCGCGGCCAGAACGCAGCGCACACCCGGCCATTCGCGCCGCGAAGCGGAACTATGCGCCGCCTGCCGCGGCACAACTGCCGCCGTTCACCCGGTCAGATCGTCAGTCTTCCTTCTTTATGACGATTGCCGCATTGGTAAAGGAAAAACCTGTGCCGATCATATTCAGGGTGATGGTCGCCGTACTCGCCACGTCCACAAGGACGTCGGCTGCGAGCGTCACCACATCCGACGTAGCCGAAATGGTGCCGGACTTATTGCTGCCGGGGATCGCAGTACCGCCGTTACGCAGTTCTACAGTGGCATTCCCCGTTGAACTCGTATTGGTGCCGACTACGGAATAGGAAATGCGGTAGACTCCCGCCTCGTTCAGCGTAAAATCGCCGCTGCTGGCGGTATGGCTGATCGCGGTACCCTCCGTCACCTGGTTCGTGTCGAACGTCAGAGCGGCGCCGTCCGACGCAGGCGACTGCGAGGGGACGTTCGTCGCATAAAGTGCGTTCAAATCGGGCGCAGCGCCGGTCGGGCCTGTCGGGCCGGTGGCGCCAGTCGCGCCGGTATCGCCCGTGAGGCCCTGTGCGCCGGTCGCGCCGTCCGCACCCGTCGGACCCGTAGGTCCGGTCGGGCCTGTCGGACCCGTCGGGCCGGTGGGACCCGTGGGCCCTGTCGGGCCGGTGGCGCCGGTCGCGCCGGTATCGCCCGTGAGGCCGGTGGCGCCAGTCGCGCCGTCCGCACCCGTCGGACCGGTCGGACCCGTGGGACCGGTCGGGCCGGTCACGCCGGTCGCGCCTGTCGGACCCGTAGGACCGGTAGCGCCTGTCGGGCCGGTAATGCCGTTCGCACCTGTCGGGCCCGTCGGGCCGATTGCGCCGGTAGCGCCAGTTGCGCCCGTGGCGCCCGTCGCGCCGGTGGGGCCGGTCGCACCCGTGGCGCCGGTCGCGCCCGTGGGACCCGTAGGACCGGTCGGGCCGGTCTCCGTAGCGGTCAGAAGCGTGTAATCAGCCGAAGAACCGGGCGTTCCCGTCGGCGCATTCACAGCCGCACGATAGAGCGCGCCGTTAAACAATACCAAGTCGCCTTCCTGGTAGACCGTGCCGGGTACAAACGTCGTAGCGTCCGTAAGGCCGGGGCCAGGCGCGCCCGTGGGACCGGTCGGACCCGTCGCGCCGGTGGCGCCCGTAGGACCTGTGGCACCGATCGGCCCGGTCGCGCCGGTAGCGCCGGTCGGGCCGGTGTCTCCTCTTGCGCCGGTGGGGCCGGTCGCGCCCGTGGCGCCGGTAGCGCCGGTGGGACCGGTAATCCCATTTGCGCCGGTCGGACCCGTCGGACCTGTCGGGCCGGTCGCGCCGAAGCCGGTCGCGCCTGTCGGACCCGTAGGACCGGTAGGGCCGGTCGGGCCCGTTATGCCGTTATTGCAGCAGCAGCGGCATCCGCTGTTACAGCCGCATGCGCCGAAGCAGGCGCTGCAGCTGCTGCCTATACAGTTGTCTTGACAAAAGCTAGCCATTCTATCCTCCCTGTTTCGAAAAACATCTCAGTGCATACGCCAATACCATACTACGCGCCGATTCGCCACAGGGTTACAGCCTTCGCCATTATTTCTTCAAAGACGCCAAATACAACTCATTCTGCCGCACTGACGGACTGTTTGGTTTACAGGCCCCGGCGCGCGCATTGTACTGCGCCGCCTCTTCATATCTGGACAGATAACAGCAGCAGACGCAGCACTCTATATTGGGGATATACCCCCAGTAGTCGGGCAGGATAAAGCCCAGGGTATCGGGCGGGTCCAGCTGGGCTGCGATCTTAAACCATGCGAGGGCGTTGCGGTAGTCTGAGCGCCGTTTGTAATAGTAGCCGAGTTCGCAGCATATTTCGCCGCGCGGGCCGCCGTATGCAAAGCTCCTGAGCAGAACCGACAACACCTTATCCTGTTCGCCCAATGCGTTATAGCAGGCTGCAAGACTAAAGCAGGCGGCGATATTGTCCTCCGACCAGCCCTGTCCGCCGTCCAGGAAGCGTGTGAAGTAGTACACCGCTTTCGCATAACGGCCGTGGTCCTTCAGCTCGCGGGCAAAATAGTATTGCTGACGCGGCGTAAACGCCCGCCCCTGCGCCTCCATGGATTCATAGATGCGCAGGTTGCGCATTGAAGTTGTCTGCGGAACCGGTTTCTGGTGCCATATCGCGATGTCGCTCTGTACGATCCTGCCCGAAAGGGGGATGCACTCGTGCACCGGATCCTGCCACAGATAGCCCCGGCTGCGCTTTGTGAGGCGTTCCCGGGTGGATGTCAGAACGGGGTTGCCGTTCTCATCAAAATGGGTGTGGTATTTCATGGTGACGATATCCGTATCGTCCGGCAGCGTCTGTTTGAGACGCAGCAGTTTTTCCCGCTCGCTGGCAGGCAGGACATCGTCGGCGTCCAGCCACATCTGGTAATCCATGGTAGCCTGTGCGTACGCATAGTTGCGGGCGGCGGAAAAGTCGTCGATCCACTCGAAATCAAACACTTTCTCCGTATAGCCGCGCGCAATTTCTTTCGTGCGGTCGGTGGATCCCGTATCCACAATGACGATTTCGTCCACAGCGTCGCGGACGCTGTCCAGGCAGCGCGCAAGCACCGCTTCCTCGTTTTTTACGATCATACATAGGCTGATTGTCATCTTCATTCTCCTAAATACAGTATAATACAACCTATGTCCCGCAGTCAGAACTTGCCAATCGACGCGTAAAATTAAACGCGGCGGCGGACGATGCTTCAAGCCGGCGGCACGCTGAATCAAGCAAGTCTCGCTTCCTGTCCTGCCGCTTATTTCACACGCCAGAGAGCTATCCTGCGCCACGCCGCTTCACATCGCCCGGCATGCGCGCACAGCCGGATTCATAAAAGAATATGACGCTGGCGACCCATCTCGACACTGCATGTGCATAATATACAAATAGTATAAAATTCCGACAAATATACATAAAATAAAAGGGATGTATGCGCATACATCCCTTTCCAGACCGTTTTTACGCGCCCCGGGGTACCAGTTTTACGAAAGCCGAAAGGGGCGACTTTTTTCGGCTCCCAAATCCGCGGCTGCTTATGCGGACTGGTATGTGCAGAGCGTTTCCCCGTCCAGCAGCACGATTTCCAGTTCGTCCTGGTTATCCAGATATACCTCCGTCGGCACAGTGGCCTCGTAGCCGTTATCGCTGCGCTTCATATCGTACGCAGTGTCCAGCCGGCACCAGGCATAGCGCGCCGGCGTCTGCGTTTCCCATGTAATTTTGGTCAGGTCTTCCCCTTGCGAAACCGTGATCTCCTCCGGCGGCAGGATCTGTGCTGTATTTATTTTCGCTTCCTCCACCGCAGTCCGGAGCGTGGGATTTAAATCCATGGATACCATTCCGTCATAACTGAAATACGTCTCGTTAAACGTGTATTCCGCCACCTCAAATATGACACAGTCAGGCTGAAAAATATTGAAATAATACGCAAAATCAATGATATTCTGATAATCGTGCACATAAATATACTCGCTGAAACCATTCGCTAAATATTTATACCCAAAATTGTTCATATAGCTGCCCTGAAACGCAAGTGCTTTCGGCGCGTTTTCACTGGCTCTCTTTTCATTGGAATAGTAGCCGAACGTTCGGAACGAAGGATGCATCTCCAGTTCGTCGCGGTATTTGTCGTATCCGTCGGCGCATACCTCCATATCTACCGTAATTTCCGGGACCATTTCATGAATCGGAAATTCGGAGACCGGCAAGGAAGTTTGCAGCGTTTGCGATATCGTCAGTTCGCGCAACTCGTTCACATGCACAGTGGGCAGACTGGACTGCAGCCTTTCCAGCATCGCGTTTGTACCGTAATAGGCGCCAAGATCATTCCAGTGATTGGCGTCGAATTTCTGATTGAAGACGACTTCGCCCGCCAGAGTTTTCTCTCGCAGAAGTCCTGTGTTGTCCAGATAGTTGACGTTCCGTTGTTCAAGCGCGGCAAAAAATCCGTCCACCCAGGAGCGGTCGTAATGGATGCCGTCCGGGATGTATTCGTATAACACAGCCGGTTTCGCCGGATTGAATACGAACAGAAACGGGACGTTTCGCGCGGCGCAATACTCCTGTATTTGTTTAACCATATCCGCAAACGCCTCGTGATATTCCGTAAACGGCGCGTCTACGGTTATGCCTGCGCCAAAGACATAGCCGGTCTTCCCATAGCTATAGGAGGGATGTACCATTTCGCCAAACAACACGTCGTGCAAAACGGTATAGGACAGGATCATTTCGTCGCGAAATCCGATTCTGTCGTTCACATAGTTTTCAATGCCGTCGGTCAGATCTCCCGAAGCCTCGTCTGAAAAAGGGTTGGCCGCAAGCGCCCGGTTGTCTATGACGGATATGGCGTCCTCTTTCAAATGAAAGGCGGCGACGGGCGCGAGTATGATCGCGGCAAACACAAGAATAACCATGATTCGGATCAGTTTCATGTCGTCTTGCTCCTAGTACTGGAAGTAAATGAACGGACTGTACGTTGAATTGACCATAAAGAGGATGGCTGTCACAAACAGGACCAGCAAAACCGCTTCCTGTACGATGTAGCCGGATTTCGACGAGGCCATTCTGCCGTGCCATTTCGCAACGAACGGAGCGCCCAGCGCCGTTGCGCCGATGATTCCGACAACCATAAGCACGACGATTTTCGCACTGAAAAAATACTGCCAGGTGTAGGGGATCGTGTCAAACTGAACGGTTCCAAGTATAATCCCGAACAGAGTTTGAACATCGTGAAGGTTTTGGAACCGGAACAACTGCCAAAGCAGCATGACGATCAGCATGGCGCCACAGTACTTCAGAACGCCGGGGGTTTTCACATAAAACTTCTTTTTCTGCACCAGCCGTTCCATGACGACCAGCGCGCCGTTGGCTGCGCCCCACAGTATATAGTTCCAGCCGGCCCCGTGCCATATGCCGGTCAGAATAAACACGACCGCCAGATTCCGCAGGGTTTTCCATAGCCCGTTTCGGTTCCCTCCCAGCGGGATATAGCAATATTCGCGGAACCATGTTCCCAGCGAAATGTGCCAGCGTCGCCAAAATTCGGAAATGGACCGGGAACGGTACGGGAAATGAAAGTTCTCCTTGCATTGGAACCCGAACAACTTCGCCAGCCCAATTGCAATATCGGAATAACCGGAAAAATCATAATAGATTTGCAGCATATAGAGCACCAGCGTACCCGCGGCCGTAATCCGATCAATACCGGTAAGTCCAATGCTTGCCAGACAAGCTCCAAACGTGTCGGCCAAAATCGTTTTTTTCACAAAGCCGATCATGATACGATTCAACCCGTCGGCGCACGTCTCCCATGTGCTTGTGCGCGACCGGATCTGGGGCTGAAAATCTTTCCACAGCACAATCGGTCCCGATACCACTTTGGGGAAAAACGAAAGATACAGCGCGCAGTCAAGCAGACTGCCGGAACGAGCTTGTCCGCGGTAAATATCCGCTAAATAAGATATGGCGGAAAAGGTGATGAAAGAAAGGCCGAGCGGCGCGATCAAAGAGCGGTCCGCTATGCTGCTCTGGAACAGGGAGTTCCCGATTCCGATCAGGAAATTCAGGTATTTATAGCCTACCAGTATAAGAACGAGCAGTACAACGGCCAGTACAAAGGGCACGACCGCAAGATAAAGCCGCTTGTCCGGCCGGACCCCATCCGCATCTTCCCGTTCAATGCGGATAAAGCGTTTTTTGTTTTTTGCGGCTTCTATCCAGCGGGCAAGCAGGTATACCGCCACGATATACGCCAGAAGCTTGAAAAGGTCGTCAAAACAGGACCACATGTAAAACGCAAGACTGAAGACAAGCAGAACACAGTCCCTTACGCGCAGCTTTGCGAGCAATGATCCCGGCTTGCCACGGCGCTCCATCTGGTCTGCAACGCAATACGCAAGCAGGCAGACAGGGAAAAAACAGAATAAGAATATTTGCGTTGTGAAAACCATATGATTCTCTCCCAGCGAAAGCTTGTCTCAAGACATGCCGTGCGGTCTTTTGCCAATTGCATTTGATAAAATCCCCGGTTTAGGCCGATGATTGCAACGCGCTAAAACAAAGCGTAAAAGCCGGCATAACGAAGTTTTTACCGCCGTTCGGCGTCCGGATTTCAGGTTTGCCTTTCGTAACACCCTGGACGGGCGCGGGGTTTGCCAGGGACGACGAACATGGCGCTGGAAAACGCAATGTTATAAAATGGGCGGGCATATACCTTGCGGCAGCAAGCTGAATCACAGCGGCACAGGAACAATCCCGCAATCACAATTTAACGTTCATGGGTAAGAACAGAGAGGTACGCCTCATTATGTTCACGCAAAAAGCATATAAATTTATATAATATAAGCCATGGCGAATGTCAATAGAATACCGTGAAATCCGGAGCACGGCCATACCTGACAGAGCCGGCCAGCCCGGCAGACGCACAGAAAAAGCCCCGCGCATTTGCGCGGGGCAAAGAAACGCCAAGTACAGGGCGTCTGTTACACAGAGAGAAGCGCGCCGTTTTGCAGCAGGATCTCCCGGATCTCCTTCACATCTACCTGCTCCGGACGGCACCCGTGTTTTATGGACAGGGCGGCGCCGATTCCAACGGCTTCCCCGACAGCGAAACAGGTGCCCATTACGCGGCAGGAACCGTAGGCCTCCCGGTCGACCGATATACAGCGGCCAGCCATCATCAGGCCGCCTACGGTTTTGCATACCGTGGTAAGATAGGGAATGCCGTAGGGTTCGTCCACATGAATGAACTGGGAGCTGTAATCCTTACTGCCGTGTATGTCGATGGGATAGGAGCCCAGCGCGATTGTGTCGTCGCCGGTGACGCCGGCCTTGACGTCGTCGATGCGCAGCGTCTTATAGCCTACGATACGACGGGTTTCCCGAACGCCGATCGAGTCGTTGATATGGGAGAGAAACGCCTTTTCAAAGCCGGGGACATACTTGCGCAGCATCTCGATAAACGCCACAGCCTGACGCTGGCCGAGAATCTCCGCCTGGGTAATGCTCTGCGGGTCGGTCGCGTCTGTGGCCGCCATGCGCGGGCCGTTGATACACACCTCGGAATCGTTGAAGCGGTTGATATAGATCATCGCCCAGATACCCATCGGCCACTCCCCTATGGGATTGAGCTTTGCCCACAGCTTCTGCAGCGTCACCAGCACAAAGTCAGGCGCGGCGCGCAGGTATTCCATTGTATAGGGCTCGACTTCCTCCGGATGCTCTTCCAGCCATTCAAAAAAGCGCTCCTTATCCACGCCGCCGATGGTGAACAGAATAGAGGGCGGCTGCAGGTCCACGCCGGCGGTTCCCTTTTCATATTCAGCGCCGGCCAGGTAGGAGATTACGCCGTCGCCCGTCGCATCGACAAAGATCTTCGCCCGGACTTCCAGGCGCGTACCGGCACATTCGCAGAGAATGCTCTTCAGCACGCCGTCGACTACCTCTACTTCAATGGCGTTGGTGTGCAGCAGAAAGTCAACGCCGTTCTCCTCCAGAAAACTGGCCGCGGCAATTTTGACCTTGTCAGGGTCGATGGCTGCGATGGAGCAGTGCTTGGGGCAATACCGGACGCCAAAGGAGGCGTTATCCTGCTTCAGCCGCTCGACAAACTCGATCGCCAACCCGCCGACGGTGGGACGCTTTTTCACGTCGAGATAGCCGAGATATGGAAGCCCGGCCGTCGTCATGCCGCCCACATACCCGTTTTTCTCCAGCACGAGTACGCGGCAGCCGTTGCGTGCGGCAGCTACCGCTGCGGCAATACCGCCGGAGCCGGACCCGATTACGGCGACGTCGTAATCGTACTGCTTGACTGCTTCTGTACGGATGTTGCTCATTTTCATTCTCCTTATTAAAAAAATATTGATTTCATATGCCGGCTGTGTTATATAAAAGGTATATGGACAAAGGAGGGGAACACCGGTGAAATATTCTTCCTACAGCTTGATGAAAAGTACGATCCTGCCCGTTTCGTTTACATTGTACGATGGAGAAAACGGCATTTACCGCGCTGCGCATCAGGCGCCGGGGCGGACACTGCCTTTCGCCATCCTGCTGTATTCGCACGATTCCTGCTGTAACATTACCGTTGACAGGCAGACGTTTCAGGTGCGGCCCGGAGAGGGGATCATTTTGCCACATAACGTCAAGCACGATTTTTGCATGCCGCAGGCGGGGCATATCACCTGGATTCATATTTTTATCACCGCGGCCGGGATTCCGCTGATGGACCTATACGAGGCGCCGGCGCTGTGGAAAGGCGAAGACGCCGCACAGCTTCTGCGCTGCCTGCACAGCATCAACACCTGCTTTAAGGATCCGGACGACAACGTTTACCATGCGCTTCGCAATACCATACGGACCCAACAGGCGGTTATGGAGATCTGCGAACTGCTGTTCAACCGGTGCCGGCCCATTACCGAATCGCTGCCCTTTGGCATCGACTCCGGCTTTTTCAAGCTGCTGTCCCATATCAATTCCCACCTCGACGAACAGTATTCTCTGCAGAAACTGCTTGACATTTCCGGACTGTCCGCACAGACAATCCGCAAAATGTTCTGGGACCATTTCAAGCAAACGCCGCTCGACTATGTGATTAAGAGAAAGCTGCTGGCGGCTTGCAGGCTGTTTACACAGGAAGGCGCGAGTATCGGCCTTGCGGCGAAGGCCGTCGGCTACAGCGACCAGATGTACTTCAGCAAACAGTTCAAAAAACACATGGGCTGCACGCCGTCCCAGTACCGGCAGGCTTCAAACGCCGAGTATTGATCCGCCTGTATTTATTGTAGCACCGCAAGGCACGCTTTCATATAGAATTTTATGACGCAAATATGGCATATTTTATAGCGAAACAAAAAAACGCGATCCTAAGGATCGCGTTTTTGTACTGCAAATTTACGCAGCCTGCCTGAGGCATGGCATGGGTGCGTAGCCCCCCCCCCTTTTCCCCGCCTTTCACAGCGGGAGACGTAAAAAGGTTTTACCATTTCATGCGACCATGGCGCCGCGGTCGGCCAGGCATTTCAAATTGAGCGGCAGGCCGCTGAACGGACGATTTATCAGCCGGTTCATTTACGCTGTCGCAAGTGGACTTTTTCCCCTGCCGGCTGTGGTATAATGATGAAATGACGGGCGCGAAACGCCTGCATACTGGTCTTCGATAGTCGTTCGCCTGCTCAAGGCTGAGCGGCTATTTTTTATTGCTATTGTGATCAAATACTGGTATTTCCTGATACAAAATCAGTCCGTTTGCAGTTCGTCTCCTCCGCGATACTGACGGCGGCCGTTCCCCTTGCCGCCGGTGGAGCCCGGATCTCCGGCGGCATCGCCGCCCTGCGACGTCTGATTATTCCAGCCGGCATGGCCTCCGGAGCCATTCTGCTTCCGTTCCCGTATTTGCTTTCGTATTTCACCGATTCCACAGCTGGCGTATTCGTCTATTTGCACCGTAGAATCCAGCGACTGAAGCTCTAAAAACGCAAGGTATTTTCCTACGGACATGTTCAATGCATGCGCTGCGGAAACGGCGTTTGCATCCGCGCGGTTGCATGTGGCCTGTATCTTTGGATATGCGTCGCAAACCTCCGTCACACGGGCGTTCAGATAATCCGATATTTCCGTATCATCGTCTTTTGTATAAACTGCAAAATCCAGATATTCGTTGCTTTCAAGATAAGGCCGCATATCCTCGCTTTCAAGCAGGCGGTCGATTGCCTGCTGATAGGACAACCCGTTCACCTCTTGCGCAAAAACGAGATTTTCAGCGTCGGCATTATAGGCTGTGACGGAAATAACTTTGCCGAAACGGTTAACGGAAAGTTCAAGGCTTGGGTTGATGTCCATGCTGATCAGCGCCGTTTCCATCGTGTAGAGTCGGTATCCACCCAAACCTGCTATGCAAAAAAGAATAAAGCAAGCCGCGGCGGCATAGAAAATTCTAAAGTTTCGGCTTCGGCGCGCATCTTTCCAGGATACGACATCGCCCTTTTGCCAATCAGGCCGCGCCGGTCTCTCAATAAATTCCCCGTCCGTATCCATAATGACTGCTGTTTTGTCTTTTATTTGCATAACAATGCCTGTTTTCATTTCTAAACGCCTCCTTTCGGCAGAAACGTTTGAATTCCCGGATAATGATCCGATAGGATAAGCGTGATCGTAACGATGTATTTCCGGTGCTTTTCAATAGTTTTTTCCGATATACCAAATCGTTTTGCCAGCGCAGATTGTGGTACCCGATGGGTTTTGAAAAAGTGTTCCTTTAAATCTTTGTCGGAAATGATCTCTTTTGCGAGTCTGACGCATTGCCTGCGCGACCGACTCTGCCGGGGACAGACTTTTGCCAATTCGTCAAGCGTTATATGATACGCCTCCAGCGCGCAGGACAGCGAATCAATCTCCTCTGCGAGCGAAGATCGCTCCTGTTCCTTCTCATATTTTTGGACCGCAATGTCAGTCATAACCGCGGATTCCCTATCCTCGGCTGTATAAAGCGGTATGATTCTTTCATTTTTTCGGGATAACTTTTGCGCTTCGTCGATAAGCCTGTTCCGAATACAGGCCGACGCAAAAGGGATAAACGCCCCCGCATTTTCGTCGTACTGCCGGACGCAATTGACGAAAACAAGCATAGCGATACTGAGCCTGTCCTCAAATTCCATTTGAAAAGCCGGAGCCTTTGAAATTTCCTTTTTCAGAAAAGGCATATAGTCGTTTATGAGCCGGTTTAATACAGCATTGTCCGTTTTCGCCGCCTTAAGGCGAGATAATAGATCATCCATATTTATTCCCTCATTGATAGAATACGCGAACAGACGTTTAAATCATAGGGTGTTTAAATCACAGGGTATTTTTTTATTATACCCTATGATACAGGAAAACAGATCCGTAGTCTATAAGCGGAACCAAAAAGAAAGGATGGTTATAATGAAAAAAATAGCGTTAACAACTGTTGTGGTCGTCCTCATTCTGTCTATCTCTACGATAACGGCCCTTGCGGCCGGTAACGGCTATGGCAAAGGCGCAGCCGACGTTAGCGGAACACCTGTTTCTGAACTCAAACCGGACACGCCGGCAAACAATGCGGTCTGCCCACGCAACGAAAATTGTTCCAACGGCGCGCTGTGTCTCAGCACCGGACTGTGCCTTTACAAAAGCGACTGCCCCAACGACGGGATTGCTCCGCGCGACGGCACCGGCGAAAAAAACGGCAATGGCGGGCCACAGGAGGATACGGTTACTACAGCAATGACGGAAAACGACAATTCCACCCCCGCCACACTGGCTGCAGAGCGTCAGAACGCTGTGGCAACGAGAGTTTGTAATGAGAACTGTCCGCGCGCAGAACAATGCCGCAACAGCGGGGTTTGCCCGTATGACGGCGACTGCCCCAACAACGGCCTTCGTCCCCGTGACGGTTCGGGCGCAAAAAACGGCAGAGGCGGCAAATGACTCTCCGAAAAAGACAACTGGGGATAGGCAAACATTCATTCCATATTTGCGAATCGG